>Ga0308164_10004732_pt1 | contig 11350 bp, 10 predicted proteins | sample PhyTR2_FD_201031 | JGI IMG/M metagenome (GOLD analysis project Ga0308164, IMG submission 201031) | Phyllosphere microbial communities from UC Gill Tract Community Farm, Albany, California, United States - DLSLT.R2 | ecosystem: Host-associated > Plants > Phyllosphere > Unclassified | place: USA... | reverse complement strand
CACGGGCGATCTGCCAGGACACCTTGTCCAATAACGGCATGGCGCCGAAAGCAAGGGACACATCGCTGAATTTGAGCAGGGTCATGAGCTTCTCCAAAAACCGGGCGCGCATTCTACCTGAGATAGCCGGTGGATGTCGGGATTCGTCGCGCGGGTGGTCGATACAAAGTCCTCTTTATACCCGTCAATTATTTCTTCATGAGTCAAGCTCGTCGGCAGTGCTTTCACGAAGAGCTGGCAAAAGGCTAAGCTAGCCGCACTTTTCACGACTCATCTGCTCGGAAGTCTCATGCGCAGTCGTTTGTTCAGCTTTCTATCGTGCCTGCTCCTCTCCGCCACTGCCGTCCAGACTGCTCACGCGGCAGACCTTACCCAACAACGCAAATATTACGACGAGGCCAAGCGTGCACTGGCCAAGGGCGATTCAGGCCCTTATCAGATGTACAGCACGGCCCTGGCTGACTATCCGCTCGAGCCGTATCTGGAATACGACGAGCTGACTGCGCGCCTGAAGACCGCCAGCAACGCCGAGATCGAGAAGTTTCTCGCCGAGCATGGTGATCTTCCCCAGGCCAACTGGATGAAGTTGCGCTGGCTGCGCTGGCTCGCCGAGCGTGGTGACTGGCAGCCGTTCGTCAAGTATTACGACCCCAAAATGAATTTCGTGGAACTGGACTGCCTTTATGGCCAGTACCAGTTGAACAACAACAAGCGCGCCGAAGGCTACGCCAGCGCCGAGAAGCTGTGGATGACCGGCAAGACGCTGCCTGCTGCCTGCGACGCGTTTTTCGCGCAATGGGCTGCGGCAGGTCAGTTGACCGAGCAAAAACGCTGGCAGCGCGCCAAGCTGGCGGCGCAGTCGCGCAACTACACGCTGGCCAACACACTGGTCAACAGCCTCAATTCGCTCGCTCCGCAGGGCAAACTGCTGGTAGCGGTCGCCCAGAAGCCTGAGATGATCAACAACCCCGGGCAGTTCGTGCCGGTGGACGAAGCCATGTCTGACGTCGTGGGCCTGGGTCTGCGTCGACTGGCACGTCAGGACCCGCAGAAAGCCCTGGCGATGCTGGACAGCTACGCCATCACCATGCACTTCTCCCGTGAAGAACAGGTGGAAATCGCCAAGGAAATCGGTCTGACCCTTGCGCGCCGCTACGATGACCGTGCCCTTGAGGTCATGACCAAATATGACCCGGACCTGCGCGACAACACGGTGACCGAATGGCGTATGCGCCTGCTGCTGCGTCTGGGCCGCTGGGAAGACGCCTATGAACTGGCACGCCGTCTGCCCAAGGATCTGGCAAGCACCAACCGCTGGCGTTACTGGGAAGCCCGTGCACTCGAACTGGCCCAGCCCAACAGCCCGCTGATTCCCGCGCTTTACAAGGACGTGGCCAAGGAGCGCGACTTCTATGGCTTCCTGGCCGCCGACCGTACCCAAAGCCCTTACCAGCTCAACAACAAACCGCTGGTCCTCAGCCAGACGCTGATCAACAAGGTTCGCAACACGCCAGGCGTCCGTCGCGCCCTGGAGTTTCATGACCGTGGCGAAATCGTCGATGGTCGACGCGAGTGGTACCACGTCAGCCGCCATTTCAGTCGCGATGAAATGGTTGCCCAGGCCAAGCTGGCGTACGACCTGAAGTGGTATTTCCCGGCGATTCGCACCATCAGCCAGGCGCAGTACTGGGACGATCTGGACATCCGCTTCCCGATGGCGCACCGCGACACGCTGGTTCGCGAAGCCAAGATCCGCGGCCTGCATTCCAGCTGGGTGTTTGCAATTACCCGTCAGGAAAGCGCCTTCATGGATGACGCGCGTTCAGGCGTCGGTGCCAGCGGTCTGATGCAGTTGATGCCCGCCACCGCCAAGGAAACCGCTCGCAAGTACAGCATCCCGCTGGCCTCACCCCAGCAGGTGCTTGACCCGGACACCAACATTCAACTCGGTGCCGCCTACCTGAGTTCGGTGCACAGCCAATTCAACGGCAACCGTGTGCTTGCCTCTGCGGCCTACAACGCAGGCCCCGGCCGCGTACGCCAGTGGCTCAAGGGCGCCAATCACCTGGCCTTCGATGTCTGGGTCGAAAGCATCCCGTTCGACGAAACCCGTCAGTACGTGCAGAACGTATTGTCGTATTCGGTGATCTACGGCCAGAAACTCAATTCGCCGCAGCCGCTGGTGGACTGGCACGAACGGTTTTTTGATGACTTATGAGGTCGGGCGGACATTGTTATAAATGTCTGCCCAGACGCTGATCGTCCCACCGCTCTGCGTCACACATGGCGCAGATTGCGGATTCAGTGAGCCGAGCGCATGGCTCACGTCACCCTTTCACTCCAGCACCTCTACCTCCATACCCACCTCAAGCTCGCCCGGCCCGACGTTGACCATGTTCTGCCCGAACATGACGTCGCCTTCGACTTCGCGATAGGTCTTCAGGGTCGCGAAGGGTTCGCGGTCCGGACTGCGCTCGCCGGTAGCCGGGTCGATGGTGGTGAGGATGCAACGGGCGCAGGGCTTGAGCAGTTCGAATTGCATGTCGCCGATGCGGATACGTTTCCAGTTGTCTTCGGCAAAGGCTTCGGCGCCTTCAATCACCAGATTGGGCCTGAAGCGCAGCATTTCCACCTCCCTGCCCAGCCTGGCAGAGAGATCGTCGAGCGAGCCCTGGCCGATCAACAGAAGCGGAAAGCCATCGGCGAAGTTGACACGGTTGTCGACCGATCCGTAGCCGCCGGGTAGCCAGCGGGCATGCGCGTCGGCTTGCCGATGAAGCGACTGACCCAGTCGGCCGCCTCTTGGCCTGCGTCAGGCACCTGCAGCGAGTCGCGCCAGACGGTCACGCCGCGCAGGTTTTCCTGCTGATCAATCGGAACGGCGACATCAAGCGGTGCAAAGCCAGGTGCATTGAGTGTCACCCCTCCACCGGCATTCCACAGCACAGACAGCTGTGACATGTGTGACACCGCGCGCTGGGTCAGAAAACGCCCCGTGCCCTCGTCAACCAGCATCCAACGTCGGTCACCCGCCAGCCCCAGGCCGTCGAAAGACGCCCGTTGCAGGATTTCCGCCTTGCAGGATTTGAGAGGAAAACGATAGAGCGCGCGCAGACGTAGCATGAACGGTTCCTTGGGTGGCTCGAAAAGCTTTGACGTGAACGGCAAAGCTTATACGAACAGGAACCTTACAGGCAGTCCGGGTAAGGCGGCGAATCAGTGAGTCAGCATCATCAGGCGTTCACGCACCACTTCCACCAGCTTGTCGGGCTGGAACTTGGAGAGGAAGTTGTCGCAGCCGACTTTCTTGACCATCGACTCGTTGAAGCTGCCGGACAGCGAGGTGTGCAGCACGATATACAACGCACGCAGACGCGGATCGTTGCGAATCTCGGTGGTCAGACGGTAACCATCCATTTCCGGCATTTCGGCGTCGGTAAACACCATCAGCAGTTTCTTGTGCACGTCCTCACCGGCGTCAGCCCAGCCCTTGAGCATGTTCAGCGCCTTGAGCCCGTCACTGGCAACGTGGAGCTTAAGGCCCAACTGCGACAGGGTATCGCGCAACTGCGCCAGGGCAACCTTGGAGTCATCCACCAGCAGCACTTCGCGACCGCGCGCGCCCTCGAGCACCGGATCTTCAAGCTTCTCGCGAGACACCTTGGCGTTGTAAGGGACGATCTCGGCGAGCACTTTCTCGACATCGATGATTTCCACCAATTGATCATCGACCTTGCTGATCGCGGTCAGGTAATGCTGACGGCCAGCACTGGCAGGCGGCGGCATGATCGCATCCCAGTTCATGTTGACGATGCGATCCACACCGCCCACCAGAAACGCCTGAACCGAGCGGTTGTATTCGGTCACGATAATGGTGCTGCCGGGACCTGGCACCAGAGGCCGCATGCCGATGGCCTGGGACAGGTCGATCACCGGCAGCGTCTGGCCACGCAGGTTGACCACTCCGCAGACGAAGGAGTGTCGTTGCGGCATCAGGGTGAGCTTGGGGAGCTGCAATACTTCCTGGACCTTGAATACGTTGATCGCGAATAACTGCCGACCGGCAAGGCGGAACATGAGAATTTCCAGGCGATTCTCGCCCACCAGCTGTGTGCGTTGATCTACTGTGTCGAGAATGCCAGCCATTTTAGCTCCAGAAGCGTTGGTCACGATGAGTCTGCTTAACGTGTATCGGCTGAAACAAGCCGGACCTTAATGGCTATGAAAGGCCAATTTCAGGCATTGATGTCACATTACCATCATGCTTTACTGATGTCGCATTTCAAAAAGTGTCCGCGCGACAACAAACTCGCACCCGACGCTCTCCCCCCCGATAAACAGGGTCTATACTTTCGATCCTAGGTGTTGCCCTGAATGTCCATCGGGGAATGCCTGATATGATCGCTATCTCATTGCCACTATTGTGACGCCATTCTCATTGCACGAAGGGAGTCAGGCTTGTGTTCGCGTTCCAATCCTTGCAATCGACAAGCCCCGTTGAGACCGACGTTTCGATCGCACGGGTCGCCATTGCAGATGATGCAGAGCGGTTTTTGCGCCCTGACAACGGGATTGGATCCAGATTGACGGTCCTCGGCTTATATCAATACGACATCGCTGAGATACATTCCGAAACGCCCTACAGACTTTCAGATGAAATCGACATTAACTGTCAGCCATTCGCGGCGGGCGAGAGTTCGCTGTCCATGATGTGTGGAGATACAGGATGCTGAGCAGTAACGATTGGCAGCAGAAACATGAGCAGTTTCTGGCCGAGTCCCAGGCGCTTTTATATAAATCTGAAGAGTGCCTGTCACACCTTGAGTTGATCGGAGGCGATGAAGATGCAGTCGATTGCCTGCTGGCTTCACTGCTGACGCTGGCTCACAAAGCCGATGACGCATCCGTCCAATGTATCGCGGACTTTACCCGACGGTTGCGCTGCCTTCTCGATGACGCCGACCCGGCTACCGGACTGTCACAGGAAACACTGGCGACCGTCAAAAGTTGTCTGGCGCTGATTTCCTGGCAACTGGAGTTCCTCGACCCGAACACCGGCGAATTGGTCATGGATAACGAGGAACAGCAGGAATTGCTGGGCAGACTTGCCGCCCTCTCGGCCTGTTCAGGCAAGCCTGAGGATGCTGTCCGCGAATAACAATTACAGGGCAGCAACGTCGACCCTTCTTCAGTGAAAACACTTGACCATCCTGCAGATGGCAAAGAACGAGCGTTCAGGCTCTCCCCGCTCGAAGCTGAGACTTGCGCACGAATACTCCATTGAACGCCCTGCCCTGCATGCCTTTCATTTCGTCGGCACACGCTGCAGTTGGATGCTTGGCTGACGCTGCAGTACGGTAAGATTGTCCGACACCCATGACTTGCTGTTCCCGGACGCGACGGCGGACATGAATGCGGGTTTGCCTGGAACGGAATCAAAAGTGTCGAGTTCAATTTCCTTGAATATACTCAAACAGTCAGCTGATCCTGCGATCAATATTAAATTGCCATCAAGTTGTCCGTTTATTGGCTATGACTATTAATGGCGCGAATCGATATGCATGCCATCGTCAGGTCTTTCAGGTTGGGCTCTGATACGACCCACCGGATCAAGTGGTTCATCGCCGCGCTCTGTACCAGCGCAGCGCTGGGAAATATCGCGTTATTTGCCCGCTCTGCGGATTTTCCGGCATCGTTGCTGACGTTCAATCTGATCACTTTTGCCAGCATCTGGCTATGGATGTGGCGTAATAGCCGTTTGATCCAGTTGCAACCGCAGGAACTGGCGCAGCGAATGCTGGATGTTCAGGAAACCGAGCGGCAACGCCTGAGTCGCGAACTCCATGATGACATCGGCCAGATGCTGACCGGTGCTCTGTTGCAACTGGCCTGGCTGCAACGCCGAATGCCTGACGCATTGAACACCCCTGCCGGGCAGCTTGAATCCACTCTTGCAGAAACACTGGGAAAAATCCGCGACCTGTCCACCATTCTGAATCCTCGCCAGTTAGCCAGCCTGGGGCTTGAAGGCGGACTGCGCGCCCACCTGGTCAGCGTTCTGGCCAATAGCCAGATCCACTGGAGCCTGGAGTGCAAACAGCACCTTAACGGGATTCCCGAAGAAATGGCCATCGCCGCCTATCGCGTCTGCCAGGAAGCAGTCACCAACATGCTGCGCCATGCACAGGCGAGAAATCTGTGGATACGTTTCGAGCGTCAAGCTGCCGGGCTGTCGATACTGATCGCCGATGACGGCACGGGCTTCGAATCTGCCTCAGGGCCGCGACCTGAAGGCAATGGTCTGGCCGGCATGCGTGAGCGTGTCATGTTGCTGGACGGGTCGTGGTCGCTGCACAGCGGCCAGGGGCTGGGCACTCGAATCGACGTCATGTTTCCCTGGGCGCCCCGTTCCGGCGAGCGCGCCCGTTTACACAAGAAAACACAATGACCTGCAACCTGTTACTGGTCGACGACCACTCACTGATCAGAGCTGGCGTACGTGCCCTGGTATCGGACATTCCCGGTTACGCCATCGTCGGGGAAGCGTGCGACGGCAGTCAGTTGTCGAGTCTGGCCCAACGTCTGAAGCCTGACATCGTACTGCTGGACATCGGCATGAAGGACATGAACGGCCTGGACGCACTGGAGCTCCTGCTCGAGGTACAGCCGGACTGCAAGGTTCTGATCCTGTCGATGCATACCGAGCCGGACATCATCATGCGTGCGCTGGAAACCGGGGCTCATGGCTATCTGCTCAAGGACGCCACGGCGACCGAACTGGAGCAAGCGTTGAAAGCCTTGCGCAATGGTGAACGTTACTTGAGTCCGGCCATCGCCCATACCGTTATCAGCCGGGCCTTGCAGGGCCAGCGCACAGGAAAGTCCGAGCTGCCACAGGAGAAATACAACCTCACGGCTCGCCAGCTGGAAATCCTGCGCCTGATCGTGCGAGGCAAGTCCACGCGTGAAATCGCCGGCGGACTGAATCTGAGCATCAAGACCGTGGAGACTCACCGCTCACAGATCATGAAGCGGCTGCAGATTTTCGATGTGGCCGGTCTTGTCCTGTTCTGCGTTCGGGAGCGGATCATCAGTCTGGACGATTGAGCTGCGGCGCACTCCCCGATCCTGTCGAGAGCACAGGTGAGTCGTCTGGCAGGTGCACCCTGAGCGCAGCAGGCCGCGCCTCAAACCGCAGGTCTTCGCCAGACAATGGCTCGCCGTCCAGATTGATTTCCAGCCCCTGCGCAGACCGGAGCTCTACCCACGGCAGACGCGCGCGAACGAACATGTTGTCGAAGCCCAGTCCGCCTTCCAGCAGGCTTCTCAGCGTACCGACCACCTCCTGAGGCGCAGGCAGGATGCTGATGTCCAGCAGGCCGTCATCAGCCATCGCCGTCGGACACAGCACATGCCCGCCGCCTGCTTGCCGCCCATTTCCAATGCCCAGCGCCAGAAGATCACCGCGCCAGTGAAAATCCGGCCCGATCAGTTCACCGTGGGCGGAATGCAGCTCGCTGAATCGGGTAAGCCCGGTAAACAGGTAAGCGGCGCCACCGAGCACTTTCTTGAGGTCTTCCGAGGTGTTGGCTGTGACCTGACTGCCGAAGCCGCCGGTGGCCATGTTCAGGAACAGCTTGCCACCGACCTCGCCCAGATCGACGGCCCTCGGCGTTACGTCCATCAACTCCAGCGCCCGGTCGATCTCAAGCGGCACGCCCGCAGCCCGGGCGAAATCGTTGGCGGTGCCCAGCGGCAGAATCGTGAGACTGGTATCGGTCTGCGACGCCTGTGCCAGTGCCTCGGCGATGTCGCGCAATGTGCCGTCGCCGCCGCCTGCCACAATATGGCGGTGCCCTGCGGCCAGCGCTTCGCTGACCAGGCGCTGGGCATCGCCGCCCTCCCAAGTCAGGCGCACATCCAGTTCCCAGCCCTGCCTGCGTTTTTCGGCGACGCCATCCCTTACCTCTTCATTGAGCGATTGCTTGCCGTGAAGAATGAGCATAGCCCTGCGTTGTGTCATGAAACCCCCTCTGGTGACCGGTACGAGTACCACGTATGAGTGACGCTTTCGTTTGCCAGCGCCTGACTGCATTTGGCACAGCGCAGGGTTGTGACCCCGCCGAACTGAAAAAAGCCCGTCCACGTGAATATTTTTTTGAAGCTCTTGACAGAGGATTTGGCCCCGCAGAGTGGGAGGCAAATCAAACTGCCAGTCTAGTAGCCACTCGCCTGCACCGCTGATCGCAACATTTGTCGTCCCGATTTCCGTTTCATGAGCTTTACTACAGCGAAACCCTTCATTTGAGGGTTTTCACTCACAAACGGCTGAAATTTCTCACGTTAGTGCCAGCACCTGCCGATATACACAAAGTGGTATCTACAAATAGCAGGACCAAAAATGCATCGATTCGACAACTTATTGGCTACGCTTCAGCAAACTCCGTAAAGAAGGTGTTTTTTTGACTCTGCGCTTTGACGACACAGCTCACATAAAGATTCGGCCCGCGTGCCGTGGGGTTACAGGAAGTAAGGGAGCTTTATGAGGTTGCAACCGGTAGACAGCCTGTCGCTCACTCGCACCAGTCTGGTGGAGTATTTTCTGTTCGGTATCCGCATCGCGCATGCGCTCGCATGCATGCTCCCCGGCCTGCTGCTGGGTGCGTTCATGCCGGACGGTGTGATGGAAAAACCTCAGAACTACCTGGCGATGCAGGTCTTCTTCGGCATTGTCGTGGTGCTGATCTTTCAGGCCATGGGCGTGTATTCGGAGGCGCTGTTCAGCAACGCCCTGCGCCTTCGCTCGATCGTGATCGCCTGGTCGGCGTCGTTCGGCCTGCTGCTGTTCATGCAACGCACCCTCGGTCTGTTCGGCAACCTCTCCAACGAACATCTGGTGTTCTGGTATGTGGCCAGCCTCTTCCTGTATTGCGTCATCCGTCTGCTGATGCTGGCACTGTTCAAACACCAGATGCGCAAAGGCGTGTTCCTGCAGAACGCCGTGATTCTGGGAGCCACCGAAAACGGTATGCGTCTGGCCGAGTACCTGCTCCAGCATCAGGACATCCGCTCGGGCGTGATGGGCTTCATCGATGACCGCATCGGCCGCATGCCCAAGACCGTCGCCAACCTGCCGCTTCTGGGCAACACCAGTGATCTGGAGCGGTTGATCCGCGAAGAGAAAGTCACTCAGGTCCTGGTTGCCCTGCCCTGGACCGCCGAAAACCGCATGGACCACATCATTCACGAGCTGCGCCGGTTTCCGGTCAACGTGCTGCTGGTACCGGACATGGTCGCGTTTCGTCACAGCCACAACCGCATCACGGAAGTGGCCAAGCTGCCGATGTTCAATGCCTCGGACGTACCGCTCAACGGCTGGTCTCCGTTCATCAAACGCGCCGAGGACATTGTGCTGTCCTCGCTGGCGCTGCTCGCCCTGTCACCGTTCATGCTGCTGGTCGCACTGGCGATCAAGCTCGACTCACCGGGTCCGGTGTTCTTCAGGCAAAAGCGCTACGGCTACAACAATCGCCTCATCGAGGTATTCAAATTTCGCTCGATGCATCAGCACCAGGCCGATGCAACGGCGGAACAACAGACCACCCGGGGCGATGCCAGGATCACCCGGGTCGGGCGTTTCATCCGCAAGACCAGCCTGGATGAGCTGCCACAGCTGTTCAACGTGGTAGCAGGCAGCATGTCGATGGTGGGCCCGCGCCCTCATGCAACGGCAACGAAAGCGGCCGGCATTCTTTTCGAGCAAGCGGTGAAGGAGTACACGTCGCGACATCGGGTCAAACCCGGCATCACCGGGCTGGCTCAGATCAACGGCTATCGTGGGGAAACAGACACCGTGGAAAAAATCGAAAAACGCGTCGAGTTCGATCTTGAGTACATAGAAAACTGGTCCGTCTGGTTCGACCTCTACATCCTTATGCGCACTGTTCCGGCAGTGCTCTTCACTCGTGAGGCTTATTGATGAGCACCCTCATTCCCTGCATCATCGCCGGCGGCTCCGGCACCCGTTTGTGGCCTGTCTCCCGCGAAGCCATGCCCAAGCCGTTCATGCGCCTCCCCGACGGCGAAAGCCTGCTGCAGAAAACCTTCAAGCGCGCGTCTGCCCTGCCCCATGTCGAGCGCCTGCTGACGGTGACCAACCGGGAAGTGTATTTCCGTACCGTCGATGACTACCGGCAATTGAACAAAAGCAAGGTTCAACTGGATTTCATTCTTGAGCCATTCGGTCGCAATACAGCAGCGGCCATTGCTGCGGCTGCTGTGCATGTCACTCGCCTGTATGGCGGCGACGCGCAGTTGCTGGTCTTGCCGGCAGATCACCTGATCACCGATATCGAAGCCTTTTCAAGGGCGGTCACATCCGCACAGGAACTCGCTGCACAGGGCTGGCTGGTGACGTTCGGTATTGTGCCGACCAAGCCGGAAACCGGTTTCGGTTACATCGAGAAAGGCCAGTCGCTCAATGCCCACGCGTATCAGGTTGCATGTTTCGTCGAAAAGCCCGATGCAGCGGGTGCCCAGGGTTATCTGGAGGGCGGCCTGCACCTATGGAATGCCGGGATGTTCTGCATGCGTGCCGATGCGGTTCTGCGTGAACTGGAAACCCACGCACCGGACGTATTGAGCGCTGTCAAGGCATGCCTGGAGCTGAGTCTGAGCAAGGAAGGCAACCGCGAATTGCAGGTTGAGCTCGACAGCGAGTCCTTTGAACGGGTACCGGATATCTCCATCGATTACGCACTGATGGAGCGCTCCGACAAAGTGGCGGTCGTGCCCTGCGAACTCGGCTGGAGCGACATCGGTTCCTGGGAAGCGGTGCGCGAACTGAGCGGTGCCGACGCCCAGGGCAACCAGTGCAACGGCCAGACCGTGCTGCACGACGTAACCAACTGCTATATCGACTCGCCCAAGCGGCTGGTCGGCGGTATCGGTCTGGACAACCTGATCATCGTCGACACGCCGGACGCGCTGCTGATCGCCGATGGCACGCGCAGCCAGGACGTCAAAATCATCGCACAGGAGCTCAAGCGTCAGGGTCATGACGCCTATCGCCTGCACCGTACGGTCACTCGCCCCTGGGGCACTTACACCGTTCTGGAGGAAGGCAAACGCTTCAAGATCAAGCGCATCGTTGTCCGTCCGCAGGCTTCGCTTTCGCTGCAGATGCACCATCATCGCAGCGAGCACTGGATCGTGGTGAGCGGCATGGCGCGGGTTACCAATGGTGAGCGCGAGTTCATGCTCGACACCAACGAGTCAACCTTCATCAAGCCTGGCTTTACCCATCGACTGGTCAACCCCGGAGTCATCGATCTGGTGATGATCGAGGTAC
>Ga0308164_10004731_pt1 | contig 11350 bp, 12 predicted proteins | sample PhyTR2_FD_201031 | JGI IMG/M metagenome (GOLD analysis project Ga0308164, IMG submission 201031) | Phyllosphere microbial communities from UC Gill Tract Community Farm, Albany, California, United States - DLSLT.R2 | ecosystem: Host-associated > Plants > Phyllosphere > Unclassified | place: USA... | reverse complement strand
CACCATGACGCTGGCGAGATGAAGATCTACGGTTTCTGGATCTACCTGATGACCGACTGCATTCTGTTTGCGTCGATCTTCGCCATTTACGCGGTACTGGTTAACAACGTAGCGGGTGGTCCTGCGGGCCACGACATCTTCGAACTGCCATACGTGCTTGGCGAAACCGCCTGCCTGTTGCTCAGCTCGATCACCTACGGCTTCGCCATGCTGGCGATGCACAAGGGCAACAAGTCGGGCGTTCTGGGCTGGTTGTTCGTGACCTTCCTGTTCGGCCTGGGCTTCATCGGCATGGAGATCAACGAGTTCCACCTGCTGATCTCCGAAGGCTACGGTCCTAACCGCAGCGGTTTCCTGTCGGCGTTCTTCACGCTGGTCGGCACCCACGGTCTGCACGTGACCAGCGGTCTGATCTGGATGGCGATCATGATGTATCAGGTCTCCAAGCACGGCCTGACAGGGACCAACCAGACTCGCCTGAGCATGCTCAGCCTGTTCTGGCACTTCCTGGACGTTGTCTGGATCTGCGTGTTCACCGTTGTCTATCTGATGGGGACCATTTAAATGGCGAATTCACATCACTCCCATGACGCTGCCAGCCACGAACCTGCGAGCCACGGCAGCTTCAAGTCGTACATGGTCGGTTTCGTACTGTCGATCATCCTGACCGCGATTCCTTTCGGTCTGGTGATGTTCCCGACGATCTCGAAAGTGGCCACGCTGTGGGTCGTTCTGATCTTCGCAGTGGTGCAGGTTATCGTTCACCTGGTGTACTTCCTGCACCTTGACCGCTCGGCAGCGCAGCGCAACAACGTGATCGCGTTTGCTTTCGCTGGCCTTGTGATCGTGCTGCTGGTGGGCTTGAGCACCTGGATCATGTTCAGCATCCACACCGCCATGATGGCGAAGTGAGGAAAACCTGATGTCACTGAAGCACTTTATCCAAATCACCAAACCGGGGATCATTTTCGGTAACGTGCTTTCGGTGGCAGGTGGCTTTTTTCTGGCTTCCAAGGGACACGTCGACATCGGCTTGTTCCTGGCAGCGGTGATAGGGACTTCACTGGTGGTGGCTTCTGGCTGCGTGTTCAACAACTGCATCGATCGCGATATCGATGTGAAGATGGAGCGCACCAAGAATCGGGTGCTGGTGCAAGGGTTGGTGTCAGTGAAACTGGCACTGATTTACGCCACTGTGCTGGGCGTCGTCGGCGTCGGCCTGCTTTACACCAAGGCCAATGCACTGGCGGCGCTGTTTGCCGTGATCGGCTTCGTGATCTACGTCGGCTTCTACAGCCTGTACCTAAAGCGCAGGTCGGTTCATGGCACGTTGGTGGGCAGCCTGTCGGGCGCGATGCCTCCCGTGATTGGTTACGTCGCGGTCAGCAACACCTTCGACCTCGCGGCGTTGACCTTGCTGGTGATGTTCAGCCTGTGGCAGATGCCTCACTCGTATGCCATCGCGATTTTCCGCTTCAATGACTATCGGGCTGCCTCGATTCCGGTCCTGCCGGTCAAGCGTGGTATCCGGGTCGCCAAGCGGCACATCCTGATCTACATCCTGGCTTTCCTGCTGGCGACCTTGATGCTGACCTTCGGCGGCTACGCCGGGCTCAATTATCTGGCCGTTGCAGCGGCGATGGGCATGTACTGGTTGTACATGGCCTGGACCGGCTACAAAGCCAAAGACGACACCGTTTGGGCACGCAAGCTGTTCGTGTTCTCCATCTTCACGATCACTGCCTTGAGCGTGGCCATGTCGCTGGATTTTCAGGTAACTAAGGAACTGTTGGTGACATACGCAGCGCCTTAGTCGCTTGAATGAAACGCAAAAAAACCCGGTTGCTCGCGAGAGAAACCGGGTTTTTTTTCGAGCTGGAGAAAGTCTTCGTATTAGATAGCCGGACCTTTTGAAGAAGTCTCCTCAGCGTCTTTCGAAGGCCCAAGCACGATGGCCAGATGACGCAAGTCTTCGATCTCCACGCTGACGCTCTTCCCGGAAGGGCTGGCGACCAGTTTGCCCAAGGCAAAGACCGTGAAGAATCGCACCTCGTCAGCGTGACTCAGCAGCTCACTGAGATAGCGGCTGGAGCGGTAGGCCTGCATCTGCGAGGGTGACACGTACAAAGTCACCAGCTTGCCTTGCAGGCGATCGAAGAACTTGAACTTGAAGCCTGTCCCGTAGCGCTCGACGAGGCCGCCACCGTACAGCACACGACGCTCGTCATTGAGCTGCGCGAACTTGATGTGGCGGAAATAAGCGCGCAACGACACCTCGCCCTGACCCGGAATGCGCAGGGTGAGCAGCGCGAGTTCTTCCTTGGTCAACGAGGCCTGGGCCTGACGAAAGCTGTCGACCAGACGCTCCAGGTTGCTCGTGCGGTTTTGCTTGTCCTGTCTGGCCTTCATCGTCTCAGAAGGGGGCGCGACGTCTTCGGTCTTTTCAGGCGCTGCGTCGTCAGGCTTGCGTTTGGGTGGCCCGGATTTAACGCGGTCGTTTATCGTCGGCTCAAAGACGTCGATGTAATCATCGAGTTTGCGCTTGACCTTGCGCAGCTCGCTTTCTGCCTCGCTTTCGGCTTCCTGTCCAACCGCCGTTTCGACCGCTTCATCCACCCATTCGCAATCGGCGTGATGTTCGTAGTTCGTGTTGGCCCGGTAGTGCGCGGCGACGAAGGTCGGATGCTCCTGGGGCTTCACGTCATAGCGAACCCCGGTGATTTTCACACCCAGGGCGCGGCACGGCTCGGACGAGCACAGAAAGTTGAAACGCGCCCGAGGGAGCTCTTGCGAAAAGTACTCCCGTCGAGCGGCCACGATGGAAAGCTCTTGCTGCAGCTCGACGCAGAACGCGCGAGTGATGGTTCTGTTGGTTTTCATGGATACGGCGGGGTCCTGTGCCGAAGTCTTGCGGGCATGCTGCTCACGGTCACTCTGCAGGCATCGCCAGCCATTCGCCGACTACCTTCTTGTACACGCCGGTGGCCTTTGTGAGGTGCAGCCATTGATCAACATAGGCCTTCCAGGCCACGTCATCCCGCGGCAGCAGATAGGCCTTTTCGCCGTACTGCATGTAATTCGACGGATTGACCGTACACAGGCCAGGCATGCGTTTCTGTTGGTATAAAGCTTCGGACGCGTCGGTGATCATCACGTCGGCTTGCTTGTCGAGCAGCTGCTGGAAAATGGTTTTGTTGTCGTGGAAGGCCAGGCTGGCGTTGGGCAAGTAGGCATGGGCAAAGGCTTCGTTGGTGCCGCCCTGAGGTTCGATCAAGCGAACGCCGGGCTGATTGATCTGCTCGAGGGTCTGGTACTTCGACTCGTCTTCGCAGCGCACCAGCGGGACCTTGCCGTCGATGTCCAACGTGCTGCTGAACGCCGCCTTCTTCTGCCGCTCAAGGGTGACCGAGATGCCGCCGACGGCGATGTCGCATTTGCCGGCCGTGAAATCGGTCATCAGGGTTTTCCAGGTGGTCGGGACCCACTCGATCTTCACGCCCAGGCTCTGCGACAGAGACTGGGCCAGCTCGATATCGATGCCTTCGTACTGGCCGTCGGGCCTGAGAAACGTGTAGGGCTTGTAATCGCCGGTGGTGCAAACGGCCAGTTGGCCCTTCTGCATGACGGTGTCCAGGTGCGACGGCGTCTCAGCGGCCTGAGCCTGAACGATGCTGACCATGCTCAACAGCAAACCGGCGGTGATGCGTGTGTTCATCGAGTCGATCCCTCTGCGTCAAATGCCTGTCTGCCGTTATAGAGGCGGTCGCCGCAGATGGGAAGCGTTATCCCGCAGAGGAGGGCGGGACGTCTTTCGCTCGCTTGGCCGCTTGGCGGGCAGGGCGGGATTTCGCCCGACGGTGCCGATACAACGCGACGGCCGCGCCCAACACGACCACGCCCAGGAAGATCGGCATTTTATAAGGTTTCAGGTTGCCGAGCATGTTCTCCAGGAAACCGCCCGCCCAATAGCCGGCCGCGAGAAAGAGGCTTGCCCAGACAGCGGCGCCAAGCAAGTTGATGATCGCGAAACGGATGGGCGACAAGCGACTCGCGCCAATGACCAGAGGTCCGATCAAGCGCATGCCGTAGAGAAAACGCACCGAGAAAATGGACGCCGTGGGGTAGCGCTTGATCAGGTCGGACACGCGATCGATGGTCGCTTGCTGGCGGTGCAGACGAGGCAGCAGGCGTGGCCCGAAGTAGCGCCCGGTCCAGAACAGAATCTGATCGCCGAGCATCCCGCCCAACGTGGCGTAGATAAGCACTTGCTGCCATTGCAGTACGTGCTGGTGCGACGCCAGCCCACCGAGGATCAGGATGGTTTCCCCTTCCAGCAGGCAGCCGATGAATACGGCCCAGTACCCGTAGTTTGCAAGCAGATAGTTGAAGTCGATGTGTTCGAACATGGAAGGCCGGTGGTTTTAGGTGAATGGCTGACCGCTGGAGCATCCAGCAGTGTGCGCGCCTCTGGGGCATCGCACGGCGTTCGACCGAAGCCGGTCGTCATCGGTTCGGTCGCTGTAAGTCGAATCCTCCGTCGCCGCGCCGTCAGGGGAAGGTCTGCGGGTCTCCCAGACACTGGATCAGATGATCGTAGACAAGTCGTACCCTACTCGGCACCGGTCCTGATTGCGTTCGGTACACGGAAAGGTCCATGGGCGGCGGCGCGGCATTAGGCAGCACTTCGATCAGACGCCCGTCGCGAAGGTGCGCCTCGGCCAGGTAATGGGGCATCTGCGCAAACGTGACGCCCGCCAGCACAAATTCCAGCTCAGTCTCCGGATCATCACAACTGAAGGCGGGGGAGGGCGGCAAATAGCTCTGGCCTTCCGACAGAAACCACGGCCAGGGTCGTCCGTTGTTGCGATCGATCAGCGTCGATCGCGGCAGCTCTTTAAGCTCGTCGAGCGAGGCCGGCATGCCAACTGCTGCTATCAATGCCGGCGAGGCGACGATCTTCAACGGCACATGCGCGACTGGCCGGGCGATGTAGCGCCTGTCCCGAAACGTGCCGATACGAATGCCGATATCGATTCTCGACCCGACAGCATTGGTGAGCTGGTCATCCAGGCTCAATTCGATACGCAGGCCGGGATGTTGCTGCATCAGAGGCTGAAGGAAACCGGCCAGATACGGCGAAGCCACCGCGCGGCATCTGGCGAAGCTGGGCGCCAGGGTCGTCCTCGGCGCACGCCGACAAGATCGACATCAACATCAAAGGCGTCCTCTACGGCATCGCCGCCGCACTGCCGAAGTTCGAAGCCCAGGGCTCCGGCCACTTCATCAACATCTCATCGGTGGCTGGCATCAAAGTCTTCAGCCCGGGCGGCTCCGTCTACAGCGGCACCAAATACGCCGTTCGCGCGATCTCCGACGGCCTGCGCCACGAAGTCGGCGGCAAGATCCGCACCACCACCATTGAACCCGGAGCGGTGGATTCCGAGTTGAAACTGGGCAGCGGCCATCAGCCGAGCGCGGATGTGGTCAAAGAGTTCTACAAACAAGCGATCCCGGCAGAGTCCGTCGCCCGCGCGATTGCCTACGCGATCGAACAGCCAAGTGATGTGGATATTAACGAGATTGTGCTGCGGCCGACTTCGCAGGACTTTTGATGGGGGCGGGTATCGCGGCTGGGGTAGCTAGGTCGCAATGCCGCTGTACCTCCTGTCGGGTGGGGGGGGGGGCACGTGATCTGTCCCACTAAAAGCGTGCGTTGTGTCAGTGGGACCGGCTTCAGCCGGGAGGAGACCGGTTTGCTCACGCGCAGGGAACAAGCACGCTGCTGAAGGTAAGAAAGGCGGCTACCAGCCTCGGGCATCGGTCTTCCAATGTTCGGGAAATCCCATTCGCTGGAAGTGAGCAGCGCCATACCGCTCCTCCATTGATTCCAGCCTGGCTTTGAAGTCGCCGTTGAAGGCAGTAGCGTTTAACAGTACATGGATGACTGTAAGCGAGGCATAAACTGTCTTGTTGTCAGCGAATTTAATCTGTTTGAGCTTCAGATTGGTTGGAGAAACTCCAATTCTGACGTCGATGAATCGATCGTGGTGAGCAGCCATGTTCCGAAGAACTGTCAGCGTGTGCAGCCAGCTCTCAAATACTTCTACCTGCGTTATACCGAACTTCGAAGAGATCACCTTTCGATCAGTCGGGTCTCTGAGCATCGCAAAAATCTTTGACCAAGTGCCCAGCGTTACGCATTCACTCATCGCCCAACTGGGAGGGAGATACGGATCGTCGTAGTTGTCGTAATAAGCCTTGATGTACAGCCTGGAAGACGCTCGTTCGACCTCCCCCTCAATCTTGGAAAGCATTTGTCCCAGGCCGACTTTGCCTTTGGGCGCGAAGATCTCCGTTTTCAGATACCAATGCGGGGAGTACTTCAGGCTTAGCAGATTGCAGATCACAGTGCGTACTGCAACCTCGAGCCTTTCCACCGACTCCATGATGATGGCTCGGATTTCGCGGTCGCATTCGTAACGCTTAACAACATGTTCAAATGTCGTGCTGGGCAGAAAGTTTTTGCTAGCTGCGTCCTGCAGTGGGTACCAGTACCCTTTGAGGCGAAAGTGACCAACATAAGAAATGTATTTGAGGGCGATTTTGTCATCGTTGATGACCAATCCCTGAGTTTTGAGCTTTGCGAGCAGCGCCTGCGGGGTAAACGCACTTTTCGTGAACGGTGGCTTGGTGACGGGGGTCTTCCTGACCATGCTCTAACTCCAGGCGAAAAAAACTCGCCTTTTGCACGCCTGCTGTCGGGCAGGACCCTACCCGTTGGGTAGGACGTGTGGCGAGTGTGTTGCGAGCAGGCTACCGGGGGCTATTCGCCGGGTCAACCCGCTTTGGGGGGTAGGCTCATTTCCTGCCATTTCAGGAGGCATGCTTTAGCTGGGAAGAGGTGAGTGTGCCACGCTCAACTCTGCCGCCCGACACTCCACGCTTTCCCGGCTAAAGTCCTGCCAGCACACGCGTTGTCTCAGTGGGACCGGCTTCAGCCGGGAAGGGGCCGGTCTGAGCTCCATCAGATTTACAGCGAACGCATACCGCTTTCTACGACACCCGTGATGAGTCAAAGGCAGCGCCATTGCCCCGTCCCTCCCTGCATCCACCAAATCCCGCCCACAAAAAAACCGGCTCAAATCTGGCCGGTTTTTTTGTGCTTCAAGTCACGTAACCACTTGAAGGTGTTGCTGTTTGGTGCCCCGAGGGAGAATCGAACTCCCACTTCTTTCGAAAACGGATTTTGAATCCGCCGCGTCTACCAATTCCGCCATCAGGGCTCAATGGCGGCGAAGTATAGAGACGAGCCTACCGTTGGTCAATCATGTTTCATGGTCAATTTTCACTTATTCGGCTAAACTTCCCGGCCCTGCTAGACGAACCCCATCATGCGTGTCGCTGACTTTACCTTCGAGCTCCCGGATTCATTGATCGCTCGCCATCCTTTGGCGGAGCGACGCAGCAGCCGTTTGCTGACCCTCGACGGGCCAAGCGGCGCGCTGGCACACCGCCAATTCGCTGATTTGCTGGAGCATTTGCGCCCTGGCGATCTGATGGTCTTCAACAATACCCGGGTGATTCCGGCGCGGCTGTTCGGGCAAAAAGCCTCGGGCGGCAAGCTGGAAGTCCTGATTGAGCGCGTTCTCGATCAGCACCGTGTGCTGGCCCATGTGCGCTCCAGCAAGTCGCCCAAGCCGGGTTCGACGATTCTCATCGATGGCGGTGGCGAGGCCGAGATGGTCGCGCGCCACGATGCGTTGTTCGAGCTGCGTTTTGCCGAGCCGGTGCTGCCGCTGCTCGAGCGCGTTGGGCACATGCCTTTGCCTCCTTATATAGACCGTCCGGACGACGATGCCGACCGCGAGCGCTATCAGACCGTGTACGCCCAGCGCGCCGGTGCGGTGGCGGCGCCGACGGCAGGTCTGCATTTCGACCAGACCATGATGGACGCGATTGCCGAAAAGGGCGTCGAGACCGCATTCGTCACGCTGCACGTCGGCGCCGGTACGTTCCAGCCGGTGCGGGTTGAGCGCATTGAAGACCACCACATGCACAATGAGTGGCTTGAAGTCACTCAGGAAGTGGTCGACGCCGTGACCGCCTGCCGCGCACGCGGTGGTCGGGTGATCGCCGTCGGCACGACCAGCGTGCGTTCGCTGGAAAGTGCCGCACGCGATGGCGTGCTCAAGCCCTTCAGCGGTGACACCGACATCTTTATCTACCCGGGTCGACCTTTCCACGTGGTCGACGCGCTGGTCACCAACTTTCATTTGCCGGAATCGACGCTGTTGATGCTGGTCTCGGCATTCGCCGGTTACCCCGAAACCATGGCGGCCTACGCGGCTGCGGTGGAGCACGGTTACCGCTTCTTCAGTTACGGGGATGCCATGTTCATCACCCGCAATCCCGCGCCGACCGCTCCCGGGGAATACACCCCGACGGAATCGGCCCCAGAGGATCAAGCATGAGTCGCACCTGTCGTATGTCTTTCGAGCTGCTGGCCACCGATGGCAAAGCGCGTCGTGGTCGTCTGACCTTTCCTCGTGGCGTTGTCGAAACGCCTGCGTTTATGCCGGTCGGCACTTACGGCACGGTCAAGGGCATGCTGCCTCGGGACATCGAGGCCACCGGCGCTCAGATGATCCTCGGCAACACCTTCCACCTGTGGCTGCGGCCGGGCACTGAAGTCATCAAGGGTCACGGCGACCTTCACGATTTCATGCAGTGGAAAGGCCCGATTCTGACCGACTCCGGCGGTTTCCAGGTGTTCAGCCTGGGCGCGATGCGCAAGATCAAGGAGGAGGGCGTGACCTTCGCCTCTCCGGTTGACGGCGCAAAAGTGTTCATGGGGCCTGAAGAGTCGATGCAGGTTCAGCGCGACCTCGGCTCCGACGTCGTGATGATCTTTGACGAATGCACGCCGTATCCTGCGGATGAAGAGGTTGCGCGCACCTCCATGGAGTTGTCGCTGCGCTGGGCCAAGCGCTCCAAGATCGCCCACGGCGAAAACACGGCGGCGCTGTTCGGCATCGTTCAGGGCGGCATGCACGAGAACCTGCGCATGCGCTCCCTCGAAGGCCTGAACGAGCTGGACTTTGACGGACTGGCGATTGGCGGCCTGTCGGTCGGCGAGCCCAAGGACGAGATGATCAAGGTCCTGGACTACCTGCCGGGCCGCATGCCGGCTGACAAACCTCGTTACCTTATGGGTGTAGGCAAGCCCGAGGACCTGGTTGAAGGTGTGCGCCGCGGCGTCGACATGTTCGACTGCGTGATGCCTACACGCAATGCGCGCAACGGTCATCTGTTCATCGACACCGGTGTTCTGAAAATCCGTAATGCGTTCCATCGTTACGATGAGTCGCCGCTGGATCCGACCTGCGATTGCTATACCTGCAAAAACTTCTCCCGCGCTTATCTGCATCACCTGGACAAGTGCGGCGAAATGCTGGGAAGCATGCTCAATACGATCCACAATTTGCGCCATTACCAGCTGCTTATGGCTGGTTTGCGCGAGGCTATTCAACAAGGTACATTGGCCGCCTTTGTCGACACGTTCTATGCCAAACGCGGGCTTGCGACGCCGTTATTGGCCTGAGCGACATCCGGTCTTTCGCTTCCTATTATTAAAATATGCAACTGGAGTGTTAAATGAGCTTTTTCATCTCTTCCGCTTTCGCGGATGCGGCTGCCCCTGCCGCTGCAGGCCCTATGGGCGGTGGCTTCGAGTGGATTTTTCTGGTCGGCTTTCTGGTCATCTTCTACCTGATGATCTGGCGTCCACAGGCCAAGCGCGCCAAAGAGCAAAAGAACTTGCTGGGCAACTTGCAGAAGGGTGATGAAGTCGTCACTACCGGCGGTATCGCGGGCAAGATCAACAAAGTGACTGATGACTTCGTTGTTATCGAAGTGTCCGACACTGTAGAGCTGAAGATCCAGAAGGGCGCAATCGCTGCCACCCTGCCCAAGGGCACTCTGAAAGCCATCTGATTCCAGTCTTTTACCAATCGACGGGGCGCGCAAGGCGCCCCGCGTTATAAGCAGGCGGCGTGATGTTGAACAAATACCCTCTGTGGAAATACATCCTGATCCTGGCAGTGCTGGTGATCGGTTTTATTTATTCCGCACCCAATCTCTACCCTGATGACCCGGCGATTCAAGTCACTGGCGCAAGCACTGCGCTGCAGGTCAATCAGGCTGATCTGGATCGCGTAAGCAAGGCGCTTACCGATGCTGGCATCGCGGTCAAGGGCGCGTCTCTGGCCGAGAATGGCAAGGGCGGTTTGTTGCGTCTGACCAAACAGGAAGACCAGCTGCCAGCCAAAGATGTCGCACGCAAGGCGCTGGGCGACGATTACGTTGTCGCGCTCAACCTGGCTCAGACCACGCCGAAATGGCTGCGCAGCATTGGCGCTACGCCGATGAAGCTGGGTCTTGACCTGTCCGGCGGCGTGCACTTCCTGCTTGAAGTCGACATGGACAAAGCGCTCAGTGCGCGTCTGAATGTCTACGAAGGCGAAGTGAAGAGCCTGCTGCGCAAGGAAAAAGTCCGTTATCGCAGCCTGCCTCAAGACAACGGTGCTATCCAGCTGGGCTTCAGCGATGCTGATACCCGCGAACAGGCCCGTGCCCTGATCCGCAAGGACTACACCGATTTCGATATCACCACGAGTGATCGCGGCGAAATGCCGATCCTGCGTCTGGCCATGACGCCAGCCAAGATCGCTGAAATCCGCGAATACTCGATCAAGCAAAACCTGACCACCGTGCGTAACCGGGTCAACGAGCTGGGCGTCGCCGAGCCGCTGGTTCAGCGTCAAGGCGCCAACCGCATCGTGGTCGAACTGCCGGGTGTTCAGGACACCGCTGAAGCCAAGCGTATTCTCGGCAAGACGGCCAACCTTGAGTTCCGTCTGGGCGCAGGTCCCGATGACAGCAAAGCCACCACCGAGATGTTCGAATTCCGCGAGGGCGGTCGTCCTGCGGCGCCGGTCGAGCGTGGTCTGATCATCACCGGTGACCAGGTGACTGATGCCAAGGCCGGCTTTGACGAGCACGGCCGTCCTCAGGTGAACATCAAGCTGGACGGCCATGGTGGTGATCTGATGAGCCGCGCAACCCGCGCGAACGTCGGTCGCAGCATGGCGGTGATCTTCATTGAGCAGAAGCCGACCACCACGTACACCAAGCAGATGGTCAACGGCGTCGAAAAAGACGTGCCGGTTCAGACGTTCAAGGAAGAGAAGAAGATCATCAGCCTGGCGACCATCCAGTCGCCGCTCGGTGCTCAATTCCGCATCACCGGCCTGAACGGCGCGGGTGAGTCTTCCGAGCTGGCGCTGCTGCT
>Ga0308164_10004728_pt1 | contig 11353 bp, 11 predicted proteins | sample PhyTR2_FD_201031 | JGI IMG/M metagenome (GOLD analysis project Ga0308164, IMG submission 201031) | Phyllosphere microbial communities from UC Gill Tract Community Farm, Albany, California, United States - DLSLT.R2 | ecosystem: Host-associated > Plants > Phyllosphere > Unclassified | place: USA... | reverse complement strand
TGGGCCGTGACGTGACGACGGCCGCGCCCCCGAGGGAGCGCGGCCGTCGGTCGGCGTGTGCCGGCGTCACTCTCCCTGGGGCGGGGGCGTCGTCGACGTGGGCGCCGTGACCGTCACCGTGACGCCCGCGGACGGGGCCGTCGTCAGCGACCCGCAGTTCGCGACGTACGACACCGTCATGTTGCCCGGCGTGGTGGAGCGGACCTTGACGGAGGTCACGTTGGTGCCGAGGCCGCCGGCCGCCGCGCCGGCCGCGTCGGTGCCGCCCGTGATCGAGTACGAGTACCCGGTCAGCGGGTAGCCGGTCGGGCACGCCTGGTAGCTCTGCCACGTCACCGTCGCCTCGGCCTTGCCGTCGCCGACGATGGAGGTCGGCGTGACGGTCGGGGCGACCGGCTGCGACGGCGTGGGGGCCGCGCGGTAGATCGTCAGCGTGATGGTCGAGCCCTTCGCGACGTTGCCCGTCGGGTTGAGGCTCGCCACCGTGCCGGCCGCGGCCGGGTCGGTCGCCGGGCTGCTGCTGTCTTGCGAGACGACGGTCAGCCCGAGGTCCTCCAGCTGGCTGCGGGCGTCGGCCTCGGCGAGGCCGACGTAGTCGCTCGAGTCGACCTGGACCGTCGTCGCGGTCGGCGTCGAGGTGGGCGTCGGGGTCTCGGTCGGCGTCGGCGTGGCGGAGGTCGCCGTCGCGGTCGGCGAGCTGGGAGCCGGGTCGGGCTCTCCGCCGGAGTTCACGGCGAAGGCGATGAGCGCGGCGGCGCCGACGAGCACGAGCACGCCGAGCACGATGAGCGGCCAGAACCACGGGCTGCGCTTCTTCTCCTCGTCGTCGAGCTCGTCGCCGCGGAGGGCGTCGGGGTCGGCGGAGCCGGGCACGTAGGCACCCGTCTGCGTGCCCGCCGCGCGGGTGCCGGTCGGGTCGAAGGCGCGCGTGGCGTCGTCCTGCGCGGAGAAGAGCTGCGTCGCCGCGGCCCCTGCGCCGGCGGCGGCGAGGCCGATGGCGGGGACGGCCACGGTGGCGGCCGCGACGTCGCCCCGGCGGAGGGCGCGGGCGGCCTGCGCCAGGGCCGAGGCCGAGGCGGGCCGGTCGGCCGGCTTCTTCGAGATGCACGAGAGGACGAGGCGGCGGACGGGCTCCGGGACGCTCGCGGGGAGGTCCGGCGGCTGCTCGTTGATCTGCGCCATGGCGATGGCCACCTGCGACTCGCCCGTGAACGGTCGACGGCCGGCGAGGGCCTCGTACGCGACGATGCCGAGCGAGTAGATGTCGGTGCTGGGGGAGGCGGGGTGTCCGCTGGCCTGCTCCGGCGACAGGTACTGGACCGTGCCCATGACCTGGCCGGTGGCCGTCAGGGGCACCTGGTCGGCGATGCGCGCGATGCCGAAGTCGGTGATCTTGACGCGGCCGTCGGGCGTCACCAGCAGGTTGCCCGGCTTGATGTCGCGGTGGACGAGCCCCGCCGCGTGCGCGGCCTGGAGGGCCGAGGCCGTCTGGGCGACGATGTCGAGCACCTTGTCGGTGGGCAGCACGCGGTCGCGCTCGAGCACGGTCGACATGGCCTCGCCGGGGACGAGCTCCATGACGAGGTAGGCGCTGCCCTCCTCCTCGCCGTAGTCGAAGACGTTCGCGATGCCCTCGTGGTTCACCAGGGCCGCGTGGCGCGCCTCCGCACGGAACCGCTCGAGGAACCCGGGGTCGCCCAGGTACTCGTCTTTCAGGATCTTGATGGCGACCGTGCGTCCGATGACGAGGTCGGTCGCCTCCCACACCTCGCCCATGCCGCCGATCGCGACACGGGTCGACAACTGGTATCGCCCACCGAAGGTGAGTCCGCCGGAAGGTCTCATTTGTTCAGCACCGCCTCTAGTACTTTCTTCGCGATTGGTGACGCGACACTGTTCCCGAACGCGGACTGGCCCTGCCCGCCGCCGTTCTCGACCACGACCGCCACGGCCACCTCGGGGTCCGCCGCCGGGGCGAAGCCGGTGAACCACAGCGTGTAGGGCTCGCCCGTGCCGTTCTCGGCCGTGCCCGTCTTGCCGGCCACGTCGACTCCACTGATTCTCGCATTGCTGGCGGCGCCGTCGGCGACGTCCTGCACCATCATGTCGGTCATCGTGGAGGCGGTGGCGGAGCTGATCGGCTTCCCGTACTCGGACGGGGAGAAGTCGCGCACCGGGCTCAGGTCGGGGTTCAGCACGCTGTCGATCAGGGTCGGGTCCATCTGCGTGCCGCCGTTGGCGATCGCCGACGAGACCATGGCCATCTGGAGCGGCGTGACGCGGTCCGAGCCCTGCCCGAACGACTGCAGCATGAGGGCGGCGTCGCCGATCGGCTGGCCCTTCTGCTCGATGGGGAACTGGCTCGGGGTGACGGCCTGGGGGATGGAGATCGAGTCGTCGCCGAAGCCGAACTTCTCCGCCTGCTGCTGCAGCGCCTCCGCGCCCAGCTGCTGGCCGAGCTGGGCCATCGGGATGTTGCACGAGAGGCGCAGCGCCGTCGCGAGGGTGGCGGTCTCGCCGCCGCCGCAGCTGCCTCCCTCGGCGTTGTTGATGTTCGTCGACGTGCCGGGCAGCGTGAGGGTCGCGGGGTTCGGGAAGGCGCTGTCGGGCGTGTACTTGCCGCTCTCGAGCGCGGCGGCCGTCGTGATCAGCTTGAAGGTCGAGCCGGGGGCGTACAGGTCGCCCTGGATGGCGCGGTTCTGCAGCGGGTCGCCCGGGTCGCCGACGAGCTGGTCGTAGGCGGCCTTGACGGCGCTCGAGTCGTGGTTCGCGAGGGCGTTGGGGTCGTAGCTCTCCTTCGACACCATCGCGAGGATCTTGCCGGTCTTCGGGTCCATCGCGACCACGGCGCCGGCGTTGTCGCCGAGGGCGTCGTAGGCGGCCTGCTGCACGGTCGGGTCGATCGTGAGGTTGACGGTCGCGCCCTCCGGGTCCTGACCGGTGAGCACCGAGTTGATCTGGTCGAAGAACTGCGCGTTGGCGTTGCCCGTGAGGTAGTCGTTCATCGAGTCCTCGATGCCCCGCGAGCCCTGTCCGAGCGTGTAGTAGCCCGTGACCGGCGCGTAGACCTGCGGGTCGGGGTAGGTGCGCTGGAACTCGTACACGTCGTCGACGGGCACCGACTGCGCGACCGGCTGACCCGCCACGAGGATCGGCCCGCGCTGGGCCGAGTAGCTGGCGAGCAGCGTGCGGTAGTTGCGGCTGTCGGCCCGCAGCGAGTCGGCCTGGAAGGCCGTGATGTACGTGCTCGACACGAGCAGCGCGACGAACATCGCCAGCACGACGAAGCTCACGCGTCTGAGTTCTTTGTTCATCAGCCGACCACGATCCTCGGTTGGGCCCGCACCGAGTCGGACAACCGCAGCAGCAGCGCCACGATGATCCAGTTCGCCACGAGCGACGAGCCGCCCGCGGCCAGGAAGGGCGCGGTCAGTCCGGTCAGGGGGATGACGCGGGTGACGCCGCCGAGCACGACGAACACCTGCAGGGCGATGACGAACGAGACGCCGACGCCGAGCATGCGGCCGAAGTCGTCCTGGCCGACGAAGCCGATGCGGAAGCCGCGCGACACGAGGAGCATGTAGAGGGCGAGGATCGCGAAGATGCCGGCCAGTCCGAGCTCCTCGCCGAGCGAGGCGAAGATGTAGTCGCTCTCGGCCAGCGGGGTCGTCTGCGGGCGCCCCTGGCCGAGCCCGGTGCCCACGAGCCCGCCGTTCGCGAAGCCGAAGAGGCCGGTCACGAGCTGGTACGAGCCGCCGTCGGCGCTGTACTCGGCGGGGTCGAAGGGGTTGAGCCAGGCGGCGAAGCGGCCCTGCACGTAGCCGAGGAAGGTGCTCGCGACGAGGGCGCCGCCGAGGAAGAGCGTCAGCCCGAGCACGATCCAGCTCGCCCGGCCGGTGCCGACGTAGATCATCACGAGGAAGAGGCCGAAGTAGAGCAGCGACGTGCCGAGGTCGCGCTGGAAGATCAGCACGCCCATGGCCACGAGCCAGACGATGAGGATCGGGCCGAGGTCGCGGGCCCGCGGGAAGCGCATGCCGAGGATCTTCGGGCCCATCAGCGACAGGTTGTCGCGGGCCGTGACGAGGTAGCCCGCGAAGAACACCGCGAGCGTGATCTTCGCGATCTCGCCGGGCTGGAAGGAGAACGGACCGAGGTCGATCCAGACGCGGGCGTTCAGCCCCTCGCGGCCGATGCCCGGGATGAGCGGCAGCAGCAGCAGCCCGATCGAGACGGCCATCATGATGTAGCGGTAGCGCGAGAGCACGCGGTAGTTGCGGATCACCAGCAGCGCGGCGAGGGCGATGGCCATCGCCATGGCCGTCCACGCGATCTGCTTGATGCCGAGCGCGTCCCAGCCGGCGTCGCCGCGAGCCAGGTCGAGGCGGTAGATCTCGGCGATGCCGATGCCGTTCAGCGTCAGCGCGATCGGCATGATGAACGGGTCGGCCTCGCGGGCGACGACGCGCAGCACGAGGTGGAAGATCAGGGCCAGGCCGAGGATGCTCGAGCCCGACACGAGGACGCTCGGGTCGATCTCGCCCAGCGCTCCCAGCTGCACCAGCACGATCGCGCCGGCGCAGATGCCCGCCGCGACGACGAGCATGAGCAGCTCGAGGTTGCGGAGCTTGGCGGGCTGGCGCAGGCGGATGGTGATGGCCTGCGTCATGTTGGCGGGCGGGGCGGCGGACGTCGACGACGATGCCGAGGGCCCTCGCGCGCCTCCTCGTGCCTGGCCGATCAGCTCGGTCGACGCGTCGTCACTCGGCGGCATCGGTCAGCCTCTCGACGATCGCGCGGGCGTCGCTCAGGGAACCGGCGTTGATGGTGTCGGCCACCGTCTGCTGCGTGTAGTTGGGCAGGTCGTCGACCTGGATGGTGGTCTCCTCGAAGACCTCGCTCAGCTGGATCGGCCCGAGCGTCTGCTGCACGCCCTTGTAGATGACGACGGTGCCGCCGCGTTCTCCGACGTAGTAGTGGTCTTGGGTCCACTGGTAGGCGAGCAGGAGGCCCGCGACCAGGGCGCCGACGGCGACCACGAGGGCCACCAGCCAGGTCGCGCGGCGGCGGCGACGACGGCGACGGTCCTCGGCGATGAGCTCGGCGAGGTACTCGTCGCTCTCGGGCTCGAAGTGGCTGTCTTCGGGGGTGGTGGCCACCTTCAGCGGGTGCAGCAGGATCGTGGGGAGGCGCAGCGCCTTGCGCCCGGCCTCGCCCTCGAAGGTCAGGGGCTCGGCGGCGGAGCCCACGGTGACGGCGGGCTCGACGGCCGAGTCGCCCGACTCGTCGACGTCGACGATCACGACCGTGACGTTGTCGGGGGCGCCGTGGTCGAGGGTCTCCTTGACGAGGCGGCGGCAGGTCTGCTCGGGGTCGAGGCCCGCGGCGAGGGCCTTCTTGATGCGGTCCTCCGCCAGGTAGCTGCTGAGGCCGTCGGAGCAGATGAGCCAGCGGTCGCCGGGCTGGGTGCCGAGCGTCGCGGTGTCGATCTCGGGGGCCGCGTCGACGTCGCCGAGCACGCGCATGAGGACGCTCCGCCGGGGGTGGACCGCCGCCTCCTCGGCCGTGATGCGGCCGCTGTCGACCAGCCGCTGCACGAACGTGTGGTCGGCGGTGATCTGGCTGAGCTCGCCCTCGCGCCAGAGGTAGATGCGCGAGTCGCCGATGTGGGCGACGGTCATGCTGTCGCCGACCCGCAGGAGGGCGCTGACCGTCGTGCCCATGCCCGTGAGCTCCTGGTGCTCGAAGACCGTCTCGGCGAGCAGCTGGTTGGCGGCGATCAACGACGACTGGAGGGCGAACTCCGCGTCGCCGGGCGAGGTGTACTGCTTGTCGGTCTCGCGGATGCGGCGGATCGCGATCGCCGAGGCGACGTCGCCCCCGGCGTGCCCGCCCATGCCGTCGGCCACGACGAACAGCTGCGTGCCCGCGTAGCCGCTGTCTTGGTTGTTGGACCGGATCTTGCCCACGTTGGACAGAGCGGCACTCTTGGGGTGGGTCATGGGGGCCTACCGCCGCAGCTCGAAGCTCGTCTGCCCGATCGTCACGGTGGTGCCCACGGGCACCGGTGTGGGAACGGTCACTCGCTCGCCGGCGAGGAAGGTGCCGTTCGTGCTGTCGAGGTCCTGGACGACCCAACGGCCGTTCCAGAGCATCAGACGGGCATGGTGCGTCGACGTGTAGTCGTCGCGGATCACGAGGTTGCTCTCCTGCGAGCGACCGATGGTCAGGGGGCCGTCGCCCAGGGGCATCTCGAGGCCCGCCTTGGCGCCCTTCGTGATGACCAGGCGGCTCGCGGGACCGTCGCCGGCGGCGGCGGGCCGACCCGCGCCTCCGGAGGGGACGGGCGTGACGGGCGCGCGGGGGGCAGCCGAGGGAGGCGCGGTGGCGGTCGACGGAGTCGCACCCGGCCCCGGGTCGACCGGCAGCTTGCGCGGCCGCTGGCCGAACAGGTCGCTGCGCAGCGCGTAGACGATGGCGAAGACGAAGAGCCAGAGCACGGCCAGGAAGCCGAAGCGGAGGGCGAGGAGGGTGAGTTCACTCGTCATCGTCGGACCCCCGCGGAGTCGGGCCCGTCGAAGGGGTCGGGCGTCGATGACAGGGGGAGCACCCGGAACACGATACGCGTACGACCGATCTCGATCGTGGAATCGGGCAGCAGGGGCGACTTCGTGAGGCGGGCGCCGTTGAGCTTGGAGCCGTTCGTGGAGCCCAGGTCGCGGACCTGCGCGTGCTGGCCGTCCCACAGGATCTCGACGTGCTGACGGCTCGTGCCGGTGTCTTGCACGGTGATGTCGGCGTCGCTGCCGCGGCCGATGACCGTGCGCTGGCCGACGAGCGGGTGGCGCGTGCCGTCGACGTCGACGAAGGGGCGCCACTTGACCTCGCCGCGGACGTTGCGCGACTCGACCGACATGATGCCGACGCTGAGGGAGTCGTCCTCGCGCAGCCGGATGCCGAGGGGGCCGGCGAAGGCGTAGCCCTGCGCGGTCGCGTGGCGCTGCGTCAGCTGGGTCAGCTCGTCGATCAGGGTCGGGCCGATCGCCGACATCTTGGCGTGGTCGGTCGGCGACAGCCGCACCAGCAGCTCGTTGGGCACGAGGATGCGGTCGCGGGAGACCACGGCGGCCTTGGTGTCGAGCTCACGTCGCAGCGCGTTCGTGATCTCGAGAGGCTGGACGCCCGAACGGAACGTCTTGGCGAAGGCGCCGTTGACGGCGCGCTCCAGCCCACGTTCGAAGTTGTCGAGCAGTCCCATGCGTCTCCAGGTCGGGGGTCACTGGTCGCCCGATCTTAGCGGTGTCCCGTGACAGGTCGGTGCGGGGGAGCCTGGGGAGGCGCTGCCGGGCCCCGCGACCGTGATAGAGTTCCCGAGTTCGCGCGAGTGGCGGAATTGGCAGACGCGCTGGCTTCAGGTGCCAGTGCTCGAAAGGGCGTGGGGGTTCAAGTCCCCCCTCGCGCACGAACAGGATGGCTCACCCTTCGGGTGGGCCATTCGTGTTCTCGGTGCTCGTCGGCTGCGCCGCCGCCCCTGCGGCGCAGGGGCCGCCCGGCGTCGTCGGCTGCGCCGCCGCCCCTGCGGCGCAGGTGCCTCGCTCAGCCCAGCGTGAGCGGCTCGATCAGCTGCGCGCCGCTGTTCCGCACCGAGTTCGCGTCGCGGCTCACCGGGTGGTGGGTCAGGTCGTGCGCGAGCTCGTGGGAGTCGCGGTCGAGCAGGGCGAGGAGCTCCGCCGTGTCGAGGTGGTCGCCGAGCCAGTCGTCGTACGAGTCGGGCGCCAGGCACGCCGGCATGCGGTCGTGCACCTCGCCCGGGGCCACGTGCGCGTCCCGCGTGATGATCGACATCGACAGCACCCAGGCGTCGGGGTCGTCGTCGGCCTTCGCGGGGTCGCGCCAGGCGCTCGTGATCCCGGCCATCGCGAGGCCCGCCTCCGGCTGGTGGACGAAGTGCGGCTGCTTGCCGGTCTCGGTGACGACCCACTCGTAGTAGCCGAGCGCGGGCACGATGCACCGCGCCTGCGCGAAGGGCCGCCGGAACATGCCGTTCGTCGCGACCGTCTCGATGCGGGCGTTGATCGGCTGCGGGCGCTTGCGGAGGTCGGGGTACCACGACGGCGTCAGGCCCCACCGGGCGAGGGGCAGCTGACGCTCGCCGTGCCTCTCGCGCACGACCGGCACCGACGTGGTCGGGGCGACGTTGAAGTCGTCGGGCAGGTCGGGCAGGCCCGCGAGCAGGTCGGGCAGCAGCTCGGACGTGGCCCGGGAGACGACGTAGCGACCGCACATGGGGCCAGTCTCGTCCTCCCGGCGGCTCGGCACCAGTGGTCGCGCCACGAGGCCGGCGGTGGAACACTGACCCCATGGACCGCACCGAGCGCAGCATCCGGGGCTTCGTCGTCGTCGGCGTCGTCCCCTCGACCGCCGACCGCGTCGTCGCGGCGGCCGCGGAGTTCGCGGTCCGCTTCGGCACCGGGCTCGCCTGCGTCAGCGTCGAGCCCGACCGCATGGCCTTCGCCGAGGGCATCGACGGCACGGTGCTGTCGTACCCCCTCGACCCCGCGAGCTACGCCGCCGAGCTGGCTCCCGACCCCGAGCTGGAGGCGCGGCTGCGGTCGATCGCCGACGCGCGCGGCGTCGAGCTGGTCGTCACCTGCCTCACCGGCGAGCCCGCCCACGTGATCGGTGCCCTCGCCGACCGGGTCGACGCCCCGATGGTCGTCGTCGGCAGCCGCGAGGCCGGGCTCCGCGGCAGCGTCCGCGAGTTCTTCGCCGGGTCCGTCGCGCTGCACCTCAGCCACCGGCAGCACCGGCCCGTCGTGGTCGTGCCGCTCTCGCCCGTCCCGCGCGCCGAGTCGCTGCCGTGGGAAGACGAGCTGTGACGAGCCCCCTGCACCGCCGCCTCCCCCTGGTCCTCCTCGTCGTCGCCGGCGGCGCGCTCGGCACGGCCGCCCGCGTCGCGGTCACCCTCGTCGTGCCTCCCGCGGGATCCTTCGACACGGCGATCTTCGCCATCAACCTCGTCGGGGCGTTCGTGCTCGGCCTGCTGCTCGAGCGGCTGCTGCGGTCCGGCCCCGACGAGGGCCGGCGCCGCCTCGTCCGGCTCGGCGTGGGCACCGGCGTGCTCGGCGGCTTCACGACCTACAGCTCGCTGGCCACCGAGACCGCGAGCCTCGGCGGGGCGGGCGACGTCGCGACGGCGACCGTCTACGGCCTCGCATCGGTGGTGCTCGGCGTCGTCGCGGCCGCCGCCGGCATCGCGCTCGGGGCCCGGCTGTCGCGCTCGCCGCGCCCCGGGGCGACCCGGTGACGCCCCTCCTCTTCATCGCGACGGCCCTCGCGGGCGGCGTCGGGGCCGGCCTGCGGTTCGTCGTCGACGGCACGGTGAAGGACGCGCTGGCCGCCTCGTCCGCACGCCGGTCACGTCCGGCCTCGTCGTACCCCTGGGGCACGGCGGCCGTCAACGTGAGCGGGTCGCTGCTGCTCGGCGTCGTCACGGGCCTCGCGCTCGGCGCCGTCGTGTCGCCGACCTGGCGGGCGGTGCTCGGCACCGGCCTGCTCGGCGGCTACACGACCTTCAGCACGGCCATGGTCGACACCGTGCGCCTGCTCGCCTCGGGGAGGCGCGGTGCCGGCCTCGCGAACGCCCTCGGCCTGCTCGTCGCCTGCGTGGCGGCCGCCGGGCTCGGGCTGTGGCTCGCGTCGCTCGCCTCGCTGGCGTGACCTGACCCGGGGCTCCCGGAGCGGGGACGGACGGACGGACGTGCGGGTGTGCGGACGTGTGCGCGGGCGAGCGGGCGAGCAAGCGGGTGGGCGCGCAGGCGCGCGGCCGGAAGGGCGCCGGCGTCAGGCGTGCGTGGAGCGCTCGTGCTCGGCGTGGTCGGCCGGCTCGAGCTGGAAGGTCGCGTGCTCGACCTCGAAGTGCGCGCCGAGGCACCGGTCGAGGGCGTCCAGCGTCTCGTCGACCCGCATCTCGCAGAACACGTCGCGCTCGACCACGACGTGCGCCGAGAAGACCGTCGCGCCGCTCGTGATCTGCCAGGCGTGGACGTCGTGGGCCGACACCACGCCCGGCGTCTCGGCGATGTGCGTGCGCACGTCGTCGAGGTCGATGTCGCCGGGGGCCGAGCCGAAGAGCACCCGCACGGCCTCGCGCAGCAGCGCCCAGGCGCGCGGCACGATCATCGCGGTGATGATCAGCGACCCGACCGAGTCGGCCTGCGCGAACCCGGTCGTCAGCACGACGACGGAGGCGACGACGACCGCGACCGACCCGAGCAGGTCGCCGAGCACCTCGAGGTAGGCGCCGCGCATGTTGATGGAGTGGGTCGCTCCGCCTCGCAGCACGAGCAGCGCGACGACGTTGGTGGCCCCGCCCACGACGCCGACGACGAGCATCGGCACGCCGAGCACCTCGTGGCCGGCCGGGTCGAGCAGGCGGCCGACCGCGGCGACGGCCACGGAGAGGGCGACGCCGACGAGCAGCAGCCCGTTGACCAGCGCCGCGAACACCTCGGCCCGGCGGTAGCCGTAGGTCTGGCGGCCGCTCGCCGGCCGCGCGGCGACGATCGTGGCGACGAGCGCGATCACGAGGCCGATCAGGTCGGAGGCCATGTGGCCGCTGTCGGCGAGCAGGGCCAGCGAGCCGGAGAGCCCGGCGCCGACCAGCTGGGCGACGAGCCCGAGCGCGACGACCCCGATCGCGAGTCGCAGCCGCCGACCGTCGGCCGCCATGTGCCCGTGCGTGTGGTCGTGCGCCATCTCGTGCTCTCTCGTGGTGCCCGAGCCGCCGGCCCGGGCGGGGTCGTCTGCGGTCGCCGCGCCGAATCTACCGGGGCAGCGGGGCGAAGACCACGGGTCCGGCCCAGTCGATGACGATTCTCGATGTCAGGTGGCGGGGGCGCCCGGGCCAGCCGAGGGGCGGGTGGGGCAGGCTGGGCCGATGACCGACACCCGCGCCTCCTCGTCCCCTGCTCCCCGCGTCGCCGTCACGGGCGCCACCGGCGCCGTCGGAGGCCGCGTCGCCCGCACCCTCGCCGCGGCCGGCGTGCCCCTGCGGCTCGTCGTGCGCGACGCCTCCCGCGCTCCCGACCTGGGCGGCGCCGACGTCGAGGTGTCCGTCGCGACCTACGGCGACCACGACGCGTCGGTCGCGGCGCTCACCGGGGTCGACACCCTCTTCATGGTCTCGGCCGCCGAGGCCGTCGACCGGCTCGCGCAGCACCGCGCGTTCGTCGACGCCGCCGCCGAGGCCGGCGTGCGGCACGTCGTCTACACGTCGTTCCAGGGCGCGGGGCCCGATGCCGTCTTCACGCTCGCCCGCGACCACGCCGCCACGGAGCAGCACCTCGTCGCG
>Ga0308164_10004727_pt1 | contig 11353 bp, 10 predicted proteins | sample PhyTR2_FD_201031 | JGI IMG/M metagenome (GOLD analysis project Ga0308164, IMG submission 201031) | Phyllosphere microbial communities from UC Gill Tract Community Farm, Albany, California, United States - DLSLT.R2 | ecosystem: Host-associated > Plants > Phyllosphere > Unclassified | place: USA... | reverse complement strand
AGATGACCCGCGCCGACGGCACCAGCGAGACGTTCCAGACCAAGTGCCGGATCGATACCGTCAACGAGCTGGAATACTTCCTCAACGGCGGCATCCTCCACTACGTCCTGCGCAAGCTGGCCGCGTAGGACTTGCTACGTCGTCCCGGAGCGATCCGGGACGACGCCTACGCCGAGACTGACGCTGACGCTGACGCTGACGCCTTCAGCAACCCACAACTACCGTCATCCCAGCGAAAGCTGGGATATCCCCGTGAGGCCTACACCGCCCACCACGAGGGATATCCCAGCGTTCGCTGGGATGACGTGCATTGGCGGACGAGGAATGGAGGCGGGATCGGCGGCTAGCGGGCGTGGTCATCCTGCGACCAAGCGCTGCTCGCGCCCGCACGTCTCAAACGCAAAAATGCGGGGCGACCACTAGGATCGCCCCGTAGTTCAGGGAGAAGACCGGGACAGGGGAGACCCGGTCAAGTCGCCGTCCACAGGGGGAGAGGGGCGGCGACCCACTCCCTTTCGTCCCGATATGTTGCAGCGATATGTCGGACGGGGCGACGGACGAACTTTTAGTTAAGCGCTGCCAACCTGTTCTCCCGCGAAAGCGGGAGCCCAGGGTTCCAAGCGTCAACACTAGCGACCCCTGCCCTCACCCTCGCCGCCTTCGGCGTCTCCCCCCTCTCCCATCGGGAGAGGGAAGGGCCCCTCCGGCTCTTGCCGGTGGGAAGGGTGAGGGCACGGTTAAGCCTCAGCCCCGAGAAAGCGCTCGCCCCGCCACCGCATCCAGCTTCGCCACCAACACAGGATCGCGAGCCTCGCGCGCCGTAATGATCGCGCTATCCAGGCACGTATCGATCGGCGAAGCCTCCCGCTCCACCGGCAAGGCGCTCAACAACGCCATCACCATCGCCCGCGCCTTGGCCGCATTCGCACCAAGCTGTGCCACAACCTGCGCGACATCGACGCCGGCCTCGTCCTCGCGCCAGCAATCGTAATCGGTCACCATCCCGACCAACGCGTACGGAAGCTCCGCCTCCCGCGCGAGCTTCGCCTCGGGCATCGCGGTCATGCCGATCACGTCGCACCCCCATTGCCGGTAGAGCAGGCTCTCCGCACGCGTCGAGAATTGCGGGCCTTCCATCGCCAGATAGGTCCCGCGGTCGTCGACCTGCGCGCCAGCCGCCCGTGCTGCGTCGACCGCATACACCGAAAGCCGCGGACACACCGGATCCGCCATCGAGACATGCGCCACCAGCCCCCTCCCGAAAAAGCTCGACGGCCGCCCCTTGGTACGATCGATGAACTGGTCGACGATCGTGAAGCTGCCGGGCGGGCGCTGCTCGACCAGCGAACCGACCGACGACACCGCCAGGACGTCGGTCACACCAAGCAGCTTCAACGCATCGATGTTCGCGCGGGCGTTGAGCTCCGAGGGGGAGATGCGATGGCCTCGGCCATGCCTTGGCAGGAACGCGACGCCGACATGGCCTACGCGGCCGGTATAGATCGCGTCCGACGGTTCGCCCCAAGGCGTCTCGACCGTCTGCCAGCGCCCGTCCTCGATCCCGTCGACAGCGTACAGCCCGGAGCCGCCGATGATTCCGATCGTCCAGCCGCTCATTCGGCCAGCGCTCTCGGTCGTGCGTAAACGAAGTAGATCACCAGCCCGAGCAGGTTCCACAGTCCAAAATACAGCTGCGTCTTCGAAGGCAGGCTGAAGAACAGATACAGGCATCCGAGGATGCCGATCGTCCCGACCAGCGTAGCAGCCGGTGCCCGGAACGTCCGCACCGCATCGGGCGCCCGGCGGCGCATCACGAGCATGCACGCGCAGACCGCGACAAACGCCGCTAGCGTGCCAGCATTGGCCAGCGCGGCGATCTCGGCGAGCGGTAACAGCCCTGCGATGACGGCGACGATCGCCGCAGTGATCCAAGTAATTCGCACCGGTGCGCCGCGCTTCGAGACCTTGGCGAGGCTCAAGGGGAGCAGCCCGTCGCGCGCCATCGTGAAGAAGATCCGGCTCTGCCCGAACAGGAACGCGAGCAGCACGGTCGGCAAGGCGATCACGGCGGAGGCGCCGAGGAACGTCGCGAACCCGGGTCGGCCAATCTCGCGCAGGATCAGCGCGAGCGGCTCTGCGCTGCCGGCAAACCGGGTGTAGGACAGCGCACCGACCGCAGCGACCGCGACCAGAATATAGATCGCGATGCACGCGACCATCGATCCGACGATCCCGATCGCGAGATCGCGGCCGGGGTTCTTGGTCTCCTCAGCCGCGGTGGAGATTGCGTCGAAGCCATAGAACGCGAAGAAGATGATCGCCGCCGCCGCCATGACTCCGCGCTCGGCCCCGTCGGGCTGCACGGCCTTGGGAAAGCCGTAGGGCATGAACGGGTGCAGGTTGGCGCTGTTGAAATAGTGGAGCGCGATGAACACGAACACGGTCAGCGCGATCATCTTCACGCCGACCAGCACCGCATTGAGCGTCGCACTCTCGCGCGTCCCGAACGACAGTACGCCCGCGACGACCGCGATGATGAAGATCGCGGGGACGTTGAGGATGCCGCCGAGTTCGGGGCTGAGCGTCAGTGCCTCGGGGAAGCCGAACGCGCCGCGCAGCAACGGCGCGGCATAGCCTGACCAGCCGACCGCGACGGTCGACACGACGAGGGAGTATTCGAGGATGAGGCTCCAGCCTATCACCCACGCGATCAGCTCGCCGAGCACGACATAGCTGTAGGTGTACGCGCTGCCCGAGGCCGGGATCATCGTCGCCATCTCGGCATAGGCGAGCGCCGCGCAGGCACAGATCCCGCCCGCGATGATGAAGGACAGGATCACCGCAGGCCCGGCGAGCCCTGCCCCCACGCCGATCAGCGTGAGGATGCCCGTGCCGACGATCCCGCCAACGCCCATCGCCACCAGATGCGGCCACGACAAGGTCCGTGCGAGCTGATGCTCGGGAGGCTGCTCGGTGACGATTTTTCGGCGAAACAGACTGGCCACGGATATCCCCTCTTGTTGCGCGGGGAGTGGCACAGGACGGGACCGGGGGGCAAGGCCAGCAGCCATCCACTTACCCGAGCGTCAATATCCTCCCCGGCGGAGGCCGGGGTCCAGTTGGCAAGGTCATCGTGGCGATGCGCAGCGCAATGTCAGCAGCGTCTCCCAACTGGGCCCCGGCCTTCGCTGGGGTGGTAGAAGGGGTGACGAAATCGAACGGCAGTCCACTCGTCCTTGTTCTCCCGCGAAGGCGGGAGCCCAGTCTGGGTCCCCGCCTTCGCGGGGACACAAACTACCTAGCGTTGGGACTCAGACGGTGAAGCTTTCCCCGCACCCGCACGCACCCTTGGCGTTCGGGTTCTGGAACACGAAACCAGCGGTGAAGTCGTCCTCCACCCAGTCCATCGTCGACCCGATCAAGTACAGGATCGACCCACCATCGACGAACAAGGTCCCCCCCGGCGTATCGATCCGCTCGTCGAAAGGCTTGGCCTCGGTGACGTAGTCGACCGAATAGGCCAGCCCCGAACACCCGCGCTTGGGCGTCGACAGCTTCACCCCGATCGCATCCTCCGGAGCCCGAGCCATCAGGTCGGCGATCCGCGCGAGCGCCGTCGCCGTGAGGTTCAGCGCCGCCGGCCGTGCTCGCAATGTCGTCGCCATCATCAATTCCTTCTGCTCCCCTCCCGCCTGCGGGAGGGGTCGGGGGAGGGCTTGAACAGCAGCGTTCCGCTCTCCCCTCCCCTAACCCCTCCCGCAAGCGGAAGGGGAATGATTACAGCATGCCCAGCTCTAACTTCGCCTCGTCCGACATCTTCTGCGGATCCCAGGGCGGATCCCAGACAAGGTTCACTTCGGCAAACCCGACCCCCGGCACCGACCCGACGCGCATCTCGACCTCCGCCGGCATCGACTCCGCGACCGGACAGTTGGGCGTGGTCAGCGTCATCGCCACCACCGCATGCCCGTCCTCGGTCACCTCGACGCCGTAGATCAGCCCCAGGTCATAGATGTTCACCGGGATCTCCGGATCGTAGATCTCCTTCAGCGCATCGATGATCGCATCGTACACCGCGCCACCGGGCTCGCCGGGCGAGTCCACCTGCGGCTTCTGCGCCAGGAACCCGGCGAGATAATCGCGCTTCCGCTCCGCGTCGGAGTCCGTCTCCATGACGACACGCGCCTTGGGCGGCGACTGGACCGCATTCACTTCCTCGATCTCGAACCGATCGCTCATTTGAAGATCCTCGTTACTCGCTCGATACCGCGCACCAGCGCCTCGACGTCCGCCGGCCCGTTATACACGCCGAAGCTCGCGCGTGCCGTCGCCTCGACGCCCAGCGCCTCCATCAACGGCTGCGCGCAGTGATGGCCAGCGCGGATCGCGACGCGCTCCTCGTCCAATATGGTGCCGATGTCGTGCGGATGAACCCCCTCGATCGTGAAGCTCACGATCCCCGCCGAGTCCGCCGGGCCATAAAGGCGCACCGAATTGATCCCCGACAGCGCCTCGCGCGTGGCGGTCACCAGCGCGGTCTCGTGCGCGTGGATCGCGTCGAGCCCGATACTCTCGACATAGTCGATAGCCGCATGGAGCCCCAGCGCACCGACGATATGCGGCGTCCCCGCCTCGAACCGTCCCGGCGGCGGCGCATAGGTAGTCTTCGCGAACGACACCTTGTCGATCATCGACCCGCCGCCCTGGTACGGCGGCATCGCATCGAGCAACTCAGTCTTGGCCCACAGCACGCCGATCCCGGTCGGACCGTAGAGCTTGTGCCCGGAAAACACGTAGAAATCGCAGCCGATCGCCTTCACCTCGACCGTGATCCGCGGCACCGACTGGCACCCGTCGAGCAGGATCTTCGCGCCGACCGAATGCGCGATCTCGGTCGCGCGCTTGGCGTCGAGCACCGAGCCCAGCACATTCGAGACATGCCCGAGCGCGACCAGCTTGTGCGCCGGCGTGATCATCCGTTCCATCGCATCGAGATCGATCCGGTGGTCTGGAGTCAGCGGCAACACGTCGATCGCGACGCCGAGACGTTCGGCGATCATCTGCCACGGCACGATGTTCGAATGATGCTCCAGCATCGAGAGCAGGATGCGGTCGCCCGCCTTCAACTGTGTCCCGGCCCAGCACTGCGCCACCAGATTGATCGCCTCGGTAGCACCACGGACGAAGACGACCTCGTCTGGCGACCCGGCACCTATGAACCGCGCCACGGCCTTACGCGCCGCTTCGTAAGCGACGGTCATGTCCGCCGAACGCTGGTACACGCCGCGATGCACCGTCGCGTAGGTCTCGCCATACGCGCGCGTAATTGCGTCGACCACGACCTGCGGCTTCTGCGCGGTGGCAGCGGTATCGAGATACGCCCAGCCCTCGGGGATCGCCGGAAAATCCGACAGGCGGTCTAGCGGGCGCGTTTGGGTCATCACACTCATCTTCCCCCCTCCCTGAAAGGGAGGGGTCGGGGGTGGGTTGGCTGCTGGGACTCGGTGACGCCAGCCAAAGGGCCGACCCACCCCCAGCCCCTCCCTTCCAGGGAGGGGAGCGTGTTGCGCCCGCTCACAACGCCCGCTCCAGCCACGCGTCCGCGTCCGCCACGAAAGCCTCGCGCACCGTCTCGTCCGCGATCTGCACGAACGCATCGCCGACGAACGCGCGCGTCAACAACGCCTGAGCCTTGGCATGCGGGATGCCGCGGCTCTGCATGTAGAACAGCGCGCGCTGATCGAGTTCGCCGACCGTCGCGCCGTGCGCGCACTTCACGTCGTCGGCAAAGATCTCCAGCTCGGGCTTCAGATTGACCGTGGCGGTGCGCTGCAACAGCAACCCGCGCAACGACTGCACGCCGTCGGTCTTCTGCGCATCGCGCGCCACCTCGACCCGCGCCGCAAGGCTGGCCGTCGACTTGTCCGCCGCGACCGCACGCCAGATCTGCTTGCTCTGCCCGTTCAGCGCGGCATGCCGCACCGACACCGCGCACTCCTGCCGCTGGTCGTTCCGCGTCAGCAACGCGCCGCCATATTCGGCGAACGCATCGTCACCCGTCACCGTGATCGACCCATCGATCCGCGTCCCGGCGTCGCCTGCGCCCAGCACAGTCACGATCAGGCTCGCCTCAGCCCCGACCTCGACCTCGTCGCGCAACGACACGAAACCACCGGCCTGAAGCAACCGCACCGCGCGCGTCAGCTTGGCACCCTTGCCAAGCGCCATTCGAGTCGATCGGTTCGACCAGCCAGTCCCGACATAGGTCTCGACCACCGACGCGCTCGCGCCATCGGCGAGCACGATCTCGGCTGGAAGCTGGTTCTCGCCGCCCGTCGCGATGTGGACGATCTGGAGAAGCTCAACGCCGGCGTTCGCCTCGACCCGGATCGACCAACCGTTGCCCGTTGTACGACGACCGAGCGCATGCTTGCCGCCATCGATCGCCGTCATCGCAACGTGGCGCAAATCGCTTCGACCCTGATCCAGCACGCCGTCGACGAACAGCGCCCGCGCACCCGGCAGGTCCATAAACCACGCATCGGCGTCCAGCACGGCGCCGCGCGGCAGTCCGGCCGCCGCCGCAATCGCCGCCGGATCACCCCAGCGCCACGATTCCTCGCGCGTCGAGGGAAGGTCGAGCAGCATCGTCACGCGGCGATCCCCACATAGCCTTCGCTCTCGAGTTGCTTGGCGAGATCCTTGCCGCCCGAGCGGACGATCTTGCCGTCCGCCAGCACGTGGACGAAGTCCGGCTCCACGTAATCGAGCAGCCGCTGGTAGTGCGTGATCAGCAGCACCGCCTTGTCGGGCGCGCGCATGATGCGGTTGATGCCGTCGCCGACGACACGCAGCGCATCGATGTCGAGCCCCGAATCGGTCTCGTCGAGGATCGCGAACTTCGGGTTGACGATGCCCATCTGGACCATCTCGTTGCGCTTCTTCTCGCCGCCCGAAAAGCCGACGTTCACCGGCCGCTTGAGCATGTCGTAATCCATGCCGAGCAGATCCGCCTGCCCGCGCGCGAGCTTCAGGAACTCGCCCCCCGACAGCGGCTTCTCGTCGCGCGTCGCGCGCTGAGCGTTCAAGGCCTCGCGGAGGAACTGGACGTTCGACACGCCGGGGATCTCGACCGGATACTGGAAGCCCAGGAACACGCCAGCCGCGGCGCGCTCATGAGCCTCGAGTTCCAACAGGTCGACGCCATCGAACGTCACCGACCCGGCGGTGACCTCGTAACCGGGCCGCCCGCCGAGCACATAGCCCAGCGTCGACTTGCCCGCCCCGTTCGGCCCCATGATCGCGTGCACCTCGCCCGCGTTCACTTCGAGCGACAGGCCCTTGAGGATTTCCTTGCCGTCGATCTCGGCGTGGAGGTTTTCAATTTTTAGCATTTGAAACATCACCATATTTTTCTTTGAATGCTGCCTTGCCAGCGGCGGCGCCGGCGTCCGCGTCATCCAAAACAGATTCACAAATTTCCGCGAATTTTTCCGCCCGGCTCACTCCACGCTTAAACGTGAATGGCCATGCATTTCGTATGGCGAGCGCGGTAATAGATTCTCGACATAATGTAGCTTGCTCGAAAGCCTTGTCGGCTATCTCTAGGTAATGGTCAGCGGAACCGCCCAAACCTAATTTTATCGCAAGCCGCGCTTCATCGGTTCGACGAACGGCACGGAGACCGATCTGCCCGAAACGAGGTGCAAGCACCTCGAGTCTGGCGATCAGATCAGTGCGCGTCCGCCCGAACACTACCCCACCGACCCCTCAAGGCTGATCCCCAGCAGCTTCTGCGCTTCCACCGCGAACTCCATCGGCAGCTGCTGCAGCACCTCCCGCGCGAAGCCATTCACGATCAGCGCCACCGCAGCCTCCTGGTCCAGCCCGCGCGACATCGCGTAGAACAGCTGGTCCTCGGAGATCTTCGACGTCGTCGCCTCATGCTCGATCTGCGCGGACGGGTTGCGGACCTCGATATACGGCACGGTATGCGCGCCGCACTGGTCGCCGAGCAGCAGGCTGTCGCACTGCGTGAAGTTCCGCACGCCCTCCGCGGTCGGCGCGACGCGCACCAGCCCGCGGTACGTGTTGTCCGAACGCCCCGCCGAAATCCCCTTCGACACGATCGTCGAGCGCGTATTCTTGCCGAGGTGGATCATCTTCGTGCCGGTATCGGCCTGCTGGCGATTGTTCGTCACCGCGACCGAATAGAACTCGCCGACCGAGCCATCGCCGAGCAGCACGCACGACGGGTATTTCCACGTGATCGCGCTGCCGGTCTCGACCTGAGTCCAGCTGACCTTCGAGTTCTTGCCCTGGCACAGCGCACGCTTGGTGACGAAGTTGTAGATCCCGCCGACGCCGTTCTCGTCGCCCGGATACCAGTTCTGCACGGTCGAATATTTGATCTCGGCATCGTCAAGCACGACCAGTTCGACCACGGCGGCATGCAGCTGGTTCTCGTCGCGCATCGGCGCGGTGCAGCCTTCGAGATACGAGACGTAACTGCCCTTATCCGCCACGATCAGCGTGCGCTCGAACTGCCCGGTATTCTCGGCGTTAATGCGGAAATACGTCGACAGCTCCATCGGGCAGCGCACGCCCTCCGGGATGTAGACAAACGTGCCATCGGAAAAGACCGCCGAGTTGAGCGTCGCGAAATAGTTATCGCGCTGCGGCACGACCTTGCCGAGCCACTTCCGGACGAGATCGGGATATTCCTTGATCGCCTCGGATATCGAGCGGAAGATCACACCCGCGGCCTCCAGCTCCTTGCGGAACGTGGTCGCGACCGAGACGCTGTCGAACACAGCATCGACCGCGACGCGACGCTTGGGCGTGCCGTCTTCGTTCAGCGGATCCTCGACCACACCCGCCAGCATCTTCTGCTCGCCGATCGGGATACCGAGCTTCTCGTAGACGCGCAGGATCTCCGGATCGACCTCGTCGAGCGACCCGAGCTTCGGCTTCGCCTTGGGCTCCGCGTAATAATACGCGTCCTGGTAATCGATCGGGGGGACGTTGAGCTTCGACCAGTCGGGCGCCTCCATCGTCTGCCACAACGCGAACGCCTTCAGCCGCCAGTCGAGCATCCACTGCGGCTCGCCCTTCTTGGCGGAAATGAAGCGCACCGTGTCTTCCGACAGACCTTTCGGCGCGAATTCCTGTTCGATGTCCGAGGAGAAACCCCACTCGTACGTCTTGTTCGCGGCGGCGTATGCCTCTGCGTTCCGGGTAGCCATTATCTGTCCTCGGCCGCAAAGCGGCTCTCTAAAATCTCCGCGTCTCCGCGTCTCCGCGTGAACAAAACTGATTCACGCGGAGACGCGGAGACGCGGAGGAAAAGGTGAAGCGCTGCGCGCGATGTGTTCTTCATGCGGGCACCTGTAAAACCGGGGTTTGCGAAAGGCTGGCGAGCGACACGCCGGCGAGCGCACCGCGGACCGCGCCGTTGACGGCGTTCCAGTGCGGCTTCACCTTGCACGTCTGCTCGACGCAGCAATCCTGCGATGCACCATCGACGCACGACGTCAGCGCGATCGGACCTTCGACCGCCTCGATGATGTCGGCGAGCGAGATCATCGCGGGCGGCCGCGACAGGCGAAAGCCACCGCCGGTGCCGCGCGTGCTCTCGATCAGCCCCGCGGCCGACAGCCGGCTCACCAGCTTCTGCACGGTCGGCAGCGGCACGCCGGTCTCCTCGCTGAGCAGCGTCGCGTTCAGCCGCGCGATACCGCCGCAATGACGCGCCGCGGCGCTCATCATCACGACCGCATAGTCGGCTAGGCTGGAGAGACGCATGTGGCTTAGGAGTCCAATCGGACCGATATGATCCGATTGGTCAAATGGGCTTTGTGCAGTGCATCGTCAACCCGGCCAGGGGTGCTAACGACTCGCAACTGAGCGCTGGTTTTGTGTGTCGTGGATGACCCGAAAGCTTGACTTCCCCCCTCCCTGGAAGGGAGGGGTCGGGGGTGGGTCGGCTGCTGACGTCAGGGAGCACCAGCCAACGGACCAGCCCCCCCCCAGCCCCTCCCTTCCAGGGAGGGGAGCAAGGACGACGCGCATGGCCTTCTACCACCCGATCCTCTTCCGCCTCGACGCCGAACGCGCGCATACCCTCACCATCGCCGCGCTCGGCGCCTGGGGGAAGGCCGGAACGCCGCTCGCCCCCAGCGTACCGCGGCTCGCAACGACGGTTGCGGGGATCGCTTTCCCCAACCCGGTCGGACTGGCCGCAGGGGTCGACAAGGACGGGCGGGCGATCGACGGCTTCTTCGGGTTGGGCTTCGGTAGCGTCGAGATCGGCACGCTCACGCCGCTCGCGCAGCCCGGCAATCCCAAACCCCGCATCTTCCGCCTTCCCGAAGACCGCGCGGTCATTAACCGCCTCGGCTTCAACAACGGCGGCTTGGATGCGGCCCTCTCCCGAGTATGTTCACCCGCGAAGGCGGGTGCCCAGTCTGGGCACCCGCCTTCGCGGGTGAACAAGGGGCCGGGCGGTGAAGGCGTTTTGGGCATCAACGTCGGCGCGAACAAGGACGCGACCGACCGCACCGCCGACTACGTCCACGGCGTTACCACAGCAGCCCCCCACGCCGACTACATCACCATCAACATCAGCTCCCCCAACACCCCAGGCTTGCGCGATCTCCAGCACGGTGCAGCGCTACGCGATCTCCTTGCCGCCTGCACTACCGCCAAGGGCACCACGCCGATCTTTCTCAAAGTCGCCCCCGACCTCCGACCCGCGGACATAGACGACATCGCCCGCGCCGCGATCGACAACCGGATCGACGCGCTGATCATCAACAACACGACGATCTCCCGCCCCGGCCTGCGCTCGGCCAATGCCAAGGAAACCGGCGGCCTGTCCGGCGCGCCGCTGGTCCCGCTAGCCCGCCAGTGCCTGTCCGACTTCCGCAAGGCAACCGGCGCAGCGATCCCGCTGATCTCGGTCGGCGGCGTAGACAGCGGCGCCGAAGCTTATGCCCGCCTCCGCGCCGGCGCGAGCCTCGTCCAGCTCTACACTGCGCTCGTCTACGAAGGCCCCGGCCTCCCCGCCCGCATCCTCCGCGAACTCGACGCGCTGCTGACCCGCGACGGCTTCGCCACGGTCGCCGATGCGGTAGGGGTCGACGCGCGCTAAGCCGCTTCCGTCATCCCGGCTCCTCCCGTCATCCCAGCGAACGCTGGGATCCAGAGCCACGGATGTCGCCCTGCGTGGCTCTGGATCCTGGGTCGAGCCCAGGATGACGGGAAGTTCGAGGTGAATGCTTGCCTCGTATTCGAACCGCGCTAGGCTCGCCCGCGATGAAGACCTCCCTCCTCGCGCTCGCCCTTATCCTGC
>Ga0308164_10004726_pt1 | contig 11354 bp, 7 predicted proteins | sample PhyTR2_FD_201031 | JGI IMG/M metagenome (GOLD analysis project Ga0308164, IMG submission 201031) | Phyllosphere microbial communities from UC Gill Tract Community Farm, Albany, California, United States - DLSLT.R2 | ecosystem: Host-associated > Plants > Phyllosphere > Unclassified | place: USA... | reverse complement strand
CTGCAGCGCGAGCTCGACCTGGCCAACTGGCCCGCCCCCGGCAGCACGGATGTCGTGGTCGCCGACCGCATCGGCCTGAAACCGAGCGCCAACGCCGAACACGCCCTCTTCCACGACCTCAGCTTCGTGCTCCCCGCCGGCCACACTCTCGTCGTGCACGGCGAACACCCCGCCGCGGTGCGCGCGCTGCTGCTCACCATCTCGGGTCGCGCCAAACCCGACGAGGGCACGCTCAAGGTGGCCGGCCTCGTGTCGCCCATCCGCGCCACCACCATCCGCTCCCGCGTCGCCTTCCTCACGGTCGACGACTCGGTCGACGCCGTCGGCCGCATCCGTGACATCGTCGACGAGCAGCCCGCGCTCCTCGTCATTGACGGCATCGACCGGCTCACCGACCACGCCGCGCGCAAACAGGTGTTCGTCGAGCTGAGGGAGGCTCAGGCATCCGCCGCCCGTCGCGACGCCACCCTCACCCTGGCCGTCGGCACCGTCGAAGAATGGCCGCTGTCCGACGCGATCCCTGCCGGCGACGGTTTCGTCGACGTCTCCCTCGAAACATCTCGCACCCGCACCACGAACACCGCGGAGGTCCCCGCATGAGCATCCTCACCCGCCTCGAACGCGCGCGCTCCTCGAAGCGCATCACCGTGCTGTCGCTGATCGGCATCGTCCTGGTGCCGCTCGTCGTGGCCGGCATCCTCGTGTGGGCCCTCTTCAACCCGCAGGACCGGCTCGATCAGGTCACCGCGGCAATCGTGAACGAGGACGAGCCCGTGCAGGTCGACGGTCAGACCGTGCCGCTCGGCCGCCAGCTCTCGGCCGGCCTGGTCGACGGGGGCGCTTCATCGGATGCGGGCGAAGACGGCACCTCGAAGGCCGCCGCCAACGACAACACGAGCGACACCAACTACGCCTGGAAGATCACCGACGCCGACGAGGCGCGCGAGGGCCTGACATCGGGCAAATACGTGGCCGTCGTCACCATCCCGAAGAACTTCTCGAAGGCCGCGACCTCGTTCGGTGGGGACGCCGCCGATGCCGAGCAGGCGACCATCGACGTGGCGACCTCGAAACAGAGCCGCCTCGTCGACGACGCGATCACGCAGACCATCTCGTCGACGGCCGCGAACCTCGTCGGAAACGGCCTCACCACGAGCTACCTGCAGAACGTCTACGTGGGCTTCAACACGCTCGGCACGCAGCTCGGCCAGGCGGCCGATGGCGCGCAGCAGCTCGCCACGGGAACCGACTCGTTGCGCGACGGTGCCGTTCAGCTCGCCGACGGCGTGAACCAGCTCGCGGCCGGGATGCCGCAGCTCACGTCCGGGGCCTCGCAGCTGGCCTCGGGCGCCGCCCAGACCAATACGGGCGCTCAGCAGTTGGCCAACGGGCTGAACGCCGCGGCGACCCAGGTCGGACAGTTGCCCGCGGGCATCCAGGCCATCGCCACCGGCTCGCAGACCCTCGCCGACGGCGTGCAGGGCGTGGCGACGGGTATCGCCGGCACCGGCGGATTGAACGAGCAGCTGGGCAAACTGTCGCAGGCTGCCGCTCTGTGCACCTCGGGAGGACCCGGGGCCGAACAGGCCTGCCAGGGTGTGGCGCAGGGCGTGACCGCCCTCTACGGTTCGCCGCAGTACCAGCAGCTGGTCGGCGGCGTACAGCCTCTCGCCGACGGCGCCCAGACCGCGGCCACCCAGATCCAGGGCTTCGCGGGCACCGCCCCGCAGCTCGCCTCCGGCATCCAGCAGCTCGCCGCGGGTTCGACGCAGCTCGCCAACGGCACCGCGCAGCTCTCGACGGGAGCCTCCGGGCTCTCGACGGGTCTCACGACCCTCACCGACGGCGTCACCCAGCTGGGCACGGGCGCGACGGGCCTCGCCGACGGGTCGAAAACCCTCGCCGACAGCACGCACACGCTGGCCGACGGCCTCGACACGGCCGTGCAGTCCATCCCGAGCTACAGCGAGTCCGACCGCGACAACCTCGCCAAGGTGGTGAGCCAGCCCGTCACGACCGACGGCGCCGAGGCGAACGCGCTCTTCGGCACCACGAGCATGCCGTTCTACGCCGTTCTCGCCCTGTGGCTGGGCGCGTTGGCCACGTTCATCGTGTTGCGCGCCATCCCCTCGGCCGTTCTGTCGTCGACGCGTTCGTCGCTCAGCCTGGCCGTGCGCACGTGGCTGCCCGCCGGTCTCGTCGGCATTCTGCAGGGGCTGCTGGTCTCGGCCGTGATGCAGCCCGCGCTGAAGCTCGACGCACCCGAGTGGATCGGTTTTGCGGCCATCGCCATGGTCGCCGGCGCCGCCTTCGCCGCAGCCAACCAGGCCCTGATCGCCGTGTTCGGCGGGTTCGGACGCTTCATCTCGATGATCGTCACGCTCGTCACCCTGGCGACGGGCATCATCGCGACGGTGCCCGATCTGCTCGACACCGTGTTCGAGTACACACCCGTGCACCCGGCGCTCAACGCCCTGCGCGCCATGGCCCTCGAAACCGGCGGCGTGGTCGCGGGCGTCACCGGCATCGTGCTCTGGCTGCTGCTCTCGCTCGTCGTCACCACGCTCGCGATCGCCCGACGCCGCAGCGTGTCGGCGGCGCAGCTGCGGGCCCTCGGCGAGGCATCGGCTCCCGAACCGTCGTCGGCCCGCGCCGGCGCTCGAACCCCGGCGACCGTCTGATCAGCGGCGCCGTTCCACAGCTGATCACCGCGCGCCCCACGGCGTGACACACGGATGCCCCGAGCCACATCGGCTCGGGGCATCCGTTGTTTCGTCAGCTATCGGTTCGGGTCGGGCCCCGTGCGAATGCCGCGGCGCCCAGCACTCGGGTAGTCAGCACTCGGGCAGTCAGCACCCGACGCGACGCGCCTAGCTCTTCGCGTTCTCGGAGGAACCCTCGCTCGCGCTCAGCGGTTCGGCGATGTCCTCGAGCGATTTACCCGCGGCCTCGACCCCGATGAACACTTCGACGAGACCCGCCGCGATCATGAGGCCGGCTCCGATGTAGTAGCCCACGGCCACCGCCTGGATCGAGTCCTCGACGAGGCGGCCGAACAGGATCGGTCCGACGATGCCGCCGAGACCCGTGCCGAGCGCGTAGAAGAACGCGATGGCCATGGCCCGGGTCTCCATGGGGAAGATCTCGGACACGGTCAGATAGGCGGCACTCGCACCGGACGAGGCGAAGAAGAACACGATGACCCAGGCAATGGTGAGCGTGGTTGCATCCAGAACTTCATTGCTGAAGAGCATCGCCGTGACGACGAGGAGCACACCCGAGCCGATGTACGACACCGAGATCATCACCTTGCGCCCGATGCTGTCGAAGAACCGGCCCAGGATGAGGGGGCCAGCGAAGTTGCCGAGCGCGATGGGCACGAGCGACCACGGCGCCACGTCGTCGGGCACGTCGAGCAGCTGCGTGAGCACGAGCGAGTACGTGAAGAACACCGCGTTGTAGAGGAACGCCTGACCGGTGAACAGCGAGAGGCCGAGCACGAACCGTTTCGGGTATTTGGTGATCGCAACCTTGGCGATCTCTCCGAATCCGGTGGATTTGCGCTGGTGGATTTCGAGCTTCTTGTCGACGGTCTCGAGCTTCTCTCCGGTCTCCTTTTCGATCTCGGTTTCAATTTCGCCGACCAGTTTCTCGGCGTCCTTGTCGTGGCCGTGGATGAACATCCAGCGCGGCGACTCGGGCACGTTGCGACGAACGAGCAGGATGACGACACCCAGCACGGCGCCCAGACCGAACGCCAGCCGCCATCCGATATCGGCCGCGAAGAAGTTCTCGTTGAGCAGCAGCACCGACACCACGGCACCGAACGCGGCACCCAGCCAGTAGGACCCGTTGATGGCCAGATCGACGAGTCCGCGGCGGCGCGCCGGGATGAGTTCGTCGATGGCCGAGTTGATCGCCGCGTACTCGCCGCCGATGCCGGCGCCGGTGAAGAAACGGCAGATGAAGAAGAAGATCGGGTTGAACGAGAAAGCCGTCGCGACGGTCGCCAGGAGGTAGACGCCGAGCGTGATGAGGAACAGTTTCTTGCGCCCGAACCGGTCGGTCAGATAGCCGAAGAAGAGTGAGCCGATGCAGGCCCCGGCGACATAGATGGCGGCCGCCAAACCGATATCGGATGCACTCAAACCGAGGCCCGCTTCAGGGTCGGTCAGGCGGCTTCCGATGGCACCGATGATGGTCACTTCGAGGCCGTCGAGAATCCAGACGGTGCCGAGCCCGATCACGATCATCCAATGCCATCTGGCCCACGGCAATCGGTCCATCCGGAACGGGATGCTCGTCGTAATCGTGCCCAGTTTCGTCTCAGTCATCGTCGCCTTCACTTCCTGGCCCGGGTGGCCGACAGACACACTACTCTCGGCGAATACCCAGATTCGAGGGGGTCTCGGGGGCTAGACGTGAGCAAAACTTCGGCGTAATGTCCTGCTCACACCTTTGGGGGGTGAATGCGATGACGCTAACTGCAGATCAGGTACCCGTTCGGGAGGGAAACACTCCGAACGGCGATCAGGTTGTGCGCGTCATCGACCGCCCCGCCCGCGCATCCCGACTGGCTCGAATCCTCCTCCTGAGTTCGGCCGTCACCTTCGGGTGGATGCTCGCACTCTTCTTCTTCGGCACCTCGTCGGCCCACGCCGCCGACTCGTCCACGCCGCCCGACTCGAAGCCCGGCCTCGTCGGCAACCTCGTCTCGGGCGTCGTCGGAGCCGTCGAACAGCCCGTCAACCAGGTGGTCTCGGGCGCGACCAACACGGTTTCGCAGGTCACCGAGAAGGTCGTGGCACCCGTCGTCCAGCACGCTCCGGCCCCGGTCCGCGAGGTCGTCGCCGTCGTTCCCGCCGTGACCGACACGGTTTCGGAGGTCGTGGCGCAGAAGCCCGTGACGCAGATCGTGAAGCCCGTCGCGCAGACCGTCGACACGGTCGTGACCGAACTTCCCGTCGTGGGCGACATCGTCACCTCTCCGATCGTCAGCGACATCGTCGGCAGCAACCCCGTCCAGGGCATCACCGACCCGATCACGGGCACCGTCGACGGCTCGCTCGGCACTGTCGTCGGCGGCACCGACACCATCGTCGACGGCGGCATCCCCGGCACCACGCCCGGCACCGGCGGCGTCGTTCCCGGCCTCCCCGGTCTTCCCGGCGGCGACATCGTCGACGGTGTTCTCCCCGGCCTCGGCGGGCAGGATGCCTCCCCCGCCGCAGCCGCCATCGCCGAGCTGCGCGCCACCAACGTCGACGCGGCCCTCGCCCTCTCCCCGGCATTCGGCCCGGCGGGCTCGTCCCTCCCGGCCATCCCGTTCGCGGGCACCGGCACGGGCTTCGGCTCCTCCACTTCTTCCGCCGCGGGCGCTGTCGCCACCGACTCCGCCCCGGCCGAATTCCCGCTCGGCGGCTCGCCCTTCGGCGGACCCGACTCCCCGTTCGGCCCCGCCGCGCCCGCCAACGGCAACGGCTCCGGTTCGGGTTCGAGCGGTTCCTCCGGCGGCCCCGGCTCGGGCAGCGCCCTCGACAGCGCCGACTTCTTCTTCCAGGCCCACCTCCTCGGCCTGGTCTCCCACATCCCGGTCTCCGACGACCTCCCGTCGTCGCCCGTCTTCGAATCCGACGTCACACCTGATTGAGCCGGTCCGGCCACGCCTCTGAGCGTGTGGCACGCGACCATCCGCCCCACCCGGGGCACCATTTCTCAATCATTTGGAGTGCAAGGATCATGAACATCAACGTCAAGAGAGGGCTCTACTGCGCCCTCGCCATCGGGGGCCTGTCCCTCCTCGGCACCACAGCGGCCCACGCCGCAGACGGCACGTCCGGCGAGGACGGCCTCATCTCGGGCAACCAGGCCGGCATCTCGGTCAACCTGCCCATCTCGCTGGGCGGCAACGGCATCTCGGTGCTGGGCGACAGCTCATCCTCGGATGCCTCGACCGGCACGTCGCCGGCCCCCGCAACACCCAGCGGCACCACGTCCGGCACCGACAGCGCGGCGGGCGGCAACCAGGCCCTCGTCTCGGTCAACGTGCCCGTGACGGTCGGCGGCAACTCGATCTCCCTCGTGGGCGACTCGTCCTCGAGCGATTCGGGCACCGCGGTCGCTCCGGCACCTGCTCCGGCGCCCGCACCCGCCCCCGCTCCGGCTCCGGCACCCGCACCGGCTCCGACTCCAGCTCCGACGACGGATGGCAGCGACTCGCTGCTCGGCGGCAACCAGGGTCTCATCGACCTGAACCTCCCCGTCACGGTCGGCGGCAACGCCATCTCCGCGGTCGGCGACTCCGAGTCCACCGACTCGGGCACCGACGTCACCTCGGGCGACGCGGCCGGCACGTCGAACGGTTCCGGCTCCACCACCACCGGTAATGACGGCATCCTCGGCGGCAACCAGATCGTTCCGGGCGTCTCCGTTCCCGTGACCGTCGGCGGCAACGCCATCTCGGTCGTCGGCGACAGCGCCTCGAGCGACACCACAACGGGCAGCACCTCCGGCACCGGCACCACCGGCACCGGTTCGGGCACCGGCAGCACCACCACCGGTGAGGATGGCATCGCGGGCGGCAACCAGGTCATCCCGGGCGTCTCCCTCCCCATCACGGTCGGCGGCAACGCCATCTCCGGCCTCGGTGACTCGGAGACCTCCGGCACCAGCACCGACGTCACCTCCGGCACCGGAACCACCGGCACCGGAACCGGCTCGACGACCAACGGTAACGACGGCATCGCCGGCGGCAACCAGATCATCCCCGGCGTCACCCTCCCCGTCACGGTCGGCGGCAACGCCATCTCGGGCCTCGGCGACTCGGAGACGAACGGCAACACCACGGACGTAGCCACGGGAACCGGCGCCGGCTCGACCGGCACCGGCAGCACGACCAACGGTAACGACGGCATCGCCGGCGGCAACCAGGTCATCCCGGGCGTCTCTCTCCCCGTGACCGTCGGCGGCAACGCCGTCAGCGTTGTCGGCGACTCCGAGTCCACCGACTCGGGCACCGATGTCACCACCGGCACCGGCACCACCGGCACCGGAACCGGTTCGACCACCAACGGCGACGACAGCGTCGCCGGCGGCAACCAGGTCATCCCCGGCGTCACCCTCCCCGTCACGGTCGGCGGCAGCGCCGTCTCCGTCGTCGGAGACACCACCTCGACCGACTCCGGCACCACGGTGACCGGCGGAACGGGTAACGGCACGGGCAGCACGACCGGCGGCAACGACGGCATCCTCGGCGGCAACCAGATCATCCCCGGAATCGACATCCCGGTGACGATCGGCGGCAACGCCATCTCGGTGATCGGCGACAGCGAGACGGAAGGCGGCGACACCACGGTGACGACGCCCACCACCCCCACGACGCCGACCACCCCGACGGACCCCACCGACCCGACGGACCCGACCGACCCCACCACCCCGACGGACCCCACGGACCCGACCACCCCGGTCGACCCCACGGACCCGACGGACCCCACCACGCCGACCACCCCCACCACGCCGACGACCCCGGTCGACGGCACCGATGACGCCACCGTCGTCACCGGCTCGGTGGCCGTGACCGGTCAGGCGCAGGCTCTCGGAACCTCGAAGGCCGGCACGACCGGCACCGACGCCTCGGCCCTGGCCGACACGGGCGTCGACACCACGGCTCCCATCCTCGGCCTGACGGCCCTGCTCATGGTGCTGGGCCTCGCCCTCGCTGCGATCAGCCGTCGCCGGATGGGCGCACGCCGCTAAAGCAGTACACCCGCAGCGATCGCCCGGGTGTCGTCGGTCCGCCGACGGCACCCGGCATCGCCATGCTCGCTAGACGCCGCTCGAAAGAGTCAACGCGCGTCAGGCGTCGAAGACGCCGGTGACCGCTAGACGCCGAGGTCACCTCAGCCCGTTAGACGTCGAGGTAGTCGGCGCCCGTGAGGGCTCGCGCCTCGGTCCAGACCGCGCGCCCCACGTAGGGACCCGTCGTCGAGTCGGCGGGTTTCGCGTGGATCGGGGCGCCCTTTACGCGGAAGCGCGGGCCGTAGAAGACCGGGGCGGGCGCGACATCCGTGTCTCGGCTCGAATAGTCGAACGCCTCGGGGTCGGCGGCGGCCCGCACGATCGGCCAGGCGCCGCGGTCTTTGCCCTGAGCCCAGAGACCCTGCAGGTTGTCGGCGAAGCGCTGGCCGAACGAGGGTTCGGAGACGCCCGGCACGATCGGACTGCGGCCCGTGATCGCGTAGCCCGGGTGGGCGACGAGCGCCCGCACGCCGCTGCCCGCGATCCCCAGCCGGCGGTCGAGCTCGTACCCGAAGATGCTCATCAAAATCTTGGACTGCCCGTAGGCCTGCCAGCCCGAGTACTTCTTCGTGAGCTGCAGGTCGTCGAGGTGCAGCCCCGTGATCTCGGTTGCCAGGCTGCCGAGCGTGACGATGCGCGAGCCGGGCGTGCGCTCGAGCGCGGGCAGCACGTGCTCGACGAGCGCGAAGTGGCCCAGGAAGTTGGTCGCGAGAACCAGTTCAAAACCGTCCTCGGTTTCACTGCGTTCGCGCGGAAAGTGCACGAGACCCGCGTTCTCGATGAGTCCGTCGAGCCGGGGCAGTGCGCCCAGTTCGGCACCCGCCGTGCGCACGGATTCGAGCGAGGAAACGTCGAGGATGACGATGCTGACGTCGGCCGCGGGCAGGCGGCGGCGGATGGCGGCAGCCGCAGCATCCGCTCGCTCGCGATTGCGGCAGCACAGAATGACGGATGCTCCGGCCTCGGCCAGCTGGAACGCCGTGAAGAACCCGAGCCCGCCGTTGCCGCCCGTGATGGCGAAGACCTTGCCGGTCTGCGACGGGATGCGCCGCGGGTCCCAGCTCATGCGCGCGGCTCAGACCCTGAGGAATCCTCGACCTGCGACGCGATCTGCTCGTGGTGGTGGATGACCTCGGCGACCACGAAGTTGAACCATTTCTCGGCGAACGCGGGGTCGAGCTGTGCGTCTTCGGCGAGCGCCTTCAAGCGGCCGATCTGGCGGCTCTCGCGGTCGGGGTCTGCGGCCGGCAAACCGTGCTCGGCCTTCAACCGGCCGACGGTCTGCGTGCACTTGAACCGCTCGGCAAGCAGGTGGATCAGGGCCGCATCGATGTTGTCGATGCTCTGCCTCAGGCTGTTCAGTTGCGCGCGCGCCTCGGTGTCGACCATTGCCCAAATCTACCCTCGACACCGGGCGCCCGCACACAGGATGTCGCGGGTGTCGGCCCCTCCCCAGAGACCGTTCACCCGCGACACCTGTTCTTCGGCCGGGCGGGCGCATGCGCCGACACCCCTGACGCGACATCCGCTCACCACCCGGCCGGGCTTTTCGCGCTAGACCCGCTCGGGTTCGCGCAGCACGCGCGTGAGCACGGGCCGGGTCGACCGCAATGCCAACCACACGAGCGCGATGCCGAGCACGAACGACGCCGCAATGAGGGCGAGCGAGGCCGGCGCGATGATGAGCGCCAGGCCGACGAGCGGGAAGACGAGGATGCCTCCGAGAATCGCCGAGCCGAGCGAAACGAGCAACACGGGCAACATCACCTGGCGGCGACGGGCCGACTCGACCGTGGGCCGCGGCATGCCGAGCCGGTCGAGGCTCACATAGAGGTCGCGGCGGTCGAGCACCGCGGCGGCCTGGCTCACGCCGATCGAGCAAGCGACCATCACGAACGAGATCACGAGGGTCATGACGATGCCCGTGCGCATATCGGTGTAGATCGGGTCGCCGTCGGCGTCCCCCACGAAGGACACGCCCGTGCCAGCCACGACGGCGACGAAGCTCGTCATCGCCAGTCCCGAACACAGCCGCCAGGCGGCCTTCGGCGATTCGAGGATGCCTCGCGCCGCGATGAGCTTCTCGGCCGTGCGCGCCGTGCGCAGCTGGATGCGGGCCATCACCCGGATCGCGAACGGGCCGATCAGGTTGAGTGCCGCGACGGCGACTCCGAAGCATCCGGCGAGCACGAAGATCATCGTGATGATGCCGCCCGCCTCCTCGGTGATGGCGCCGAGCAGGTTGAGACCGGCGAAGGCCGCGACGACGATGACGATTCCGGCTACGGGCGCGATCCATCCCGTCTTGGGCGCGTTCTGGCGCGTGCGCACCCCGAGCGGCGAGATGGCGACGGCGCGCAGACCCACTGCGGCGCTGACGGCCGCGAGCGCGGCGATGGCGACGACGACCAGGGCGAGCGGGCCGAAGCCGACCCACAATTCGCCCGCGCCGATCGCCCGGCCGGCGAAGTGCACGAGGCCGACGAGGGGCATGAGCGCGACATACAGCACGACGCCGACGAGCGCGCCCGCGACGGCCACGAGGGATGATTCGAGCACCGTCATGCGCACGACCACACCGGGAGTGGCCCCGAGCAGTCGCAGCGTGGCGAGCCGGTCATCGCGCCGCCGGGCCGACAGGCGTGCCGCCGAACCGCCGAGCGACAACAGCGGCACGATCAGCAGCGCCAGGGCCAGCAGGCTGAGCGCCTGATAAGTGATCGCGTCGGCGATCGTCCATCGCCAGAACATGAGCACCCCGCCCAAGACGATGAGGATGAGGGCGGTCGTCACGGCGAAGGCGACACCCGGCAGGATGAGGGTCGCGGCACTCTGGGCACTGGGGCGGCCGAGCAGCCAGGTCAGTTTCACAATGGAGGGGCGGCCCGGCGCGCGCGACGACGTTGCGGCGGCGCGCGCAGGCGTGGACGGGGCGGCGACACTCATCGGTGCTGCCCACCGTTGTGGTGCGGGCGACCCTGGGGCTGCTGCGGGTAACCGTAGGGGGCGGCCTGCTGCGGGTATCCGGAGAAACCCGGCTGCAGGGGGTAGCCGCGCGGAACGTTCGCCGGAACCTGGATCTGCGAGGCGGGCATTTCGTCCGCCGGAAGTGTTGCCGCCGAGGCCACGCCCCAGCCGTCTCCATAGAACATGGGTCGAACCTCTTTCTGTGCGCCCGACGGCGCCTGCTGCCCCTGCGGGTTGTAGGGGTTCTGGCTGAACTGCTGGGTCTGCTGGGTCTGGTGGGTCTGCTGGGTCTGGTGGGTCTGCGGTGCGCCCGGCTGACCGGGCTGACTGGCTGCGTAAGCCGGGGCCGCGGCCGCGGCACTGTCGCTCACGATGCGTCCGTCGCGCACACGGATGACGCGCGAACACCGCGCGGCAACGCCTTCGTCGTGCGTCACCATCACGAGCGTGTGGCCCTGGCTGACGGTCGATCCGAGGAGGGCGTTCAAGACATCCACCGAGGTGTGGGAGTCGAGCGCGCCGGTCGGCTCATCGGCGAACACGACAGTGGCACCGGTGACCTGGGCGCGGGCGATGGCCACGCGCTGGGC
>Ga0308164_10004724_pt1 | contig 11356 bp, 12 predicted proteins | sample PhyTR2_FD_201031 | JGI IMG/M metagenome (GOLD analysis project Ga0308164, IMG submission 201031) | Phyllosphere microbial communities from UC Gill Tract Community Farm, Albany, California, United States - DLSLT.R2 | ecosystem: Host-associated > Plants > Phyllosphere > Unclassified | place: USA... | reverse complement strand
GTAATTTCTTGTCCGCTCCGATCATCGCGATCGACGCAATGGGCGGGGACTTCGGTCCCCGCAACATTGTTCAGGCAAGCCTCGCGTGCCTGACAGCTACTCCCTCGCTTCACCTGGCCCTTGTCGGTCAAGCCTCCCTTATTGAAGAACTCGTCTCTGCTCATGAAGCTGTGGACCGTTCGCGCCTGCGTGTCATTCATGCCAGTGAAGCGATTGCGATGGACGAGCGTCCGTCTCAGGCGTTGCGTGGCAAGCCTGACTCCTCCATGCGCGTTGCTCTCGAGCTGGTGGCCAGCGGTCAGGCCCAGGCATGTGTCAGTGCCGGCAATACCGGTGCGCTGATGGCGCTTTCCCGGTTTGTGCTCAAGACCTTGCCAGGGATTGATCGCCCGGCAATGATCGCAGCCATTCCCACTCGCTCAGGTCATTGCCAGTTGCTGGACCTGGGGGCGAACGTTGATTGCAGTGCCGAGGCGCTTTATCAGTTTGCAGTGATGGGCTCGGTGCTTGCCGAGATCCTCGGTGTCGCAACGCCCAGAGTGGCCTTGCTCAATGTGGGCACTGAGGACATCAAGGGCAATCAGCAGGTCAAGCGTGCTGCCGGTCTTTTGCAGTCTGCCTCGGGGCTTAACTACATTGGCTATGTCGAAGGTGATGGATTGTACAGGGGGGAGGCTGACGTGGTGGTGTGTGATGGTTTCGTCGGCAACGTATTGCTCAAGTCGAGTGAGGGGCTGGCGACGATGATCGCGGCCAGGATCGAGACGCTGTTCCAGCGCAATTTGCTCAGCAGGGCGGTCGGCGCGCTGGCGCTGCCCTTGCTGAAGCGCTTGCAGACCGACCTGGCGCCCGCCCGTCATAATGGTGCGAGCCTGCTCGGGTTACAGGGGGTCGTGGTGAAAAGCCACGGTTCTGCGAGTGTTTCAGGCTTTCAGAGTGCGATTCAGCGAGCGCTCGTCGAGTCCCGTGAAAACCTGCCACAGCGTTTGAAGGGGCGGCTTGAAACGATGTTCCAGGACGACCGAAGCTGAAAATGTGACGCATCAGACTGGTCAGTCATCCAACCGATCAGTCATATACATTAGAATTCCCGCGTTCGGCCTGTCCGGACGCCCATTTTGGCGACAATAATTCAGAGGCTTGTCAAATGTCTGCATCCCTCGCATTCGTCTTTCCGGGTCAAGGATCGCAATCGCTCGGTATGCTCGCCGAACAAGGCGCGCAACATCCGCTGATCCTCGACACTTTCGAGCAGGCTTCCGAAGCCCTCGGCTATGACCTGTGGGCATTGACTCAGAACGGTCCTGCCGAGCTGCTCAATCAGACCGACAAGACCCAGCCGGCCATTTTGACCGCTTCGGTTGCCTTGTGGCATGTGTGGCTGGCCGAGGGCGGTGCGGTTCCTGCGTTCGTCGCCGGTCACAGTCTGGGTGAATACAGCGCACTGGTAGCCGCGCAAAGCCTGAGCCTGGCCGACGCCGTAAAGCTTGTCGAGCGTCGCGGCCAGTTGATGCAGGAAGCGGTGCCAGCGGGTCAGGGCGGCATGGCCGCCATTCTGGGTCTGGATGATGCCGACGTTATCGCAGCCTGCGCCGAAGCGGCACAGGGTGAGGTCGTCAGTGCCGTGAATTTCAACTCGCCGGGCCAGGTGGTGATTGCCGGTTCCGCCGAGGCCGTCAAGCGTGCCATGGAGCTGTGCAAGGCCCGTGGCGCCAAGCGCGCCTTGCCGTTGCCGGTCAGCGTGCCATCGCACTGCGAACTGATGCGCCCGGCCGCCGAGCGCTTCGCCGAGGCCGTTGAAGCCATCGAATGGCAAGCGCCGGAAATTGCGCTGGTACAGAACGTCAGCGCCAGTGCCGTCAGTGATCTGGCGACGCTCAAGCGTGATTTGCTGGAGCAGTTGTACAAGCCGGTACGCTGGGTCGAATCCATTCAATGCCTGGCCAGTCGCGGTGCGACCCAGCTTGTGGAGTGCGGTCCGGGCAAAGTGCTGGCCGGTCTGAACAAGCGTTGCGCCGACGGCGTGATGACCTACAACCTTGATACCCCGGACGCCTTTGCCGCCGCGCGCGCGGCACTGGCCTGATTAGGAGAAGCCTGCATGAGCCTTCAAGGTAAAGTGGCACTGGTAACCGGTGCAAGTCGCGGCATTGGTCAAGCCATTGCTCTGGAATTGGGACGCAACGGTGCTGTTGTCGTGGGCACCGCGACGTCAGAGTCCGGCGCCGAGCGCATCAGTGCGACGTTCAAGGAAAACGGCATCGAAGGCTTTGGCCTGATGCTTGATGTCTGTGATGCCGAGTCTGTGAATTCGGTCCTGTCCACCATTCAGGAGCGCGTTGGCGCACCGTTGATTCTGGTCAATAATGCCGGTATCACCCGTGATAACCTGATGATGCGCATGAAAGATGACGAATGGTATGACGTCGTCAACACCAATCTGAACAGCCTTTTCCGTCTTTCCAAGGGCGTTTTGCGTGGCATGACCAAGGCGCGTTGGGGACGTATTATCAGCATTGGTTCGGTTGTGGGTGCCATGGGCAACGCCGGTCAAGTAAACTATGCTTCCGCGAAGGCCGGTCTGGAAGGCTTCAGCAGGGCTCTGGCCCGTGAAGTGGGCTCGCGGGCGGTCACCGTGAATTCGGTGGCACCGGGTTTCATCGATACCGACATGACGCGTGAGCTGCCTGAGGCTCAGCGTGAGTCACTGATTACCCAGATACCCCTGGGCCGTTTGGGGCAAGCCGAAGAGATTGCGCACGTAGTCGCTTTTCTTGCGTCCGAAGGCGCAGGCTACGTTACCGGGGCCACAATCCCTGTTAACGGCGGCATGTACATGAGCTAATGTGACGACCTGTTTCAAAAAAATGTCATACGAGCTGTCTAAAATCCGTTATAAAGCTGCAATCTATGAATGGGCGAAGGTACGGTTGGGCATAAGGGGAGAGCGTTAAGCTTGAAATTCGCAAAACCTCTTCTATACACTTACCCACTGGCCAGATGCCTGAACATTTCCACTAGGAGTTAAAACTAGGTATGAGCACCATCGAAGAGCGCGTCAAGAAAATCGTTGCAGAGCAACTTGGCGTCAAACCAGAAGAGGTTGTCAACACTGCTTCTTTCGTTGAGGACCTGGGCGCTGACTCCCTGGACACCGTCGAGCTGGTAATGGCTCTGGAAGAGGAATTCGAGACCGAAATCCCGGACGAAGAAGCGGAAAAGATCACTACCGTTCAAGCAGCAATCGACTACGTCACTAACCATCAGGCTTAAGATTTGTAGTCGCTGACTGCTGTCACGGGAAAACCGCACTGCTTTAATCGGCGTGCGGTTTTTTCTTTAAAAAACGCTGTGATTGTTCCGTAAACAAGAGAGAAGGAGAGTCCTGTGTCGCGTAGACGCGTCGTGGTCACCGGGATGGGCATGCTTTCGCCACTGGGCAATGACGTGCCCAGCAGTTGGCAAGGCATTCTGGCGGGCCGCAGTGGCATTGGCCTTATCGAGCACACGGACTTGTCAGCCTTCACCACCCGCTTCGGCGGCTCGGTCAAGGGTTTCAACGTCGAAGAATACCTCGCGCCCAAAGAAGCGCGCCGCCTCGATCTCTTTATTCAGTATGGCCTCGCGGCCAGCTTTCAGGCCGTGCGTAATGCAGGCCTTGAAGTCACTGATGCAAACCGTGAGCGCATCGGCGTTGCCATGGGTTCGGGCATCGGTGGTCTGACCAATATCGAAAACAGCAGTCGCCTGCTGCACGAGCAAGGTCCGGGGCGGATATCACCGTTCTTCGTTCCTGGCTCGATCATCAATATGATTTCCGGTTTCCTGTCGATCCATCTGGGCGCACAGGGACCCAATTACTCCATCGCGACGGCTTGCACGACTGCAACCCACTGCATCGGCATGGCGGCTCGCAACATTGCCTATGACGAAGCGGACGTGATGATCGCCGGCGGCGCTGAAATGGCCGCCTGTGGGCTCGGTCTGGGTGGCTTCGGTGCAGCGCGTGCACTGTCGACCCGCAACGATGACCCGACCCGCGCCAGCCGTCCCTGGGACAAGGGCCGTGATGGCTTCGTCCTGTCCGACGGTGCCGGTGCCATGGTGCTCGAAGAGCTCGAGCACGCCAAGGCGCGTGGCGCGACCATTTATGCAGAGCTGGTCGGGTTCGGCATGAGCGGCGACGCTTATCACATGACCTCGCCTCCTGATGACGGCGCCGGTGCTGCACGCTGCATCGTCAATGCGTTGCGTGATGCCAAGGTCAATCCCGATCAGGTGCAGTACATCAACGCACACGGTACGTCGACGCCTGCAGGCGATCTGGCCGAGGCTTCCGCGATCAAGTCGGTATTCGGTGATCACGCCTACAAGCTGGCAGTCAGTTCGACCAAGTCGATGACCGGCCACCTGCTGGGCGCTGCCGGTGCTGTCGAAGCGATCTTCAGCGTCCTGGCAATGGTTGACCAGGTGGCTCCGCCGACCATCAACCTGGATGAGCCAAGTGAAGGCTGCGATCTGGACTTCGTGCCTCACGAAGCGCGGCGCATGCCGATCGACGTCGTTCTGTCGAACTCCTTCGGCTTCGGTGGCACCAACGGCTCGCTGGTATTCCGTCGGTTCGCCGAGTAATGCCCGACTGGGTCGATGGCTGCCCCGCAGACGCCTTGTCCCTCAAGGATCGAGGGCTGGCTTACGGCGATGGACTGTTTGAAACCATCGTCGTCAAGGCCGCGCAGCCTTTGCTCCTGGAGCGCCATCTGCAGCGTCTCGAAAGCGGCTGCGCACGCTTGTCGATCGCAACCGATCACGCGCTGATCCGTGCAGAAATGACCCGCTTCGCTGCAGAACTTGGTGATGGGGTCATGAAGCTCATCCTTACCCGTGGCGACAGCCAGCGCGGCTACGCCCCGGCCCCCAATGCCCAATCGCGTCGAATCCTGCAGGGCGGCCCTGCGCCAGCCTATCCTGGTGCGCATGCGGAGCAGGGCGTGCGCCTGTTTGCCTGCCAGACGCGACTGGCGGAACAGCCGCTTCTGGCCGGACTCAAACACCTCAATCGTCTGGAGCAGGTACTGGCCCGCTCCGAGTGGAGTGACAGCGAGCACGCCGAGGGTTTGATGCGTGATATGTCCGGGCGACTGATAGAGGGTGTCTACAGCAACCTGTTTCTGGTCAGTCAGGGCCGTTTGCTGACTGCTGATCTCAGCCGCTGCGGGGTCGCAGGTGTGATGCGTGCCGAGCTGCTGGACCAATCACCAAAGCTGGGGTTGGCTGTCGATATCCGTGACCTGCACATGTCTGACCTGGAATCGGCAGACGAAGTGTTTCTATGCAATAGCGTGTACGGCGTCTGGCCGGTTCGCAGCTTTGCAGCGTTGAACTGGCCGGTCGGGCCGCTGACCCGTAAACTGCAAGGTATTGCTCGCACCCTTCTGGATATCTGATTTTGATCCGAAAAATATTGGTGTTGCTGGAAACAGCGGTTGTCCTGGCAGGTTTGCTGCTCGGTTTTGCGTTCTGGCAGCAGTATCAGGCGCTGAACCAGCCACTTGAGGTGGCTCAGGAGCAACTGCTGGACGTACCGGCCGGTTCGACGCCGACCGGCGTACTCAACCGATTGCAGGCCGATGGCGTGATCAAGGACGCTTTCTGGCTGCGTCTTTACTGGCGTTTCAACCTGTCCGGACAGGCGCTGCACAGCGGTGAATACCGCATGGTGCCGGGCATGAACGTCAAGGGCCTGTTCGACGTCTGGAAGCGCAAGGAAGTCGTGCAATACAGCCTGACACTGGTCGAAGGCTGGAATTTCCGCCAGGTACGTGCTGCGCTGGCCAAACAGGCCAAGCTCGATCAAACGCTGTCAGGTCTGTCCGACAGCGAGCTGATGGCGAAAATCGGCCACCCCGACGTGTTTCCTGAGGGCCGTTTCTTTCCGGACACTTACCGCTATGTGCGCGGCATGACCGACGTCGAATTGCTCAAGCAGGCCTACAGCCGCCTGGAAGAAGTACTCGACGAGGAATGGAATGCGCGTTCGTCAGAGGCTCCCTACTCAAATCCTTACCAGGCGCTGATCATGGCGTCTTTGGTCGAGAAGGAGACCGGTGTGCCTCAGGAGCGCGGCCAGATAGCCGGCGTGTTCGTGCGTCGCCTGAAGCTGGGCATGCAGTTGCAGACCGATCCGACCGTGATCTACGGCATGGGCGAGCGCTACAACGGCAAGCTGACCCGCGCCAACCTCAAGGAAGCGACGCCCTATAACACCTACGTGATCGCCGGCCTGCCGCCGACGCCCATTTCGCTGGTGGGGCGCGAAGCGATTCACGCTGCGCTCAATCCAGTAGACGGCAGCAGCCTGTATTTCGTGGCCAAGGGTGACGGCAGCCATGTGTTCTCGGACGATCTGGATGCCCATAACGCGGCCGTGCGTGACTATCAGCTCAAGCGCCGCGCGGATTATCGCTCCAGCCCGGCACCTGCCACACCTGCCACACCGGCACCGGCAACTGACTCGCCCTCTTCGGAAGCCGTGCCTGCGGATGCTCCGGATGCCCCGCAGTCCGAGCCGAATGCGCAATGATGACGATTAAGGATGACCTGTGACTGGCTTGTTTATCACTCTTGAAGGCCCGGAAGGTGCAGGTAAAAGTACCAACCGCGACTACCTGGCGGCACAATTGCGTGCGCAGGGGGTTCAGGTACTGCTGACCCGCGAGCCAGGTGGCACTCCGCTGGCCGAGCGTATTCGCGAGTTGTTGCTGGCGCCCAGCGACGAGGCCATGAGCGCCGACACCGAACTGCTGCTGGTGTTTGCGGCGCGTGCCCAGCATTTGGCCGAAGTCATTCGTCCCGCGCTGGCGCGTGGCGAGGTGGTGCTCTGTGATCGGTTTACCGATGCCACCTACGCTTATCAGGGCGGCGGTCGCGGCCTGTCCCATGAGCGTATCGCAGCGCTGGAGCAGTTCGTTCAAGGCGACCTGCGCCCTGACCTGACGCTGGTGTTCGACCTGCCGGTAGAGATCGGCCTGTCACGCGCCGCTGCACGCGGTCGGCTGGATCGGTTCGAGCAGGAAGGGCGGGCTTTCTTCGACGCCGTGCGTAGCACCTATCTGGAGCGCGCCAAGGCTGAACCTGCGCGCTATCGCCTGGTAGACGCCGGACAGACCCTGGCCGATGTGCAGGCTTCCCTCGACACCTTGCTGCCCCAGTTGCTGGAGCTGCAACGTGGCTGAAGCCTATCCCTGGCAGGCTTCGCTCTGGCAGCAGATGGCCGGTCGCGCCCAGCACGCTCACGCCTATCTGCTGCACGGGCCTGCGGGTATCGGTAAGCGCGCCCTGGCTGAACGGCTGATGGCCAGCTTGTTGTGCAAGACGCCTGACGGGCTTGATGCCTGCGGGCACTGCAAGTCCTGTCTGCTGTTGGCGGCTGGCAGCCATCCCGACAATTACGTGCTCGAGCCGGAAGAGGCGGACAAGCCGATCAAGGTCGATCAGGTGCGTGATCTGGTCAGTTTCGTGGTGCAGACCGCCCAGATGGGCGGGCGCAAGGTGGTGCTCGTCGAGCCGGTGGAAGCGATGAATACCAACGCGGCCAATGCCTTGCTGAAAAGTCTGGAAGAGCCCTCAGGCAATACCGTTCTGTTGTTGGTCAGCCATCAACCGAGCCGCTTGCTGCCAACGGTCAAGAGCCGCTGTGTACAGCAGGCCTGCCCGTTACCCAGCGAACAGATGAGTCTCGACTGGCTGAGCGGCGCATTGCCCGATTGCACGCAGGACGAGCGCTTCGAGTTGCTTACGCTGGCCGCCGGGTCGCCGCTGGCTGCGGTGGCGCTGCACACGCAGGGTGTTCGCGAACAGCGCGCGCTGGTGGTCGACGGCGTCAAGAAGCTGCTCAAGCAACAACAGTCGGCTACCCAGCTGGCCGAGGGCTGGAAGGATATTCCGCTGTTACTGCTGTTCGACTGGTTCTGTGACTGGTCGCACCTGATTCTGCGCTATCAGATGACGCAGGACGAGGAGGGCCTTGGCCTGGGTGACATGCGCAAGGTGATTCAATACCTGGCGCAGAAGTCTTCTCGCGCCAAAGTGCTGGATATTCAGGACTGGATTCTGGCGCAGCGCCAGAAAGTCATGTCCAAGGCCAACCTCAATCGGGTTTTGCTGCTTGAAGCGTTGTTGGTGCAGTGGGCAGGCCTGCCGGGACAGGCGTAGACTCTGCGTTATCCGGAACCGTTGAGGTGTTGTCATGAATCTGCCGCCGAGCACAGGTCCACGTAATGGCATTCTGTCCCTGACCATCAAGGACAAGTCCGTTCTTTACGCTGCTTATATGCCGTTCATCAGAAACGGCGGGCTGTTCATTCCGACCAGCAAAAGCTACAAGCTGGGCGATGAAGTGTTCATGCTTCTCAATCTGATGGACGAACCGGAGAAGGTTCCGGTGGCCGGTCGTGTTGCCTGGATCACGCCGAAAGGCGCGCAGGGCAATCGCACTGCCGGCGTTGGCGTGCAGTTCAATGACGGCGACAACACCGCCCGCAATCTGATCGAAACTCACCTGGTCGGCGCTCTCAAGTCCGATCGTCCAACCCATACGATGTAGTTGTGTTTTAACCCATGCTTGTAGATTCCCATTGTCACCTCGATCGCCTTGACCTTGCCCAGCACGACGGCTCTCTGGATGCCGCACTCGACGCCGCCCGCGGCAGAGGGGTCGGGCATTTTCTCTGCATCGGTGTCAGCGCCGACAATGCGGGTGCGGTCAAGGCACTCGCCGAACGCTACGCGGATGTCGATTGCTCGGTGGGCATTCATCCGCTGGACGTGAAGCCCGGCGAAATGCCGCCCCTGGACTGGTTGCTCAAGGAGCTGGATCACCCGCGGGTGGTAGCGATTGGTGAGACCGGTCTGGACTATCACTACGAACCTGAAGCGGCCGAGCTGCAACAGGCGTCTTTCCGGGTTCACCTTGAGGCGGCCAGAATCACTGAAAAACCAGTGGTCATCCACACTCGGGGCGCACGTGCCGATACCCTCAGCCTGCTGCGTGAAGCGGCCTTGCCCCACGCCGGTGTCCTGCACTGTTTCACTGAAGACTGGGAGATGGCCAAGGCCGCGCTGGACCTGGGTTACTACATTTCGCTGTCCGGTATCGTGACGTTTCGCAACGCCGATGCCCTGCGCGACGTTGCAAGGCAGGTGCCCGCCGATCGTCTGCTGGTCGAGACCGACTCCCCGTACCTCGCGCCCATCCCGTACCGGGGCAAGCCGAATCTGCCCCAGTACGTACGTGAGGTGGCCGAGTTTCTGGCAATGCTGCGAGGCGAGTCCTACGAGCGCTTTGCCGAGCAGACCACGGCCAATTTCGCTCGCCTGTTTCCGCTGGCGCACGTTCAGCGCTGACGGATGCACACGTTCACGGGCAGACAAATCGCAGGCAAAAAAAACCCGGATTCTGGGGGGTGAAGCCGGGTTAAGACCATTAGGAGTAAAACAAAGGCGCGCTAGTCCTTTGGCGCCTCTACTGCCGAGTCATTTGGGGAATGATGACGCGGCAGCAGCTTAAGTATTGTTCAGGACGGCGCAGCGTCCAGTGTCTTTTGATCGTTTTTTAAACAGTTTTGGAATACTAAAGCGCTCCTTGAGTGCTCGATGAACACTTTGTATCGGGCGAAATGCGGGTGCGCTGCAGTAATGGAGTGGTGGGGTGGAGTTTTCCAACGGTTTTCTGCTGAGTCTGTCCTTGTGCCTGGACATTGGTCTGGCAAACATCGCCATGATCACGCTGTCCATGCAGCGCGGTTTTTCCAGAGGGCTGTGGCTCGGGCTGGGAACCTGCGTCGGTGATCTGGCCTACGCAATCCTGGCGATGCTCGGCATGGCCGTGCTGCTGCAATATGAAGCCGTGCGCTACGTGCTCTGGATTGGCGGCACGGCGGTGCTGGCCTGGTTCTGCTTCAGAATGATCATGAGTGCTACCACCGTCAGCAACGGTCTCGACAGTCAGGCGGTTGAATCGGAAAAATCCAGCCTGGCGCTGTTCCTGCGCGGGATCTTTCTGGCGATGTCCTCACCCAGCGCCATCCTCTGGTTTGCCGCAGTCGGCGGAGCGCTGATTGCCCGGCAAGGCTCTGATCTTGTCAGCGCTTCGACCTTTCTCGCCGGGTTTGTCGCTGCGGGCGTGGTCTGGTCGATCTCGCTGTGCGCGCTGGCTCATCAGGGTGGGCGTTTCATGGGCGAACGAATGTTGCGCTGGTCGTACATTGCCTCGGCGCTGATCTTTGCCTACTTCACGTTGTATGTGGTGATCACGGGTTATCTGGAGTTTGTCGTTGCCTCTCCAGCGTTGCCAGCGCACTAGGTTGCCACCGCACTGGAACGGTATCGGGCGCCCGGGCTGACCGGTGCGAATCGTTCATGCAGGTCGACAAGTATGGATGAACCGTGCAATTTAGCGCCGATTGGGCATAATACCCGGCTTCGATTTCGATCCTGACAGACCTCTCTATGCAGAAAGAACCTCGTAAGGTCCGTGAATTTCGCCGCCGTGAGCAGGAAATTCTCGACACCGCGCTAAAGCTGTTTCTCGAGCAAGGCGAAGACAGCGTCACTGTCGAGATGATCGCGGACGCCGTCGGCATTGGCAAAGGCACCATCTACAAGCACTTCAAGTCCAAGGCGGAAATCTACCTGCGCCTGATGCTCGACTACGAGCGGGATCTGAACGAGCTGCTGCATTCGGCCGATGTCGACAAGGACAAGGAATCGCTCTCGCGCGCCTACTTCGAATTCCGCATGCGTGACCCGCAGCGCTATCGCCTGTTCGACCGCCTGGAAGAGAAGGTGGTCAAGGGCAATCAGGTGCCTGAGCTGGTCGAAGAACTGCACAAGATTCGCGCTTCCAACTTCGAACACCTGACGCTGCTGATCAAAGGCCGCATCAGCGAAGGCAAGCTCGAAGATGTCCCGCCTTACTATCATTACTGCGCTGCCTGGGCGCTGGTGCATGGCGCTGTTGCGCTGTATCACTCGCCATTCTGGAGCAACGTGCTGGAAGACCAGGAGGGCTTCTTCCACTTCCTCATGGACATCGGCGTACGCATGGGCAACAAGCGCAAGCGCGACGGCGACGTCAGCGCCGAACCCACGCCAGATCCTGCCGCCGAATAACGCGCCGGCCTGGCCTTGAGCATCAGCTTTAAGGCTTTGGCGCCGGCTGCGCCAGAGATGGCGCGGAAGCTGCATCCGACGACCATTCGCCGGTTTTCCGTCACCGGTATTTGGGAGGGGATAATGCGTAGCCTGGTTATGCTGCTCGCGCTTCTGGCGTTGAGTGGCTGCATGAAAGTCAGTG
>Ga0308164_10004723_pt1 | contig 11357 bp, 8 predicted proteins | sample PhyTR2_FD_201031 | JGI IMG/M metagenome (GOLD analysis project Ga0308164, IMG submission 201031) | Phyllosphere microbial communities from UC Gill Tract Community Farm, Albany, California, United States - DLSLT.R2 | ecosystem: Host-associated > Plants > Phyllosphere > Unclassified | place: USA... | reverse complement strand
AGGCAGATGTCCAGAAGGTACATGCCAGTATTCTGAGTTTGGACCATGCAGAGTTTATAACCCTGATTTATGTTATTAAAAAAACAAAGAGGCTGTCCTAATGGACAGCCTCTATTCTATTAAATACCAACTTTTATTGATAAATTACTACATCACCTTTTTTAATCTGGTAACGTGATTTTTTGTAAGGAACTAACACATAAGTTTCTTTAATATAACTTCCACTTTTCCACATCTTGCTTTTCCCTTCCTTGTTAAGAATAATGCTTTTTGCATTTCCATCCGGAATGAAAATTTCAGCTCTTTTCATATCTTTACTAAAGATGATGGCTGTCATTGAAGTATAACTTTCATCTGAATCTACTTCCTTCAATTTGATTTTCTGTTCGAAAACCCTTACACAATCATTTTTGATCTGTGAATACGTATAGCCTGCTGAACCTATACAGCCATGAACATCTTTATCACCTCCTTTAGGAGATTTTTGCTGGGTAAAGGCTAAAGAGCTAAGGAGCATTGTGCCCAATAAAATAGTTTTTCTCATATGTAAAATATTAATGGTTTTAGTTTGGTGAAATTATGCCAAAAAGATGGTTTAATTAAATCTAAGATACAAAAAAGCCACTCTTTTTGAATGACTGGTGGATAATATTATTTTGTATCTCTGAACTTTTAAATGGTATTAAAGATAAAGAGGCCGTCTTAACAGACAGCCCCTATTCTATTTATAATTTGGATTTACTGATAAATCACAACATTGTCTTTTTTAAGCTGGTAACCCTTTTTCTTGAATGGAACCAATACATAATCATCTTTTTTCCAGGCTTTACCTCTTCCCAATCTTGTAAGGATCAGGCTTTCTCCGTCTGCATCGGGAACGAAAACCTCTGCTTTTTTCATATCATCGCTGAAAATTACAGCAGCCATTGACGTAGAACCTCCTGTTGGAGCAACCTCGGTCAATTTAATCTTCTGTTCAAAAACCCGTACACAATCTTTTTTGATCTGGGAGTACGTATACCCTGCAGAACCTATACATCCATGAGCATCTTTATCTCCGCCTAAAGTCTGTGCGAATATAAAAGATCCCAAAAATATGGAGCTAAGTAAGATTATTTTTTTCATAATTATTATTTAAGTTACAAATGTGCGATTAAAAATCATGCCAAAAAAGGAAAAGCCACTCAAAAGAATGGCTCACCATTATTATTTTGTCCAGTTAATCTTTGAATGCTTCACCTCAGTAGAATTGGTTCCGACCATGATGTCAAATTCTCCCGATTCCCAGTCGAATTTCAGTTCTCCGTTGTAGAATTTAAGGTTTTCCGTAGTGATATCGAAGGTTACTTTCTTAGATTCTCCTTTTTTCAGGAATACTTTCTGGAAGCCTTTCAGTTCTTTTACCGGTCTGGTAATGCTTCCTACCATATCTCTAATATAAAGCTGTACGACTTCCGCACCGTCATAATTTCCGCTGTTAGTTACTGTTACGGTAGCCTGAACGGTTTGATTTCCTTTCGGATTCGGGTTTGAAACTGATAGATCAGAATAAGTGAATTTAGAATAGCTCAGACCATATCCAAACGGATACAACGGTGTGTTGCACTCATCCATATAATTGGAACGGAATCTTTCGTATTCACATTTATCAACTTTATCCTGGCTCAATGGACGGCCTGTATTTTTTGCATTATAATAGATTGGCACCTGTCCTAAGCTTCTTGGGAAGGTCATCGGAAGTTTTCCGGAAGGATTTACTTTTCCGAACAGAACATCTGAAATGGCATTTCCAGCTTCTGAACCGGCAAACCACGCATTAAGAATAGCATCAGGTATATCTTTTACATTAGTTAAAGCTAATGGGCGACCTGTATAAAGCACCATTGCAATTGGTTTTCCTGTTTTTTTCAGTTCATTTAGTAAATCAACCTGAGACTGAGGAATGGTGATCTCCGTTCTTGAAGAAGATTCTCCGCTCATTTCTGCAGATTCACCGATAGCCAGAACGATTACGTCTGCTCTGTTGGCCACGTCAACCGCTTCCTTCAACAGTTGTTCTTTGGAACGGCTGTCTCTGTCTGTTTTTTTACCGTGAGCTGCATAGATGTCTTCTAATTTAGCATCATAATCAATATTTGCGCCTTTTGCAGAAAGGAATTTCACTTCTTTTCCATAATTGGCCTGAAGACCCTGCATCAAGGAAACTGAAATAGCATGTTTTGTAGCAACACTCCATGTTCCCCCCATATTTAATGAGTTATTGACCAATGGCCCGATCACTGCTACAGTACCTGATTTTTTCAGTGGAAGTACCTGATTTTCGTTTTTCAGTAAAACCATAGATTGGGCAGCTGCACTTCTTGCAATGTTTCGGTTTTCCATATTGTAAACCTCTTTAGCTGCCAGCTTTGCATCACCATAGCGGTAAGGATCATCGAATAACCCAAGATCATATTTTGCTTCAAGAATTCTTTTAGCAGCCATATCGATCTCAGCCTGGGTTACTTTTCCTTCGTCTAAAGATTTTTTAAGCGTGGTAAGGAATCCCTCTCCTACCATATCCATATCTACTCCGGCTTTCAAAGCTAATGCAGACACCTGCTGAAGATCTCCCATTCCATGCTCTATCATTTCATTGATTCCGGTATAATCGGTCACCACGAAACCTTTGAAATTCCACATTTTTCTCAGGACATCGGTTTGAAGCCATTTGTTTCCGGTTGCAGGAACTCCGTCCACTTCATTGAAAGAAGCCATAACAGAAGCTACACCAGCATCTACTGCTGCTTTGTAGGGTGGGAAGTATTCGTTGAACATTCTCACATGGCTCATATCTACGGTATTGTAATCACGTCCGCCTTCACCTGCACCATATAACGCAAAGTGCTTCACACAGGCTAAAATAGTATTGCCTACAGAAAGGTCTTTCCCTTGGTAACCATAGACCATATTTTTAGAAATTTCACTTCCCAAATAAGGATCTTCTCCTGAACCTTCGGATACTCTACCCCATCTTGGCTCACGGGAAATATCCACCATTGGCGAGAATGTCCAGTTGATTCCGTCTGAAGAAGCTTCTTTAGCAGCAACTCTTGCAGACTGCTGAACCAAATTCATATCCCATGAAGCGGCAAGTCCCAAAGGAATCGGGAATGTGGTTTCATAACCGTGAATTACATCCATTCCGAAGATCAACGGAATTTTGAGACGGCTTTTTTCTACAGCTACTTTCTGAACTGCTTTGATTTTATCCGCTCCTTTTATATTGAATAATCCTCCTACTAACCCTTGCTCTACTTTCTTTCCTATATCTGAACTTTGAGCCAGTCCGGTTGTAAAATCTCCGGAAGTTGGTAAATTCAACTGTCCAATCTTTTCATCTAAAGTCATTTTAGACAAGAGATTTTCTACGAAAGCCTTTCTTTTAGCCTGGTATTGGGCCGTCTGGAAAGACTGGACCGGTTTTGCAATCATTTCTTGTGCAGAAAATACAGACGAAAGGGCTAAAGCTGCTATGATTATAATCTTCTTCATATAGTTATACTCTTTATTTTACAAATTTATTATTTATTTTCTCATTTTGAGAATATAGGTTAATTATTCAATAATTAAATATAGATTTGGTTTATGGTAATTTCTTTTCAAATATCCTAAAGCACAAATCATATTACCATATTCACTCATACTAGTTTCACGACCTGAAATAGCAAGCCAGTCAGAATATACATTTTCCAATTGATCCGGATCTAAAAAATTTTTCCGATAAACAGACAAATCTATTAATATTCTATTATTTTTCTCTTCTATTATGCGAAGGTTTACTTTTTCCGAAAAAATAAAATTTAGAAAATTATTAATATTGCCTTTGTTCATAAACAAAGATTCAAACTTATAAAAACCTTTGAAATCAGTATATGCATATTTTTCTAAAAACATATCTTCATCAAGAAGAACATTATTGTCTGGCTGGTCCAACGCTATAAAAGTCAAGCCCATTTAATATTTTGATTTTTGACTTAACATCCATTCATAAAACTGTGGATTTGAATACGTCGAATCCCATGAGTTATGGTTATCATCAGGAAAAATAGTTAAGGTCACATTTGGATTTACTTTTTTTAAAGCCTGATACATTTCAATTGAATTCATTGGAGAAACGATATCATCATTTCCTCCATGAAAAATCTTTATGGGAAGATCTTTGTATCGCTCTATATTGGCTCCCATTATTTTATCTGCTGGTGCACATACCGGAGCTATCGCTGCAAACATTTCAGGATGTTCCAGCGCCAGTTTCCAGGTTCCCCACCCTCCCAATGAGAGCCCTGTGAGACAAATTCTGGAAGAATCAATTTTATATTTTTTCTGAATTTCTTTGATCAGGTTATAAATCGTTATAGTATCCCACCATGAATCTGCAGGACACTGCGGTGCTAAAATAGCTACAGGTTCTTTGATCAGGTTTTTATAGGTAAAAGGACTGTGAGCTTTAACCAATTCAAGGTTGTTTCCTCTTTCTCCTGAACCATGCAGAAACACGATCAACGGAACATTACCTTTTACTTTTTGAGGATAATCCAGGATATAGGACATTTTTTCTGTCCTTTTGATTTCTTTGTTTAATTCGCCTTTTATCTCCTGTGCATTTACAGACAATGAAAATGGCAGTAATAAAAGAGGAAGGTGTTTTAATTTTAATTTCATATTGTTATTTATGTTTGGCTAAAGCCGTTTGGTATATTTTATTTAAGCGGGCAAAAGCCCATTTGTATTGAATATCAATTTGGTTACTAATAAGCTGGATTAAAAATACGGATTATTTGATTCCATATTTCTCGGACTTGAAACTTAATTTTTTAAGCCCCTGCTGAATCTCGGGTGCATTCATGAATAATTTCCAGAGAAATCCGGTTCTGTAGTTTTCAATCATCGGAGCAATTGTCCCCTGATCTATGGCTAAATATCTTGGAGTAAACCAGTTATTGTAATTCACCGACGTAGCATCATATGGTCCTGCCGAACCGATAAATTCAGATTTCTCAGTATATAGGAATCTCAGAAAGTTCATAGATTCTTTGGGGGTGTACGGAAAACTGCTTAATGCTGCTGTAGGGGTAATGACACCGTTATCGTTGGTTGGCATATGAGCGGTATACCCCGTACTTCCGTCTTCATTTCTTGTGTAACCTGCTGTGAGTCCCCAATAGTTCGGGCCGTAGCCTTTCCATTGTTTTGGATTTTCCACGCAGTATTTATAGTCGATCAGGACTTGATTTTTATTTAGCTCAAAATAATTTTTGACCAGTTTATCGGACAGACCAGTAGGATCTAACCCGATATAGGAATATTGTGACCAAAAGAGTGGTCCGCCGTATTCTTCGGCGTAATTGTGTTTTACATAAAGTGGAAGTCCGTATTTTGTTTTATCTGAAAGGTAAGTTCCGTTTCTTGTCCAGCCTTTGTAATAGGTTTCTGCATCAATGGGATGTGTAGGTGATGAAGCGGCCAAGATGTAAGTAATAAGGCATTCGTTATATCCCTCGAGCGGAAAATTCATTTCCCAATGGTAATCCGGTGACCAATGCCAGTAAAGGACTTTTTCACCTCCTTTTGTATACCAGTTCCACTGGATACCTTTCCAAAGTTCGTCGCATTTTGCAGCCAGAGCTTTTTCTTCGGCGTTACCGTTTTTAAAGTATTCACGCACCATGAGAATTCCTGAAGTAAGAAATGCAGTCTCTACAAGGTCTCCGCCATTGTCTTTTTTGCCGAAAGGAACTGTTTTTCCTGTCTCTCCGTTGATCCAATGAGACCAGGCTCCTTTGTGACGGTCTGCCTTCGCAAGGAAATCCATCATATGGGTTAGTCGCTGCACTGCTTCTTTTCTAGGAACAAACCCTCTTTCCACGCCTACCAATACGGTCGCTAATCCGAATCCGGAACCTCCGGTTGTAACTACATGCTTATCTTTATCCGGATAAATATTGTCTTCATGATAACGTTCTCTCCCCAGCATGGATTTGGGTTCTGCATAATCCCAGAAATATTTCAGGGCATCTTTCTGAACTCTGTCCATAAGCTGCTCGTCTGTGATGTTACTGTTTACAATTTGGTTTTGAGCAGTTTCCTGTTTTGAAGTTTGGCTGTTTTTACATGAATACGTAAAGAATAAAGCGGTTACGGCAATTGATAAAACGGTCCTTTTCATGAAATCTTTTTTTGGCTGGTTATACTAAAAGAAGAGGAGAACTTTCATTCTCCTCTAAAGTTTTTATGGTTTATTTTTAATAGCCTGGGTTTTGGGTAAAAGCACCGTTACTTTGATCCATTGCATCTAGTGGTATAGGAAATACCTCATTTTTTCCGGCTTTAAATCCGTAAGGAGCCAGTACTGTAGCCGCCTGGCCAGTTCTTACCAAGTCAACAAAACGGTCTCCTTCAAGTGCCAACTCTACTCTCCTTTCATGCCATATTGCTGTACGTAAATCTGTCTGAGTTGTAGCGGTGGTTCCTAAAAGACCAGCTCTGGTTCTAACTTTGTTTAAGTTTAAAGTTGCTGTAGCCATATTTCCCAATTCATTGGCCGCCTCTGCATTGATCAAAAGAATTTCTGCAAAACGCAATATCCTGATATTTTGGATAGATCCATATCCACAAGCATTATTATTTAAAGCTTTTGGCACATATACTTTTTGGTTATATGTAGTCACGGAATTAGCATCACCCATTGCAATAAGATCACCCTCAGGAGTCGTTTCACCGTTTCTAAGTATCGTAAGCTCTTTTCTGATATCACCTGCTTCAAAGGCATTTTCAAGAGCATTTGAAGGGGTGAAAAAGCCCCACCCGAACTGGTCTCTAACTCCCTGAACTTCGGCATACTGACTTCCTTTATATGGAGGTTCACATCCGCAATTCACTTCAAAAACAGATTCTTTACCAAATTCACCTGCCGGTCTGAATAAATGATTAAAGTCGGGATCTAAGTCATATCCCATAGCAATTAACTGGTTAGATGTATCATATGCTTTCTGCCAATCTTTTTTATAAAGATATACTTTTGAAAGTAAACCTAATGCTGCCCCTTTCGTTACTCTTCCTAAATCTGAAGCCGGATAAGTCTGTGGAAGGACTTCTGCAGCAGCGGTAAGGTCTGATATAATAAAATTATAAACTTCATCGACTGAATTTCTAGGTTTATCATACACAGTTTCCACTTTATCATAAATTGGAACACCTCCATAAATTCTTACTAAATTAAAATAGAAATATGCTCTCAACATTCTGGATTCTGCGATCAGTCTGTTTTTCAGGGTAGTATCCATGTCGATTGCAGGAACGTTGGTTATTACCTGATTCGTTCTGTTTACAGCCTGCCACTGTCCTATCCAATAGCCTCTTACTCCTTCATCACTAACTGTATAAGTGAAATTATCATAAACATTAATGAAAGAAGAATCTCCAGGATTAGAACCTTTTACTACATCATCTGCCGGAACTCCGAAAACAAATTGATAAGGAAAAGCGGAATTTTCCCAACTTCTTAGAAAGCTATAGATAGCACTGGTTGCTTGCAAAGCATCTTCTTTTGTTTTGAAAAATGATGATGCTTCTGTCTGACCTTCTTGTTTTATATCTAAATAATCATCTTTACAACTTACCGCAAGTGAAAATAATGCGATTGATAAAAATATCTTTTTCATAACTCTTTCTTATTAAAATGTTAAGTTCATACCAATGGTATAGATTGCCGAAATCGGATAGATATTATTATCAATACCCATTTGCACTCTGTCTGTATTTAAAATCTCGGGTGAAAAACCGTTGTACTTAAAACTTGTCCAAGGGTTCTGAGCGCTTATATACAATCTCAATTTAGTAATAGACATAGCTTTACTAAATGTTTGGGGTAGATTATATCCTAATTGAATATTTCTGATTCTGATATAACTTCCGTCTTCTACATAGAAACTGTTAGGCAAGATAATCGCTTGATTATTGGTTGCCATTGGATAATAGTTTGATGTTCCTTCACCATGCCATCTGTTGTTATAGAAATCTAAATCCCAGCTTTCATTTCCATAGCGTTGTTCTCTATTGAAGTTATATATTTTATTTCCAAAAACACCTTGAAAATCAATAGCAAAATCGAAGTCATACACATTCAGATTAACACCAAATCCATAAGTCCCTTTTGGAATAGGACTTCCTAAAAAAGTTTTATCTCTAGTATCAATCACTCCGTTCCCATCTAGATCGGCAAATTGAAACCCTCCTGGTGTTGCTCCATTTTGTATTGCAGCAGCATCTACTTCTCCCTGATTTTGGAAAACTCCCTGCACCTGATATCCGTAATAGGAACCTACAGCCTGGCCTTCCTGTAACCTGATGATTGAATTCCCGTATAGACTGGCTCCGGTCTGTAAATAAGATCCATTAGCAACTGAGGTAATTCTATTCTTGAGAGTCGTTAAATTACCATAAATACCAATTTTTATATTGTCATTAATTTTAGTGTCATAGTTTACAGAAACTTCAAATCCTTTATTATTAAAAGAATAAGCATTGGTAATATAATTATTCCAGTTACCGGCACCGGAAACAGTTCCCTGTACGATACCATATACAACATCTTTAGTGTCTTTATCGAAATAGGTAGCATCAATTTTCAGTTTATTATTGAATAATCCCATTTCCAGTCCCAGATCTCTCCCCGTTGTCGTTTCCCAACCAATATTCGGATCTATAATCTTATCTATGGTTTGCGCCGGGGCTCCATTCTCTCCATAATAGGCACCTTCCTGAATTTTTGTGGTATTAAGTGTGTAGGCTCTCTGTACATCAGGATTACCTAATTTACCCCAGCTTGCTCTTAATTTTAAAACATTAAAAACATTCTGTTCACTCATAAAGTTTTCTTTGGAAATTACCCATCCTGCACTAATAGCAGGGAACACTTTGTGCCTGTCATTTGCAGAATACTTAGAAGTTCCATCTCTACGAAGGGATGCATTCACTAAGTATTTCCCTCCATAATCATAATTCAATCGTCCAAAGAATGATTCTATCCTGTCCTGATATGGGATAACATTTCTTTCTCCTTCATCAAAGCTTGTCAGAAAAACATCTGTTCCGTTGGATATTGCCAATGAACTATTACTTCCATCATACTTCACATTCAATGCTTCTGCATAGGCTTGAGAATAGGAATTTCTTGTTCTGGAAAAACCAGCTAACAATTCTATATTATGCTTTCCAAAATTTCTTTTCCAGCTTAATGTATTATCCCAGATATAATTTCTTGTTCTTGAATCTCTTGTTATTAATTTTGTAGGTTTTTGATCAGCAACAGGAACATAACCAAATGTTGGAGTATATTCATACTTATTTGAATTGATGTTATCCGAAGTATAGCTAATTCTTAAAGTAAAATCACTTAGAAATTTATATTCTCCCCAAATATTATTCAATAACCTTTCTTCTCTTATTTGAGATCTATACAAGTCTAATTTTGCTCTTGAATTGGGAACTTTAGCTAACGTAAAATACTGATATCCTCCGGTACCTGGATCTATTGTACCATAAACAGGAGGCGATGAATAAGCATCCAATAAAGGATTCAAAGCCTGATCCGTACGCATTTTTGAAAAAGTGAAATTGTTTCCAATAGTAATATTGTCATTAATCTTGTAACTTAAATTAAGCTTAGAATTAAATCTATTAAAACCACTTCCTGAATTAATCCCTTGTCCAGCTGCTAAATTTCCTTCGTCCTGCAGATAACCAAGACTTCCGTAATAATTAAGTTTACCTATACTTCCTGCAGCAGAAAAATCATTAGAATTAATGATACTGGTCTTCAGGATCTCTTTATACCAATCTGTATCCAGCGGATAAGCAGATCTATTTAAAAATGTCGGATTATTTACTTTATCATTGACCAATTTTTCGTTGTACAATTGTATATACTGATCTGAGTTGACCATTTTTGGAATATTGGTTACCGTCTTAATTCCTAAATATGAATTAAAATTAAAAACTGGTTTTTTACTTTTTCCTGTTTTGGTTTTAATAATCACTGCTCCGTTAGCTGCTCTTGCACCATAAATCGCTAAACTGGAAGGATCTTTCAGAACACTCATAGATTCTATATCCTGAGGACCTAAGAAAGAAATATCATCTGTGATCATCCCGTCAACGATAAAAACTGTTTTACCCGTTAATGAACTAATTCCTCTAATATCTACTCTGGGTGAACCTCCCGGTGCACCAGAATTTAAAACCTGTACACCTGCCAATCTTCCCTGTATAGAACTGATTGGGTTAGCATTGGGTTTGTTTGCTAGATCTTTCGCAGAAACTATTCCGATACTTCCGGTAATATTTTCTTTTTTCTGAGATCCATATCCTATCAGAACTACCTCCTCGATCTTCTGCTCTTTAGCCAGAGAATCTTTTGGAGTAGTCTGCGCATTGACGTTCATACCGAAGTATAAAACGGCAATGAGGCATGGATACTTTAAATCACGTTGTTTCATATAGTTTCAATTTTATTCTTACAATCTAATTTCAAATGTCCTTTAAAGTGGAGTTATTTAAAATCTCAAAAAAAGACATTAGGTAAAAATAGAAAAAAAATCGAACATTGTTAATCTATCTTAAAAATTTAAAAAAAATAAAAAATAATTAAATAAAAAATTAAATAACTTAAAATTAATTAATAAAATCTCATTATCATCATCTATACATAATAAAATGCTCAATTGTAAAATCTATATTTTTAACAAAAAATTCACCAAATCAGTGTTAGGAATTAATATTTTGTTAATATAGCAATAGTGTTTACCTTTGGCGCAATATTTGAAAAAATAAGAAAAAGATCAATGAAAAAATATATTATCGCAGCAGCATTGTTAATAGGAACCGGCGCTGTCGTTTTAACCAGCGTACAGTCGTGCCAGAGTATGGCAACTACCGATCTTGGCCTATCAATTATAAAAAGAGTTTTGCTGAATGGTATTGATAAAGGAATGGGAATCTACAGCAACAAGGAAGCCTTTCTTCAGAACAATATGGTAGACAAAGCCCTTCCTAAAGAACTTAGAGACATCAATTCCACACTGGAAAAAATTGCCCCTTCACTGGTGGCTAAGGAAAGAGATTTTATTGCTCAGGCAGCTTCTTATACTGTAAACCTTTCAAAACCTATTTTGCAGGATGCAGTCAACAGCTTAAATGCCCAGGACGTAACCAGAATTATCCAGGGTACTACAGCAACGCAGATCTTGAAAGAAAAAACTTCACAGCAACTTGTAGCAGCAATTGCCCCTAAGGTGGACGAGAAACTGAATGAATAC
>Ga0308164_10004722_pt1 | contig 11358 bp, 7 predicted proteins | sample PhyTR2_FD_201031 | JGI IMG/M metagenome (GOLD analysis project Ga0308164, IMG submission 201031) | Phyllosphere microbial communities from UC Gill Tract Community Farm, Albany, California, United States - DLSLT.R2 | ecosystem: Host-associated > Plants > Phyllosphere > Unclassified | place: USA... | reverse complement strand
GGGTGAATCGCTAGGGTAATAAAAAAGCCCCGTGGCCGCCCGGCTGCGGGGCTTTTTGGTGGATGAAGTCGGCGGGTTGGTAGAAAAATTGGCTGGCTAGGGTGCATTCGGCTTCATTTTCGCGTTAAGCTGGGTTGAGCGGGCGCGTATTTTTGCCCGAAGCCCTTAATTCTCTTTCTCGATGCGTAAGATTCTGCTTGGTTTTCTGGCATTTGTGGTGCTGCTGCTGGTGGCCCTGGCCGCCGCGCCGTTCCTCTTCAAAGACAAGCTGCGCGCGCTGGCCGACAAGCAGATAGCCCAGCGCGTGCGCGCCAAGGTGCAGTACAACCCCGCCGATATCGACGTGACGCTACTCAGCACCTTCCCCGATTTGGGCCTGGATATCAAGAACCTGCGCGTTATCGGCCTCGACTCATTCAGCCGCGACACGCTAGCCTACCTGCCCGACCTCAAGGTGGGCCTCGACCTGATGACCGTCATTAAAGGCCAGCAGATTGATGTGAAGAGCGTAGCCCTCGACCAGCCCGACATCGCCGTAAAGGTTCTCAAGAGCGGGCTAGCCAACTGGGATATCATGATTTCGGACTCGGCCGCGGCATCCAAAGGGCAGGATACCAGCTCGGTAAACCTGGCTATTCAGGGCTGGAAAGTGACCAACGGCCGCCTGCGCTACGACGACCGCAGCATCCCATTCAGCATGGACGCGCGCGGCCTGAACCACACCGGCAAGGGCGATTTCTCGAAGAACATCTTCGACCTGACTTCGAACACCACCATTGACAAGCTCACGGCCAACTACAACGGCATCGACTACCTCACCGACAAGCAGGTAAACGCCGACGTAGCGATGGCAATGGACCTGAATAAGAACCTCTACACGTTCAAGGAAAACCAGGTGAAGCTCAACGATTTCCCGTTCAGCTTCGCGGGCGCCATTGGCCTACCCAATGCCACGGACATCACTTACGACATCACCTTTAAGGCGCTGCAAACCGACTTCAAGAACATCTTGAGCCTGGTGCCGGGCGTGTTCGATGCCCAGTTTAAGGATGTGCAAGCTAGCGGGCAAGTGGCCTTCAACGGCTACTATAAGGGCGTGCAAAACAAGCTGCGCATGCCCGGCTACGGCGTGAACCTGAACGTGACCAACGGCCGCTTCAAGTATCCACAGCTGCCGCAGGAGGCCAAGAATATCAATGTGGCGATGGTAGTTGATAACCCCTCGGGCTTCACGAACAACGTGAAAGTCAACGTGTCGAAATTTCACCTTGACTTGGGCACCAATCCCGTGGACGGCAACGTGACTGTAGACGGCCTGGAGCCCATGAAAGTAGATGGCCGCGTGAAGGCAAACGTGAACCTAGCCGAAGCGCTGAAAGTGTACCCTGTGGCCGGCGTCACGGCTAGGGGCCAGCTCTTCGTGGATGCCACCGGCAAGGGCACTTACTCGAAAACCCAGATGCCGGTGGTGAACGCCGCCATCAAGATGACCAACGGCTACGTGAAATCGAATAAGTTTCCGGCGCCGATAGAGGATATTAACCTGAGCGGTACGGTGGTGAACTCGACGGGCCAGGTAAACGATACCTACGTGAACCTGCCGCAGTTTCACATGGTGCTGGAGGGCGAGCCGCTCGATGGCCGCCTCACGGCCCACAACATCAACTCGCCCATCTTCGACGCCAACGTGAAGGGCACGGTAGACCTGACCAAAATCACCAAAATCTTCCCGCTCGAAGGCATGACCGTGACTGGGCGCGTAAGCGGCAACGTGGCTGCCGCCGGCAATATGGCCGACGTAGAAGCCGGCCGCTACCAGAACGTGAAGGCTAGCGGCACCGTGCAAGCCAAAAACGTGACCTACAAGAGCAAGGACCTGCCGCAGGGCGTGAATATCAGCAGCGCGGCCGGTACGTTCAACAACAATCAGATTGTTATCCAGCAGCTTAACGGCACGGCCGGCACGTCCGACTTTGCCGCCAACGGCACGGTGAGCAACTACCTGGGCTACCTCTTCACGCCCGGCCAGCCGCTACGCGGCACCATGAACGTGACCTCGCACAACTTCAACGTAAACGAGTTTATGGTGGACCCGGTGAGCGAGAAGCCCACCGCCGGCGCCGTACAAAAAGCGCCTGCCAAGGCCGATGGTGTGGTGCCGATTCCGAAGTTCTTCGACCTGGTACTCAACAGCAAGGTTGATAACGTGACTTACGACAACCTGAAGCTGAATAACGCCACCGGCACCGTGACGGTGAAAAACGAAGTGGCCACGCTCAAAGACTTGACCTTTAACCTGCTTGGGGCCACCTTTGGCACCACGGGCAGCTACAATACCCAAGACCTGGCGCACCCCAAATTTGACCTGGGGCTGAACATCAAGAACCTCGATTTCCAGAAGGCGTTTAGTTCGTTCAACACCATCAAGGCGTTGATACCGCTAGCCTCGCAGGTGCAGGGCGTGTTCGGTACCAACTTCAGCGTGAGTGGCGAAATGGGCCAGGACATGCTCCCTAAACTGAGCTCGCTGACGGGCAAAGGGTTGTTTGACATCGTGAAGGCCAGCGTGTTGCAGTCGCCGGTGATGTCGCAGATTTCGAGCCTCACCACCCTGCCCGAGTTGAAAAACCTGCAAGTGCTGAATAAGATTGTGGACGCGCAAATTGTGAACGGCAACTTCTTGGTGAAACCCTTCGACCTGACCATTGGCGACGTGAAAATGACCGTGGGCGGCTCGAACAGCCTAGCCGGCCTGCTCTCGTACGTCACGGCCATCAACGCGCCCACCGGCAAGCTCGGCAACGCTCTGAATAGCAAGCTCACGCAGCTCACCGGCGTGCAAAACATCCAGGGCACCGACCGCGTGACGCTGGGCCTCAACATCGGCGGCAGCGTGACGAGCCCCGTGGTGAAGCTGACCAGCGGCAGCCTCAAAGACCAGGGCAAAACCATCGTGACCAACGTGGTGAAAACCAAGCTCACCGACGCGCTGCTGGGGCTAGCCAACAAGAACAAGGCAAAAACCGACAGCACCCAAAAAGCCACCGCTACCGCTCAGCAAAACTCGCAGGAGCAGCTCCAACTCGAAATTCAGAAGAAGAAGCTGGAGGCGCAGGAGAAGGCCAAGCAAGCCATCGGCGCGGGGCTGAATAGCCTGTTTGGCGGCCGCAAGAAGGCCGCCGCGCCTGCTCCGGCGCCGGCCCCGGCCGACACCACGAAGAAGTAGGATATTTTGAAGTAGCTACGCTGGCATTTGGCAGCGTTTTTGAGGAAGAAGGCCCGGCTACCGCACGGTAGGCTGGGCCTTTTTACGTGGGCTGCTTTCGTATTTTTTTCCTTCCTATGAAGAACTATCGTCTCTTAAGTCTGGCCGCCGCGGCCACGCTAGCCCTGGCTGGCTGCTCGAAAAACAATGATGACGCCAGCGCCTCGTCGGCCAAGCTGGAAGTGCGCCTGACTGACGCACCGGGTAATTTCAACGCGGTAGTACTTGATGTGCAGCAGATTGAGGTGCACAACAAAGATGAAAACGACCCTAGCGGTTGGCAAACGCTGGCGTTCACGCCCCAAACTGTGAACGTGCTCGACTACGTCAATGGCAAGTCGGCGCTGCTGGTAAGCACCGATTTTGCGCCCGGCGACCTTAAAGAAGTTCGCCTCATCCTGGGCCCGAATAGCTACGTGGTGGGCACCGACGGCCAGCAGTACGCCCTCAAAACGCCCAGCGGCCAGACCTCGGGCGTGAAGCTGAAGCTAGCCAACGTGACCCTAGCCGCTGGTAGCACTTATCAGCTATTGCTCGATTTCGACGTGGCCAAGTCCATCGTGGAGCGCGGCAACTGGAAGGCCGGCAACGATAAGAAGGAGCGCTACTTGCTCAAGCCCGTCATCCGGCTGGTGGCACAAGACCTGCTCGGCGGCCTGCGCGGCACCGTGAACCCGGCCGCTGCCCGGCCGCAGGTGCTAGCTATTCGGGCCGCCATCACGGGGCCCGATACGGTGAGCACGTTTGCCGATGCTTCGGGTGCCTACCAGCTCAATGGGCTAGCGGCGGGCACCTACCAGGTGCAATTCTTCCCCAGCGTGGCGGCCCCCACGGGCCAGCCGGCCTACAAAGCGGTGGTGCGCCCCGGCATCACGGTAACCAACAACCAGGTAACCGACTTGGGCGTGACGCCGCTTAATTAACCCTTTTGTATACCTAGCAAAAAGGCCATTCCTGGGCAGGAATGGCCTTTTCGTGTTGAGGAGGCTAGCTGAGTTTTTGCACCAGCGCCAGTAGCTCGTGCTGGGTGGTGCGGGTGTCATCCTGGTCGTACCAGGCGTGGGCCTGGGCGGTAATATCCTTGGGGTCCGTCTGGCGGGCTTTGAGGTCCTGCATCAGGGCTTGCAACGGAGCCGGGCGCGGGCCCCACACGGCCGCCTCGGTGAGCGAGTCGGCGTGCAGGAGCACCGCAATGGGCATGGCCCGGCCGCCGTTGGTGAGGTAGCGGTCGATGAGGTCGGTATTGGCGCTACGCAGGAAGTAGCGCGTTTCGATGTGGCCGCCGCTAGCCTGCGCTACCGCTTCCAGCAGGGGCACCGTGTGGGACGCATCGCCGCACCAGCCTTCGGTAATAATGGCCCACACATAGTGTTGGATGAGGCTAGCGAGGGCCGTTCGCAGCTCGGGCAGCAGGTGTATCGTCGGGGTAATTTGGTCGATGCGCTCGCTGCATTCGCGGTAGTAGGGCAGCTGCTTGGCCAGGTGCTCGTCGGGGTTCGGTGTGGCTAGGGCCTCCGTAATATGCTGGCGCAAGGCGCTGTAGGTGAGACCAGTCGCCAGTCGGTCGGCGGTAAGTACGGGGGCGGAGTCAGGAGCAGACATGAAAAAACTGAGCGTAAGAAAGTAAGGCTACTCCTAACGAAAAGGCCACCTAAACGGGTGGCCTTTCTCTAGCATCACTTCCAGAAAGTCAGCTTGGCGCAGCCAAGCGTATCAGCGAAATCCGTTTAATCCGTTAAATCTGCGGTCTGCCAACCGCCCCCCAGTGCGCGGTACAGGTTCACGCTTTGCAGCAATTGGGCCTGGCGGGCATCGGCCAGGCTTAGCTCGGCTTCGAGCACGCTGCGCTGAGCAGTAATAATCTCTAGGTAAGAGGCATAGCCGGCAATGAACAGCTCATTGGAAGTAGCCACCGCCTTGCGCAGCTGGTCCACTTCCTGGGCGCGGAGGTCGGCGGCGGCGCGGAAGTTTTCGAGGCCTTTGAGGCCCACCACCACTTCGCGGAAGCCGGTTTGCAGGGCCTGCTGGTAGCGGTAGTAGCTCTCGTAGTTGCTGGCGATGGCCTGGCGCAGGTCGGCGCGGTACTGCGACCGGTTGAGGATGGGGCCGGCTAGCCCGCCCACTGCCCCAAACACCACGGAAGCGGGGTCGAGCAGGAGGCTAGCCCGGAAGGCATTGAGGCCCACGTAGGGCGTGAGGGTGAGGCTGGGCAGGAAGGCAGCGCGGGCGGCATCGACCTCGGCGCGATTGGCTTGCAGCTCTAGCTCGGCCTGGCGCACATCGGGGCGGCGCAACAGCGATGAGGAGGGCAAACCCGCCGCTAGGCTAGCCGGCAGGCTCTGGGTGGGCAGCAGTCGGCTGCGCCGGATGGGCTGCGGGTAGCGCCCCAGCAGCTGGTTGAGCTGCGTCTCGGTTTCGACAATGCGCTGGCGGGTTTCGAAGGCCAGGCTTTTGGTGCGCAGCGACTGAGCGGCAAACTGCTGCACGGCTAGCTCCGTCACGCGGCCGGCCTGTTTTTGAATTTTGGTCAGGCGCAGGCCTTCTTCCTGAAAACGGGCGTTGCGCTCCAGCGTGGCTAGCTGGCTGTCTAGCGTTAGTAGCTCATAATAAGCGCGGGCTACGTCGGCCACTACGTTGGTAATAACCAGGTTGCGGCCCTGCTCCGAGCTTAGCACGCGCAGGTAGGCCGCCTTGCGGCGGCTCCGCAGCTTGCCCCAAATGTCAATTTCCCAGGAGCTGCGCAGGCCCACAAACAGGTCGGGCGTGAGGGGTCCGGGGATACGCCGATTGCCCAGCGTATTCTGCGAAAAATTGGTGTCGTAGTTACCCACGCCGTTCAGCGTGTACTCGCCGTAGCGGTCGAGCGCCCCTGTGCCCGTGGCCGATACCGTTGGGAATAAGGCGCCGCGTCGCGCCAAGTACTGCGCCTGAAAGGTCTCAACCCGCGTAAGGGCCACCCGCAAATCCAGGTTTTGGCGCAGGGCCGTGTCAATGAGGCCCACCAGGGCCGAATCGCGGAAAAACTGCCGCCAGGGCTGGGTGCCCACACTCACGCTGTCGCTCGTGTTAGCGGCTTGGTTGTAGGCTTTCGGGACGGAGGGGCTAGCGGCAGGGTCGGCCGGGGCCGCCACGCGGCAGCCGGCGGCAAGAAGAACTAAAGAACAGGCAAGTAGAAAGCGCATGGCTAGGGGTGTTTTATCGGGCTGATGTTGCACCTCACCCTTCGCCCTTCTCATAGCTAATGAGGTGGCTAGGGGTGAGGCACTTATCAGGTAAAGGCTAGTGAGCAACCAGCTCAGGCTCGGCCTGGGCTACTGGCTCTTTTTTCACCTCGGCATCCAGGTTTTTAGGCTTCTCGAAGCTGGCAAACAGCACGTATAGGCCCGGTATCAGCACCATGCCGAAGACGGTGCCGATGAGCATGCCGCCCGCTGCCGCCGTGCCGATAGAGCGGTTGCCCAGGGCGCCCGCGCCGTCGGCCAGTACCAGCGGAATCAGGCCCGCGATGAAGGCGAAGGAGGTCATCAGAATCGGGCGTAGGCGCGATACGGCGCCCTGCACGGCGGCCTCCATCACGGTGGCGCCGGCGCGGCGGCGCTGCTCGGCAAACTCGATGACGAGGATGGCGTTTTTGCCCAGTAGGCCAATGAGCATCACGAGCGCCACCTGGGCGTAGATGTTGTTTTCGAGCCCTAGCAGCTTGAGGCTGAGGAAGGCACCAAATACGCCGGTGGGCAAACTCAGCAGCACCGGCAGCGGCAGCAGCAGGCTTTCGTACTGGGCGGCCAGCAGCAAGTACACGAAGATGAGCACGATGCCGAACACGTAGAGCGCCTGGTCGCCGCTCAAAATCTGCTCGCGGGTCATGCCGCTCCACTCGTAGCTGAAGCCGCGGGGTAGCACATCGGCGGCCACTTTTTCGATGGCCGTGATGGCGTCGCCCGAGCTGTGGCCCGCGGCGGCGTCGCCGTTAATCATGGCCGAGGTGTACATGTTGTAGCGCGTGAGCTGGTCGGGGCCGAAGACGCGCTCCAGCGTTACAAACGTGGAGAAGGGCACCATCTCGCCGCGGTTGTTTTTCACGTGCAGGGCCAGTAGGTCGTCGGGCCGGCCGCGGTACTCGGGGCTAGCCTGCACCATCACCTTGTACATCTGGCCAAAGCGGATGAAATTGCTGGCGTAGTAACTGCCGAGCAGCGTTTGCAGGGTGCTCATGGCCTTGTCCACGGTCACGCCCTGCTTGGCGGCCATGTCCTGGTCGAGGTGAATGAGGTACTGCGGAAAGTTGGGGTCGAAGCCCGTGAACGCACCGTTGATGGCCGGCTCCTTTTGCAGCGCCGCCAAGAAGGTCTGCGATACCTTGGCCGTCTGCTGCAAGTCGCCCTTGCCCGATTTATCGAGCAAGCGCAGCTCGAAGCCGCTGCTATTGCCGAAACCCGGCACTGTGGGCGGCGGCAAGAACTGAATTTCGGCGTCGGCAATACCCGACGTCTTCTTTTCCAGTTCCTTAATCACGTCGGCCACTGACTGCTCGCGCTCGTCCCAGCCCTTAAGGTTAATCATGCCCATGCCGTAGCTGGAGCCCGCCACCTCATTCACCAGGCTGTAGCCGGCTAGGGTCGAAACCGACTCTACCGGCCCCATTTTCTGAGCGATGCGCTGCACTTGGGCGAGCACGGCCTCAGTGCGCTCCACAGTAGCGCCGGCCGGGGTGGTCACGTTGATGTAGACCATGCCCTGGTCCTCCGTCGGGATAAAGCCCGAGGGCAGAATGCGGCTCACGCCCCAGGTAGCCCCGAAGAAGAGCAAGAGCGCCCCGATAGTCACGAGCCGGCGGCCGGCAATGCCACCCAACAGGCGCTGATAGCCGTTGGCTAGCCCCTCGTATTTCGTATTAAAGCCTTTGAAGAACCGGCCCACCAAGCCCGTGCGCTCGCCTTCGTGCTGCTTGAGCATGAGCGCGCAAAGTGCGGGCGTAAGCGTCACGGCATTGACGCCCGAGATGACAATGGCAATGGCTAGGGTAAGCGAAAACTGGCGGTAGAACACGCCCACCGGCCCGTCCATAAACGACACCGGAATGAACACCGCCGACATTACCAAGGTGATGGCAATCAGCGAGCCGCTGATTTCGTGCATGGCCTCGAAGGTGGCGCTGCGGGCGTCCATGTGCTTCTCCTCCATCTTGGCGTGCACGGCCTCGACCACCACAATAGCGTTATCGACCACAATACCGATGGCGAGTACCAACGCAAAGAGCGTGAGCAGGTTAATGGAGAAGCCCAGCATCTGCATAAAGGCTAGCGTACCGATAAGTGCCACCGGCACCGCTAGGGCCGGAATGAGCGTGGAGCGCCAGTCTTGCAGAAACAGATACACGATGACGAACACCAGCAAAAACGCCTCGACCAGCGTCCGCAGCACCTCGTGGATACTGGCGTCGAGGAAGCGCGACACGTCGTAGGCGATGCTGTATTTCATGCCGGGCGGGAAGCTCGTGGCTTGCAGCTCGGCCATGCGGTTTTTCACGTTGGCGATTACGTCGCTGGCATTCGAGCCGGGGCGCTGCTTGAGCATGATGGCCGCCGAGGGCTGGCCGTCGTTCTTCGACGACATGCCGTAGGTGAGCGAGCCAAACTCCACGTCGGCCACCGCCTTGAGGCGCAATACCGAGCCGTCGGGGTTCGAGCGAATAACGATGTTGCGGTACTGCTCGGGCTCGAAAAACTTGCCCGTGTAGCGCAACACGTATTGCAGCTGTTGGGCCGCGCCGCCCGAGCTTTCGCCCGATTTGCCCGGCGCCGCCTCCACGTTTTGGGCCCGAATGGCTTCTACAATCTCGTCGGTGCCCACCTCGTAGGCGGCCATGCGGTCGGGCTTCAGCCACACCCGCATCGAGTATTCGCGCGAGCCCATAATCTCGGCAAAGCCCACGCCGTTAATGCGCTTAAGCTCTTGCAAGACGTTGATATCAGCGAAGTTGTAGATAAACTTCTCGCCCGCCTTCTTGTCGTCGCTCGTGATGTTGAGGTAGAGCAGCATGGAGTTTACCTCCTTCTCGGTCGTCACACCGGCCTTGATTACTTCCTCAGGCAACTCGTCAATCACGGTCGTGACGCGGTTTTGCACGCCCACCGCCGCTAGGTCGGGGTCGGTGCCCACCTCGAAGAACACCGTGATGAGCGTCACGCCGTTGTTCGAGCTTACCGAGTTCATGTAGGTCATGCCCGGCACGCCGTTGATGGCGCGCTCCAGCGGCGTGGCCACGGCCTTGGCGCACACCTCCGCGTTGGCGCCGGTGTACTTGGCCGTCACGGTCACCGAGGGCGGCACAATGTCCGGAAACTGCGTGATGGGCAGCGTGTACAGGGCTAGCCCGCCCAGCAGCACCAGAAACACGGAAATAACCAGCGAGAGAATCGGCCGGCGAATGAAGATATCGAACATAATAGGAGGCAGTAGCGCGGACTTTGTAGTCCGCGTATCGGCGAGTTTTAAAAGCGGCTTAGCTGCGTAACCAGGCGGGCGCGGACTGTAAAGCCCGCACTACAGCTGCTACTGCGCGGCCACGGCCAGCGAGTCCATCACCACGGCTTTGGCCTTGATTTGCTGCTTGTCGCGCAGCTCCGGCGCGCCCTCGTACACCACGCGCTCGCCGGGTTTGAGGCCCTCTTTCACCACGTAGAAGTCGCCGAGGCGAGTTTGGGGCGTGAAGCTGCGGGTGTGCACCATGCTGTTCTGGTCCACCACGTACACGAAGTTCTGGTCCTGAATCTCGAACACGGCCTTCTGGGGTAGCAGCAGCGCCGCGGGCAACTGGCTGGTCAGGCGCACTTTGCCCGAGGCGCCGTGCTTGAGCAGGTGGTCGGGGTTGGGGAAGCGGGCGCGCAGGGCGATGGAGCCGGTGTTGGGGTTAAACTCGCTTTCGGCGGTTTCGATACGGCCGGCTAGGGGGTACGTTTCGCCGTTGGCCAGCGTGAGGCGCACCGAATCGGAGTGCAGCTCAGGGTGCTCGCGCCGGGCTTTATTGTAGTTCATATAGTTGCCCTCGGCCACGTCGAAGTAGGCGAAAACCGAGCTGAGGTCCGACACCGTGGTAAGCAGCGTGCCTTCTTCCACGATGCTGCCCACCTTGAGGGGAATGCGGTCGAGCACGCCGTCGAAGGGCGCGCGCACCAGCGTGTAGCCCAGGCTGAGGCGAGCGGCCGCCACGCCGGCGCGGGCGTCGGCCACGCGGGCATCAGCCTCCTTCACCTTGCTTGTCGAAAGGGCTAGCTCAGTTTTGGCGATGATGTTCTTATCGACCAGCAGGCGCACGCGGTCGCGCTCTACGCGCACGGCGGCGGCCTGAGCCTGGGCGCTGGCTACGGCTGCCTGGGCCTGGCTCAGCTTGTTTTGGTAAGCACTGGCATTCAGGCGGAAAAGTGGCTGGCCTTTCTTCACACGCTTGCCCTCATCCACAAAAATCTGCTCCAGAAAGCCGGCTACCTGAGCGCGCACTTCCACGTTGCGCACGGCCTGCACGTCGGCCACGTAGTCGCGGTGCAGCTGCTGCTCCGAGGTTTTGAGGGTTACCACGGGCACCACGGGCGGGGCCTCGGCGGTGTCCTTTTCGGCCTTAGCCGAGCAGCCGCCCAGGCCCAGCGCCAGCAAGCCCGCGGCGCTGGCCGTGGCGAGGTAATGAAAGAACGAGCGGCTACACAAGGGGTTCATAGGGAAGAAGATATACAAGCGAAAAGCCCCGGCCCGCTACTGGGCTGAGGTGGCAGCCGTGGGTACGGCCTGGGGAAGGGTAAGCCCGCGGGCTAGCAGGCTGTCCTGCTGCTGGTGGTCGGCCTGGCAGCGCGCCAGCAGCCGCTGCGTGAGGCGCAGGTCGGCTTCGGTTTCTTGCAGGTCGTCGAAGTCGGCCGCTACTAAGGGGCGGCTGTAGAGCAAAAATCCGTTGAGCACCAGCGACAACACGAGTGCTCCTGCCAGCAGCACCGATAAGAAGTTTAAAGACCGAAAGGGGCTGGGCATAGCGAGGTAGGGCAGTGGCAACTGCCCGCAAAGCACCCTAGCCGACATTAAAACGGTATGAGAACCGTATTAGA
>Ga0308164_10004721_pt1 | contig 11363 bp, 10 predicted proteins | sample PhyTR2_FD_201031 | JGI IMG/M metagenome (GOLD analysis project Ga0308164, IMG submission 201031) | Phyllosphere microbial communities from UC Gill Tract Community Farm, Albany, California, United States - DLSLT.R2 | ecosystem: Host-associated > Plants > Phyllosphere > Unclassified | place: USA... | reverse complement strand
CGGCGTCAAAAACGGAATTCAAGAACATGGAGTTCTTTTACTTCCATAACTGCGTGTACGACTTCGTATGGAAGAACAACCGCCGCCGCCAGTCCGAGCGCTTCGATACCTGGGACATCCTGCGCAAATACCCGCCCGACACCAAGCTGATATTCGTGGGCGACGCCACCATGAGCCCCTACGAAATCGTCCACGCGGGCGGCTCGGTCGAGTACAACAACAAGGAAGCGGGCAGCGAGTGGCTCACCCGCTTTACCAACGCCTTCCCCAAGTTTGCATGGCTGAACCCCGAGCCGGAAGGCCTGTGGCAGTACCGCCAATCGATCGCCATCATCCGCCAGCTGATGAACAACCGCATGTACCCGCTGACCATCGACGGTCTGGAGCGCGCCATGCGGGCGCTGAGCAAATAACCCGCAAAGCCTCCGGGGTCTGACCCCGGCAAGGTGAGCCGTGGGGTCTGACCCCGGCGGGGTGAGCTGTGGGGTCTGACCCCGGCGGGGTGAGCTGTGGGGTCTGACCCCGGCGGGGTGAGCTGTGGGGGTTAAAGGTGCAGGCGGTAGCCTACTGCCGTCTCGGTCAATAAATATCGGGGCTGGGTGGGATCGGCTTCGAGCTTGTGGCGCAGGTGGCCCATGTAGATGCGCAGGTAGTGGCCATTTTCCGACTGCGACGGTCCCCACACGGCGCGCAGCAGTTGCGGGTTGGTCATCACCCGGCCCGCATTGGCCACCAGCACCGCCAGCAGCCGGTATTCGGTGGGCGTCAGGTGTACATTCTCTCCGCCGCGCGTCACGCGGCGGTTCTGCAAATCCACGGCCACGTCGCCAAACTGGATCAACCCTGCGTTGTCCGCCGCCGGCTGGCGCTGGCGCCGCAACGTGGCGCGCACCCGGGCCAGCAACTCCCCTACCCCGAACGGCTTGGTTAAGTAATCGTCGGCGCCGGCGTCGAGCGCGCGGATCTTGTCCGCTTCGTTCACGCGCGCGGACAGTACGATCACCGGCACCGTGGACCACTTGCGCAGGTCGAGCACGAAATCGATGCCGTCGCCGTCGGGCAGCCCCAGGTCGAGCACGATCAGGTCGGGCTTGCGGGTGCCGGCGTCGATCAGGCCCCGTTGCAGGGTGGCGGATTCGAACACCTGCCAGCCCTCTTCTTCCAGCGCGGCGCGCACGAAACGGCGGATTTGCGGTTCGTCTTCCACCAGCAAGGCGGTGGGTGCGGTGGCGAGGTGGTCATGCTCGGTCATGGGGTCTCCTGCTTTTGTTCTTGCTCTGGTTCTGGCTCCGGTTCCGGCATGGCCGGCGGTGTGCCCAGCGGCAGTGTAAACGTGAACGCGGCGCCCCCCAGCGGCGAAGCTGACGCGCCAATGCGGCCACCGTGCGCTTCCACGATGGCGCGACAGATCGCCAGGCCCAGACCCACGCCGGGCTTGGCCGACTCGCGCTCGCCGCGCGTGAATTTCTCGAAGATCGCTTCTTCGCGACCGGGCGGCAGACCCGGTCCATCATCGCTGACCGTGATGTTGATCCACGTGCCATGCAGCGCGGCGCCGATCACGATGGACGATCCGGGCGGCGTGTACTTGGCGGCATTTTCCACCAGGTTGCTCAGCACCCGCTCTACCAGCACGGCGTCGAAGCGCAGCAGCGGCAAATCCCTCGGCAAATCGGTGCGCACCCGGTGATCTTGCAGTTGCGAGCCGCTGGCTCGCAGCGCGCTGCCCACCACTTCTTCCAGCGGCTGCCATTGCAGGTTGAATTTCACTTCGCCGCTCTGGATCCGTGCCATGTCGAGCAGGTTGGCCACCATGGCGCTCATGCGCAGCGCTTCGTCGTGCAGCGCCGTGGCCACTTCGCGCTGGGCATCGGGCAACGGCGGCTTGGCAGAGGCCAGCGCTTCGGACAGGCCGACCAGCGACGTCAATGGCGTGCGCACATCGTGCGACAGCGCGGCCAGCAGCGAATTGCGCAGGCGCTCGGACTCCATGTTCACCAGCGCGTTTTGCGCCACGTCGATGTAGTGCACGCGCTCGAGCGCAATGGCGGCCAGCGCGGCAAACGTGTCGAGCTGCTGGCGCTGTTCCGGGATCAGGAGCCAGCGCCGCTGCAATGGGGTAATCGCCAGCACGCCTCTGGTGCGCATCGGCGCCACCAGCGGCAGGTAGAACAAGGGGCTGGCCGGCAAGGTGTCGGTGCCCAGCCCCGCGCTTTCGGCGTTGTCGAACGCCCACTGGGCGATGCCGATATCGAATGCCAGACCGGGCGCTGGCGGCAGCAGGCGGCCGTCGTCATCGGGCAGCAGCAGCGTGGCGCGTGCGTGAAACGCGTTTTCGATAAAGATGCGCGTGGTGTCGAAAATCTGCTCGGTCTGCAGGGCGCCGGACAGTTCGCGCGCGAATTCATACAGGGACCGCGAGCGCTTTTCGCGCTGCGCCGCCACCCGCGCCTGGAAGCGCAGCCCGGAAGTCAGGTGACCGGTCATCAAGCCCACGGCCAGCATCACCCCGAACGTGATCAGGTACTGGAAGTCGGAGACGGCAAAGTCGAAGCGTGGCGCGACAAAGAAAAAGTCGAAGCACGCCACGCTGACGCATGTGGCCAGTACCGATGGCCCGCGCCCGAAACGTACGGCCGTCAGCAGCACGCCGAGCAGGAACATCATGGCGATATTGGCCAGGTCCAGCCAGGGCAGCAATGCCGTGGCGGCTAACGCGATGGCAATGCTCGCGGCCACCGCCACCGCGTAGCCGGTGGCGCGGTGCTGGTGCCATGGCTGCACCTGGGTGCCCGGATCGCTGTCGGCAGCGCCGTAACCGCTCTCTCCTTCGGCTGCGGCAGTGCGGCCGGCGGCGGGCACCTCGGTGCTGGCCGCGCCGATCTCGATCAGGTCCAGGTCCGGTGCGTAGCGCGCCAGGCGTTTGATGTGCGGCGCGCGCCACGGCCAGCTGCCATGGGTGCGACCCAGCACGATCTTCGACAGGTTATGGCTGCGCGCATATTCCACCGCCGCCAGCGCCACGTCGCGGCCCGGCACCACGGCGGTGGTGGCGCCCAGGTCTGCGGCCAGCTTGAGGGTACGCAGGATGTGTTCGCGGCGCGCAGCGGGCAGTTTTTGCAGCACGGGCGTCTCCACGTAAATCGCGTGCCAGCCGGTACCGAGCTGGCCCGCCAGGCGCGCCGTGCTGCGCACCGTGTGCTCGGCGCCAGGCGCTGGCCCCACGCAGGCCAGCAGCGCAGCGCCGGTTTTCCAGATGTCGGCAATCGACTGCTCCACGCGGTAGGCGCGCACGTCGTCTTCGATGCGGTCGGCGGTGCGGCGCAGCGCCAGCTCGCGCAACGCGATCAGGTTCCCCTTGCGGAAAAAGTTTTTCGAGGCCCGTTCGGCCTGCGGTGCCTGGTACACCTTGCCCGCTTTCAGGCGCGCCAGCAGCTCGTCGGCCGGCACATCGACCAGCACCACTTCGTCGGCCTGGTCGAACACGGTGTCCGGTACCGTCTCGCCCACGCGGATGCCGGTGATGCCGCCCACGACATCGTTGAGGCTTTCCAGGTGCTGAACGTTGACGGTGGTAAGGACGTCGATACCGGCGTCGCGCAGCTCTTCCACGTCCTGCCAGCGCTTGGGATGGCGCGAACCTGGCGCATTGGAGTGCGCCAGTTCATCCATCAGTATCAAGGAAGGCTGGCGTTCGAGTGCGCCGTCGAGATCGAATTCGTGGATAACCTTGCCGCGATGCTCAACCTCGCGCAGCGGCAGCACGTCCAGGCCGGCCAGCATGGCGGCCGTCTCGCTGCGACCATGGGTTTCCAGCACACCGACCAGCACCGGCTGGCCTTCGGCCTGCAGCTTGCGGGCCGCGGCCAGCATGGCATAGGTTTTCCCCACGCCGGCCGAGGCGCCAAAATAAATGCGCAGCTTGCCGCGCGCGGCGCGCCGTTCGCTGGCCTGGACTTGCGCCAGCAGCGCGTCGGGGTCGGGACGCTGGCTTTCGTGGGGAATCGACATGCGGCGATTTTACCTGACCGGTGGCTCAGCGGCCGGTCTGGTCAAGGGCCAGGTTCAGCGCCAGCACATTCACGCGCGGCTCGCCGAAAAAGCCCAGGTATTGCGGCTGCGTGTGACGGTCGATCAGCGCCAGCACCTGGTTGGTGTTGAACTTGCGGGCAGCCGCCACGCGCGCGGCCTGGTAACGGGCGGCGGCCGGGCTGATGTCGGGATCGAGGCCGCTGGCCGACGCGGTTACCAGGTCGACCGGGATCGGCGCGGTGTTACCGGGATCCGCCGCCTTGAGGGCGTCGATGCGCCCCTTGACGGCGTCGATCAGGGCCGCGTTGGTGGGACCCAGGTTGGAACCGGACGAGCCGGCGCCGTTGTTGGGCATCGGACCTGTGGCCGATGGACGTCCCCAGAAGTATTGCGGGGAGGTGAACGACTGGCCGATCAGCGACGAACCGACGGTTTTGCCGTCGACTTCCACCAAACTGCCGGCAGCTTGCGACGGGAACACGGTGGCGGCAACGCCGGAGACGGCAAGCGGGTACAGCACGCCGCAGATCAGGGTAAGTGCGCCAAAGATCACAAAGGCGGGACGAAAATGGGATGTCATGACAGCTCCAGAAAATTAAATTAGACCAAGTGCAACGCCGCCAGCACCATGTCAATCAACTTGATGCCCACGAACGGCAGCAAGATCCCGCCCAGTCCATACAGCAGCAAATTCCGGCGCAGCAGCGCCACGGCGCCTATCGCCCGGTAGCGCACGCCCTTGAGCGCCAGCGGTATCAGCACCACGATGATCAGCGCATTGAAAATCACCGCCGACATGATCGCCGACGACGGACTGGCCAGCTGCATCACGTCGAGCGCCTTCAGTTGCGGATACGTGCCCACGAACGCTGCCGGGATGATGGCAAAATACTTGGCGATGTCGTTCGAGATCGAGAACGTGGTGAGCGCGCCGCGCGTCATCAGCATCTGCTTGCCGATTTCGACGATTTCGAGCAGCTTGGTGGGATTGGAATCGAGATCGACCATGTTGCCGGCTTCCTTGGCCGCCTGCGTGCCCGAGTTCATCGCCACCGCCACGTCGGCCTGCGCCAGCGCCGGGGCGTCGTTGGTGCCGTCGCCGGTCATCGCCACCAGCCGGCCTTCGGCCTGGTATTTTCGGATCAGTTTGAGCTTGTCCTCGGGCGTAGCTTCGGCCAGGAAGTCGTCCACGCCGGCTTCGGCGGCAATCGCGGCGGCGGTCAGCTTGTTGTCGCCGGTGATCATCACGGTCTTGATGCCCATGCGGCGCAGCTCACCGAAGCGCTCCTTGATGCCGCCCTTGACGATATCCTTCAGCTCCACCACGCCCATCACGCGGCCGCCATCGGCCACCACCAGCGGCGTGCTGCCCCGGCGCGAGATGTCGTCCACGGCGCGGCCCACTTCCGCCGGGTAGGGCTGGCCCAGCTCTTCCACGTAGCGGCGCACGCTGTCGGCCGCGCCCTTGCGCACCGCGCGCGTGCTGCCGGGAATACCATCGCCAGAACCGATATCGATACCGCTCATGCGGGTTTGCGCGGTGAACGGCACGAAGGCCGCGTTCAGCGACGCCATTTCACGCTCGCGGATATTGAACTTCTGCTTGGCCAGCACCACGATGCTGCGCCCTTCCGGGGTTTCGTCCGCCAGCGAGGCCAGTTGCGCCACGTCGGCCAGCTGCTGTTCGGTCACGCCCGGCGCCGGCACGAAGCTCGCTGCCTGGCGGTTGCCAAGCGTGATGGTGCCGGTTTTATCGAGCATCAGCACATCGACATCGCCAGCCGCCTCCACCGCGCGGCCCGACGTGGCGATCACGTTGGACTGCATCATGCGGCTCATGCCCGCCACGCCGATGGCCGACAGCAGGCCGCCAATGGTGGTGGGAATCAGGCATACCAGCAGCGCGATCAGCACCGTGATGGTAATGGGCGTCCCCGATTGCGCAGCCTGCACCGAGAACAGCGAGAACGGCAGCAGGGTAATCGTCACGATCAGGAACACGATGGTCAGTGCGACGAGCAAAATGGTGAGGGCGATTTCGTTCGGAGTTTTCTGGCGCTTGGCGCCTTCCACCATCGAGATCATGCGGTCGAGGAAAGTCTCGCCCGGGTTGGCAGTGACTTTTATCACCAGCCAGTCGGACAGCACGCGGGTGCCGCCGGTGACGGCGGAAAAGTCGCCCCCCGACTCGCGGATCACCGGCGCCGATTCGCCGGTGATGGCGCTTTCGTCCACCGACGCCACGCCTTCGATCACTTCACCGTCGATGGCGATCACGTCGCCCGCTTCCACCAGGATGTAGTTACCCTTGCGCAGATCGGTGGCCGGCTGCGGCAGCCAGGTGGTGCCGTACTTGGGCGACGCCAGCTTCTTGGCGCTGACGGTTTGCTTGAGGTTGCGCAGCGATGCGGCCTGCGCCTTGCTGCGGCCTTCGGCCAGCGCCTCGGCAAAGTTCGCGAACAGCACCGTGAACCACAGCCAGACGGTGATCGCCAGGATAAAGCCGGCGGGCGCCTCGCCCTGGCCGAACAGGGCCTGCACATACAGCAGCGTGGTGATGATGCTGCCGACGTAGACCACGAACATCACGGGGCTGCGCAGCTGCGTGGCCGGGCTGAGTTTTTTGAACGAGTCGACAATGGCCGGCAGCAGCAGTTCCGAGTCGAACAGGCGCAGTTTTTTTGGCGCCGGATTGGTAAACAGCGTCATTTCTTTAGGGGTAGTAGACATGGGTACTCCAGGATTAGCGGACATACAGCTGCAAGTGTTCGACCACGGGGCCGAGCGCCAGCGCCGGCACGTAATTGAGCACGCCCACCAGCACGACCACACCGATCAGGAGTCCGATGAACATCGGGCCGTGTGTGGGCATGGTGCCGGCGTTGGCGGCCAGGCGCTGCTTGCCGGCCAGCGAGCCGGCCACCGCCAGGATCGGCACGATCACGGCAAAGCGGCCGAACCACATGGCCACTGCCAGCAGCGTGTTGTAGAACGGCGTGTTGGCGGACAGGCCGGCAAACGCGCTGCCGTTGTTGTTGGCGGCGGAACTGAGCGCGTACAGCACTTCCGAGAAGCCGTGGGCGCCGGGGTTCAGAATGCCGGCGCGGCCAGCGTCCGTCATCACCGCCAGCGCAGTGCCGGCCAATACCAGCGTGGGCGTGACCAGGATGGCGATCGACGTCATTTTCATTTCATACGCCTGGATTTTCTTGCCCAGGTATTCCGGCGTACGGCCGATCATCAGGCCGGCGATGAACACGGCCAGGATGGCAAAGATCAGCATGCCGTACAGGCCAGAACCCACGCCGCCGAAAATCACCTCGCCAAACTGCATCAGCGCCATCGGGATCATGCCGCCGATCGGCGTGAACGAGTCGTGCATGGCGTTGACGGCACCGCACGATGCAGCAGTGGTCACCGCTGCAAACAGGGTGGAGGCGCTGATGCCGAAACGGGTTTCCTTGCCTTCCATATTGCCGCCCGCTTGCAAGGCGCTCGCCGCCTGATCGACGTTCAAGGCATGCAATGCGGGATGTACCTGCTGCTCGGCGCCCATGATGACCACCGTGAGGGCGACGAACAGCAGCGTCATGGCGCCCAGCACGGCCCAGCCCTGGCGGTGGTCGCCCACCATGCGGCCAAAGGCGAAGCACAGGCCGGCGGGGATCAGGAAGATCGCCAGCATCTGTGCGAAATTGGTCAGCGCCGTGGGGTTTTCATAGGGGTGCGACGAGTTGGCGTTGAAGAAGCCACCGCCATTGGTACCCAGCATCTTGATCGCCTCCTGCGACGCCACCGGGCCCATGGCCAGCGTTTGCGTGGCGGTCGTCAGCGTTTCGGTAACCGGTTCGCCCTTGGCATCCTTGATCGGCTGGCCATCGTCGCCCACCTTGGGTTGAGTGTAGGTGACCGCGTCGATCAGTTGCACTTCCTTGTAAGCGGAAAAATTCTGGATCACGCCCTGCCCCGCCAAAAACACGGCCAGCACCACCGACAGCGGCAACAGCACATATAAAGTGGCGCGGGTGACGTCGGCCCAGAAGTTGCCGATCGACTTGACGGAGCGCGACGAAAAGCCGCGGATCAGCGCATAGCACACGGCAATGCCGGTGGCAGCCGAGAAGAAGTTCTGCCCCGTGAGCACCAGCATCTGGGTCAGGTAGCTCATGGTCTGCTCGCCGCTGTAGCCCTGCCAGTTGGTGTTGGCGACGAAGCTCACGGCCGTGTTGAACGCCGAGTCGGCGCCGACATTGCCCAGTCCCTGGGGATTCAGCGGCAGGAACGCCTGCAAGCGCTGCAGGCCGTAGACGGCCAGCGCGCCCAGCGCATTGAATACCAGCAGGGCGATGGCATAGGCTTTCCAGCCCTGGCCTTCGGGTTGTCCGTCTTTGCCGGCGATGCCGGCGGCGCGGTACAGCAGCCGTTCGAGCTTGCCCAGCCAGCCCATGCCCGGCACAGCGGATCCATCCCCCACGCGCGCCAGCACCACGCCCAGCGGATAGGCCAGCGCCAGCAGCACGGCCAGGAACGCGACCAACAACAGGATCGATTGCATGGTCATCACAGTTCCTCCGCCTTGAGCAGCGCCATTACCAGGTACACCAGCAGGCCGCCGGCCGCAATGCCGCCGATCAGGTAAAAGATGCTCATGGCTGGCCTCCCAGCTTGTCGCAACCGGCCGCCATGGCCCAGATGGCGATCGTGAATGCCGCGATCGCACCGATAAATAAGAAATCCATCACACCCTCGAAGGTCTTGTTTTGATGGATCAAGGTTATCGGCTGGAGTCTAAAGATTTTGTAAAGACTTGGGCGGGGGGTGTAAACAAACTGTAAACAAGGCGTAAAAACCGCCGCTTTTTACGGGTTGTTTATGCCGGGGACGCGATTCTTTAGAACATTTTTACGGGCCGCGCCTTAGGCTGGACCTGTCTTCACTACCGGTCTTCTCGACCCGAATACATCATGAACAGCAGTTTTTGCGGTATCTGGGTGCCGCTGGTCACGCCCATGGAGCACGGCGACATCGATCTCGCGCGCCTGCAAACGCTGGCCGACGGCCTGATTACGCAAGGCGCCCATGGCCTGGTCGTCTGCGGCACCACCGGCGAAGCGCCGCAGCTGGACCTGACGGAACAAGCGGCTGCCCTGTCGGCCGTGCTGGAAACGGCGCACCGGCGCTGCCCGGTGCTGCTGGGCGTGGGCGGCAGCGACACCTTTGCCGCTGCCAGCAAGGTCAGGGCGTTCGACGATGATGATTTGGCCGGCTACCTGGTCTCCACGCCCGCCTACGTGCGGCCGTCGCAGGAAGGGCTGCTGCGTCACTTCGAGACCATTGCCGACGCCACCGACCGCCCCATCGTGCTGTACAACGTGCCGGCCCGTACCGGCGTGGACCTGTCGCTGGCCACCGCGCGCACGCTGGCGCAGCGCCCGCAGTTTGCCGCCATCAAGGAAGCGGGCGGCAGCCTGCAACGAATGGAAGAACTGGCGCGGCATACGCCCCTGTCCCTGCTGTGCGGCGACGATGCGCTGCTGTTCGCGGCGCTGTGCGGCGGCGGCGCTGGCGCCATTTCGGCATCGGCCCACATCCGCGTGGACCTGTACGTGCAGCTGTACGACCTGGTGCGCGCAGGCCGGCTGGCCGAGGCCATGCCCCTGTTCGATCACCTGCTGCCGGTAATCCGGCTGCTGTTCTCGGAGCCGAATCCGGCGCCGCTCAAGGCCGCGCTGTCGATGCAGGGCCTGCTGCGCGACGAACTGCGCCTGCCCATGACACCAGCCAGCGATACCTGCCGCATGCAGCTGGCGGCGGCGCTGGCGGCGCTCGACGCCATCCCGGCATATCTGCCTGAAGAGGAGGCGGCATGATCGTCGCACTGACTGGTAATGACAATAACGGCGCCGTCGCCGACCTGGCCGAGGAACTGGCGCTGCTGCGGGTGGCGGCCGGCAACCGCGTGCTGCTGGTGTGTCCCGAGCCGTGCGCCTACGATCCGCAGCTGTATGACGACCTGGTGATCGATGCGTCGCACAACACCACGCGCGATGCCGCCTCGCTGGCCGGCGCCGCCGTGATCGTGGCGCTGCTGCGCCACGAAGACCTGGAACACCGCGATCATGCGGTGCTGCTGGCCCGCCTGCGCGCGGCCAGCGAAGCCAATCCGGGCGCGCGCGTGCTGGTTGCTGTCACCCACGGCCGGCAACCGCTCACGCCCCACCAAACCGGGTGCCTGCTGGTATTCGTCGCCCAGTTGCCCGGTGCACAGCTGGCCGACACGCTGGTGCTCGACCACGATACCTACCATTCGTACCACAGCGCGCTGGAAGCGGATGCCTACAAGACCGCCAACGTGCTGTGCGCGCCGGAAGTGCGGCACCTGTATCGCCAGGTATTTAATACATCGAGAAGATAACGGCAGCGAGCCGGGCGGAATCACCGGCCGGCTCGAACAGGGAATACAGGAGGATTTGCTTAGAAGGTTTTGCTTAGAAGGTCTTGCTGATCGTGAGCAGCAGCGCGGTCTTGCCTGTGAACTTGCCGTTGGCCGGCGACGCGTACGCGGTCTTGCTGCCGTTGGTGCCCACCACGGCCAGCGCGCCGGTCACCACGCCGAAGTCTTTTGTCGCACCGATTTTCCAGTCGGTGTAGTTGGCGGCGTCGTTGTTCCGGATCTTTTGATGACCTGCGTGCAGATTGACGATGAAGCCCTCGCCTGCCTCGATATTGGCGCCCACGTCCAGGTAACCGCTGTTTTTGCTGTCCACGAAGCCGAACAGGTTGGTCACCGCATGCGAATACTTGACGTACGCGGGGCCGAAACCGAGCTGGCCATACACCTCGGTGGTGTCGGCATTGACGAAGCCCGCCACGTGTTTCAGGCCGTTCGATGGATACACGTACGTGAGCACGCCCACGTCATACGAGACCGCATCGCTCACCTGGCCGCGTTTGCCCGCGTAGATATCGAGCTCCACATCGCCGTCGCCGCCGGCATCTTTGGTCCACTTGATGGACGACGCCCACGCGCCCACATACAAGCCGGTGGGGTTGTTGACGTAGTCCGCCCCGCCCTGCACCGCCGGCTGCAGGCGCGTTTGCGATATGCCGCGATAGCGGTAGTCCGACACCACGGCCGCATTGAAGCTGACCTCATTTGCCGGCTTGACGATATCCTCGGCGTGGGCGACGCCGGCGGCAAATCCGGCGCACAGCGCCGCAGCAAGTACCATTTTATTCATGTTGCACTTTCTATTAGTAGTGGGTGGTTTGCGTGAAACGCCCGAACTCCGCGCCGGGCAGCGACCGCATCACCGCTTCCATCACCGGGT
>Ga0308164_10004720_pt1 | contig 11363 bp, 12 predicted proteins | sample PhyTR2_FD_201031 | JGI IMG/M metagenome (GOLD analysis project Ga0308164, IMG submission 201031) | Phyllosphere microbial communities from UC Gill Tract Community Farm, Albany, California, United States - DLSLT.R2 | ecosystem: Host-associated > Plants > Phyllosphere > Unclassified | place: USA... | reverse complement strand
TATGGGCGCTCGACCTGATTCTGATGCCGTTGGTAGGTTTCGATGACGAAGGCGGTCGCCTGGGCATGGGCGGAGGTTTCTACGACCGCAGCCTGGCGTACCTGGCGCGCAGAAAGACCTGGCGCAAGCCGGTGTTACTGGGGCTGGCTCACGAGTGTCAGAAAGTCGATCGACTGGCGCAGGCCAGTTGGGATGTACCGCTGCAAGGCACGGTATCGGATAAAGGCTGGTATGTGACGCAGACACTCTGATCGTTCAGCCAAAAAGGCTATCAACGATCAGAGTACAAGCAGGGCTCAATGCCTGCCGGGGACTTTTTGCTGCTGCTGTGTGATCTCGACTGGAGCATCATCCTTGGTGGACCACAAGCTCTGTGCATAACCGGTTGTCACGACACCCAAGCCAAACAGAATAACCAGAATCCAGAGTAAATCAGGCTTGCGTTTCATTGACTGCCCTCCTTAGGCAAATCAATACGATGTCAGCATCGGTTTTGTATAGGCCGTGCAACAGCGTGGAACTTTGAAGGGCGGCATTTTGCGGTAACGTGAACCAGTACGCAAATAGTGGCGCGAACCGATTGTCGGTTTGTCATCAAACTGTTCGTATTACCGTGAACCTTTTGTCTATGGAGTGAGCACAATGGCCTATTGGCTGATGAAATCCGAGCCTGATGAATTCTCGATCAGCGACCTGCAACGACTGGGCAGCGCTCGCTGGGACGGGGTGCGCAACTATCAGGCGCGCAATTTTCTGAGAGCCATGGCAGAGGGCGACGCGTTCTTTTTCTATCACTCCAGTTGCCCGGAGCCGGGAATCGCCGGCATCGGAAAAATCGCCAGATCAGCCTACCCGGACCCCACTGCACTGGACCCCGAGAGCCACTATCACGACGCCAAGGCCACGGAGGAAAAGAATCCGTGGAGTGCCATCGACGTCGAGTTCGTGGAGACCTTCAAGCGCGTGCTGGGGCTGGGTTATCTCAAGCAGCAAAGTCAGCTGGAGCAACTGCCTCTGGTACAAAAAGGCAGCCGGCTCTCGGTCATGCCGGTGACCGCCGAACAATGGGCGGCGATCCTGGCATTGCGCTGACGGACGTTATTGAACGATGAAGTTATTGAACAGCAAGTCTTCGACAATCGGCTTGCCTTCTTCATCGTTCATGACGCGCTGAACCTGCTTGAGCGCTTCCTGACGAATGTTTTCCTTCGCTTCGGCGCTGCTCATTGTATCGACGGTCTGCTGAGTGAACAGCGACACCAGTTGGTTGCGGATCAATGCGTCATTGCGCTTCACGGCGGCCTCAGCGTCGGCACCGGTTACACGCAAGGAAATGTCAGCCTTGTAGACACGCAGCTTCGGGCCGCCATCGAGTGCGTAGTTACCCACGAACGGAGGCGTCAGCGAGACATACGCCGCTTTCGGGGCACCCCCTTCTTCCTTGGCTTCCTCTTGCGCCATGACAGGCAATGACAAGGCCAGCAATATCAGAATCCACGCTTTCACAGTCCACTCCTTAATACGGTTTGCCACGTAGCTTACAGCTTATGTGTGCTTATCAGGCAGGGCCATGCTTGTTGACCCGGGAACCCGCTTAACTGACTTTATCGGCCATTACCGGAAAAGGAATAGCCCGATGAAAGCCCTGTTATGCAAAGCCTTCGGTCCTGCCAGCACACTGGTACTCGAAGACGTCCCCGGCCCCGCGATCAAAAAGAACGAAATTCTGCTCGACGTGCACGCCGCCGGGGTCAACTTTCCCGACACCTTGATCATCGAGGGCAAGTACCAGTTCAAACCACCCTTCCCTTTCTCACCGGGGGGTGAGGCCGCAGGCGTGATAGCCGCCGTCGGGGAAAACGTCAGCCACCTGAAACCCGGCGACCGCGTCATGGCCCTCACCGGCTGGGGCAGCTTTGCCGAGCAGGTCGCCGTGCCCCACTACAACGTGCTGCCGATTCCACAGGGCATGGACTTCACCACGGCGGCCGCATTCAGCATGACCTATGGCACTTCCATGCACGCCCTCACACAACGCGCCCGCCTGCAACCCGGCGAAACCCTGCTGGTAATCGGCGCATCCGGCGGCGTCGGCCTGGCCGCCGTGGAAATCGGCAAAGCCCTCGGCGCCCGCGTCATCGCCGCCGCCAGCAGCGCCGAGAAACTTGAAGTCGCCAGAAACGCCGGGGCAGACGAACTGATCAACTACAGCGAAACCAGCCTCAAGGACGAAGTCAAACGCCTCACCAACGGCAACGGCGCCGACGTGATCTACGACCCGGTCGGCGGCGACCTCTTCGACCAAGCCATCCGCAGCATCGCCTGGAACGGCCGCCTGCTGGTCGTCGGCTTCGCCAGCGGCCGCATCCCCGACCTGCCCGTCAACCTGACCCTGCTCAAAGGCGCTTCAGTGGTCGGCGTGTTCTGGGGCTCGTTTGCTCAGAGACAACCGCAGGACAATGCGGCGAACTTCAAGCAGCTGTTTGCGTGGTTTGAAGAAGGGAAATTGAAGCCACTGGTGTCGACGGTTTATCCGCTGGAAAGGGCTGGGGAGGCGATTGATTTGTTGGGTGGACGGAGGGCTGTGGGGAAGGTGGTGGTGTTGGTTGCGAAGAGTGCCTGATCCTACTCGTCAGCAGGGGAACGGGAACAGACCCTAGTAGATATGAGAGTAGGCACCTACCTCTATTGGAGAGATTATGCAAGCGCACCATTTTCGGTGCTAAGAGAGGTGTGAAATGTCCCAGAGTTTATATATAGATATAATTAAAAAAGCTATCTATGCTCCAATTGCAAACACACCAGGTCTAGATCCTAAAACCGCCTCCAGAATCATGACTGAAATAAGAACTGAAATAAGCAGTGAAACTAAATTCTCTGATCTAACCAGAAAGTACAAGAACATAAGTAAAATAGACCTAGCCTACGCATCATTTGAAATCATGAGGCAGGACGACATTAAAATCCCTGAAAAACTTAAAGAGAACTATACTAAAGAATGGAACGACAACGACTATACTTACGTATCCTTAAACCACATCAAACTTAATAGCACACTAGAAGACGAAATCGAAAAAACCAGCACCATTGGTGAGCTTGCCAAATTTCTAGAGTAACATGGAAAAATCAACGCAGTGGGTAAGATACATCTAAAGCCATCTTACTCACTTATATTTACCAACCTCAAAAATATCAGCACCTTTATATAGGCATTAAACCCTTAATAGCTTCTACTGAAACTTCAATCAGAAATGCCTAAGCTTTACCGACCAACCTACCGCGCATTGACGGATAGCCGGACTTTTCCCGAAATGAGCTACTTTTTTGAAAAACCCATGGGGGATTTATTTTTTTCGCATCATCTTCCCTATCAAACGCGCGCAATTCACCAATGCCCATCAGTGTTTCCGTGCCGTCCACAGATTCGACAACGCGAACAGCGCGGTCAACTGAGCCATGTCTTTCATCACCCCGCGGAAGCGCACTTTAAAACAACCTGATACAGAGCACCTGGCGCAAACGGCCGCCCCGAAATAAAAAACACTAAAACCATCGGCGAACTTGCCGACCTTCTAAAGTAAATTTTATAAGCCAATGCAGCGAGTGATGATGAACATATTAGTTCATCTTCGCCCGCGTCATCACCGCCGCTAGTGTGCTGTTCGCGAAATAATTTCCTGTGCATTTCGTCTACACTTCAAACGTTATCCCTGCCTTGGAGAGCTTGCCATGAGCGCTCTGGACATCACACTTAGCCCCGAAGAAAAGACCGAGCTGAAACGACGGGTGCGCTCTGCCACCATTCCTCAGCGAGAAGGCCGGCGAGCACGGATTATTCTACTGGCTGCCGAAGGCGAAACCCGAGACAGCATTGCGCGATTGACCGGTTTTTCCTGCCCGACAATCACCGACTGGTGCCAGCGTTTCCAAGCACATCAGCTTGATGGGCTGATCGACAAACCGGGACGCGGACGCAAGTCGCCTTTGCCTGCCGAGACAGTTCGCCGTGTCCTGGAACAGGTCACCCGTCCTCGCATCGGAGAACCACGCTGGAGCTGTCGGAGCATGGCAAAGGCGGCGGGTATTTCCTCGACTACCGTCCATAAACTGTGGGCTGCCAATGATTTAAAGCCCCACCTGACGCGCACATTCAAGTTGTCCAACGATCCGCAGTTTGAGGAGTAATTCTGGGATGTGATCGGGCTTTATCTGGCCCCACCGGACAAGGCTTTGGTGTTGTACTGCAATGAGAAAAGTCAGGTTCAGGCAGTGGAGCGAACACAGCCGGGTTTACCTTTGGGCATCGGTCATATCCAGACTAGATCGCACGATTACACCCGCCATGGCACGGTCACGTTATTCGCCGCACTGGATTACCTCCAAGGAAAACTGATCAGCAGCATCGAGCGTCAGCACCGGCATCAAGAGTGGTTGGATTTTCTCAAGAAGATCAATAAAGAAACGCCCAAACACCTCCAGCCTCACCTGATCGTCGACAACTATGCGACCCACAAGCATGCTGCTGTGAAAGCGTGGCTGGCGAAACATCCTCGCTTTCATATTCATTTCACGCCGACCTCCAGCTCTTGGATGAACATGGTTGAACGCTTCTTTCAAGACACCACGGTGTATCTTCGCGACGGCAGTTTTGCCTCGGTTCGCGAGCTGGAGAGCTCCATTACAGCGTTCATGGCGTTACGTAATGCTCAGCCGACCCGATACGTTTGGAACGCAAAGGGAGAGGAGATTTTGAACAAAATTCAACGGGCGCGTGAAGCACTTGAAACCGCAGGCAAAAAGCAAATTATTTCGAAAACAGCACACTAGGCTAGTAGAACTTGGTCGCCAACACGCAGAGCGCCTTGCCCAGGAAGCCGCACAACGCCAAGCCGAAGAAGCAGCGCGCGTAAGAGCCGAGACGGAAGAACAGGCTGCGCAGCAGCGAGCCATAGAGGCAGCGTTCCAGCTTGCACAGCGTCAGGTCGAAGAAGCCGAGCACGCATTGGCCCTACGCAACGCCGAGGAAGCTCGCGCTAAAGAGGCCGAATCCAACCGAGCGATAGAGATGACGTTCGGGCCTGAGGCGTCGCGAGAAATCGATAATGCGATCAAGGTGCTGAGAGGCACTATCGAAATCGCGATCACAGACTTCTCGAATACGATCAGCGCTCACGGGGCGTTCGACATGAGTCAGCTTGAAGCGATTCAAAATATGAGCGCGGTTCACTGATCATTTCGCTGAAGGTGCCGGGGTCAAGTCAGCACTGATTTGACCCTGGCACCCCACAATAGATCTGACATTCTCCGGCAAATAATCTACCTACCTGAAGGTCGGATCATTTTGGTAACTGACGACGATATCCGGTTCAGACCTCCAGACTGAAACTCACTCAAAAGCAGGAGGATTACCTGAACTGTGGGAGCGAGCTTGCTCGCGAAGGCTTATTCACAGGGCAACAAACATTTTCGTTGCCATGCTCGCTCATGCTTCTCTGGAGACTCCGCGTCCAATCTTGAATGTGCCTCATGGAGCGAATGGTGACGCGGAGCCTTAAGAAAGGCGTTCCCGCTGACGCGTGCGAAACGAGAGATATCCGTCGGCTGTACCGGCCCCTTCGTGAGCAAGCTCACTCCCACAAGTACGCGGCGCGCACGATGTCCGTAATCAATACCGCTCAACCCTTACAGCGCCTTCCTCACATTCTCCGGCAAATAATCAACATACCTGCGCATCGGATTTTTTTGGCATTGAGCGACGATGCCCGGCGTCGCTTCCAGCAGCTCAAGAACCAGGGCCTGCCGCTCGTCCAGGGTGAGAAAATGCTCTATGACCGGACTGCTCGACAGGTACAGCTCTGTGCGCATCAGCGCATCCGGTTTGACGTCCTTGCGCCATTTGCGTCCCTCGAACATTTCCGTATTCAGCTGCCAGCACAACACCTGCCTCAGCTCGACATTGGCTGCCAGCGGCGGGTTGGTATGTGGACGCCCCGTGAAATTGAACGTGACCGTAACTGCTTCGCCCTCGGGATGAGAAGCAGACGGCTGCCAGGGTTCGAAGACCCACTGTTCGACAGCACTTCGGGTCAGGCTGATGAGCCTAGGATCGGGCGCGCCCAGCACTTCGAGGAAGCGCACGCCTCCATCGGCCTGAATGAAAACTCTGATGCTGACACTGCGTTTTACGAAGGAACTAAGCATCGATGTCGGATAGCCCGGCTCAGGCATATGCAGCGGCACCGGATACGACGGCAACGCCTGTGCTCCCCCCGCCGAAAGCAACCCTGTAAGCATCATGCAACCCAGCACGCAGCTCATTCGCTGCCCTCCGCTTGCTCGGCCAACCCCACCATCAATGCCTTGATCGGCGTCGGCAGATAATCGCCGTACCGACGATCGGGATTGCTTCGGCAATTGCTGACCATCATCGGTATCGCGGCGCCCAGTTGCTCAAGCAGGACCTGGCGTTGGGGCTCGCTGCGCAGGTGAGCAACATGGCTGCCGAACAGCGCCTGCCCGGTGTACCAGAACACGTCGACCTTACTCAGTGGTTCCTTGGGATAGTCCTGGCGGGCGGATTTCACTTCGTGGTTCAGGTAGCCGCAGCGGATGTTGCCCAGACCCACGGTCACCTCGGTGTTGAAGCGCCGATAGCCGTGGGAACCAAAAATGACGGGTACGGTGATCGTGGTCATGGGCGGCGCGCCGACTGTTCCGACCCATGGTTTATAGCGCCATTGGCGGAGTGCCCGCTCCACCGCTGCGGCGAGCTGCGGATGCCCGCTCTCGATCGCCCTGGCTTCACGAACCTGTCCGTCGGATTTGATCCACAGCTGGGCGCGGACCTTGCCTGCATAGCGGGTCTTGACCAGCTCAGGTGGAAAAACCGGTGTCGGCGTGTATATCGGCACCAGAAATGGCTCTGCAACGCCAACGGGAGGGGCCAGTGCTGCGGCAATCATGAACGCGGTGATTCTCATTGTTGTAGGGGCTCATCGTCGTGGTGCACCTCCAGGGCGCAGTGATGACGATGGTATGAACCTGCCGACACATCAGTCAGCATACGACTTCCGATACGCCTGTAGGACCCATCCCAAATACTTGAAACACCTGTAAACATTTACGCAATGTTCGTAAAACAACAGCTGATTGCCTGCATTTCCTACAAAGAATCAGCCCGAAGGCACTGCTTTTTTCTGTAATGAAAATGTAATATTCGCATTCGCAAAAACAACAATAATCAGGAGCTTCTCCATGTTTGGGTTTTTCCGCCCTGCCAGGCATCAGGCACCCCTTCCCGAAGAAAAGGTCGACAGCACCTATCGCCGTCTGCGCTGGCAAATCTTCGCAGGCATCTTTATCGGCTATGCGGGTTACTACCTGCTGCGCAAGAATTTCTCGCTGGCGATGCCGTATCTGATCGACGAAGGCTATACGCGTGGCCAGCTGGGCGTGGCGATGTCTGCCATTGCGATTGCCTACGGCTTGTCGAAATTCCTCATGGGCATCGTTTCGGATCGCTCCAACCCGCGTTACTTCCTGCCGTTCGGCCTGCTGGTCTCTGCAGGGATCATGTTCATCTTCGGCTTCGCGCCGTGGGCGACGTCCAGTGTCACGATCATGTTCGTGCTGCTGTTCATCAATGGCTGGGCCCAGGGCATGGGCTGGCCGCCGAGCGGGCGGACGATGGTCCACTGGTGGTCGCAGAAAGAGCGCGGCGGCGTGGTGTCGGTGTGGAACGTGGCGCACAACGTCGGCGGCGGACTGATCGGCCCGCTGTTCCTGCTCGGCATGGGCTGGACCAACGACTGGCATGCGGCGTTCTACGTGCCGGCGGCGGTTGCGTTGCTGGTCGCGGTGTTCGCCTTCGCGACCATGCGTGACACCCCGCAATCGGTCGGCCTGCCGCCTATCGAGCACTACAAGAACGATTATCCGGAAGGCTACGATGCCAGCCACGAAGAAGAATTCAGCGCCCGGGAAATCTTCGTCAAGTATGTGCTGCGTAACAAATTCCTGTGGTACATCGCCATGGCCAACGTGTTCGTTTACCTGCTGCGCTACGGCGTACTGGACTGGGCACCGACCTATCTCAAGGAAGCCAAGCACTTCACGGTCGACAAGACCTCATGGGCTTACTTTCTGTACGAGTGGGCGGGCATTCCGGGCACGCTGCTGTGCGGCTGGATGTCGGACAAGATCTTCAAGGGCAATCGCGGCCTGACCGGCATGGTGTTCATGTTTCTGGTGACCATCGCCACGCTGGTGTATTGGCTGAACCCTGAAGGCAATCCGACCGTCGACATGATCGCGCTGGTGTCCATCGGCTTCCTGATCTACGGCCCGGTGATGCTGATCGGTCTGCAGGCGCTGGAGCTGGCACCGAAGAAGGCAGCAGGCACGGCCGCCGGCTTTACCGGGCTGTTCGGCTATCTGGGCGGGTCGGTCGCGGCCAGCGCGGCGATGGGCTACACGGTTGACCACTTTGGCTGGGATGGTGGGTTCGTGCTGTTGATCGGCGCGTGCATTCTGGCGATGGTGTTCCTTGCGCCGACGCTGCGGCACAAACAGGTCGCCAGCACATCCCGCGACATCAAAGGCTAATCAGGCAGTCTCCGACTTGCAGCGCTTGAGCCGCGCCTCCAGATTCAGGTCTGGCATGGCGTGGCTACGCAGGGCCTTGGCGGTCTGCTCCACGTACTCGCGGGTGGTCCCGTAGCGCCCTCTGGCGCTGGCCAGCACCTGGCTGAGCACGCTGTCCGGCAGGTTGCCTGCGTAGCTGGGCAGATGCCGCTCGAGTACGAAGCCCAGGGCCTGCACCTTCCGGCCATCTTCAAGGCGGCAATTGAGCCAGTGCGGGCGATACGAGGGGTACGGCATCTCGCGCTCCCACAAGGCCAGCAGCGATTTTTCCAGGCATTCATCCGGCAGACGATAGGCGAAGCCGGTGCATGAACCGCCACGGTCCAGACCGAATACCAGCCCCGGTACTTCCGGCGTGCCACGGTGTTCGTGCGACCAGAGGTAAAGCCCGCGGTGATAACCGTGCACTCGGGCGCGCTGGCTCTCCACGGCGGTGCACTCGGGACGCCAGATCAGTGAGCCGTAGGCGAACAGCCAGACCGGGCCGCCCTTGTGACGACGCATGGTGGTGTTCATGGATGCGAGCAATTGCTCGCGGGTAAGCTGCGGGCCCATATCGATAACGGGCGGGTACGTCAGGCCAAGGCCGTCATGCACCGCAGCGGCCAACTCGTTGATTGGATTCTCCATTTGCCTCCCTGACAGTCTGACTGTCAGTTTTTACCGAGCCCCGCCGACTCGCTCGTGGTTGAGCGGCATCAGGGTGTCGTGGTTCGGTTGTTGCCACAGGCCAACGGCCTGCCTCTACTAAAAGTTGCCTGGCGACGAACAGGCATCGCCATCGGTTGTAATCAGTTAAAGCAATTTACACTCCACTCCTGCAGCCGTCAGTCCGGCATTACGCACGCGGTGCGTAGGCGAATACGTCTGCGCGCATCTGATGAGCGTCCATTCCGGCGTCGACCAGAGCGTCCAGCGTTCCGTAGATCATCGCTGGCGAGCCGCTGGCGTAGACGTGGACGGCCGACAGGTCCTTGATGTCCTCGCAAACCGCCTCGTGCAGCAGACCGCAACGCCCCTCCCAGCCGCACAGGTCGCTGACGACCTTGTGCAGGAACAGATTCGGCAGTTTCGCCCACTCATCCCAGTGGCTGACCTGGTAGAAATCCTCGGGGCGACGCACGCCCCAGTACAGGTGCACGGGATGACTGAAGCCTGTGGAGCGACAGTGTTCCAACAAACTGTTCATTTGCGCCATGCCCGTACCGGCCGCGATCAGCACCAGCGGCCCGTCCGGCAGCTCGGCAAGGTGGGTGTCGCCAAAGGGCAGCTCGACCCGCGCCATGCGGTTGCGTTGCAGTTGCTCGATCAGGCTGCGCGCACTGTCTTCACGAGCCAGTACGTGCAGCTCCAGTTCACGACCGCAGTGCGGCGCCGATGCGATGGAGAATGCCGACTTCTCGCCGTTCTCACGCTCGATCATCAGGTACTGCCCGGCGTGATAACGCGGTGGCTTGCCGGCCGGAGCGCGCAGGCCGACCCGCCAGACATCACCACCCACTTCGACGCACTCGCTCAATTGGCAGGCAAAACTGCGCACCGGCAGCTCACCCTTGGCCAGCACGCCATCCCAGAGCACCACGCACGCTGTCAGCGGCTCGGCCACACAGGTATGAATTTCGCCGTGATCGAGCGTCTGCCCCGACTGCATTACCTGGCCCTCGACCAGCAGAGCCGAGCAAACATGGCAGTTGCCATTGCGACAGCTCTGTGGGCACTCGTAACCCAGGCGCTGTGCCGCATCGAGTATCCGCTCGCCCGGCAGGGTTTCCAGCACCGCACCTGACGGCTGCAAGGTTACGCGCATCAATCTATTCCCAACTGAGTCCAGATTTCGTCCACCCGGCGTGTGGTGGCTTCGTCCTTGACGATCGCCCTCCCCCACTCGCGACTGGTCTCACCTGGCCATTTGTTCGTGGCATCCAGTCCCATTTTCGATCCCAGGCCGGACACCGGCGAGGCGAAATCGAGGTAATCGATGGGCGTGTTGTCGATCATGACCGTGTCGCGCTTGGGGTCCATGCGCGTGGTGATGGCCCAGATCACGTCGTTCCAGTCCCGCGCATTGATATCGTCGTCGGTAACGATCACGAACTTGGTGTACATGAACTGGCGCAAGAACGACCAGACACCCAGCATCACGCGCTTGGCATGGCCGGGATACTGTTTCTTGATGGTCACCACCGCCATGCGGTACGAGCAACCCTCGGGTGGCAGGTAGAAATCGACGATTTCCGGAAACTGCTTTTGCAGAATCGGCACGAACACTTCGTTCAGCGCGACGCCCAGAATCGCCGGTTCATCAGGCGGACGACCGGTGTAGGTGCTGTGGTAGATCGGCTTGATACGGTGCGTGATGCGCTCGACGGTCAGCACCGGAAAGCTGTCGACTTCGTTGTAATAGCCGGTGTGGTCGCCGTAAGGCCCCTCGTCGGCCATCTCGCCCGGATGAATCACGCCTTCGAGCACGATTTCGGCGCTGGCCGGGACTTGCAGATTGCTGCCACGGCACTTGATCAGTTCGGTGCGCGAGCCACGCAGCAGACCGGCAAAGGCATATTCGGAGAGGCTGTCCGGTACCGGCGTCACGGCGCCAAGAATGGTCGCCGGGTCCGCGCCCAGTGCGACGGCGACCGGATAAGGCTCGCCAGGATGCTTGACGCACCAGTCGCGGAAGTCCAGCGCACCACCGCGATGGCTGAGCCAGCGCATGATGATCT
>Ga0308164_10004718_pt1 | contig 11367 bp, 11 predicted proteins | sample PhyTR2_FD_201031 | JGI IMG/M metagenome (GOLD analysis project Ga0308164, IMG submission 201031) | Phyllosphere microbial communities from UC Gill Tract Community Farm, Albany, California, United States - DLSLT.R2 | ecosystem: Host-associated > Plants > Phyllosphere > Unclassified | place: USA... | reverse complement strand
TTCACAGATCGTTTTCTGGCTATTCGGATTGCTCATGACGTTTTCCGCTCCCCCCACGACTGCTCTCGTCGACGTTCATTCAGAACATCGCAACCGTCACTGAAAGAGCCCTCGCCTGATTCATAAAGCGTGCTTGTTCAGAAACGACACGGGCCAGCCCCAAGGCCAGCCCGTTGTTTGATTCGCCGCCTTGATCAGGCCGCTTTTTCCTTCACGATTACATCTACTTCCAAATTTGCGCAGGCCAACAGGTTCACCAAGGCATCCAGGGAGAACTTATCAATCTTCCCGTTCAGCAGCTCACTCAGACGCGGTTGGGTAACGTGGAGCTGTCGTGCCGCTTCTTTTTGCGGCAGTTCCCACGACCGTACAGTCTTGGTTAGCACTCGCATCAGCTTGGAGCGCAGCCGAAGGTTCTCGGCTTCTTCTGGCGAATCAACCAACGCATCCCACACGGAGCTAGAGCGTTCGTTTGCCATTATTTATCCCTCATTCCTACTACTGTTGCATTTAGAAAAGCATATGAGTATGAACTGAAGCTACGACTTTACCCCTTGCCGTAAACGGAAGGGGTGTTGAAGCCCCCCTATTTCTAGGGGGCATCACGTCGCATCAGTCCAGCGACTTGTACCTGGTTGCAGCCAGTTCAATGTCGCGCTTTTCCGTCTTTTCAGTGGTCTTGCGAAACGCATGAAGGACATAGATGCCGTCCGACCGCTTCACCACATAAAACACGCGAAAAGCCCCATCTCTACACTTGATACGGATTTCCCGCACGCCTTGCCCTACGCTTTCCATCGGCTTCCAGTCGGCAGGTTCATCACCTTCCTGGATCAGTTCCAGCTGATACCCGGCCCGCTGTCTAGCGGCGGTTGGAAAGTCACGCAGATCTTCTTTACTGGTGCCCACCCACACGATTGGTTTGACTTCGCCCTGCATTGATCTGATTCCTTGTATAGAAAAATTGTTTTGCGTTAGCCATGCCATCTCTCCTTAGTGCTGACGGTCTCACTAGATTCCCCGCTGCCACCTATTGGGCTCCTGTACGGGAATAGTGCCATCAGTCAGTGAAAATTATCTCGATACCGATATAAAGTCAAGCGACCGCCTAAAAAATATATCGAAAACGATATATACCAATAAAATGCCAGTCTGTGGGCTGTCAGACCCGATCATGTTCAGTGACCTGCGGGGGTCCTCGTTAATTAGTGATAAAATACGTTATCACCAATTATTGCCGCTTATCCGTTTCAGATACACCAGAAGCATATCCAGTTGCTTTTGTGACTGAACCGGTCGTCGGTGATCTCCTACGAGCCTATGAAGAGAACCATATGCAGGAACTGACGAAAGGCCATCAGAACGATCAGCGTCGGCTCACATCGGTCGAATTTCAGACGCTGGCCCAAGTTCCGGCCGCGGTCGAGTGGTTTGCCAACCTGGACAACCCTCGAACACGCCGTGCCTACCAAAATGACCTGGAAGACTTCTGTGGTTTTGTTGGATTGGCTTCGGCCGATGAGTTTCGCGTGGTGACCCGATCACATGTTTTGGCCTGGCGTGCCCAGCTCGAGCATCGCGGTTTAGCGGGCGCCACGATCCGGCGCAAGTTGGCGGCACTGGCCAGCCTGTTTGATCACCTACTGGAGAGCAATGCAATTGCCGGGGGCAATCCTGTGCACGGTGTAAAACGACCGAAGATAGAAAGCAACGAAGGCAAGACGCCGGCATTGGGCGATCACCAGGCCAAAGCGCTGCTCGAAGCCCCGGATGAAACAACCCTCAAAGGGCTGCGCGACCGGGCGCTATTGGCTGTTCTGCTTTATCACGGGCTGCGCCGCGAAGAAGCGGCGCTGCTGCAGGTGAGCGACATCCAGGATCGCCGCGGAATTCAGCACCTCAAAGTGCACGGCAAAGGCGGCAAGGTACGGTACCTGCCACTGCACCCAGTAGCGGCCGGGCGTATTCACCAGTACCTGGAAAGCTCAGAGCATCATTTGACGGACAGGAAGGTGCCCCTATTCATACCATTGCGCGGCAAGCTGACCGGTGCCGGCATTACGGCCAACGGCATCTACACCGTGGTGGCGGCCTACGCAAAGATGGCTGGGATTGAGGTTGCCGGTTTGGGGGTGCATGGACTCAGGGCTACTGCGGCGACCAATGCCCTGGAGTATGAGGCCGATATCGCCAAGGTTCAGGCCTGGCTAGGACATGCCAATATCAGTACCACCAAGATCTACGACCGGCGAGAGAACCGGCCGGAGGATTCACCGACCTATAAGGTGAAGTATTAACCACCATTTGGCGGCTTAGTTAATGCTCAACCTGACTTTTTTGTAACCCTCAACTCAGCCAACTGAAAGCCTCTACTCGTTACCTTGGGCCCAGCGGCATGTGCCGCCTTCCCTATACAAGGTGACTCGTTATGAACCTTTCCAAAGCCGTACTCCTTACCCTCGCATTCAGTATTTCCTCGGTCGCCTTTGCTGAAGGTGGTGCCGACCGTGTGTTCGCTCGGATGATGGATGCGCAACAGACAACCCTAAGCAAAAAAGCTGAGGCGCAACTGGCTTCTGCAGATACTAAAAAAACTCAAAGCTCTAAGGCATGTTGCTAACCAACGCGGGTTTTCAAGCTTACAGAAATGTAATCGCGCCGCTTACGATGCTGTGACATCGTCCACTCCAGTACCTTAAACCCAGTACACGGCTTAAATGCCGTCCTTGCCTACCTGGACCCGCGCGTATGGAATCAAGAACTTCTCGACGTATTTTCGTCAAAGGCCTCGCGGCTGCCGGCGTGCTAGGTGGGCTAGGCTTGTGGCGTTCGCCCAGCTGGGCGGCGTCCGGCTCGCCGGCGCTCAGCGTGTTGAGCGGTACGGAGTTCGACCTGTCTATTGGCGAGATGCCGGTAAACATCACCGGCAGGCGTCGCACAGCGATGGCGATCAATGGCGGGCTGCCGGGCCCCCTGCTGCGCTGGAAAGAGGGTGACACTGTCACGCTCCGGGTACGCAACCGGCTCGACGCTGCAACCTCCATACACTGGCACGGCATTATCCTGCCGCCGAACATGGACGGCGTTCCAGGACTGAGCTTCGCGGGCATCGAGCCGGGTGGCGTGTACGTCTACCAGTTCAAGGTCCAACAGAACGGGACGTACTGGTACCACAGCCACTCCGGATTTCAGGAGCAGGTGGGGGTGTATGGCCCGCTCGTCATCGAGGCGAAAGAGCCCGAGCCTTTCAAGTACGACAGTGAACATGTGGTGATGCTGACCGACTGGACGGATGAAGATCCCGTCTCGCTGATGCGTACCCTCAAAAAGCAGTCCGATTACTACAACTTCCACAAGCGCACAGTCGGTGACTTCGTCAACGATGTGGCTGATAAGGGCTGGGCCGCAACCGTCGCGGATCGCAAGATGTGGGCCGAGATGAAGATGAACCCCACGGACCTTGCGGACGTGAGCGGGGCCACCTACACGTACCTGCTCAATGGTCAGGCCCCCAATATGAACTGGACCGGCTTGTTCCGTCCTGGCGAAAAGCTGCGCCTGCGGTTCATCAACGGCTCGGCTATGACGTACTTCGACATCCGTATTCCAGGCCTGAAAATGACCGTGGTAGCTTCGGATGGCCAGTTCGTGAACCCGGTTGAGGTCGATGAATTACGCATTGCCGTGGCCGAAACCTTCGATGTGATCGTTGAGCCCACTGCCGAGGCGTACACGGTCTTTGCTCAATCCATGGATCGCACGGGCTACGCCCGCGGCACCCTAGCCGTGCGGGAAGGCTTGGTAGCCCAGGTCCCCCCCCTTGATCCTCGTCCGCTGGTCACGATGGACGATATGGGCATGGGTGGTATGGACCATGGCAGCATGGATGGCATGAGCGGCATGGATTCGGGTGCCGACGACGGCATGCAGACCATGAGCAGCATGGGGGGCGACTCCATGCCCGCCATGGACCATAGCAAAATGTCTACCATGCAGGGTATGGAACATGGCGCTATGTCGGGCATGGACCATGGTGCGATGGGCGGCATGGGCGGCATGGGCGGCATGGTGATGCAGAGCCACCCTGCCAGCGAGAACGACAACCCGCTGGTGGACATGCAGGCCATGAGCCCTACCGCCAAGCTGAACGATCCTGGCTTGGGCCTGCGTAATAACGGGCGCAAGGTGCTCACCTATGCCGACCTTAAAAGCACCTTCGAAGACCCTGACGGGCGTGAGCCGAGCCGGACCATTGAGCTGCACCTGACCGGGCACATGGAAAAATTTGCATGGTCGTTTGACGGCATCAAATTCGCGGACGCCCAACCTCTGATACTCAAATACGGCGAACGGGTAAGAATCGTGCTGGTGAATGACACGATGATGACTCACCCGATCCATCTGCATGGGATGTGGAGTGACTTGGAGGACGAGGACGGAAACTTCAGGGTGCGCAAGCACACCATTGATATGCCGCCAGGCTCCAAGCGCAGCTACCGTGTCACCGCTGATGCCCTGGGGCGCTGGGCCTATCACTGTCACCTGCTCTACCACATGGAGATGGGTATGTTCCGCGAAGTTCGGGTAGAGGAGTGAGGCCAATGACTGTTTTGAATAGACTCCACGTTTGTTCACTGCTCGCGGTCAGCAGCCTGGGAATGCTCCCAGTGGGCGTGTTTGCGGCAGAGGCCGCTATGCCGGGCGTGGACCACAGCCAGATGCAAGGCATGGATCATTCCAAAATGCAGGGTATGGACCACAGCCAGATGCAGGGCATGGATCATTCCAAAATGCAGGGTATGGACCATAGCCAGATGCAGGGCATGGACTCGGACATGACGACCATGGCCCCCAGCAAGCCTGCGGCACCGACACAAAGCCGCACGCCTATTGCGCCTGTCACCGATGCCAATCGGGCTGCGGTCTACCGAAGTGCCAAAGGCCACACTGTCCATGACGAAGCAGCTAATTATTTCCTGCTCTTCGATCAACTCGAATGGCAGGACGCCGACAACGGCAGCGTCCTTAATTGGGACGTTAACGGCTGGGTGGGTGGTGACATCGACCGGCTCTGGATTCGCTCCGAGGGCGAACGTACCAACGGCAAGACCGAATCGGCCGAGCTGCAAGCGCTGTGGGGCCATGCGATCAGTCCTTGGTGGGACCTGGTCGGCGGCGTCCGGCAGGACTTCAAGCCAGGCTCGCCGCAAACCTGGGCTGCATTTGGCCTCCAGGGCCTCGCTTTATACAACTTCGAAGCCGAAGCGACTGCGTTTCTTGGTGAAGGCGGCCAAACCGGGTTAAGGCTGGAAGGCGACTACGACATTTTGCTGACTAACCGGCTGATTTTACAGCCCACGGCTGAGGTTAATTTCTACGGTCAGAGCGATCCTCAGCGCGGCATCGGCTCTGGCCTGTCTGAAACCGAAGTCGGCGTACGACTGCGCTACGAAATCCGCCGCGAGTTTGCCCCGTACATTGGCGTCACCTGGAACCGCTCCTACGGCAATACAGCCGACTTTGCCCGCGAGGAAGGCGAGGACCGCAGCGAGGCCCGCTTAGTCCTGGGCGTGCGCATGTGGTTCTGAGCCGTTCTAGTCTGAAAATCTGATCCCCCACGAACGGCCTTTTTGGGCTGTAAGGAGTTCGCATGTTGTTGAACCGCACAAGTTTCGTCACGCTCTTTGCCGCTGGGATGCTGGTCAGCGCATTGGCCCAAGCCCACCCCAAGCTGGTGTCTTCGACTCCGGCTGAAGGTAGTGAAGGCGCGGCCCCTGCCAAGATCGAGCTGCATTTCTCCGAAAACCTGGTTACCCAATTTTCCGGCGCGAAGCTGGTCATGACGGCGATGCCAGGCATGGAACACTCACCGATGGCAGTCAAAGCCGCGGTATCGGGCGGGGGTGACCCCAAGACCATGGTGATTACCCCGGCCTCACCTCTGACGGCAGGCACCTACAAGGTCGATTGGCGGGCAGTGTCTTCCGATACCCACCCGATTACCGGTAGCGTGACGTTTAAGGTCAAGTAAACATGGAAGATCCGCTCAGCATCGCAGTTCGTTTCGCGCTGTATACCGATTTGATGATGCTGTTCGGGCTGGCCCTCTTTGGCCTTTACAGCCTACGCGGCGCAGAACGCCGTTCGGGCGCTGTATTGCCTTTCAGGCCCCTTCTGAGCGCGACCGCTTTGATCGGCCTGTTGTTGTCGGTTGTCTCCATTGTGCTCATGGCCAAAGCCATGAGCGGTGCGTCTGAATGGCTAGAGGCTGTGCCTCACGCCGAGATGATGGTGACGCAGACGGAGCTTGGCACTGCCTGGCTCATCCGCATGGCCGCACTGGTGGGGGCTGCTGTGACCATCGCCTTCAACCTTCGGGTGCCCATGGCAAGCCTGCTGATGGTTTCGCTGCTGGGAGGCGTGGCCCTGGCGACCTTGGCCTGGACGGGCCACGGGGCCATGGACGAAGGCTCCCGGCGCTTTTGGCACTTCAGCGCGGACATCCTTCATCTGTGGTCCTCGGGCGGCTGGTTCGGCGCGCTGGTGGCGTTTGCACTGATGCTGCGGCCCAACAAGGTCGAAACCCTACAGTCAGTCCAGGTGCTGTCGCGCACGCTCAGCGGTTTCGAACGGGCCGGCGCGGTGATCGTGGCGTTGATCGTCCTCTCGGGCGTGGTGAACTATCTGTTCATCGTCGGCCCCCAGGTCAGTGGTGTGGTGGAAAGCACCTACGGGGTGTTGCTGCTGGGCAAGCTGGCACTGTTTGGCCTTATGGTCGGATTGGCCTCAGCTAACCGCTTTGTCCTGAGCCCGGCGTTTGAACGGGCGGTCCACCGGGGCGAGTACGCGCGAGCGGCCCGCTCGATCCGCTACAGCATGGCCCTGGAACTGGGCGCCGCCGTCTTGGTGTTGGGCCTGATTGCCTGGCTTGGCACACTGTCCCCTGAGATGGAAGCGGGGATGTGAGTGTGCCTGACCCTGTTTTACCGTCACACTGGGCCGGTGCCGTGGAGGGTCGAACATGAAACTGCTGGTAGCCGAAGACGAACCTAAAACTGGAATCTATCTGCAGCAAGGCCTGCGGGAGGCCGGCTTCAACGTGGACCGCGTGGTCACAGGCACAGATGCCGTTGACCAGGCGCTCAATGAAGCCTATGACCTGTTGATTCTCGACGTGATGATGCCAGGCCTTGATGGCTGGGAAGTCATCAGATGCCTTCGCACCGCTGGCCAGTCCGTACCGGTGCTGTTTCTGACCGCACGGGACGGGGTAGACGACCGGGTCAAGGGCCTGGAGCTGGGCGCCGATGATTATCTGGTCAAGCCGTTTGCCTTTTCAGAACTGCTGGCACGGGTGCGAACGCTGTTACGGCGCGGCAGCAGCAGCCTGCAGGTTCAAACGAGCCTGCAAATCGGAGACCTTCAGGTGGATTTGCTCAAGCGTCGGGCGACTCGGGGCGGCAAGCGAATCGAGCTTACGGCCAAAGAGTTTGCACTGCTGGAACTGCTGATGCGCCGGCAGGGTGAAGTGCTGTCCAAATCGCTGATCGCCTCCCAGGTCTGGGACATGAATTTTGATAGCGACACAAATGTTATCGAGGTGGCGATACGACGGTTGAGGGCCAAGATTGACGATGACTTCGAGGTAAAACTGCTGCATACCTGCCGGGGAATGGGTTACATGCTAGAGGCGCAGGACGAAGGATGAAGCCTGGCTCACTCACCCTGCGCTTGAGCCTTCTGTTTGTGGTCGCGGTCGCCGCCGTCCTAATCATTGTAGGGGTTGCCTTCAACGAGCTGAGCCGTCACCACTTTCGCGCCCTGGATGCGCAGGCGCTGGGAGAAAAGCTGGAAGCGATTACCCAGATTGCCAAGGAATCAGGCGCAAACCCGGAACTGCTCAAGGCGCGCTGGCACACCCTCCTGGGGGCACATCCCGATCTCAGTGCTGTATTTCTGAAGACCGATGGAACGCCTTTTTTTGCAGAACCTCCCCAATCAGCGGTGCCGTCGCTCGCGCAGGCCACCCAGCGCGATGGCGTCTGGGAGTGGGAAAAAGAAGGCCGCATGTTCAGGGCCCTGACCGCCTCGGTATCGTTGCCCACTGCCAGCCCGCCGCTGACCGCGTGGCTTGTCCTGGACGTCACCACGCATATGCACTTCTTTGCCATGCTTGAACGCTGGTTCTGGGGCGTCCTATTGGCTAGTACCGTGTTAAGCGCGGCCCTGGGGTGGCTGGTCGCCAAGAACGGGCTACGCCCGGTAGCCAGGGTGACCCAGACCGCCGCCTCGATGTCCGCGGGCTCGCTAAAGGAACGCATACCCTTGGAGCCAGTGCCGGATGAGTTGCGCGCGCTCATCACCGCGTTCAATTCCATGCTCGGTCGCCTGGATGATTCCTTCATGCGCCTATCGAATTTCTCCGCTGACATCGCGCATGAGCTTCGCACCCCGATCAGCAACCTGCGCACCCACACCGAGGTGATCCTGGCCAAAAAGCGTGCGCCCGAGGTGTACGAAGAGAACTTGAGCTCCAACCTGGAAGAGCTCAACCGTCTTTCGGGAATCATCGACGGCATGCTGTTCCTGGCCAAGTCCGACAACGGGCTAATTGTGCCTGAGGCTGTTGAACTGGATCTGAGAACAGTCATCAGCAAGCTGTTCGGCTATTACGAATTTCTGGCCGAGGACAAGGGGATTCAGCTACAAGCATCAGGCAACGCCTCGATCTTCGCGGACAGCGTGATGATCGACCGTGTCGTGTCGAACCTGCTGTCCAATGCCCTGCGCTATACGTCGTCCGGAGAGACGATCAAGGTCAGCATCCACGATCACGGAGGAAGGGTAGAGCTTCGATTGGAAAATCCTGGCCCTGAAATAGTACCGCAGCACCTAGACCGCATCTTTGACCGGTTCTACCGGGTGGATCCGGCGCGGCGCGAAGGCGCCGGGAATGCGGGGCTGGGGCTAGCGATTGCCCGGTCCTTGATGCAAGCGCATGGCGGCACTATCTCGTGTACATCCCACGAGGGCCGAACGACCTTCATCCTCACCTTCATGCGATCGCCTGCCCCACGAACCTGACATGCCGGCCTGACAGCCTGGGCACCGCTAAGCCAGGCCATACCAGGCTTGGCGAACATGAAACCGGTTGTCACTGCGCCGGGTAGTCAGCCACCACCTCCTGCTCGCCGGTCTTTTTCAGTCCGATGACCTGATAGGCGCTTTTATGCCCTGTTTCCATGCCCGGTGAGCCCATTGGCATGCCAGGTGCCGCCACGCCGATCAGGTCGGTCCGGCGTTCAAGCTCAGCGATCTGTTGGACCGGGACATGCCCCTCGATGAACTTGCCGTTCACCACACCGGTGTGACACGACATCAATTTCTCAGGCACACCCAGCTTGGCCTTCACCGGGCTCATGTTTTCTTCCAGATGGTCATTAACCGTGAAGCCATTGTCCCGCAGGTAAGCAATCCACTTGGAACAGCATCCGCAATTGGGGTCCCGGTACACGTCGATCACATGCGCAGGAGCGGCTTGCGCCACTGACGCTACAGCTAGTGCCATGGCCGCGACAGTGCGCCGTCCAGCGTCAGTAAGGCTTATGAATTTCATGTGCGGCCATCCTATAAACTGAGTGATTTGCAGCTTACCTTGCATCAATGAGATTTTGGACTGCTCAAGCGTTTGCACCAGTACCCCAACGTCATCCCACATGGTATTTGGACAGGGTTGAATCAACGCACTATGCATCGCTCGCTGCTTAATCAGTGTAAGAAATACGTTATCACCACTTATTGCCGTTTATCGGTTTTAGCAACGGCGGACTGATATAGCGATGATTTTGTGACCGAAAGCTTTGAGAGCGATTGCAGGATAGCCAATGATGAGAACGATATGCAGGAACTGACGAAAAACCATACGAATGATCAGCGTCGGCTCACGGCGGTCGAATTTCAGACGCTGGCCAAGGTTCCAGCCGCGGTCGAGTGGTTTGCCAACCTGGACAACCCTCGAACACGACGTGCTTACCAAAACGACCTGGAAGACTTCTGTAGTTTTATCGGCTTGGCTTCGGCCGATGAATTTCGGGTCGTGACCCGATCGCATGTTTTAGCCTGGCGAGCCCACCTCGAGCATCGCGGTTTGGCCGGAGCCACGATCCGGCGCAAATTGGCCGCGCTGGCCAGCCTCTTTGATCACCTCCTGGAGAACAATGCGATCGCCGGCGGCAATCCAGTGCATGGGGTAAAACGTCCCAGGATAGAAAGCAATGAAGGCAAGACGCCGGCGTTGGGTGACCACCAGGCGAAGGCGCTGCTCGAGGCGCCGGATGAAACAACACTTAAAGGGCAGCGCGACCGGGCGCTATTGGCTGTTCTTCTCTATCACGGACTGCGCCGTGAAGAAGCGGCGCTGCTGCAGGTGAGCGACATTCAGGAGCGCCGCGGTATTCAGCATCTGAAGGTTCACGGCAAGGGCGGCAAGGTGCGATACCTCCCGTTGCACCCGATCGCAGCCGGGCGTATTCATCAGTACCTGGAAAACTCAGAGCATCATCTGGCCGAACGGAAGGTGCCACTGTTCATGCCGCTGCGAGGTAAATTGACCGGCGCCGGTATCACGGCAAACGGCATCTATGCCGTCGTCACGGCCTACGCGAAAAAGGCCGGGATTGAGGTCGACGGCCTTGGGGTTCATGGACTCCGAGCAACGGCAGCCACCAACGCCTTGGAGCATGAAGCCGATATCGCCAAGGTCCAGGCCTGGCTGGGTCATGCCAACATCAGCACGACCAAGATCTACGATCGGCGGGAGAACCGGCCGGAGGATTCACCCACCTATAAAGTGAAGTATTAATTGAAGTGATCGAGGCCTAAGCGGCAGCTCACCCACGCGCACTGCCAAGGATGTGGTGCAACGCTGCCCATGGATGATGACCTTCCACATCGCTGGCTGGACAGGTGTCGGCATGTAGAAAGGGGCTTTCGCAGTCTTCCAGCGCTTGGCTTTCCATGCAGCCAGTGCATACAGCACGTCCGGCAACGATCGACCATCGACCGTTCCGTTCCTCAACACCTCGTTCAGTCTCCACTGTTTCGACTCCTCAGCGTACGTTTGTTAGATGCTGAAGGTAGCGCTGTGCGGGCCGATTTGATACGCCCAAAACCATACCCTTGTTTGAGTTGTAAGCCATGCGCACCAACCAACAAAGCGACGCCTGTTGGTCGGCTTATTAACGGCAGCTTTCGGCCATAAGCAGACCTTCGCCCGCATATTTACGATGCCCTACCGTTCTAATTGGCGTTGCCTCAGAATATCGGTCCACTAGCGGCTGGATGGAACCACCATGCGCATCGTCACAG
>Ga0308164_10004717_pt1 | contig 11367 bp, 9 predicted proteins | sample PhyTR2_FD_201031 | JGI IMG/M metagenome (GOLD analysis project Ga0308164, IMG submission 201031) | Phyllosphere microbial communities from UC Gill Tract Community Farm, Albany, California, United States - DLSLT.R2 | ecosystem: Host-associated > Plants > Phyllosphere > Unclassified | place: USA... | reverse complement strand
CCGATCAGGGTTTGCGCGAGAAAGCTGGCGACGCCGGCAAGCTGCGAACCCACGCCGCGCTCCAGCCCGTCGATATTCAGGTCGTCCACCCGCGGCTCGCCCAGCAGCAGCACGCCGCGCGCCGCGTCGACCCGCGGCACGCCCGACACCGTCAGGCTGCCGCGCATGCCGCTTCCCGCGCCGAACGCGGGCCGCACCGACAGGTCCATCGCCGCGCTGATGCGGTTCTGTTCCGGCAGCAGCGCCACCCTCGGGTTGACGGCGCTGACGTCGAGCAGCCCGAGATAGCGCTGGTTGAAGGGAAAGCGGTGCTCCAGGCTTTCCTGCAGCCGCGCCTGCGGCACCTCGACGTCGCGCGGGCCGATCAGCGCGGCGCAGGACGCCAGCAGCAGGGCCGCCGGCAGGACCGCCCAGAGCTGCTTCACGCGGTCTCCCGTTCAAGCCGGGTCAGCCAGGTGAGCGCATGGCTGCGGCTGGCGCCGCACATGTCGACGGCCGGCTGCAGGCTGGCGCATACCGCCGGCCGCTCCGGGCTGCCGAAGATGCGGCAGGCATTGTCGTCGTCCAGCTGGCTGCAGCGCACGCCGGCGGGCTTGCCGCCTTCCATGCCGGGGATGGCGGAAGAGATCGACGGCGCGATGCAGCAGGCGCCGCAGCCCGGGCGGCAGGATGGGAAATTGGTCATGGCTGAATTTTACGCAAACCGGACAAATATCGGCGGGAACCGGGTGTGCCCCGGCGGTACCCATCCGGCCTTCGGGTGACCGCTTAGTGAATGCACATCATGTCCGACATACAAAACAAGACGCGCCGTTCGGCAAACACGGCAGCCCGCATCGCCGACAAAACGGCATTCACCTCCCCGGGATCGGCGGAAAAATTCGCCGGCGCATCGAAAAACGCGAAAACCGGGAGCACGCCCAAGATGCGGCAACAAGCGGGCAGCACGAAAATTGCGCTGTTTTCGCCATCGTCCAAGCAAATTGGCAGCATTTCGCCCGCATCGCCCAGGACCAGGCAGGCCGAGCCCCTCAGCCCCTACAAGCCCCTGTCCACCAGGCCCGAAGCACCGCCCTCGCCGCGCGCCTACCTCGAGGGCCTCAAGCCCGACAATCTCGCCAGAAGCATCTTCCGGGACCAGACCGTCGCAAACACGGCGGCATTTCCGACCGCCTGGATCGCCGAGATTCAGGAATCGGTGCGGGCGCCCGTCGAAAAACTGCGCCAGGCCATGTACGCGCACCTGGCCCCAATGTCGAAAGAGGCGGTCGACGCACTTTACCCGGGAGCGGGCGAGGACGGCAGGCACGACTGGAAACCTTTCGGCGATCTCTGCGGCGCTCTCTGGCAGGCCCTTTCCGCAAACGTCCTGTCCCTGAAAAAACTGCCGACGCGGACGGTCGGACTGCTTGCTGAATTTCATGCGGAGCTGGCCCGGCTGCCTGCCTTCCGCGAACTGGAACAGCCTGCGCGCGACAAGATCGTGGCGGATGCGCTGTTCAACCTGCTGATCTGGAACGGCATCGTCAATGCCCTGACGCGGTCGGTCGATGCCAGCCACCAGCGCATCGCCCATGGCTTTGGCGCCTATCTGAAGGCTGCCTGGGGCATGCAGGCCCAGAGCCAGGGCGGCATCAGCACCGGCGTGGCGTCGCTGGTGCAGGAGAGGCAGCTGGCAAAGTGCACACGGTTCCAGGCGGCATTGACACGGGAAGTCGACCGCGTTGCCGCGCTGAGGACAGCCACCCTGCAGGACGATCAGCACGACCATGCGCTGAACAGCCTGCGCGAAACCAATATTGACATCCATCTGACAGCAACCTGGCCGCACAGGAACGATGATTACGCTGAAATAGTGAAGCAGGGAAATTATTTCGTGGTCGACGGCGACGGCGTCCAGACCCGGTGCGCTTCCTACGATGCGTTCAAGGCATTCGTCGGCGCCGGCGCGAAAGGGACGCTGCCGGAAGTCGTGCTGCATGTCGCAGGCGTACGCATCGCGAATTTCCTTTGCGAGACCTATCTTTACGGGCGGAGGAAGCCGATTTTTATCGATGCGCAGGGACGCCGGGTGGACCCGGTGCCCTCGCTGCGGGCGGAATTCGTGCTGCGCCGCGATGAAGACAACGACGGAAAGATCACGGTCGGGTTTTCCTGCACCGATCCGGCGGTCGGCACGGTGATGCTGGTCGAACCCGGGCGGGACGAACTGCAATTCGAAGCGCACCCGTTATTTCCGGCCAGCCTCGAATTCCATGGCGAGATGCATTTTTACGAGAACGAGGAGTTCGAAGCCGGTGCGATCCGGGTCGCCGGGCAGAATTTCCACCTGTGCAAAACACCGTAAATCCGGCAGTCTGCAGCCATAATCGAATGCACAAAGGAAACAATCGATAATCGCCCAAGGATTATCTTGACGCCCTTGAGTCGCGGCAATTACATTACTGACTCGCCAGTAAGTTATTTAAATTGCCAAAATGCATTGTCCGTTTCAGACCAAGCCGCGCTGGACGCGGCGCAAGGACGCGCGTCCACAGGAACTTCTGGCGGCAGCGCTGACGGTGTTCGTCGAACGCGGCTATGCGGCGACCCGGCTGGACGACGTGGCAACGCTGGCCGGCGTGTCCAAAGGCACGCTCTACCTGTATTTCCCCAGCAAGGAAGACCTGTTCCGCGCGGTGGTGCGGGACAACCTGCTGCCGGTGCTGGACGAGGCCGAGCAGATCATCGACAACTACGAAGGCCATAGCGCCGACCTGATGCGCGACTTCGTCCTCGGCTGGTGGCAGCGCATCGGCAATACGCCGCTGTCCGGGCTGACCAAGTTGATGATGGCCGAGTCCGGCAATTTCCCGGAAGTGGCGAAGTTCTATCATGACGAAATCATTTCCCGCAGCAATGCGCTGACCATCCGGATGCTGGAACGCGGCATGGCCCGCGGCGAATTCCGCCAGGTCGACGCCGCCCGCGCCCACATGGTGATCGTTGCGCCGGTGCTGATGCTGACGCTCTGGAAGCATTCATTCGATCAATGCCGCGCTGAACCGATTCCGGTGACAGAATACCTGGCTACCGTCGTCGACATGATGCTGCACGGCCTGGTCGCTCCCGACACGCCACCCATTCCTACGGAAAAGCCATGCTGAAGCGCCGCTCGTTCTGGATCATCGCAGTCCTGCTGCTGGCGCTTGCCGCCGTCGGCGCGCGCGCCGTCGTCAAGTCTCGCCAGGCTGCCAGCGCCGCCAGCGCCGCGTCGGTCAAGGCCGCAAACGCTGTCCCCGTGCTCGAATTCCTGCCATCCGACCTGGTGACGGTGACGCCCCGCGACCTGCGCCAGACGCTGGCGGCGTCCGGCTCGCTGCGCGCCTACAACCAGGCCGCGGTGAAGGCCCGGGTCGCCGGCGAGGTGCGCGAGGTGCTGGTGCGCGAGGGCGAGGCCGTGAAGGCCGGCCAGGTGCTGGTGCGGATGGACGAGGCGGATTACCGGGCGCGGGCCGCGCAGGCCGAAGGCGCGCTGGTCGCGGCCCGCGGCCAGCTCGACATTGCCGCCAAGGCGCGTGAGAACAACCGGGCGCTGCTGGACCGCGGCTTCATTTCGAAAAATGCCTATGACACCGCGTCGAGCCAGTACGACATTGCGCAGGCCAATGTGAACGCGGCCCAGGGCGGCCTGGACGTCAGCCGCAAGGCGCTCGGCGACACCGTGATCCGCGCGCCGATTTCCGGCATCGTGGCCAGCCGCAGCGTGCAGCCGGGCGAGAAGGTTTCCGCCGACAACAAGCTGCTCGACGTGGTCGACCTGGCGCGGATGGAAATGGAAGTGGCGGTGCCCACCAGCGAGATCATCGGCATCTCGCCGGGCCAGGAAGTCTCGGTGAAGGTCGAGGGCCTGCCGCAGCCGATGCCGGCCACCGTGGTGCGGATCAACCCGGCGACCCAGGCCGGCTCGCGTTCCATCATGACCTACCTGCAGCTGGATAATCCGCAGAACCGGCTGCGCGCCGGCATGTTCGGCGAAGCCCGGCTGACGCTGGCGAAGAAGCCCGGCGTGCTGGGCGTGCCGCCGTCGTCGCTGCAGCGGAACGGCGACAGCGCCTATGTCTATGCGATCGAGCAGGACAAGCTGGTCCGGCGCCAGGTGCAAACCGGCATCACCGGCAGCGACGGCGACGCCACCCTCGTCGAGATCACGGCCGGCCTCGAACCCGGCGCGCGCATCGTGCGCAGCAATCTCGGCAACCTGCCGGTCGGCGCCGCCGTCAAGGTGCTGCAGCCGTCCGGCGCCAGCGCCCTCGACGCTTCGGCGCGCTGACAGGAGCCGGCCATGTGGTTCACCCGCATCAGCATCGGCAACCCGGTCCTGGCCACCATGATGATGGTGGCCTTCGTCGTGCTCGGCCTGTTTTCCTACCAGCGGCTGCAGGTCGACCAGTTTCCCGACATCACCTTCCCGGTGGTCGTGGTGCAGACCGAGTACCCGGGCGCGTCGCCGGAGTCGGTCGAATCCGACGTCACGCGCAAGATCGAGGAAGTGGTCAACACCATCAACGGCATCGACAGCCTGACCTCGCGTTCGTATGAGGGCAATTCGGTCGTCATCATCCGCTTCCTGCTGACGGTGGACCCGTCGCAGGCGGCGCAGGACGTGCGCGAGAAGGTGTCGCTGGTGAAGGCGGTGTTCCGCAAGGAAGTCAAGGAGCCGCGCATCACCCGCTTCGACCCGGCCGACCGCCCTATTTTCTCGATCTCGGTGTCGGGCGAAAACGGTAGCCAGCGCAGCCTGCGGGAACTAACCACGGTGGCCGACCAGGTCGTGCGCAAGCGGCTGGAGAACGTGCGCGGCGTCGGCTCGGTGACGCTGGTAGGCGGCGTCAAGCGCGAGATCCAGATCTACGTGCGGCCGAATGACATGGAAGCGCTGGGCGTCGGCGTGGACCAGGTGATCGCCGCGGTGCGCAATGAAAACCAGGAACTGCCGACCGGCGCGATCCGTGCGATCGACAATGAAAAGATCGTCCAGGTGCAGGGCCGCGTGCTCGACCCGGCCGACTTCCGCCGCATCGTCGTCGCCCGCCGCGGCGGCCAGACGGTGCTGCTGTCGCAGGTGGCCAACGTGGTCGACAGCCAGCAGGAGCAGGAGACGCTGGCGCTCTACAACGGCCGCCGCACGCTGGCGCTCGACATCCTGAAAGCGCAGGGACAGAACACCATCGAGGTAGCCGACGGCCTGCGCCAGGCGATCGCCGACCTCGAGCCGACCATGCGCGCGCTCTACCCGGGCATCCGGATCGAGGTGATCAAGGACGGCTCGCGCCAGATCCGGGTCGGCGTCCAGAACGTCCGGCGCACGCTGATCGAGGGCGCGGTGCTGACCATCCTGATCGTGTTCCTGTTCCTGAATTCGTGGCGCTCCACCGTCATCACCGGCCTCACGCTGCCGGTGGCGCTGATCGGCACCTTCCTGTTCATGTACCTGTTCGGCTTCACCATCAACATGATCACGCTGATGGCCCTGTCGCTGTGCGTGGGCCTGCTGATCGACGACGCGATCGTGGTCCGGGAAAACATCGTGCGCCATGCAGGCATGCGGGTGAACGGCCGCTTCAAGAGCCACCGCGACGCGGCGCTCGAAGGCACGGCCGAGATCGGCCTGGCGGTGCTGGCGACGACCTTCTCCATCGTCGCGGTGTTCCTGCCGGTCGGCTTCATGGGCGGCATCATCGGCCGATTCTTCCACCAGTTCGGCATCACCGTGGTGGCGGCGGTGCTGATCTCGATGTTCGTCTCGTTCACGCTGGACCCGATGCTGTCCTCGGTCTGGCCCGACCCCGACGCCCACGGCCGCGCCGGCAAGCGGAACCTGTACGACCGCACCATAGGCCGGGTCACCGGCCGCTTCGAGGATTTCGTGCAATGGCTGTCGCGCGGCTACCAGGTGCTGCTGAAGTGGTCGCTGCGGCACCGCATCGCCACGCTGGTGCTTGCCCTCGCCTCGTTCGGCGCCGGCCTGGCGCTGCCGGCGGCCGGCCTGATCGGCAGCGAATTCGTGCCGCAGGCCGACTATTCGGAAACCGGCGTGGCCTTCTACACGCCGGTCGGCTCGTCGCTGGAACTGACCGAGGCCAAGGCGCGCCAGGTCGAGGCGGTGCTGCGCGAATTCCCGGAGGTGCAGGACCTGTACACCACCATCAATACCGGCACCTCGGCCGGCAAGAATTTCGCGACGACCTTCGTGCGCCTGACGCCGCGGGCCGAGCGCAGCCGCAGCGCGGCGCAGCTGACGCCGGCGCTGCGCGACCGGCTGGCCAGCATCGCCGGCATCACGGTCACGCTGGTCGGCGGCCTCGACGACGTCGGCGGCGACAACAAGCAGATCCGCTTCAGCCTGCTGGGCAGCGACCTCAACGAGCTGGCGCAGCTGTCGAACGACGTGCAGCAGCGGCTGCGGAACATTCACGGCGTGGTCGACCTCGACACCAGCCTGAAGGCGCAGAAGCCGACCATCTCGGTGCAGCCGCGGCGCGACATCGGCGCCGACCTCGGCGTCGGCGTGGCGCAGATCGGCAATGCGCTGCGGCCGCTGCTGGCCGGCGAAGCCGCCAGCACCTGGCGCGGCCCCGACGATGAAAACTACGATGTCACCGTGCGCCTGGCGCCCGGCGACCGCGGCAATATCGACGACCTGTCGCGGCTGATGCTCACCAGCAGCCAGACCAATGCCGACGGCTCGCCGCGCATGGTGCCGCTGCGCCAGGTCGCCAGCATCACGCCGTCGGTCGGCGCCAACCAGATCAACCGGCGCAACCTGAACCGCGAGGTCGAGATCACCGGCAACGCGGTCGGCCGCTCGTCCGGCCAGGTCAATGCCGAGGTCGTGAAGGTGCTGGAAGAAATGCGCTTCCCGCCCGGCTACCGCTACGAAATCAGCGGCGCGGCCAAGAACATGAAGGAATCGTTCGGCTACGCGCTGTCGGCGCTGGCGCTGGCCATCGTCTTCATCTACATGATCCTGGCGTCGCAGTTCGCGAGCTTCCTGCAGCCGGTCGCCATCATGTCGGCGCTGCCGCTGACGCTGATCGGCGTGTTCCTGGCGCTGATGACCTTCCGCTCGACGCTCAACATGTTCTCCATCATCGGCTTCATCATGCTGATGGGCCTGGTGACCAAGAACGCGATCCTGCTGGTGGACTTCGCCAACCAGGCGCGGGCGGCGGGCGCCGAACGCGCGGCGGCGCTGCTCGAAGCGGCGCACGTGCGGCTGCGCCCCATCCTGATGACCACGCTGGCAATGGTGTTCGGCATGGTGCCGCTGGCGTTCGGCATGTCCGAAGGCTCCGAGCAGCGCGCGCCGATGGGCCAGGCCGTCATCGGCGGCATCATCACCTCGTCGATCCTGACGCTGGTGGTGGTGCCTGTCATCTATACCTATCTCGACGATTTTGCCGCCTGGGTACGCCGCCGGCGGCGTCCGGCGGCCGAAGGCGGGCATGGCACTGCGCCGCTAGCCGCACCGCAGGCCGGTCATGACGATGGCCTTTGATAAAATTGCGTCAATCTTCCTTACCTGAAACCAGCCACCCATGAACATCGAGCAAGCCCGTTTCAACATGATCGAACAGCAGATCCGTACCTGGGATGTGCTGGACACTGAAATACTCGACCTGCTGCAGGTCGTCCGCCGCGAAGCCTTCGTGCCCGAGGCCTACCGCAGCCTGGCCTTCGTCGACACCGAGATCCCGCTGCCCGGCGGCGAGAACATGCTGCCGCCGAAGTTCGAGGCGCGCATCCTGCAGGAAGCCGCGCCCCGCAAGCACGAGACGGTGCTTGAAATCGGCGCCGGCTCCGGCTACATGGCCGCGCTGCTCGCGCACCGGGCGCTGCACGTGACGACGGTCGAGATCAGCCCCGAACTCAAGGCGATGGCCGAGCGCAACCTGGCCAGCTACGGCGTCGACAATGTCGACGTGGCGCTGGGCAACGGCGCCTCGGGCTGGGAAGGCGGCGGCCAGTTCGCCGCGCCCTACGACGTGATCATCATTTCGGGCTCGCTGCCGGTGCTGCCGGAAGCCTTCCTGCGCCAGTTGAAGGTGGGCGGACGGCTGCTGTGCGTGATCGGCGAGCGGCCGGTAATGGAAGCGCAGCTGGTTACCCGCACGTCCGAGACCGGCTACAACACCCGCACCCTGTTCGAGACCAGCGTCACGCCGCTGCGGCAGGCCGTGCATCCGTCCCACTTCACCTTCTGAGGACAGCCATGCAACACCTGAGCGCGCCCGAACTGGCGCAATGGCTGGCCGACGATGCGCGGCCGCAGCCCGTGCTGCTCGATGTGCGCGAGCCGTGGGAGTATGAAACCTGCCATATCGACGGCGCCAGCCCGATGCCGATGCGCACCGTGCCGGCGCGGCTGGCCGAGCTGGACCCGGAACAGGCGGTGGTCTGCATATGCCATCATGGCGCGCGCAGCATGCAGGTCGCCCATTTCCTGGAGCAGAACGGCTTTGCCGACGTAACGAACCTGACCGGCGGCGTCCATGCATGGGCGCTGCAGGTCGACAACAAGATGCCGACTTACTGACACCGAAATGCCCGGAGACCTTATGCGCCTGACCCGCCTTGCCTCGCTGTTCGCCGCGACCCTCTTCGCCTGCCATGCGCAGGCAGCCGACCTGCTCCAGGTCTACAAGGAGGCGCTGGCGAATGATGCGGTGTTCGCCAGCGCGCGGGCCGCGCTGTCAGCCGGCGCCGAACGGGCGCCGCAGGGGCTGGCCGGCCTGCTGCCCAACCTGGGCGTCAACGGCAGCTATGTCCGCACCGATTCGAGCATCGATGTGCCCAGCGCGGGCGTGAACCGCAGCAGCGCCGCCACGGTCAACAGCTACACAGTGTCGCTGGCGCAGCCGCTGGTGCGCTGGGCCAACTGGGAAACCTACCAGCAGGGCAAGCTGCTGACCGCGGTCAGCGAGGCGCAGTTCGGCCAGGCCCAGCAGGACCTGATCGTCCGGGTCGCGCAGGCTTATTTCGACGTGCTGACCGCGCAGGACGCGCTGGCCTCGGTGCAGGCGCAGAAGGTCGCGATTACCGAACAGCTGGCGTCGGCCAAGCGCAATTTCGAAGTCGGCACCGCCACCATCACCGACAGCCAGGAAGCGCAGGCGCGCTACGACCTGGCCGAGGCCCAGGAATTCGCCGCGCAGAACGACCTGGAAATCCGCCGCAGCGCGCTCCAGCAGATCATCGGCCGCCCGGCCGGCGACCTGGCCACGCTGAAGCCCGGCCTGCTGCTGCCCAAGCCGGAACCGGAGCGCATGGAACCGTGGATAGACAGCGCGGAAACCCGCAATTTCGGCGTGCTGGCCCAGCAACTGTCGCTGGAAGTGGCGCGCCGCGAGATCAGCCGCAACCGCGCCGGCCATTATCCGACGCTGGACCTGGTGGCCAGCCGCAGCCACAGCGACCAGAACGGCACGCTTGCCGCGTCGCAGACCCCCAGCAACGTCGGCACCAATAACAGCATCGGCGTGCAATGGAACATCCCGCTGTTTTCCGGCTTCGCGGTGACCAGCCGGGTGCGGGAAGCAATCGCGCTGGAACAGCGTTCCCGCGCCGACCTCGAAAATGCCCGCCGCACCGCGGCCCAGGGCGCGCGCCAGGCCTTCATGGGCATCAACAGCGGCCTGGCCCAGGTGCGGGCGCTGCAGGCAGCCGAGATCTCCAGCCAGTCGGCGCTGGAATCGAACCGCCTCGGCTACCAGGTCGGCGTGCGCATCAACATCGACGTGCTCAATGCGCAGCAGCAGCTCTACGTGACCCGGCGCGACCTGGCGCGCGCCCGCTACGACACGCTGGTCAATGGCTTGCGGCTGAAGGCGGCGGCCGGTGTGCTGCGCGAGGAAGACCTGGCGCAGGTGAACCTGCTGCTGCAGTCGATTTAAGGCGCGATGGCTGGGCCGTCATCCGATGCCGGCGTGGCCCGGGCCCGCCAGCTTGCCTGCGCTCAGCATCCGCTCGACATAGCGCGCAATCAGGTCGATCTCCAGGTTCACCCGGCTGCCGGCCTTCAAATGCTTCAGCGTGGTGACCTGTATCGTGTGGGGGATCAGGTTGATCGAAAATTCGCAGCCCTCGGCTGTGTCCTCGACCCGGTTCACCGTCAGCGAAACGCCGTTGACGACGATCGAACCCTTGTACGCCAGGTACTTGCCGAGTTCGCGCGGCGCTTCCACCACCAGTTCCCATGACTCGCCGACCGGCTCGAAGCGGCGCACCGTGCCCAGGCCGTCGACATGGCCCGACACCAGGTGGCCGCCGAGGCGGTCGGCCAGCGTCAATGCCTTTTCCAGGTTGACTTCGCCGGGTGCGTCGAGGCCGGCGGTGCGGTTCAGGCTTTCGCGGGACACGTCGACTTCGAAGCGGGTGCCGGACTTGGCGACCACGGTCATGCAGGCGCCGTTGATGGCGATCGAGTCGCCGAGCGCGACATCGGCCAGCGGCAGGCCGCCGGCGTCGATCGCCAGGCGCACGCCAGCGTCCGCGTTGCCGCCCAGCGGCGTCAGGGTTTGTATGCTGCCGACCGCAGCGACGATTCCAGTAAACATGCGAATAAGTAGGGTAAGGGATTGAATTAGGAAAGAGAGGCAGGCGCCCCGGGGAAGCGGGCAAGGATACGCAAATCCGGGCCGATCTGCTTGACCTGGTGGAAGGCCAGCCTGCGCTGACCCGCCAGGTCGTCCAGCCTGGGCAAATCGAACAGGCCCTGCGCGTCGCCCAGCAGCGTCGGCGCGAGATACAGCAACAGTTCATCGACGCAGCCTTCGCGCAGCAGCGAGCCGTTGAGCTTGAAGCCGGCTTCCACGTGCAGTTCGTTGACCTGGCGCCGCCCCAGTTCGCGCAGCAGCGCCGGCAGGTCGACCTTGCCGCTGGCATTCGGCAGCATCAGCACCTCGGCGCCCCGCTCGCGCAGCAGCGCTTCCCTGGCCGGATCCACCTGCGCCGCCACGACCAGCGTGCCGCCGCCCTGCAGGATGCGGGCGTCGGGGCTGATCTGCAGCCGGCTGTCGATCACGATGCGCTGCGGCTGGCGCGGCGTGTCGACCGCCCGCACCGTCATCTGCGGATCGTCCTCCAGCACCGTGCCGATGCCGGTCAGGATCGCGCAGGCCCGCGCCCGCCACCAGTGGCCGTCGTCCCGCGCCGGCTGCGAGGTGATCCACTGGCTGCGGCCGTTGTGGAGCGCGGTATGGCCGTCGAGGCTGGCCGCGGCCTTCATCCGCACCCACGGGAGGCCGCGTTCCATCCGGCTGAAAAACCCGATGTTCATTTCCCGCGCCTCGGCTGCCATCAGGCCGCTTTGCGCGACGATGCCGG
>Ga0308164_10004714_pt1 | contig 11368 bp, 13 predicted proteins | sample PhyTR2_FD_201031 | JGI IMG/M metagenome (GOLD analysis project Ga0308164, IMG submission 201031) | Phyllosphere microbial communities from UC Gill Tract Community Farm, Albany, California, United States - DLSLT.R2 | ecosystem: Host-associated > Plants > Phyllosphere > Unclassified | place: USA... | reverse complement strand
CGCCCGGCCAGTCGGAGGCGCGGGCGGGCGGGCCGTAAAACTACTCATTAAATCCTGAGCGGCCACGCTTTGACCGCGCAAGTATTAGGCTAGGGCAGCGGGCGCCACCTTCTCGCACACCAGTACGACAAGGCGGCCGCGTAGGTCGGTAGTGGCAAATAAATAAATGTCGCCTCCCTCCCGAATACCCGTGCGTCGCCGGAAATCAGCCACTGACTCCGGGAAATTACGGGTTGTGACGTGCGCCCGGCCCTCAGGCCCCAGGTGTTTTTTCAGGTGCGGCCCATCGGCCTTTTCGGTAGCCAGAATCTGGAAAATGCGGCCCGGAAAGTTGGCTCGCAAGTCTTGGCTAGTATACAGGTGGCTGTGCTGCTGAATTTTAAGCAGCTCATAGGCTGTGCCAATACTTTTGAAGGCGCCTGCTTTCAGGATGGCGGCGTTGGGCTCGTAGAGGTACTGCTGGGCCTCGGCGTAGCGCGGCACGGCGCGGGCCTCACGGGCCCGGTTGAGGCGAAAATCGTGTTGGGTACCGTCGCGGCGCAGGTTCACGGCCAGGCGCTCGGGGTCCACGGCGGGCTCGGCGCCTAGCTCGTACAACACCTCTTTTACTTCATTATCAACTGCCAGTACCCACAGCCGCCGCACGTGCTTCAGCTCCTGAATGGCTAGCTCGATATCGAGCATAGGCGAGGTTTTGAGCAGAATACGGGGCGCGTGGCGCAGCAGTAGCGGTAGCAGGCGCGGCACATCGGGCTCGCAGTCGGCTAGCCGGTAGGTTTTGCCGCCGCGCTGGTCGCGCCGGGCCGGGTCAAGAAACAACCAGTCAAACTGTGCCTCACTAGCCCGTAAAAAAGCCGCGGCATCGGCCGCGTGGGTCGTGATATTGCCGATGCCGAGTTGCTGCAAATTATACGTTACCACGGCGGCTAGCTGCGCGTCGCGCTCCACGTAATCAACGTGGCCCACTACGGCCGCAAAGTGCGCCGCATCGGCGCCGAAACCGCCCGTGAGGTCGGCTAGCCGGCTGGCACCGGCTACCAGGCCCGCTTTATAAGTAGCCGTGCGCTCAGATGAGGCCTGCTCGACCGAGAGCGCGGGCGGAAAAATCAGCTCTTGGTTGTCGGCCCAGGTCGGCAGCTTCACGCGGGCTTTCTGGCGGGCCTGAATCTGGCGCACCAGCTCGGGCACGGGCAAGTGGGGGTGGCGGCGGGCCTGCAAGGCGAGGTGGGCGGGGTCGTCGTGCAGGTGGGCGGCCACGTAGCGTCGGGCCGCCTCGGGTAAAGGAAAGTCCATTGTGCAGCTACTAACGCAAAAACCGGCCGACTGGTGCGGTAAAATTTTGAGGTGGAAGAAAGAAGGCGAAACTTAAGGGTAGGAATAAAGTGAATTTCCTTGCCAGAGTTCGCCTTCTTTTTTCGGCTATAGCTGCCAGCGCAGGGCTAGCACCGGGTGGCCCGCTAGCGCAGCCAAGCCCAGGCCCGTGGGCCGTAGCCGCGGCCACAGCGTGCCGTGCACGCCCGGCGTGCTGGTGTTATATTCATCCACGGCCTGCTTCAGGTACTCGTTGGTGTGCCGGTTGATGAAGACGGTGCCAAGCAGGCTAGCCGCCGCCAGACCCGCCGCTACTTGCTGCGTGCTATTGAAGTACTGCACATCGCCGTGGCTAAATACCTGCGAGGCATACAGCCCCACCGAGCCTACCAGCACCAGCTTGTCAATGAGATAAGCCGTTTTGTGGCTTTTGTAGTGGTCTAGCTCGGCCATAGCCGAGGCGTTGCCCGCCAGGTAAGGCCGCAGCTTATTGCCAAAAAAGCCGGCGCTCTTATAATTCTCCTCCCCAACTTTGCCGGGGGGCAGAAAGAAAAAATTACTCTGCGGGCCATACTGGCCGCGGCCCTCATCATCGGGCGAGAGGCGGATAGTGGTAGGGGCCTGCTGCGCAGCCACTGGCTGGCTGGCTAAGGCTAGCCCCGCAGCTACGGAGGCGGCTGCTAGCCAGCGCACTACCGGGCCACAAAAAAGTGTTGGGATGGTCATAGCCGGCAAAGATAGCCTAGCCTCACATGGCCGCAACCTCCAACAAAGCCGTATCTTTGCGGTTGGATAACAAGAACTTTCATTTACCGACTATGATGGTAGAAACCAAGCCCACGACCTACGTTCCGTACAAAGTAAAAGACCTGAGCCTGGCCGAGTGGGGCCGCAAGGAAATCCGCCTGGCCGAAGCCGAAATGCCCGGCCTGATGAGCCTGCGCGAGGAGTTTGGCGCGGCCAAGCCCTTCAAGGGTGCCCGCATTGCCGGCTGCCTGCACATGACCATCCAGACCGCCGTGCTCATCGAAACCCTCACCGCGCTAGGGGCTGAGGTGACGTGGTCGTCGTGCAACATCTTCTCAACCCAGGACCACGCCGCCGCGGCCATCGCCGCCGCCGGCATTCCGGTGTATGCTTGGAAGGGCATGAACGAGGAGGAATTCAACTGGTGCATCGAGCAGACGCTGTTTTTCGGTGAAGACCGCCAGCCGCTGAACATGATTCTGGACGACGGTGGCGACCTCACCAACATGGTGCTCGACCGCTTCCCCGAAATGGCCGCTGGCATCAAGGGCGTATCGGAAGAAACCACGACCGGCGTGCTACGCCTCTACGAGCGCGTGAAGAACGGCAGCCTGCCCTTCCCCGCCATCAACGTGAATGATTCGGTAACGAAGTCGAAATTCGACAATAAGTACGGCTGCAAAGAGTCGGCTGTAGACGCTATCCGCCGGGCTACCGACGTGATGATGGCCGGCAAAATTGCCGTAGTAGCCGGCTACGGCGACGTAGGAAAAGGTACTGCTGCTAGCCTGAGCGGCGCCGGCGCCCGTGTTATCGTGACCGAAATTGACCCCATCTGCGCCCTGCAAGCAGCCATGGACGGCTACGCCGTGAAGAAGCTGAGCAACGCCGTGAAGGAAGCCGATATCGTGGTAACGGCCACCGGCAACTGCGATATCCTGCGCGAGGAGCATTTCCGCCTGCTGAAGGACAAGGCCATTGTCTGCAACATCGGCCACTTCGATGATGAGATTGACATGGCGTGGCTGAACGGCAACTACGGCCACACCAAAGACACGGTGAAGCCGCAGGTAGATATCTATACCATTGATGGCAAGGAAGTTATCATCCTGGCTGAAGGCCGTTTGGTAAACCTGGGCTGCGCCACCGGCCACCCGTCGTTCGTGATGTCGAACTCGTTCACCAACCAGACTTTGGCCCAGCTGGAGCTGTGGGAGCGCGGCGACCAGTACGAAAACCAGGTGTACACCCTGCCCAAGCACCTCGACGAGAAAGTGGCCCGCCTGCACCTCGCCAAAATCGGCGTGGAGTTGGATGAGCTGACGCCCAAGCAAGCCGACTACATCAAGGTGCCGGTAGAAGGCCCCTTCAAGTCGGACCTGTACCGCTACTAGACCGCAGATTTAACGGATTTAACGGCTTGCACAGATACGCCACCTGCGGTGGCTGACTAAGTTAGCGTTAGCCGTGAAATGTAAAAAAGGCCACCCGGTTGGGTGGCCTTTTTTGTGGCTAGGCTGGTCGGTTGAAAGTAACCTTAGGCTGTTTGCAGCGTCGCTTTCAGCGCAGGCGCTACTTGCTGACCGAATAACTCTACTGAGCGCAACACGGCTTCGTGCGGCATCCCTTCCAGCATGAGCTGGCCGAGGAAGCGGGTGTTGCCGAAAAGCTGGCTGAGGTAGCGCAGCTTGTCCGTGATTTCCTGGGGCGTGCCTACGAAGAGCGGGCCCTCCGGGCCGCACAGGTAGTCAAATTGCTGGCGCGTGAAGGGGCGCCAGCCGCGCTCGCGGCCAATGCGGTTCATGGTGAGCGCGTAGGCCGGGAAGAACTCATCGGCCGCCTGCTTGGCGGTTTCGGCCAAGTGAAAGTGGCAGTTGATGGCTAGCGGCAGCGCTGCCGCATTGTGCCCCGCCTGCTGGGCCGCCCGCCGAAAAATATCGGCAAACGACACGTACTGTGCCGGTGCCCCGCCCAGAATGGCAATGGTGAGGCCCAGCCCCAGCGAGCCGGCCCTAGCCGCCGAAGCCGGCGTGCCACCCACCCCAATCGAGATAGGCAGCTTGGCTTGCAGCGGGCGCGGATACACGCCCTTGCCCGCGATGGCCGGCCGGTGCTTGCCCTTCCAGGTCACCACTTCCTGCCCGTTGAGCTGCAAGAGCAGGCCCAGCTTTTCGGCGTACAGCTCATCGTAATCGTCCAAATCTTGCCCAAACAGCGGGAACGACTCGATAAACGAGCCGCGCCCGGCGATAATCTCGGCCCGGCCGTTGGAAATCAAATCGAGCGTGGCAAAATTCTGGAACGTCCGCACCGGGTCGGTCGAGCTGAGGACCGTGACGGCGCTGGTGAGGCGCACCCGCTGGGTAACGGCGGCGATGGCGGCCAGCACCATCTCGGGCGACGACACAACGTAATCGGCGCGGTGGTGCTCCCCGATGGCCACCACGTCGAGGCCCGCCTCGTCGGCCCGGCGGCCGAGCGCCACCAGTTCCTGCGTGCGCTGGGCGGCGGCGCGGTCGCCGCCGGCTACGTGGGCAGGGGCTACTTCCCCAAACGAGCTGATTCCTAATTCCATAAAAGATAAGTTGAAGCTGTTACACTGATTCGAGCTGCAAAGTAAACACGCCGCAGTTGAATTAATGTACCAACATCAATTTAATCTAGGAAGTTTGCCTTCGTCAACTCTTCGCTGATTTTCCAGAGCCGCTCGTTGTGGGCGGGCGTGTTAAAGCTGCTGTTCACCGGCTCGGGCTTTTTCTTGCTGAAAAAGCCGCCGCTGGTGTGGGCCACGCTAGGGTCGGTGGCCAGGAAAAGGCTGGTTTGCGCGCCCTTCTCGGGCGAAATCATAAAGGGCCGCCCCAGGCTGAGCAGGGCGCCCACGATACCGCCCGTCTGCTTGCCGTAGCCGGTGGCTACCGCGCCGGGGTGCAGGCAGTTGGTGGTGACGTTGTGAATGTTATGCTCGCGCAAGCGCTTAGCCAGCTCCTGCGTGAACATGATGTTCCAGAGCTTGGTGGTGCCGTATTCCCACACCGGGCTGTAGTCACGCGCCGACTGAATATCGTCGAGCGTGGGCTTGCTGAAGCGGTAGGCCATCGACGCCACATTGACGATGCGCGCCGCTGGGCTCTTTTGCAGCAAATCGAGTAGCAGGTTGGTGAGCAAAAATGGCCCTAGGTGGTTGGTGGCTAGGGTCATCTCGTAGCCATCGGCCGACAGCTCGCGCTCGGCCCCAAACATGAGGCCGGCATTGTTCACCAGCACATCGAGGCGCGGGTATTTGTCGTGGATTTGGGCGGCTACGTCGCGCACCTGCTGCATCACCGAGAGGTCGGCCAGCACGATATCAACCTGCTGGTTGCCGGTGGCCGCGATGATTTCCTGGCGGGTACGCTCGGCCTTCTGCCGGTTGCGGGCCAGGATGATGACGTGCGCGCCACGCTGCGCCAGCTCGCGGGCCGTCACTTCGCCAATGCCGGAAGTGGCGCCCGTCACGAGCATTAGTTTATCTTGTAAGTCAGCCATGAAAGTGTAGAAGGGAAAACCCACCTATACGCAGCCAGGGCCGGAACGGTAGCCGGCTAGGGGCGCCGCGCCGCCTTAGGCCGGGGCAAGGCCGCCAAATAAGACTTTACGTAGCGGTTGCCCGGGAAAAAGCGCAGCGTGCGCTGCCCAAAATATCGGCACAGCTCGGGCTTTCTCAGGTTGGCAAAGCACTCGGTCTGGTACTGCAAAATCTGTTCGCGCAGGCCCGAATTTTCGGCGGCGGCATCGGGCAAAGACTGCAAAGCAGCCGCTGCCCGCGACAGGTTGTAGGAAGCGGCGGCCCACTGCTGGGCATCAAGCTGCAAGGTCGCCAGCTTGAAATAGGCTTCCAGAAAAGGCAGATAAACCGTAACGGTGCGGGAATCTTCGCGCCCGTACACATCGAGCAGCGCCACAAGGCGCTGGTATACCGGATAGCTCTGCGCGCGCGTGTTCTCGTTGCGGTACAGGGCACGGGCGTAGCAATTCAGCACGCTAGGGTCGGTGGGCGTCAGGTGGGCGGCATCGGCCACGAGTGCGGCGGCCTCAGCATACTTGCCATCCACGTAGGCCCGCTCCGATTCGGCTACCTCAATGGGGTGGGGGCTAGCCACGGCTAGGGGTGGCTGCGGGGGGATAGCCGCCGGCACGCCGTCGAAGTCGGCATCGCGCAGCGGCTGGTCGTCGCCCACAAAATGAAAGTTTTGCTTGGTCGCCACAAAGGCGCAGTCGTCCTTCGGCTGGTAAGTTTGGGCGTGGCCGGGGCGAGCGGCTAGGCCGGCCACGAGCAGCCAGCCGCAGAGTAGCATTTTTTTCATGTGCGAAGCTAGCGAGCCCGGCCGCACCGGCTGCTAGCTTTGCACTAGCTATGCCCACCGTCCCGCTCTCCGTCGTCATCATCACTCTCAATGAAGAAGCCAATATTGCCCGCTGCCTCCAGGCGCTGGGCACTGTGGCCGATGAGGTGCTGGTGGTCGATTCCTATTCCACCGACCGCACCATTGAGATATGCCGGGTGCACGGCGCGCGGCTGGTGCAAAACGCCTTCGTGGGCTATGTGGAGCAAAAAAACTTCGCCACCGACCAGGCGCGCTACAACTACGTGCTGCAGCTCGATGCCGACGAGGTGCTGACCGAGGAGCTGCGCCAGAGCATTATGGCCGTTAAAAAAGACTGGCAGCACGCTGCCTACGCGCTGGCCCGCCTCACCAACTACTGCGGCACCTGGGTGCGCCACGGCGGGTGGTACCCCGACCGCAAGCTGCGCCTCTACGACCGCCGCCTGGGTCGCTGGCAGGGCCTGCTGCTGCACGAGCACTACGTGGTGCAGCCCGGCCACAGCACCGGCCAGCTCGCCGGCGATGCCCTACACTACTCGTACCATTCCATTGCCCAACACGTCAACCAGCTCAATAAATTCACGAGCATCACGGCCCGCGAGCGCGCCCTGAAGGGTCAGACCAAGGTCACGTTTTTTCACCTGCTGGTGAAGCCGCTCTGGAAATTCGTGTACGGCTACGTGTTTCGCCTAGGCTTCCTCGATGGCTTTGCGGGGCTGAGTATCGCCTCTATCTCGGCCTGGGGCGTGTTTTTGAAATTCGCGAAGCTGAAAACCGGCACTCAAAACGCGCCTACCGCATGAGTACGCCCACCTTTCTGGTGTCGCGCACCGATGCCATCGGCGATGTAGTACTGACGCTGCCCGTGGCCGGCTGGCTCAGGCAGCACTACCCCAGCTGCCGTGTGGTGCTGCTGGGCCGCGCCTACACCGCCGCCGTAGCCGCCGCCTGCCCCTGGGTCGATGAGTTCCTGAATGTAGATGAGCTAGGGCAACTAGCTGAGCACGAACAGCTAGCCCAGCTGCAGCGCCTGGAGGCCACGGCTATCATCCACGTTTTTCCGAATAAGTGGCTAGCCCGGCTAGCTAGCCGGGCGGGTATTCCCGTGCGCATTGGCACCCGCAACCGGGTGTTTCATTGGCTCACCTGCAACCGGCTGGTGGCCCTCAGCCGGCGCCACTCGCCGCTGCACGAGGCCCAGCTCAACTTGCAGCTGTTGGCTCCGCTAGGGTATCAGCCGCCGCTAGCCCTGCCTGCTGTGGCCGAGCTGGTGCGCCTGCAAGCCGCCGCGCCACTACGACCCGAATTTCAGCAATTGCTCGCCGCGCGCCGGCCGGGCCAACTCAACGTAGTTCTGCACCCGCGCAGCCGAGGCAGCGCCCGCGAGTGGGGGCTAGCCCACTTTGGCCAGCTAGCCAGAGGGCTGCACGCGGCCGGCCACCGCGTCTTTATCAGCGGCACGGCAGCCGAGGGCGAGGAGCTGGCCGACTGGCTGCGCGAGCACGCCGCCTTCCTGGCCGCCGACCTCACTGGCCAGCTGGCGCTGCCCGAGTTCATCGCCTTCATCGCCGCCGCCGATGGGCTGGTGGCCGGCAGTACCGGCCCGCTGCACCTGGCCGCCGCGCTGGGTCGCCACGCGCTAGGGCTATACCCGCCCATTAAGCCCATGCACCCTGGGCGTTGGGGGCCGCTGGGGCCGCACGCCGGCTACTTGGTTTTCGACCGGCCCGACTGCCAAGACTGCCGCGCGGCGCCCGCCACCTGCACCTGCATTAAGGCCATTGCGGCGGCTACCGTAGCCGCGCAAATAGGCGCGTGGCAGCCCTTATAGGCAACCTGCGAGCTACCCGCCACCGTACGTAGGGCTGGCGATGATTTCGCTGGGCGGGCAGAACGACGTTTTTTAGACGCTTTTAATGCGTTTGGCTTAACTAATTCGTTTCTGTCCGGTCTTACTTTTGCCAGCTACTGGCTTTATTACCTGCCCTATCTACCCCATTATGAGTGACTCTCCCGAACGGGTGAAGCTGAGCAAAGAGGAAAAAGACCGGCGCTTTCAGGCCGAGCTGATGCCGGTGCTCGACCCGCTCTACAACTTCGCCTATCGCCTTACCCTTGATGAGGACGACGCCAACGACTTGGTGCAGGAAACCTACCTCAAGGCGTACCGCTTTTTCGAGTACTTCGAGCCCGGCACCAACGCCAAGGCCTGGCTTTTCCGCATTCTGAAAAACTCGTTCATCAACGACTTTCGGAAGAAAAGCAAGCAGCCGGCTAAAGTCGATTACAGCGAAGTTGAAGGATATTATAATCCGGATGAGGTAGAGGGCGATGCTGACACTGGCGCCTCTTCGTCCGACCTGCGCCAGCAGTCCTCGCGCGACCTTATCGGCGATGAAGTGGCTAGCGCGCTCAATTCGTTACCCGTTGATTTTCGGACGGTTATCATTCTTTGCGACCTCGAAGGCTTCACCTATGAGGAGATGGCCAAGGTGCTCGATATCCCTATTGGTACCGTGCGCTCGCGCCTGCACCGGGCTCGCAATTTCCTCAAGGATAAGCTCGAAAAATACGCTTCCTCGATGGGCTACGGGAACGATGCGGTAAATGACGCCGTTGATGCCGCCGAACCCGAAGATGACAATCGGTAATTCTTTTTTCACTCATTTAACCCCAGGCTAAGACCCTGTTCCCGTTTCGCTCATGGAAGCTATCGCTACTACCACCAATCTGTCGGCCCCCCTTGCCTCGGCCTCCCCGCTGACCAACGCCCCCGACTGCGACCGCGTGAACATTGTACTTGACCAACTTCTCGAAGGACGGGTCCTGACGGAAGAAGACGAGGATTACCTCGTCCACCACGGCGACGATTGCTCGCCTTGCTTCGATGATATCAAGAAGCAGCAGTTTTTCATCGGCTTTCTGAAGCAGAAAGTGAGCCACCGCCCGGCGCCTTCGGCACTGCCGCACGCCATCATGGCGCGTTTGCAAGCCGAAATGGCCTAGCTTTGCGGCCCTATGCAGGGCAAAATCATTGTATTCTCGGCACCTTCGGGCGCGGGCAAAACGACTATCGTGCACCGACTCATGGGGTTAATCCCGGAGTTGAGCTTTTCCATCTCTGCCTGCACCCGCGACCGCCGGGGGCGTGCCGAGGAAAATGGCAAAGACTACCACTTTATCTCGGTAGCCGATTTTCAGGATAAAATCCGCCACGACGAGTTTGTGGAGTGGGAAGAGGTTTACGAAGGCGCCTTCTACGGCACCCTTAAATCGGAAATCGAGCGCATCTGGTCCAAAGGCCAACATGCTATTCTCGACGTCGATGTGAAGGGCGGCCTCAGTATTAAGGAGTTTTATAAAGACCGGGCACTCGCCATTTTTGTGCGCCCGCCTTCCATTGAAGCGCTGGCTCAGCGCCTCACCGCGCGGGCTACCGATTCTACCTCCAGCATCTCGTCGCGGGTTTACAAAGCCACGTTTGAGTTGGCATTCGAGGATAAATTCGACACAACTGTCGTCAACGACAACTTGGAGGAAGCTGTGGCCCACGCCGAAAAGCTGGTGCGCGATTTTATTCAGCCCGACATTACCAACGAATCGGTATGACGCCGCCTGGCCCCCTAGCCAGGCGGCGTATTGGTTTGCTGTTTGGCTCATTCAATCCGGTGCACATCGGCCACCTCATCTTGGCCGAGCACTTCGCTACGCGCACCGACCTGGCCGAAGTTTGGCTGGTGGTTTCACCGCAAAATCCGTTTAAGGCGGCGGCCGACCTGCTGCCCGAAACCCAGCGCCTGCGCTGGGTGGGGCTAGCCGTGGCCGATAACCCGCGCTTGTGCGCCGAGAATATCGAATTCGAACTGCCGCGCCCCAGCTACACCATCGCCACGCTTGACGCGTTACGCCTGCGCCACCCCGATACCGACTTTGTGTTGCTCATGGGCGCCGACAATTTGCCCGGCCTGCCGCGCTGGCAGGAGGCTAGCCGCTTGCTGGCCGAGTTCGACATCTACGTGTATCCCCGGCCCGGCACGGATATTCCCGATTTAGCGGCCTTCCCACGCGTGCAGGTGCTAGCGGCTCCCCTGCTGGATATCTCGGCCACCTATATCCGGCAAAGCCTGCGTCAGGGTCGCTCCATTCGCTACTTGGTACCCGCTGCGGTGGAGGCCGAGGTAGTGAGTAGCGTACCGGGCTAGCCAGATTCCCAACTAAGAAGCCATAAAAAAGGCCCGGCGAGTTATCGCCGGGCCTTTTTTGTACATTGAGACTATGACCTCAGATGGTCATAATCTCAATTTCTTTCTTGGTAAAGAGCTTATCTACTTCGATGATGTGAGCATCGGTGTACTTCTGCACTTTAGCCTCAGCGTCCTTGATGGCGTCTTCGGCAGCGCCGTCTTTTTGCAGCTTGCGCAGGGCCTCGTTCGTGTCTTTGCGGATGGCCCGCACGCGTACCTTGCCGCCTTCCACTTCGTTTTTGGCTTGCTTCACGAGGTCGCGGCGGCGCTCCTCGGTCATGGCCGGGATATTGAGGCGCACGCCATCGGCATCGGCTACGGGGTTAAGGCCCAGGTCGCTGTTGCGAATGGCCTTTACTACCTCGTTCACCATATTTTTTTCCCACGGCTTGATGTGTAGCGAACGCGGGTCGGGAGCCGAGATATTAGCAATCTGCGCTACGGGCGTAGGGGTGCCATAATAATCCACTTTCAGGCCGTCGAGCATAGCGGGCGATGCCTTGCCGGCCCGGATGCGGCCCATTTCCACACCAACGTGGGCTACTGCCTTGCCCATCGATTCCTCAGCATCGCTGAGGTAAAATTGAATTTCCTCGTCCACTTTTTGAAAAAATTAGGAGTTATAATCAAGAGTTGTGAGTCGTAAACAGAGGTCAGAAGAGGCGGGAATGCCGCTAGTCCCCAAAAGTGAGCTATCGCTAA
>Ga0308164_10004713_pt1 | contig 11373 bp, 9 predicted proteins | sample PhyTR2_FD_201031 | JGI IMG/M metagenome (GOLD analysis project Ga0308164, IMG submission 201031) | Phyllosphere microbial communities from UC Gill Tract Community Farm, Albany, California, United States - DLSLT.R2 | ecosystem: Host-associated > Plants > Phyllosphere > Unclassified | place: USA... | reverse complement strand
GGCCGCACTGACTTACAAATACTTCAACCAGGTGATATCCCGACGACGCGCCTTGAGTGATGCGAACCAGCGCACGGCCGGGAACAGCACAACTGCCAGCACGATCGACGTCAGCCAGACGCCCCACATGTGATCGAAGCCAAAGTAGTTGCCCTGATTCTTGCCCCAGATCGCCAGTGCAATCAGGTACAGAATCTTCAGCACATAAAGGTGCAGCAGGTAGAAGAACATCGGTGCCGAACCCAGTACCACCAGCGGGCGCAGCCAGCCCTTTTCCTGACAGTGCTCGAAGGCGATCAGAATCAGCATGCCGATGCCCAGCGTCAGGCTGATGAACAGCAACGACGGCGGGTATTTGGTGATGTTCAGAAAGCTCATCACAGTCTGCAGCTCGGTCTCGCCCACGCTCCACGGCTTTTCACCGTAGCCATTGATCAGGCGCAGCACCAGGAAGCCCTGCAGCGCACCCAGACCGCACATCCACAGTTTGGTGCGGCGTGACGCCGCGTCGTACCCCGCAGAGAACCATGGGCCTGCGGCGTAACCCAGCGCGATGATGCCGATCCACGGCAGCAGCGGGTACGAGGTGCGCAAGCGCAGATTATCCGAGACGTCGATCCAGCCACGGTCATGCAGGATGGCCCAGGGAACGTGCATCGCCGACTCGACGCCGAAGTGCAGCGAATCCAGCAGGTTATGACCGGCAATGATCACCACGCCAATCACCACCAGCGCCCAGCGCGGCAGGTAGACCATCGCCGACAGCGCCACCATGCTCAGGCCGATGGCCCAGATCACTTGCAGGTAGATCACGGTCGGCGGGAACTGGAAGGTCCAGGCAAAGCTCACCAGCGTGAACTCGAGGGCGATCAGGAACAGGCCGCGCTTGAGCAGGAATGCCGAGACATCAGCCCGGCCGCTGTATTTTTCGCCATACAGGTAAGCCGAAAGCCCGGTCAGCAGGACGAACAGCGGCGCACACAGGTGTGCCAGCAAGCGACTGAAAAACAGCTCGGGCTCGGTGCTTGCCACTTCCATGGGGTCCAGTACCTGACGGTGCAGAAAAAAGGTTTCCCGCACATGGTCCAGCAGCATGAAAAGAATGATCAGCCCGCGAAGAGCATCGATGGAACGCAGCCGGGAAGCCGGCGCACGGGAGGGATGAACAGCTGTCGTCATGAAGGGTAAAGGTCCGTGGGTGGGTGGGCAGTGTCGATTGTCCTGGCTGTTGCAGGCTTCCCGATCCAGAACGGGAAGCCCTTCGACACCGGTTAAAACTCGTTCTGCAGCGCCTTGTAGCCGCGCACCAGATCGATGTTGGTGTGTGCCACGTCTTCGGAAAACTCCGAAGCCGAGATGCTGACCGGCGGGTATTGCGAAAGGTCGGTATTAGGCCCGATCCGGGTGGTGGACGGCACGTAAAAGTTTTCCGGCAGGTCGCGGCCGTCAACCACCGAGTTGTGACGCACCACGCTGCCATTGCCGACCTGACAGTTGAACAGCACGCTGTTGAAGCCGATGAACACCCGGTCACCCACCTGACACGGCCCGTGCACGATGGAGCGGTGGGCAATCGAAGTGAACTCGCCGATGGTCACTGCCGCGCCGGATTTGGAGTGGATCACCACGCCGTCCTGAATGTTGGAGTTGGCGCCGATCACAATGGGCTCCATGTCGCCCGTGGCGTCGACTTCGTCGGCGCGGATCACTGCATAGGGACCGACGAAGACGTTGTCCTTGATGATGACCTTGCCGCAGATGATCGCGGTCTTGTCGATGTAGGCGGATTCGGCAATCACCGGCAAATGGCCGGACGGGTTTTTACGGATCACGGTGGCAAGCCTCAAGTCAGGTAGTTGGACGTTTGTGCAGCGGCATCGTGTGGGTGCAGGCTTTCGAAATGGCGCACGCTGACGCTGGAAGCGGCGTACAGGCCTTCCAGTGCCTGCTGGATCTTGCGGGCAGCGTCTTCGACGTACATCAGGTTCTGGCCGTTGAGCCGCGCGAATGCCTGCTCGTCGGCGCGCTTGACGGCCGTCTGGACTGGCGTCCCGAGGGCACGCTCGGTGGTGTCGATCAGCGCCATCAAACCAAGCTCGGTAGCGTGTTCCGGAATACGTACCTGAACCGTTGCTACGCTGCGCTGGCTGTGCGGTGTGGCCACCGATCCGTTGGCGCGCAACCAGTTCGCGACCTGCATGGTGTCGACAAAGGTCTGGCGGTCGAAATGAGCGATGAACGCGCTTTCCAGCAACTGCCGCGACAGCGCCGCCGAGCACGGGCAGGTAGACGAATAGGTAATGCCAACCGACAGATCGAGGCACAGGCGCCCCGCTTCCCAGATGCCTTCAAGGGTAACCGGATAGGATTTCCAGCCGCTGAGCCCTTCGGTGACCAGCGCAGGTCGGCGACACAGCAGGTTGAAATTCAGCCTGATGCGCGAGCGGGTGGAACGGCAACTGGCGTGGCTTTCCACCATCGCTTCAAGCAGGTCCGACAAGGACGCGACGTTGAGCTCACGCTCTTCGGCAAAGCGGTCGAGCAGGCGATACAGCCGCGACATGTGAATGCCTTTGACACTCGGGTCGGCCAGATCAACGTGCAGGTCCACAAAGGCATGCACCGAATGGCTGACACCCTCTTCGCTCAAACGTATCGGCACTTCGATGGCTTGCATGCCGACCCAGTCGAGAGCGATCAGGGCCGAAGACGCTTCCGTCAGGGCAACATCAGGGAGAGAGTTGTTCATGTGAGTCGGTCGTCTCGTTGGCTGGCCTCGCCTGGAACGCGATGCCTGATGTCATGGGCCATCCATCAGCCCGCACAGATTCGTTACACTATAACATCATCAATACCGACAGCATCAACCGAACACGCGGTCCGCCCTGACCGTAACGGACGCACTCGCCGGAAAATCCGGCGACAGGTTTCAGGTCTTCATCAATTCCTCGATCAGAAAGTCCCGGAATGCCGACACGGCCGCAGGCAGGTTGCGCCCTGCCATGCTTTGCAGTTCGATGCGCCGAGCCTTCATGCCTTCATCGCTGATCGGCAGGGAAACGAGTTGTTTTTCCTGCACGCGCTTGTCCAGGGTCATCTCGCTGGACAGACTGATGCCGCCCTCCTCACTCACAAAGCGCAGCAGCGCACCGATGTAGTTGCTGGTCAGCACCGGATCGAACATCAGGCCCTGCACGCCACAGCAGATGTCGAACAACTGTCGTAGCGTGGTATCGGTGTTGGTCAGGGCAATGGCGTAGGGCTGCAGCTCGGCCAGCGCCACTTCCTTGCGTGACGCCAGCGGATGGCTGGGGCTGACCACCGCACAGATCGCGCCGCTGTGCACGTGCTCGACCTTGATTTCATTCTGCGGCGTGAGACTGAACGTCAGGCACAGGTCCGCATCGCCCGAGCGCACCCGCTCGGTAGCCTGCGCGGGCGCGCAGACTTCCATGGAAAAGTGGATGCCTTCATAGATTTGCCGGAAACGGGCGATGCACTGGGGCAGAAAATCGAGGGCAAACCCTTCGGAACAGGCCAGCCGCACATGCCCCCGCTGCAACCCCTGCAGCTCGGTAATTTCCAGCACCACCTGTTCGGCTTCCAGCTGCGACTTGCGTGCGTAGGCCGCCAGCCGGGTACCCGCCTCGCTGAGCACCATGCCCCGCGCCTGACGCTCGAACAACACCGCATCCAGTTCTCGCTCCAGCTTGCTGATCTGTCGGCTGACCGCCGAGGACGCGACATTGAGCCGGGTTGAAGCCTCGCTGATCGAACCGCACCGCGCCACTTCCAGAAAATAGCGCAGGGCCGTGGATTGAACGCCGTAGAGCTGCATGGCGACTCCTGTGTTGCCTTTTTGGCAATGAAAGGTTCGAAATATTGTACTTGTGGCATTGATACGCTTTGCCTAGAGTCGTGTCGAGGCCGTCGGCTAGACCAAAAGAAAATCATGGCCGCTCAAGACATACCCCTCTTCTCGCATTTGCGATCCCACTGCCCTTTGATCCAATCACTTTGCCTTAGGGAGACAACGGCATGGGCATCAAGGGTTTCGCTCGCAGCATTGCGCTGTTGGGCCTGTTCAGCAGCTTTTCCGCCTTCGCCGGCAAGGCCGACGACACACTGGTTTACGCCTCCGACAGCGAGCCGGAAAACATCAGCCCCTACCACAACGACTTGCGCGAAGGCGTGATCCTCGGTCGCCTGATCTGGGACAACCTGGTCTATCGCAACCCCGACAACGGTCAATACGAGCCAATGCTCGCCACCAGCTGGAAGCAGGTCGATGACACCACCATCGATTTTCAGCTGCGCGAAGGCGTGAAGTTCCACAACGGCGACCCGTTCACCGCCGACGACGTGGTGTTCACCCTCAACTACGTGGTGTCTCCCGAATCCAAGGTGGTCACGGTGCAGAACGTCGACTGGATCAAGAGCGCCGAAAAACTCGGTGACTACAGCGTCCGCCTGCACCTGAAGAAGCCCTTCCCACCCGCATTAGAATACCTGTCCAACGCGGTGCCGATGTTTCCGAAAAAGTACTTCGAGCAGGTCGGGCTTGCAGGCTTCAGTCGCAAACCTATCGGCACTGGCCCTTACAAGGTCATCGCCATCGCGACCGGCGAAGGCGTGAAGATGGACAAGAACCCTGACTACTTCAAGGACAGCCCGCAGGGCCAGCCAAAGATCAGCCACATCAACTTCCGGGTAATCGCCGACGCCGAAACACGACTCGCCGAATTGATGACCGGCGGCATCGACTGGACCTGGCGCGTTGCGCCGGATCAGGCCGCAAACCTCAAGGCCATGCCCAATCTGGTGGTCACCAGCGGCGCGACAATGCGCATCGGCTTTCTGATTCTCGATGCCCGCGGCACGTCTACGGCCGACTCGCCCATGAAGCACTTGAAGGTGCGCCAGGCGATCAACCACGCCATCAACCGTGAAGGTCTGGCCTCGCAACTGGTGGGCGGCGAAAGCAAACCGCTGCAGGTCGCCTGCTATCCGGGCCAGTTCGGCTGCGACACCACGGCAGCCACGGTCTACAACTACGACCCGGCCAAGGCCAAGGCGCTGTTGGCCGAAGCGGGTTACCCGAATGGTTTTGAAACCGAGATTTTCGCCTACCGCGACCGTGACTACGTTGAGGCGATCATCGGCAACCTGCGCGCCGTCGGCATCAACGCCAAGCTTCGCTACCTGAAATACGCCGCCCTGCGGGACCAGCAACGCGGCGGCAAGGTACCGATGTCGTTCCAGGCCTGGGGGTCGTTCTCGATCCTCGACACGTCGGCCTCGGCAGGCACCTGGTTCAAGGGCAATCCCGACGACAACATCAAGGACCCGCAAGTCCAGGGCTGGCTGCAGACCGCCGACAATGCGCTGGACCCGCAGGTGCGCAAGGACAACTACCGCAAGGCGTTGCAGCGCATCAGCGAACAGGCCTACTGGGCGCCGCTGTTCAACTACTCGATGAATTACGCCTACGTCTCGGACCTGAACTTCAAGCCGTACCCGGACGAGTTGCCGCGCTTCGTTTTGTCGAGCTGGAAGTAATGCCCTGAACGGGTGACCGCCCTCCGCGCGGCTCACCCCGTCATCCCATGGATACAAGGTCACGTGCCATGTCTGGATTTCTGCTGCGCCGCCTGGGTATTGCCCTGTGCGTCGCGATTACCGTCTCGGTGATCAGCTTTTCCCTGCTGCACCTGTCCGGTGACCTGGCCACCGCCATTGGCGGTCCGGAAGCCACCAGCGAGCAGATCGAACAGATCCGCGTGCAATACGGCCTCAACAAACCGCTGGTCACCCAGTACTTCGAGTGGCTGAGTGATGTGTTGCGCCTCGATCTGGGCGACTCGTTCTTCTTTCAGGAGTCGGTCTACAACCTGATCGCGTCTCGCCTGTCGATCACCCTTGGGCTGGGTGCCATGGCGTTGAGCATCGCGCTGTTGATCGCCATTCCACTGGGCGTTCTGGCGGCGGTGAAACGCGACACCTGGATCGACCGGCTGGCGCTGAGCATTGCTGTGCTGGGTCAGGCGATGCCGAGTTTCTGGTTCGCGCTGATGCTGATCGTGGTGTTCTCGGTGACGCTCAAATGGCTGCCCGTGTCGGGCAATTCAACCTGGGCGCATTTCGTGATGCCCGCCATTGCGCTGGGCTATTACGCCACACCCGCCATCATGCGTCTGACCCGTGCCGGGATGCTCGATGTGCTCAATTCCGATTACATCCGTACCGCACGCGCCAAGGGCCTGCGCCCCGGCACGGTGCTGTTCAAGCATGCGCTGCGCAACGCGCTGATTCCGGTGGTGGCGCTGGCCGCCGTGGAATTCGGTTTCATGCTCGGCGGCTCGGTAGTCATCGAAACTGTGTTCTCGCTGCAAGGCATCGGCCAACTGGCCTGGGACGCAATTGCCCGTGACGACTTCCCGGTGGTGCAGGCGGTGGTGCTGTTGATTGCCGTCATTTACATCGTCCTCACCCTGCTGGCCGATGTGCTCAACGCACTGCTCGACCCGCGCATCCGCGTGAAATAGGAGGTTCCATGAGCACAACCACCGCTTCGCCGCTGGTGATCAACGATTACCAGCCGCCCGCCAGAAGTGTCTTGCGCACGTTGCGCCTGAGCTTCGGCCATCGCGGCTTTGCCATCGGCGCCGTATTGTTGCTGATCATCGTGCTGGGCGCGCTCTTTGCGCCGTGGCTCGCGCCGTACGACCCTTACACCCAGGACGTGATGCTGCGCATGAAACCGCCGGTGTGGATGGCCAACGGCACCTGGGACTACATACTGGGCACCGACAAGCTGGGCCGCGATTACCTGTCGCGGTTGCTGTACGGCGCACGCATATCGTTGTTCATCGGCTTTTCGGCGGCGCTGATTTCCGGCGTCATCGGCACCATCATGGGCCTGCTCGCCGGTTACTTCGGCGGCAAGGTGGACGCCGTCATCAGCTACCTGATCACTACGCGTCTGGCGATGCCGGTGGTGATGATCGCGCTGGCCTCCGCTTCGTTGATCGGTGGTTCGCTGAAGGTGGTGATCATCCTCCTCGGCTGCCTGTTGTGGGACCGCTTTGCCGTGGTGGTGCGTGCTGCCGTGCAGCAGATTCGTGATGCCGAGTACGTCGCTTCGGCGCAGGCGCTCGGCTGCTCGACCCTGCGCATTCTGGCCAGTGAAATCCTGCCCAATCTGGTCGGTGCGCTGATCGTGGTCGCCACCCTTGAAATGGCCCACGCCATCCTGCTGGAGTCAGCGCTGTCGTTCCTCGGCGTCGGCGTGCAACCGCCAATTCCGTCCTGGGGCCTGATGATCGCCGAAGGCAAGCCGTACATGTTCTTTTCCCCTTGGGTCATCGCCATTCCCGGTATCGCACTGATGGTGCTGGTACTGGGCATCAATCTGGTCGGTGACGGCCTGCGTGATCTGATCCTGCCCGACGGGCGCAACTGACAGAGGAGATTCGGACATGGCGCTGTTGCATGTTGAAAACCTGCGTGTCGACATCCCCTTGGGGCAGGACACGCTGCACGCGGTACGCGGTCTGGACTTTCAGGTCGAACGCGGAGAGATGCTGTGCATCGTCGGCGAGTCGGGCTGCGGCAAATCCCTGACCTCGCTGGCGCTCATGGACCTGCTGCCTCGCAAGGCCCGGCGCACCGCAACCCGGCTGAGTCTGGACGGCATCGACATGCTGGGCCAGAGCGAGCGGCAGATGTGCGACCTGCGCGGCAACCGGCTGGCGATGATCTTTCAGGAGCCCATGACCTCGCTCAACCCGGCCTACAGCATTGGCGATCAGCTCAGCGAAGTGCTGACCCGGCATCGCAAGGTGTCACGCAAGGACGCCCTGCTGCGGGCTGCGCAGATGCTGGAAAAGGTCGGCATCAGCAACGCCACAGAGCGTTTGCGCCAGTATCCGCATCAGCTTTCGGGCGGTCTGCGTCAGCGGGTGATCATCGCCATGGCGCTGATGTGCGAACCGGACGTGATCATCGCCGACGAACCCACCACGGCGCTGGACGTGACCATTCAGGCGCAGATCCTGCGGTTGATCCGCGACATTCAGAAGGAACTGGGGCTGGCGGTGATCTTCATCACCCACGACCTGGGACTGGTGGCGCGCATTGCCGACCGCGTGGCGGTGATGTACGCCGGGCAGATCGTCGAGACTGCGCCGGCCGTCGAGCTGTTCGAAAACCCGCAGCATCCTTACACGCGTGGCTTGCTGGCGAGCATTCCGATTCCGGGACGCACTCAACCGGGTCAGCCTTTGGGCTCGATTCCCGGTCTGGTGCCCAGTCTCGTTGGCGAGCAGCACGGTTGTGCGTTTCGCAACCGCTGCCCGCAGGCGATTCCAGCCTGCGCCGACGACGTTCCGGCCATCAACGACCACGACCATATGACCCGCTGCCTGTTTGCGGCACCGGGCGCGGAACCGGTGTTTCATCGCGAGGGCGCACGGTCATGAATCAGGCACTGAAAACCGGCGTAAAAAAAGACATCGCCCTGGAGCTGTGTGACATCCGGCGCGAGTTCACCATCAGCCGGGGCTTCTTCAAACCGACCGCCACATTAAAAGCCGTCGATGGCGTATCGCTGCGCCTGATGCGCGGTGAAACCCTGGGGCTGGTCGGCGAATCAGGCTGCGGCAAAAGCACCCTGGCCAAGATGCTGCTGGGTCTGCTGGCACCCAGCAGCGGCGACGTACTGGTCAATGGCAAGCATCTGGCGGGCACCGACCGCAAGGAGATGGCGCGGCGCATACAGCCGATCTTTCAGGACCCCTACTCTTCACTTAATCCACGCAAAACCCTGCGCGAAATCGTCACCCTGCCGCTGATCGTGCACGACATCGGCAGCAACGCAGAACGCCGCAAGCGCACCGAAGACATGATGGACGTGGTCGGCCTGCCCAAGCGGGTGATCGACAGTTACCCCAGCCAGTTGTCCGGCGGCCAGCGCCAGCGTGTGGCGATTGCGCGGGCGCTGGTGATGCGCCCCGATGTGCTGATCTGCGACGAACCTACTTCGGCGCTGGACGTGTCGGTTCAGGCGCAGATTCTCAATCTGTTGCAGGACCTCAAGCAGGAGTTCGGCCTGACCTACCTGCTGATCAGCCATAACCTGGCGGTCATCGAACATCTGGCCGACCGAGTGGCCGTGATGTACCTGGGCAAGATCGTCGAGGAGCGCACCCGCGAATCGCTGTTTGCCCGGCCCGGTCATCCCTACACCCAGGCGCTGCTGGACTCGGTGCTCACACCGGATCCGCATCTGGGCATTCCCGAACTGGGTCTGCAGGGTGCCTTTCCCAATCCCATGTCGCCGCCGTCGGGCTGTGCGTTTCATCCACGCTGCCCAAGTTGCATGACGGTTTGCAAGAACCAGTACCCCGCCTCCGACACGCTGGAAGGCGGAACCGTCCGTTGTCATTTGCGTGACACCCCGAAAACCCTGGAGCTGATTCCCTCATGACTAGCCGTTCGCACGCCATCGACAACGTCACCGAACAGTTCGACAACGGCGCGTTCTTCGCCCTGCTCGGCGAGAGCGTCGCGTACCCGACCCAGAGTCAGGAGCCGGAAAGCCTGTCCGAGTTGTACCGCTACCTCACCGACTTCATCACGCCGCAGGTCGAGCGGCTGGGCTTCACGGCCAGCCTTCACGACAACCCGGTGGCCGGGCGCGGCCCGCTGATGATTGCCACGCGAATCGAAGATCCGTCCCTGCCGACCCTGCTCAGTTACGGGCACGGCGATGTGGTGCGCGGCTACGATGCGCAATGGCAGCCGGGCCTGTCGCCCTGGCAGGTAGTCGAGCGCGGCGAGCGCTGGTATGGCCGGGGCACAGCGGACAATAAGGGCCAGCACCTGATCAACCTGACGGCGCTTGAGCAGACGCTCAAGGCGCGGGGCGGCAAGCTGGGTTTCAACGTCAAGCTGCTGATGGAAATGGGCGAAGAAGACGGATCACCGGGGTTGAGCCTGTTTTGCCAGCAGCACGCAGAAGATCTGGCCGCCGACATTTTCATCGCCTCCGACGGACCACGTCTGGCGGCGGCAAGGCCGACGCTGTTTCTCGGCTCGCGTGGCGTCTTCAACTTCGAGCTCAGCGTGCACTTGCGCGACGGCGCGCATCATTCCGGCAACTGGGGCGGTCTGTTGGCCAACCCCGGCATCATTCTGGCCAACGCCATCGCCAGCCTTGTGGACGAGCATGGTCGGGTCAAAGTTGCGGGGCTGATGCCGACCGCCATTCCCGAGGCGGTGCGTACGGCACTGGCCGATATAGAAGTTGGCGGCGGGCCCGGCGATCCGATCATCGATCCGCACTGGGGCGAGCCGGATCTTTCATTGAGCGAGAAAGTCTTCGGCTGGAACACGCTGGATGTTCTGGCCTTCAAGACCGGCAATCCTGATGCTCCGGTCCACGCCATTCCCGGCAAGGCCCATGCGCTGTGTCACATACGCTTCGTGGTTGACAGCGATTACACGACATTCATTCCGGCCGTGCGGGCGCACCTGGATGCGCACGGTTTCACTCAGGTGGAGGTGAAGCAGACGCGCATGGACGTCATGCACGCCACGCGCCTGTCACCGAACAGCCCGTGGGTCGGCTGGGCGCTGGAGTCGCTGAGCAGAACCACCGGCAAGAAACCTGCGCTGCTGCCCAATCTGGGCGGTTCACTGCCCAATGACGTGTTTGCCGAGGTGCTCGGTTTGCCGACGGTCTGGGTGCCCCATTCCTACCCGGCCTGCTCACAGCATGCACCCGATGAACATCTGCTGGCCCCGGTGGTGAAAGAAAGCCTGCAGATCATGGCCGGTCTATTCTGGGACCTGGGCAATGACGGCGCTCGTCTGGCCCGTGAACATCAGGCACAGGAAACAGGCCAATGAATCAGGCACAACTGAACGCAACACAATGGCTGTCCGGGCAATTCGACGCCATGGAGGCATTACTGCAACAACTGGTCGACATCGACTCCAACAGCTACGACAAGGCCGGTGTCGATGCCGTCGGCGACCTGCTTGCGGCGCAGTTGCAGGCCGACGGGATAGGCGTAGAGCGCATTGCAGTCGAGGGCTTTGGCGATGTGTTGCTGGCCGAACTGCCCGGTGGACCGGGCAAGCCGGTCCTGTTGTTGGGTCATCGCGACACGGTATTCCCCAAGGGCACCACCACGACCCGTGGTTACACGCGGGACGAGAAGCTGGCGTATGGGCCTGGCGTTGCCGACATGAAAGGCGGTCTGGTGCTGAACTGTTTTGCGCTCAAGGCACTCAAGCGCGCCGGTCCGCTGCCGTTTCCGGTGCAGATTCTGTATACCGGCGACGAAGAGATCGGCTCAGGCAGTGCAC
>Ga0308164_10004712_pt1 | contig 11378 bp, 12 predicted proteins | sample PhyTR2_FD_201031 | JGI IMG/M metagenome (GOLD analysis project Ga0308164, IMG submission 201031) | Phyllosphere microbial communities from UC Gill Tract Community Farm, Albany, California, United States - DLSLT.R2 | ecosystem: Host-associated > Plants > Phyllosphere > Unclassified | place: USA... | reverse complement strand
CACAAGGAATACTTCAAGAAACGTGAAGTGGCCTTTGAGGCCAAGAAGAAGACGTTTAAAGCAATCGACTCAAACTGTGCGCTGGAGTAGCGGCGCACAGCCTCATCAAGAGCACACCCATGACCAACAAAGCTGAAAAACCGGATGTAAACAGCTTTACCTTTCTGCTGAAGTGCCCCGGTATTCAGGACGCTCCAACGGTTGTAACTGCCGTGGTTGAGGAGACCCTGATTGAGCTACTGCTCGATGCCGAGGACCCTGAGGACTGGCTGAAAGAATTCTGGTATTGGGACAATCTGCAAACCCGTCTGTTTGACGAGGACGGCGAGATTGCCCTGAGTGCCAGCGGATCTGAGCTGTGGGATTTCATGCGCGACCCCCACCACGGCCGTAACCAGTACGCCGATGCGGTTCAACAGCATCTGGCCAACTTCAAGGACTGCAACGAACCGTACATTCATTCGTTGCGTGACAATTACGACATTCGCCACCTCACGGTGATCCGAGCGTTCAAGAACCAATGGCTGCTGTTGGCCGAAGGTACTAAGAAGTAAAAGGAGAATTACCTTGAGCATAAAGAGTCTCTTTGTTCCCACCCCTGAGGTGGAGCAGTTCAGCAACTACTACGTGGTCCAACTTCTCGCCAAAGAACGCATTCGTTGTATCATGACCGGCGATAAGTTTCAGGACACCAGCTTGGAGTTGGTCGAGAAGTACTTGACCTACTCGTCCAACACGATGCCGGTCAGCTCCGAGGAGGCTTTCTTCAAGACCAAGGCTAAAGAGGTCATGGCCTCCTTCAAGCTGCTGGAGAAAGTCCCTGCGTTCGCCGAAGCACTGCAGTTGGTTGCAGCCTACGCCGGCAACGAGTTTGAAGTCACCAGCGTGACGGCGAACGGCATCCAGCTGTTGTTCAACGTACCGGACGTGGTCGTGGCATGAAAACGATCATTGTCAAACTCGACCCCCTGACGCGCGAAGAGCTGTACGCCGACATCTCGCCGGACCTGCTCGCGTTCATTCTGCTTGAAGCGGTGGTGAACGTTGTCAACGAGCTGCCCATGCCGATCCGGGCGCTGAGCCCTGAAGAGCAGCTGGCCGACGCCATGGACGATACCGACAGCCAGCTGGCCGTGTCGATCGAAAACCTGGTCGGAATCCTGATCGACTACGACGAGAAGAACGGTGTGGATACCAACTCGCCGCAGTACAGCATCGAGGAGTTCAGCGAGTTCGTCAGCAACAAGCTGTACGCTGCCATGGAATCCATCAATTCCAGCAACGACATCACCGAACTGGCTGTGATCACCTCTGTGCTCAACAGCGAAGAGCTGATCAACAACCTGACTTTCACGGCCACTCATTTGGGCGAGCAAGTTCTGTTCACCCTGGGTAACCAGTAACCAAACCCCCCTACCGTTTCGGCGGTAGGGTTATAACCGCTTCTCCTACTTAAAGGATAATACCGATGGACAACGTTGACTTCAATGGCGTCGCTCACCTGCTCTCCCCCGAAGCCCTGCTCGACTACCAGCAGCAAGTGTTTCCGTTTCGTAACGAGCTGTTGTTCGTAAACCTCACCCCGATGCTGGAACAAGACCCGGCGTACGAGGTGTTCGTTCCCCTGTTCTACTTCAAGCAGGAATCGCACATCTCCAACAAGACCGACCACATCAAGGTCGAGCCTTACAAGGTCTTCATCAGCAACCTGGGCCGGGTGGTCAATACCCGCAAGAAAGAACTGGAATGGATCGAGCCTACGGTCAACAGCAACGGCTACCACGAGATCACCGTGAGCCTGGGCAAGAAGAAGACCGAACGCCTGGTCCTGGCCCGCGCCATTGCTTGCGCCTTCCTGCCGTTGGGCCCTGAAGTGGCGCAGCTGCATCCCAAGGATCTGCAAGTGGCCCACATCGACGGTGACAAGACCAACTACGAGCTGAGCAACCTGAAGTGGTCGGTGCCGGCTATTGAAGCCGAAGCAGTTCAGGCCAACGGTCATGACCAGAGCCCCACGGTTGTTGTCTACAACGACCCGATCACCACCACTGCCACAGTGCAGCCACCGGCCGACGTTCCAGCTGCTGGAATGATCCCGCTCGTGGTCTGACCCCAAATCGATCAAACATAACCCTACCCACTCCTTACGGGGTGGGTAGGGTATATGCCTTATTTTTTTTTGTTTCAACGAATCGCGGTTTGCAGGTTCAACCGAACGATTGTACCGCCTGCGGTATGCGCTGCTTTCATCCGTGTCAACATCGAGGTGGTGGGAATCAAGACCACTTCAGCGCTGATACGTGTACCGTATTTACCCAAGCTCTCACCACAGCAGGTTTTGCAGTAGTTACCTTCTTTGGTAGTGCAGTACTCGGTCACGCGGATGTGCAGGGTTTTACCCACCGCTTTATCCAGCACCTCTTTGGTCAACAGGCTCGCCTTACCGTCCAGCATTTGGTAAGAACCGATCCAGTCGTTCTTGTTGAGGGCGTTGATCAGCACCTTCTCCGCCACAGGGCTCCCGCAGTCCTCCTCAGCGACCATCGAGCGGCCGATCAGGCGTAGAGTAGCCTTCACCTGTGCACCACCGTCACCGGTCGCCATAGAGCGGCTGTAGGAGCCACTGACTGCGGTGTTGATGTAGTCCACGATGTGGTTGGGGTCAATCCCCTGATCCAGCGAGTTAGGCAGTGCTTGCCAACCGTCACCTGAGGCATTGGGTTCAATACCAAAGGCTAGGAACATCCGCTTACGCGCGGTGTGGATGAACTTCTTGTTGATAAAGAAGTTCTTGCTGGGACCCTTGAGCATTTCAGCTTCGTCAAGTTTAACCAACTCATCCACGATGGCGGTGAACACCACAGGATCGTTGAGCTCATGCTTGTGCAGCTCCAGCAGCTCAGCCTTACGCTTTAGGACCGCAGGGCTGACCACCAGAACATCCACACCCCCAGGCTTGATGAAGTGCGCACCCAAGCCTTCCATGAAGTAGCAGTTCTCGGTAAAGCGCAAGCAGTCAGTAGCCGAAGACTTACCCTCGGGAACCGTTTCACCCGGCGCAGGATCATCCACCATCAGGTTATCAAGGATGCCCTGGATCAAGCCTTTGGTAAAGGCGCGGTTAACATAGTCAACCAACCCGTACCAGGTCTCCCAGAAGAGCACCACGTTGAACAAGAACAACCCGAAGGTGGTCCGTACTGCGGTGTTCTTAAGGCAGGGGTGGAAGTCTTCAGGCAGCTCGATGATGTCGTCCATGTGGAACAACGGCTCATCAACCTTACCGTCCACCTTCACCGGCTCGCCATCCACCAAGGTCCAGTACTTACCGCCCTCCACGTAGACTGCGTACGGGATCTTCTTGAACTGCCCCGAGGAGTCCTCGTCCTCAAACTGGATTGTGATGATCGATTGGATCATGGCCTTGGAGCCATAACCCTTGTGCTCGAAACACCACTTGAGAAACTCAAGTTTAGTCATCGGTCAGTACCAAGGAGTGAATGAAGGTTTCGATCTTGATCATGGCGGTGTAGTCGGTGATCACATCGCTCAGGTAGCGCAGCAGCTTGTCCTTGATCACAGGGGTGTTCATCTCGCTGATCAAGTACAGACCTGTCACCTGCTTACCGTAGACCAGAAGGTTCTCTTCGGTAGGGTTGTCGGTCAGTGCTTCCAGCTCACGGCTAAAGAAGCTTAGAAAGCTTTGCACAGAGCCGCCCAGCTGTCCGTTGTTACGGATGTGGTCAAAGGCTAAGGTGCCTTCCAGCAATGCCTTGTTGGCCACCACACGCTTGACGATGTTGACCGGCAGGATCTCGCTGTTGTCTTCCTGCAGCAGGGCGTTACGGATTACGATCAGGGTGACTTCACTGACGTCCAGAATCAGACGCTCGTAGATGTCCAGATCAAACTGCTCACCCAAGTACTTCTCCATCAAGAGCAGCAAACGCTCCTTAGGGGGAATGTCGCGTGAGTCCAGCAGGTCCGCCAAACCGATCAAGTCCTGGTACTGGTCCAGGTCAAAGAACAACTGACCCAAGTTGGTAAGTTCCACCAACGTCTGTGCACACGCCTCATCCTCATCTAAGGTGAAGCCCATGCGTACTAGGTTGTCGATTATATTACTGGTTATGAGCTGAAAGACCGCATTCTTCTTTTCAGGGATGTGCGTGGTGTCATCCACCAACAGCTCGGTGATGGTGTTGGGCAGCAGTGTATCGTAGCCACCCACATCAGGAATACCGTCTTCGCTTTCCACCTGCTCCTTGAAGTTATCCGGGCAGGTTAAGAGAATTAAATTAAACGCTTTGATCAATATTTTAGCTTGAGGCTCAGGGATTGAGACCTTGAAGTCCTCCCAGATACCCCCCATGAGGCTGGCGGCAAGATCATCATCCTCATGCATCAATACCGCTTCTTGAGTGTCAATAATCATTGGGGTAATACCCGTGTCTATACATTAATAGGGAAACATAGCATATGGCTAACAAACAAACTGCACTGCGCGCTAAGAAAGAACAGAAGCGCAAAGCTGTAAGCAAGCAGAAGCAGAAACAGGCCAACGTTAAGCGCAATCCCGATGGCTCTTCGCTTAAGATGCAAGAAGACGTCTCGCTGCTCAAGCAAGCAGCGCGTCAAGGCATCGCCTCTGCCATGCGCCGTGCACACACCTCACGCAAACGCAAAGGCATCAAGACCGAAGCGGGCGAGCTGACCAACAAGATGGTCATGGAAAACATCAACGAAGTGATCCCCCAGATCGTGCGCCTGCACGCGGGCATCGAGTTGTTCGAAATCCTGGGCAATGAAAAGCGCTTCGAGATCACCCAGGACGAGCGCGACCTGATCAAAGCGGTCGATGAGTGCGTAGTACTGGCGGCCGAAGACATCCAAGCCATCAGCGTGATGATCGAAGCCAGCAAGCAGCCGTCTGACTATCAAGAAGTCTACGTGCACATGGTTGAAGTCTTCGCCCAGATCGGCGCTGACTACCAGCCTCGCGTACTGGCCATGCTGCAGGTCCAGGGCGCTCTGATCGACACGTACGCGAACGAACACCGCGGCTCCATGCCGATGTACCCGTTCATGATGCAACAGCACGAGCTGCGTATGCTGCGCGTGGGCAAAGAGTACGCCACCCAGTTTGCAGCCGACCGGGCGCAGCACGACTACACCCCTGATGCGCCCATGCCGTCTGATCCGGTAGAGCCCAGCTTGGCCGTTGAGCCGAACCTGGAACAGGACGTTGAAGCAGGTCGTGGTCAGACTGACTCCATCCACACCTACGAAGACATCGGCGGTGTTGCCACCCCTGATCTTGCCACTGAACAACCGCAGTAAGGATTTTTACCATGAGTGATGAGAACACTGTCGGTCCAGCCGGCGAACCTACCCCGCCGGTGCAGCACGTCACCGAAGCCGCTTTCACTGACACTCACACGTCAGCCAACACCCCCATGAAGAAGCTGCTGGACCCGCAATCGGGTTTCATCCGCGAAGGCACCCCCGGCGACCGTGAAAAAGGTTACCTGCCAATCTTCCTGGGTAACCAGCGTCTGGAACAAGAAGCGGCTCAAGAGCTGCTCGCTCGTTGGTTGCGTAAGCAGGCCATCATCGACCTGGCCAAGAAGGACCAGATCTCCGAGAGCATGTTGTCCTCGGCCAGGGGTGAGTGGGATCAGTACCTGCAAGCGAACTACCCCACCAAGACCCTGGAACAAATGGAAGACATGGCGCGTGAGCTCTTCCGCTTCTTCGAAGACTTCCAGGACAACATCGCCGTGCGTTCAGCCGTCATGAACGAGGCCGGTGTTACCAACGTCTCCGACCGCGGCAGTGGCGTAGTCAAGTCCGACATCCTGGGCAAGACACCGGGTTCTTCGACCAAAGGCTTCTCGGTCTCCGATGTCATGCGTCGCTCCTCGATCCGGGCTGAGAAGGGTGAGTTCCAGTTCGACCTGCTGCTGCGCAACTCCTACACCAGCCTGACCTTCGTGCGTTTCAGCAAGCTGGATCTGGCCGGTCTGATCTCCGACATCAACCGTACCGTTAAAGGTTACGTGCGCATGGTGGGTGAGAACAGCATCACCCTGGCCTACATCGCCGGCGCCAAGGTGGTCTGGAACTTCCTGGCCACGCGTATCGTCAACAGCTCGGTAGCGGGCATTGTGGACTTCAACGATCTGGCCCGGGTGATTCGCCTGAGCGACTTCGGTGCGATCTGCATGGCCATCATCCGCTCCACCCACCCCAACGGGATCAACCTGGACCTGCGCTGCCTGAACAACGCCTGTGGCGAGCATTCGTTCCAAGTGGTGGACGCTGACAAGCTGCTGCGTATCCGTCACTCGGTCATGAGCGATGAAGATGCGGCCATCTTCGGTAACCTGGGCAACGGCAAAGCCAAGTACACCGTGGAAGAAACGCTGGCGTTGATCAAGAAGGCGACCTACAACCTGGAAACCAACCGGGTGTACAACGAAGACAAGTCGATTGCTTTGGAAATCGGCTCGCCCTCGTTGGCAGAAGCGTTCGAAACCTTCGACTACTACGCCGGCCGTATCAACCCACAGTTGGCTGACCTGCGCAGCAAGATTGTGGACCAGCAGGAGTTCGAGCAGCAAGCGGCTTTGCTGTACACCACCCTGGGTTCTACCGAGTTCTTGCACTGGGTCCGTACGTTCATCAGCGTAGCACCGCCTAATACCGACGAGCAAGATGTTGTTCTGCATCGGTCCGAAAGCGATCCTGCTCAGTTCAACAGCGGTCTGATGGAAGTGATCCTGGACAGTCCTGCGCTGAACAAGACGTTCTCAGCGTTCATGCTGAACAAGACCCCGTTCATGTCGTACACCTTCGTGGGCGTGGCCAACTCGCAGTGCCCCAAGTGTGGGAAGCATTCGACTGAGTTCCAAGAGCAGTCGGCGCGTTTGGGTTACACCCCCATCGACCCATTCATGGCTTTTTTTACCCTCACCCAGTTGAAGCTGATGAACCAAGCAGTGGAGTCTCAGGAAGCCCGGCAAGAAGCCACCTCGGTATAAGAGGACGGGTTTACTCAGACGCCTACCGTGCAGTGACTTCGGCGATGCTTGGCAAACAACCCCAAGGTAACTTGGAGAAGCAGGCGTTTGACGAGCAGCTCATGCACGACTTCAACATGGGTTACCTGACCCCTGCCACAATGACTCCCCACAGTTCGGTGCTCTTTATTGACAAGGAGAATGCGTTCCAACACCCCTGGTCAATAAAGAACGTCGGTCGCCAGTACGGCTACGCAAGGCTTAAAGAAATCATTCCGTTGAATGACTATTTAACCTTGCCCGCTTTTCTGGTGGAAGATCTGGTGGAAGGAATCTCAGCTGGCAGTGAGCAGCGCACTAAGAAGGAGCTGGAGTCTACCCCTCCACCCCTTCCGCTCACCAAGGAAGAACGTGAGCAAATGGAAATGATGAAGAAAGCAGGTGCGGTCTAAAACCTTGGCATAAAGGATACTCTCGGGGGCAACCCCGGGGGTATCTTATGCTGTCACATCCCCCGTATTTTTTGCTTATCCACTCATTAGAAAGGGCCCTTTCCATGAGCAATGAAGATTACACTCCACCCGAAAGCACCGCCACTTCCAAGCAAACCGATCAGGCGCTGGCCCAGGCCGCCAAGGCCACCGCGGCTGACACCAGCGAGAAGAAAGCTCAAGCCCCCTCCGCCGGCGCTGCAAAAGAGCCCAGCCTGAACGAAACCCCTGATGTCATCGGCATCGGCAAGATGATCAACGCCAAGGGCGATCTGGTCACCGACGTCATGAAGGCGCGCATCGAGCGTCACCTCAAGTACCTGCGCTCTGAAACGAGCTTCAAGGACCGCGAAGAAGCCACCAACGAGCAGGTGACCTTCATGGAAACCGTGGGCAACATGCTCAAACTGGACTTCGAACAGTACGTGGTCGTCACCGACTTCTTCCTGGGCGAGATCCGCAAGACTCCCGAAGTCTTCTCCGAGAGCGTGGCCTTCCGCTTCATCGCCGGGCTGACCCGTCAGTACCCGTCCGAGTACATCAAGAACTACCAGACCTACATCGAGCTCTTGAGCAAGATCGCCAAGAACTGGAAGGTGCGGTACAAACTCGGCCAGCTGATGGACATCACGTACGCCATCAGCGACTTTGATCGCCGGGGCAAAGAAAACGTGACCCAGTACTTCCGCAAAGTGACCAGCGTTTAACGCTGGCTTCACCCTCACGTTTTAGGAAAGATCATGGAACCACTTGACATCACGCATGAAGAAGATGCCGGCCACGACATCCCCGAAGCTCCCCATGTGGAAATCATGTTCGACGCGCTCAACGATACCATTGCGGGTAACGAGGGGCTGACGCAAGCTCAGCATTATGCTTTGGGCGTGTTGTCGGCGAACGGATATCGCAACGTACCGGCGGTGGCCGGTAACGAAAGCTTCTTTGGCTCCATCAGTAACGGGGCCAAGAACGCTTACGCGTACATCGTCAAGATGTTCAAATCGGTGTGGGGGTTCTTCTTCAACCGAGACGCGGTAAAAGAGGCTGATGAAGCCAAGAAAGAAATCAAGCAGTTGGACCAAGAGCTGACCGATGCGGTCGGTGGAAAGTCTGATGAGCAGGTGCAGGCAACGCTGAAGAAGGTTGCTAACATCAAGCCCGAAGATGTCCCAAACGGCCAGCAAGCTGATTTCGACAAATTCCTCACGGGTCTGCAAGGGGCCTTGCACAAAGGCGGCACTCCTGCTGATCGCCTGAAGACGCTCAAAGAGTTCATTGGCAAAGCGCCACATGTCAACCTCAAAGCGCAGGGTAGTGTCAAGATGGCTGTGGATAAGGTTGTGGACATCAACAAGAAGTTCATTGCCCTGGTCACCAATGCCGATACCGAGATCAAACAAGGTACCGACAAGACCATCACGAAACTGGCCATTGCCATCGTAAGCGATGTGGCCAAGTTCATCCCGCATGCCAACAAGACCATCGCTGATTTGAGTCGGCACCAAGCCATCAACGACTTGAACGAGGCCAAGCAGGTACACACCCAAGCTCAAGCCGAGATCGAAGCGAACCGTGCGTTGGCACTGGCTATCAAAAGCCACACCAACGCGCTGAACGAAGAGATCAAGTTCTACGAAGGGTTGCTGGAAGAAGATGTCAAGGGCACCCACACGGCCCGGCATTTGACGCTGCTGCGTGGCATCCTGACCTTCTCCACCAACGTGGCCCAGTACCTTAAGCGCTCGTTTGCAGCGCTGGTCAGGCTCTCCAAAACCGTCAATGCGGTGTTCGCCGCGTAACCCCTCTTTTCATTAGGACATGTCATGGACACCATTGACCTCAACCAGTTGGACGATGTAGACCGCGAGGTACCCGATACCCCGCACGTCGAAATCATGTTCGACGCCCTGAACGACACGCTGACCGGCACTGAAGGTATGGTGCTCACTGAAGCCCAGCATTATGCCAACGGTGTGCTGTTTGCCAACAGTTCTCGCGTCAGCGGTAACGAAAGCTTCTTCGGCTCGATCGCCAGCGGCGTTAAGTCGGCGTACGACTACATCGTCAAGATGTTCAAGTCGATCTGGGGTTTCTTCTTCAACCGCGATGCGGCAGAGGAAGCCAAGGAAGCCAAGCAAGAAGTGGCGGCTCAAAAGGCTGAAGTTCAGAAAGCACCTGAGCCTGAACCCAAGAAGTTGGAAGACCACCAGGCGAAGTACAAGAAGGCTGTTGGTGATGTGATCTCGTTGGCCGGTAAGTTCGAAGAGATGATGGAACACGTCAACCGTCGTCCTGCCGGCGAAGCTAAGTTGCGACCAGGCCCTAACTCCAAGGGCATTGCGATCATGAACATCATCGCCGCAGGAACCCGGGCGTACGAACCGACCCGGGTCTTGACCACCAAGAACACCACCCGCTTCGACGATGTGAAAAGCAAAGCCGACGCTGCTGCTGTGTTCACAGCGTTGGAACACGACATCGGGGCTGGTACTACGCTGGTGAACACCCTCAAGACCTGCGGCGCTGATATTGGTGCTGAGATCAAGCGCCTGGAAAAGGCCATGACGTCTGGGCCCTTGACCACCGAAGAAAACGAAGAGCTGCGGGTTCTTCGCACGGTAATGGGGATGGGTACCAAAATTGCTCAGTACCTTAAGCGCCTTGTCAAAGCGCAGAAGCATCTGGCCACTGTAACTGGCGAAATGTTCAAAGCGTAAAGCGGTATAAATAACCCCTACCCCAGCCTTGACGGTGGGGTAGGGGTTATGGTTGCTAGGCTGCTTCTTTTTGTTTTTCTTTAACGTTGTTCTTAAGCATGTTCAGCTCATTGGTCATGCCCAACTGCTGCATGCGATCTTCGAACACTTCCTGAAGTTTATCAGGTAGTGGGAAGCGAAACAGGTCATGACACAACCCCATCGCATTCGCCTGTGGACTGCTGGCGTAGTTGACTGCAATCTCCCGGAACTTACTGGCGTCAGCTCCTTGGATCTGGTAGACCTCCATCATGGTGGTTCGGTTACTGGCGTTCAGCGCAAGGGTAGCATGTGGGTACGCACCTTCCACGTCAATGTCTGAGGTATCGGTACGACCGTTGCTGAGTACATCAATAAGCCCTGAGAACAGCGGCTTACCAAATGATGCGTTCTTCTCAGTATCAAGCAGCGCAATCCAGTCACCCAGAGTCGGCAGCTTCTCAGTGAAGTGCTTGTCACGGTTAACAGGAGTGGAGCCCCACACAAAGCCACGCTCACGCGCAAAGAAGGACAGGGTGTCGGAGATCATCTTAGGTTGCGAGACGTAGTTGAAGTACTCAGAGTACTTAAGCAGCATCGGCAGCGAAAGGGAGAAGTCACTGGTCTTCTCGTTGATCTCTTCAATGACAAAGTTATCGCAGATGTTGTACATGGAGTAGATGTAAGGCCACTCCGACTGCATGTGACGATGCCACTGAGGCGAGCCCTGGTCGTGCTCCTTGCCCTCTTCGGTGTAAAGCTTACCTGGGACGCCCTCAAGGGTTGCAACCGCCTGCAGAGCGTTACTCTCAAGCTTACCCACCACTGGCTGGCGTTTGATAGCGTAGAAGGAACCTGCATCGGCAAACTGCCAAGTGGCCATGGTGCGGATAGTAGGAAACTTCTCCTGCCATTCCAAGGGCGACTTGGTACCGTCTTCCTTAACCTTGTGCGTACGACCTGGGTGCAGCTTGTAGTACTTGTACTCACGCGGGACACGAGGGTCAGAATACACGTGAGCCAGATCATAGCCTTCATTAACCAAGGCTTCTTCGTTCTTGGTCATGTCGTAGATGGCGTTCCAAGCAGTCACCCAATCAGGCTCCCACTCGTGCATCTTCTGGATACAG
>Ga0308164_10004711_pt1 | contig 11382 bp, 8 predicted proteins | sample PhyTR2_FD_201031 | JGI IMG/M metagenome (GOLD analysis project Ga0308164, IMG submission 201031) | Phyllosphere microbial communities from UC Gill Tract Community Farm, Albany, California, United States - DLSLT.R2 | ecosystem: Host-associated > Plants > Phyllosphere > Unclassified | place: USA... | reverse complement strand
CAGCCAGGACCGCGACGACCTGATCGCCAACCTGTCCGGCGATTTGAAGCGCGTGAAGAACCAGGACACGCTGACCACCATGCTGTCCTATTTCTGGAAAGCCGATGCCGACTACGGCATGCGCCTGGCCAAGGCGGTCGGCGTCAGCGGCGACAGGATCGCGCCGCTGGCGGGCGCGTTGAAGGAATAAGCCTTCGTGCAGACGGGCGGGCGCTTGCCCCGCCTCTCGCGCCACCCTCGGGGTGGCTTTTTTTTTGGCGTCCCTCCGGCCAAGTTGGTATCATCTTGTCTCTATGGACATTTTGGCATGCGTACCCCGCATTGCCCATGCATGCACCAAGCGTTCCCGTTCCTGCACTGCTGCGTAAATTCTTGCCTTCATGCTACCCTGAGGTCCTCGACCCCTGCGCGCCGCGTCCTCGCACGCTTGGCCGGCCGGGTCGACGAGGGCAGTGGGAGCGCATGCGCTGCATTGTCGGAACCCCTTTCGCGCCGGCAGGCGGCCGGCGCGCCGAATATATTGCATCCGAGGCACAAGCAGCATGACTGATTTACAAATGAGCCTGATCGCAGCCAGCGGCGTCTTCGTCGCCGGCGTCATCGGTTACAACAAGTGGCAGGAATACAAGGCCCGCAAGAGCGTCGAGCGCGCGTTTTCGTCGGACCACGACGACGTGCTGATGAAAACCGGCGCCGCCGCCGAGCGTGCGCCCGCCGCTCCGGTCGAGCGTCACGAGCCGGTGTTCGACGGCGATGTCGCGGCCGTGGCGCCGCTCGACGTGCCGCCGGACGATATCGCACCGTCGGTGCTGGTGCCGGGGCCGGACGCGCTGGCCGAACCCGTGGTGCATGCGGCCGGTCCGCTGCCGTCCCCTGCATCGTCCCCTGCATCGCCCGTGGCGGCAGCCACCGATCCGGCCGAGCCGCTGGCCCCGCTGGCCGGCGCCATGCCCGCCATGCCCGCCATGTCCATCCCATCGGCCCCGGCGCAGCTGGCCGAAACCCTGGTCGATCCGCTCATCGATTGCCTGATCCCGATGAATGCCGAAGGCCCGCTGCGCGGCGAGCGCATCCTGCCGGCGCTGCAGAAGCTGCGCCGCGTCGGCAACAAGGCGGTGCACTTCGTCGGCCTGGCCGTGAACGGCGACTGGGAGCCGATCGTGCACGGCGGCGTCTACACCAAGCTGCAGGCCGGCGTCCAGCTGGCTACCCGCACCACCGCGCTGAACGAGCTCGAATACTCGGAAATGGTCACGCGCCTGCGCGCGGTGGCCGACGAGATCGGGGCCGAGCCGGAAGTGCCGGACATGATCGAAGTGATGAGCGAAGCGAAGAACCTGCACCGCTTCGTGGCCGGCCACGATGCCCAGCTGGGCGTGAACCTGGCCTCGAAAGGCGCACCGTGGGCGATGTCGACCCTGATCGGCGCGCTGGAAAACCAGGGCTTCGATGTGCGTCCCGACGGCCGCTTCGCGATGCCGGACGGCGCGCCCGGCAAGACCCAGGGCGTGCTGTTCACGCTGTCCACCAACGTCACCCTGGGCGCCGACACGACATCGCGCCTGACCCTGCTGCTCGACGTGCCCTGCGTGGCCCCGGCCAAGGACGGCTTCGGCCAGATGGTGGCCTGCGCCAAGTCGCTCGAGCTGCGCCTGGACGGCGCCATCGTCGACGACTTCGACCAGCCGCTGCTCGACGCAAGCCTGGACGAGATCGCCGGCCAGGTGCGCGAGTTCTACCAGGAGATGGACGCCGCCGACATCCCGGCCGGCTCCGCGCGCGCGCTGCGCCTGTTCAGCTGAGGTTTGCGATGACGGAAGCGCACGCCGACGACCTGGCCCGCATGGCCTGGCTGGTCGAGGAACTCAACCGCCATATCTATAACTACCACGTGCTCGATGCGCCGACCATTCCGGACGCCGAGTACGACAAGCTGTTCCGCGAACTGCAGGCGCTGGAGGCGGCGCATCCGGAGGCGGCCTCGAACGATTCGCCGACCACCCGCGTCGGCGCCGCGCCGATTCCCGAATTCAGCCAGGTAACGCACGCGCTGCCGATGCTCTCGCTGAACAACGGCTTTTCCGACGAGGACATCGACAACTTCGACCGCAAGGTGCGCGACGGGCTCGATGCCGGCCAGGTGCGCTATGCGGCCGAGCTGAAGTTCGACGGCCTGGCCATCAGCCTGCGCTACGAGGACGGCGTGTTCGTGCAGGCCGCCACCCGCGGCGACGGTTTCACCGGCGAAGACGTGACGGCCAACATCCGCACCGTGCGCGTGATCCCGCTGCGCCTGCATGGCGACGAGGTCCCGTCGGTGCTGGAAGTGCGCGGCGAAGTCCTGATGTTCAAGGGCGATTTCGAGGCGCTGAACGCGCGCCAGCGCGAGGCCGGCCAGAAGGAATTCGCCAATCCGCGCAACGCCGCCGCCGGCAGCCTGCGCCAGCTCGACGCCCGCATCACCTCGCAGCGCAAGCTGCGCTTCTTCGCCTACGGCATCGGCGTGCTGGAAGGCGCCGCCATGCCGGAATCGCATTCCGCGGTGCTCGACTGGTTCGGCCGTCTCGGTTTGCCGGTGTCGGCGGAACGCGCGGTGGTCGGCGGCGCCGAGGGCTTGCTCGATTATTACCGCAGCATCGGCGCCAAGCGCAGCGGGCTCCCGTACGAGATCGACGGCGTGGTGTACAAGGTCGACCGCCTGGCCGACCAGCGCGCGCTCGGTTTCGTGTCGCGCGCGCCGCGCTTCGCGCTGGCCCATAAATTCCCGGCCGAGGAAGCGCTGACCGAAGTCCAGGCGATCGACGTGCAGGTCGGCCGCACCGGCGCCATCACGCCGGTGGCGCGCCTGGTGCCGGTATCGGTCGGCGGCGTCACCGTCACCAACGCGACCCTGCACAACGAAGACGAGGTGCGCCGCAAGGACGTGCGCGTGGGCGACACCGTGGTCGTGCGCCGCGCCGGCGACGTGATCCCGGAAGTGCTGTCGGTGCTGCTGGAGCGGCGCCCGACCCCTGCGCCGCCGGTGTACGAACTGCCGAAGACCTGCCCGGTGTGCGGCTCGCACGTGGTGCGCGAGGAAGGCGAGGCGATCGCCCGCTGCTCCGGCGGCTTGAGCTGCGCGGCCCAGCGCAAGGAAGCCATCCGCCACTTCGCCGGCCGCCGCATGATGGACATCGAAGGCCTGGGCGACCGCTATATCGACAGCCTGGTCGAATCGAACCTGATCCACCGCGTGGCCGACCTGTACCGTCTGACGCTGGACGACCTGCTGGCCATGAAGCGCCTGGCCGACGAACGCGACGGCACCACGCCCGAAACGGTCAAGCAAGGCAAGGTGCCGACCAAGTGGGCGGACAACCTGCTGGCCGCGATCGCCGCCAGCAAGCGCCCGCCGCTGGAGCGCCTGCTGTTCGCGCTCGGCATCCGCCACGTCGGCGAATCCACCGCCAAGACCCTGGCCGACTGGCTCGGCAGCCTGGCGCTGGTGCGCCGTGCGCCGGCCGCGCTGCTGCGCGTGCTGCCCGACATCGGCGGCACCGTGGCCGAAGCCATCGCCGATTTCTTCGCCGAGCCGAAGAACCAGCAGGCGCTCGATGCGCTGCTGGCCGCCGGCGTGGCGCCGCAGGGCGAGCACGCGCCGAAAGCCGGCCTGCGCGACAAGCTCGACGAGGTCGCGCTGCTGGCGGCGCTCGGCATCCCGAAAATGACCGAGCCGCGCGCGCGCCAGCTGCTCGAAGGCCGCTCGCTGGACGAGCTGGCGCACCTGAAGATCTTCAGCGTGTTCGGCCTGCCGGCGCCGCTCGTGGCCTCGCTGGAAACCTGGACCGCCGACCCGGACAACCAGGCCGCGCTGGCCGCCTTGATCGCGCTGCGGCGCGAACTGCTGGACGCGCTGCCGCAGGACACGGCGCCGGACGCCGGCGGCCCGCTGGCCGGCCGCACCTTCGTGCTGACCGGGACCCTGCCGACGCTGTCGCGCGACGCCGCCGGCGCGCTGATCGAGGCGGCGGGTGGCAAGGTGTCCGGCTCGGTGTCGAAGAAGACCTCGTACGTGGTCGCCGGCGCGGAAGCCGGCAGCAAGCTGGACAAGGCGGAAAGCCTGGGCGTGACCGTGCTCGACGAAGCCGGCCTGCTGGCCTTGCTGGCCGATGTGAACAATGACAAACAGGGATGAAGAATGAGCGTAATTAGAAAAGCCGTATTTCCGGTGGCAGGCCTCGGCAGCCGCTTCCTGCCCGCCACCAAGGCGCAGCCGAAGGAAATGCTGCCGATCGTCGACAAGCCGCTGATCCAGTACGCGGTGGAAGAGGCGGTCGCCGCCGGTATCACCGAGATGATCTTCATCACCGGCCGCAACAAGCGCGCCATCGAAGACCATTTCGACAAGGCCTACGAGCTGGAAGCCGAACTCGAAGCGGCCGGCAAGGAAGCGCTGCTGAAACTCGTGCGCGGCGTGATCCCGAAGAGCGTCAACTGCATCTACATCCGCCAGTCCGAGCCGCTCGGCCTGGGCCACGCGGTGCTGTGCGCGCGCCCGGTGGTCGGCAACGAACCCTTCGCCGTGCTGCTGGCCGACGACTTCATGGACACGGCGGCCGGCCACAAGCCGGTGCTGGCCCAGATGACCGACCTGTTCACCTACGAGAAATGCAGCGTGCTGGCGGTGCAGGACGTCCCGCGCGAAAACACGCGCCAGTACGGCATCGTCAGTGCCAGCGCCTACCGTCCGGACCTGGAGCTGGTGCAGGGCATCGTCGAAAAACCGAAGCCGGAAGAAGCGCCGTCGACGCTGGCCGTGGTCGGCCGCTATGTGCTGACCGGCGCCATCTTCGACCACCTGGCCACGGTCGGCAAGGGCGCCGGCGGCGAGATCCAGCTCACCGACGGCATCGCCGCGCTGATGCAGCACGAACGCGTGCTGGCCTACCGCTACGCCGGACAGCGCTATGATTGCGGTTCCAAGCTCGGTTACCTGCAGGCGACCGCCGCCGTCGGCATGAAGCACCCGGAGACGGCCGACGATTACACCGCTTTCCTGAAACACTTGTGCAGCGAGGTGAAATGATGGCCATCCGCGAGATCCTGAAGATGGGCGACCCGCGCCTGCTGCGCGTGGCCGAACCGGTCGACGCGTTCGACACGCCGGCCCTGCATGCGCTGATCGCCGACATGTTCGAGACCATGCACGCGGTCGACGGCGCCGGCCTGGCCGCGCCGCAGATCGGCGTCAACCTGCAGCTGGTGATCTTCGGCTTCCGCCAGAACGGGCGCTACCCGGACGCGCCGGCCGTGCCGGAAACGGTATTGATCAATCCCGTGCTCACGCCGCTGTCGGACGAACTGGAAGAGGGCTTCGAAGGCTGCCTGTCGGTGCCGGGCCTGCGCGGCAGCGTGCCCCGTCATACGCGTTTGCATTACGAAGGCTTCGATCAATATGGAAATCGTATCACCCGCGACGTCGACGGCTTCCATGCGCGCGTGGTGCAGCACGAAGTCGACCACCTGCTCGGCATCCTGTACCCGATGCGGATCAGGGACTTTTCGCGCTTCGGCTTCACCGAAGTGATGTTCCCCGACCTCGACCCAAAGGCCGACGATTGAACGCTTCCTCCATCTTCCGTGCGCTGGCGGCCGGCGGCCTGGCGCTCGCCGCGGCCGGCGCGCACGCCCAATCGGCGCCGCTGTTCACCTGGACCGACGCCGCCCCGAAAAGCGAGCTGTGGATCGACAGCGGCTTCGCCACCTGGCACTTCGACCGCGACAAGGACCTGAACGGCGCCAACCACGGACTGGGCCTCGAGTACCGCTTCTCGGGCACGATGGCGGCGACCGCGGGACGCTTCTACAACAGCGACCGCCAGTACTCGAACTATGCCGGCGTGATCTGGCAGCCGTGGGCAATCGGCCCGGTGCGCATCGGCGCCGCGCTGGCCGCCTTCGACGGCTACCCGCACATGCGCGACGGCGGCTGGTTCCCGGCGGCGATTCCGACGCTGACCTACGAGTACCAGCGGGTCGGCGTGAATGTGGGGATCATCCCGAGCTACAAGGACCGCTTGTATGGCGGGATTTCGGTGCAGCTGAAGATCAAGCTGTTCTGACGGTTGCGTTCGCGCGTACGTGGATTGAACGCGTGGACGGGGAACCCGTCCACCCTACCCGAAACGCATGCGTAGGGTGGACGGCTTGCCGTCCACGCGTTCAACCCGTGTTTGCATCCACGCGTCTTATTTATAAGGCGACTTCCCCCCATCAGCAATGAACGCATCGATCCGCGCCTCCAGCACCGGCAAGGGCACCGCCCCCATCTGCAGCACGGTATCGTGGAAGGCCCGGATATCGAAGCCCTTGCCCAGCGTCGCCTCCGCCTTGGCGCGCGCCTTCATGATCGCCATCTGCCCCAGGTAGTACGACAGCGCCTGTCCCGGCCAGGAGATGTAGCGGTCGACCTCGGTCTCGATCTCGTGATCCGACAGCGCCGTGTTGTCGTGCATGTAGGCCTGCGCCTGTTCGCGCGTCCAGCCCTTGGCGTGGATGCCGGTGTCGACCACCAGCCGCGCTGCGCGCCAGGCCTGGTAGCTCAGCATGCCGAAGGTTTCGTAGGGCGTCTCGTAGATGCCCATTTCGCTGCCCAGGCGCTCGCAGTACAGCGCCCAGCCTTCGCCGTAGGCCGAGATGTAGGCGCGCCGGAACGGCGGCACGCCTTGCTGTTCCAGCGCCACCGGCATCTGGAAGGCGTGGCCCGGCGCCGATTCGTGCAGGGTCAATGCGGGCAGGCTGTAGAGCGCGCGCGCCGGCAGGTTGTAGGTGTTGACGAGATAGATGCCGGGACCGCCGCGCGCCGAGGTGTAGTAGGGCGCCTGGTCGGGCGGCACCGGGACGATCGAAAAGCGCCGGCGCGGCAGGTAGCCGAAGTACTGGTCGGCTTTGGCATCGAATTTCTTCGCGATCCAGGCCGCGTTCTTCAGCAGCTCGTCCGGCGTCTTGGCATAGAACTGCGGGTCGGTGCGCAAAAAGGCGAGGAAGGCCGGCAGCTCGCCCTTGAAGCCGGCCTGCGCCATCGTCTGCCCCATCTCGGCGCGGATCTTTGCCATCTCGGCCAGGCCGATCTCGTGGATCTGCGCGGCGCTCAGGCTCGTCGTGGTGAACTCGACGATCTTCGACTGATAATACGCCTTCCCGTCCGGCAGGCTCTCGGCCGCCAGCGCGGTGCGCGCGTGCGGGAAGTAATCGTCGCGCACGAATCGCAGCACCGCGGCGTAGGCCGGCTGCACCGAGCCGGCGATCAGCTTGATCCCTTCTGCGCGCAGGGACTCCTGCGCCGACGCGGGAATCGCGGCCGGCATGGTCTTGAACGGTGTGTAGTAGACCGTGTCCTGCGGGTTCCTGGCCTCGGCAATCGCCACCAGCGGCGCTTCGCGCCCGGCCAGCGTCACCTTCGGCGGCGTGAAGCCGCGCGCCAGGCCGGCGCGCATGTTGGCGGTTTCGTCGGCGAAGTAGCGCGGCAGGTCGGCCAGCTGGCGCAGGTAGGCGCGGTATTCGGCCTCGTTCTTCAGCGGACGGCGTGCGATGTACGTGATGTCGGACCAAAACGCGCTGTCGGCGTTCACCGGCTGCTCGTATTGGCGGAAGCGCTGGGCGGCCACGAAGGCGGCAATCTGGGCGCGGTAGACCGCATAGTTGATCTTCTCGGGCGCCGACAGCGCGTCCGGCCGGATGGCGTCGAGTTTGCCCAGCACGTCCTGCCAGTAGGCCAGGCGCGCGGCCTGGGTACGGGCGTCGACGCGCGCCAGTTCGCCGCTCTCGGCGCGCGGCGCGTCGTCGTCCCAGGCCAGGCGCTGGGCGATGCGCCATTGCCATTCGTTCCGGTAGATGGTGCGGAACTGCAGGTCGGCGGGGCCGGGCTTGATTGCGGCGGCTGGGGCCACGGCGGCGGCCAGGGCGGGCCCCGCCGGTATCAGGAAGCCCGACAAGGCAATCGACATGGCGGCTGCCAGCGTCGCGCGCTGCATGGTGCTTGCGCGGACCGGCATCATCGCTTCACCTTCCCGTACGCCTCGCCCGCCTTCCAGGTCGGCATCGCCGGCGCATTCGCCACCGCATAGCCGAGGTTGAGCGTGAACTGCGCCTGCTGCACCATCCCGCTCAGGTCCCAGCTCGGGTCGTACTGGTCGCTCACCTGGTGGTAGTCCTTGGTAAAGGCGCGCATCTTGTCCTCGGCGCCGTGCGCGTGCTCGAAGGCGAACTTGCCGTCGCCCGAGAACACCGCCGAGCCGACGTTAAAGGCCGGCACGCCGGCCTTGGCGAAGCTGAAGTGGTCGGCGCGGAAGTAGGCGCCGCCCAGGTCCGGGGTCGGCGCGGCGAGCGCCAGGCCCATCGACTTGGCGACTTGCGCCGAGGTGGCATACAGCGAGCTGCGCTCGGCGCCGGCGACGCCGATGTCGCGCGTGCGGCCGACGAAGTTCATGCTGTCCAGGTTGAGATCGGCCGCGGTTTTCGCCAGCGGCCAGAGCGGCGCACGCACGTAGGCCAGGCTGCCCAGCAGGCCCTGTTCCTCGGCGCAGGGCCACAGGAAGATCTGGGTGCGTTTGGCCGGACGCGCGGCCGCCGCCTGCGCCATCGCGAGCAGGGCGGCGGTGCCGGAGCCGTTGTCGATGGCGCCGTTCCAGATGTGGTCCGGCTTGCCGTTCTGTTCGTCGATGCCCAGGTGGTCCCAGTGAGCCGAATAGATCACGGCTTCCGCTTTCAGGGTCGGGTCGCTGCCCGGCACCATGCCGGCCACGTTGTACTGCACCACTTCGCGCACCGCGCTTTTGACATCGGCGCGGGCGCGCGCGTTCAGCGCCACCGGCTTGAATCCGCGCACCTCGGCCGCCGCGCGCAGCGTGTCCAGGTCCTTGCCGCCGGCCGCGAACAGGGTGCGCGCGAAGTCCTCGCTGATCCAGCCCTGCAGCGCATTGCCGGCGCCGGCCAGGTGGAATTGTTCGTGGCTGAAGCTGTTCACCGGCACGCTCCACGGATACGAGGCCGAGGCCGTGGTGTGGATCAGCAGGATGCCGGCCGCGCCCTGGCGCACGGCTTCCTCGAACTTGTAGGTCCAGCGGCCGTACCAGGTGAGCGACTTGCCGGCGAAGCGCTCCGGCTCGGCGCCGGTGGGCTGCGGATCGTTGACCATCGCCACCAGCAGCTTGCCCTTGACGTCGGTGCCCGCGAAATCGTTCCAGCCCTGGTCCGGGGCGTCGATGCCGTAGCCGACGAAGAGCACCGGCGCGTCGACCAGGGTGTCGGCGCGGCCGCTGGCGTTGCCGAACACGGCTTCCTGGCCGAAGCGGACGGCCAGCTGCTTGCCGCCGGCCTCGAAGCGCAGGCTGCTGCCGGGCAAGGTCTTCTGGCCGACCATGTCGACTTTCTGCCGGTAGCCGCCGCCCGCGACCGGCTTCAGGCCGAGCGCCGCGGCCTGGGTTTCCAGGTAGCGCACGGTGAGTTCGCCGCCGCGCTGGCCGGTGCCGCGGCCTTCCAGCAGATCGTCGGCCAGGAAGGACAGGTGGGCGCGCAGCGGCGCTTCGAGCACGGTCTGGGCGGACGCGCCGGCGGCCAGCAGGGAAGCGCCGAGCAGGACGGCGTGCGGGGTGGACATCGAACGAAAACGTGGCATGGGAACATTGCATGAGTGGACGATGCGACGATGTTAGCACCGCCCGCCCTGCATGGGATATTGCCTCTATGAATTGTGGGTAAATTTATAGGGTTTTAAAAATGACATCACCCGGACTCAGGCTATAATCGGGGTACGGATGCTGCTCCCACGGGCAGCAACAGCAAGACACAAGAACCGATTCCGACACTCCCTGAATGGACAAACACGATTACAGAGCGCAGCCGCCATGTGCGGGCACGGCCTCGGCTGCGCCACGGTCGGCGCATGCGCAGCCGCTCGTGCAGACCTGGCAGCGCCTGAGCGGGCAGCTGGTGCCGCTGATCGGCGAAAATGGTTTCGGCGCATTGTTCGGCCGTACGCTGCGCCTGGAAGCGGCCGCGTACCCATGGCTGAGCCTGGAGCCCTCGCGCAAGACCAGCGCGGCCCTGCTGGCCGGCCTGGAAGCGGACCTGGCCGGTATCGGCGCGGATGCCGCCGGCGCTGCGAACGCAGTACTGATGGATACTTTTACCCGTCAGCTCGGCGCCCTGATCGGGCCCGCCCTGACCGCGCGCCTGCTGGCGAAAGGCATGGCCGGAGACGAGCAGCAACAGAATCAACAGGAGCACAAGTAATGAGCGAGAAAGTTACCTTGGGAAAACTCAGTACCGGCGTGCGCGGTCTCGACGTTCTCCTCGGGGGTGGACTGAGCGAATTTTCGTTCACGCTGATCGCCGGCGCACCCGGCAGCGGCAAGACCACGCTGGCCCACCAGATCATGTTCACGCTGGCCCAGCCCGAGCGCCGTGCCCTGTTCTTCACGGTGCTCGGCGAGCCGCCGCTCAAGATGCTGCGCTACCAGCAGCAGTTCGGCTTCTTCGACATGGACAAGGTCGGCACCAGCATCCGCTACGTGAACCTGGCCGACAACCTGCGTTCCGGCGATTTCAGCGGCGTGCTCGAGCGCATCATGCACGAGGTCGAGGATTTCTCGCCCAGCCTGGTGTTCGTCGATTCCTTCCGCTCGGTGGTGCAGACCGGCCGCAACGGCAACGAGGGCTTGTGGGACTTGCAGCACTTCGTCCAGGAACTCGGTTCGCGCATGGCGACCTGGCAGGCCACGACCTTCCTGATCGGCGAATACACCCAGGCCGACGTCGAGGCCAATCCGATCATCACGGTGGCCGACGGCATGATCGCGCTGTCGCACAACCAGGACCAGGACGTGGTGGTGCGCAAGATCCGCGTGGTCAAGATGCGCGGCCAGGGCCACGTTGCGGGTTCGCACACGATGCGCATCAGCGACGACGGCATCCGCGTCTACCCGCGCGTGCTGGCACCGGTGCCGGGCGCCTACAGCGTCATCGAGCGCGACCCGCGCCGCATCCCGACCGGCGTTGCCGGCCTCGATGACCTCCTGCACGGCGGCCTGCCGCAGGGACACACGATGCTCGTGTCCGGCCCCACCGGCATCGGCAAGACCATCCTCGGCACCCAGTTCCTGCAGGCCGGCGCCGCTGCCGGCGAAAACGGCGTCGCCGTGTTCTTCGAAAAGCATACCGCGCGCCTGCGCAACGCCGCGCTGATCGGGATGATCCAGGCGGGCAAGGTGACGGTGCTGGAATCGCGCTCGCTGTCGCTGACGGTCGACGAAATGCTGGACGACCTGGTGGACACCATCGAGCGCACCGGCGCCACCCGGGTCGTCATCGATTCGCTGTCCGAAATCGGCCTGTACCTGGCGC
>Ga0308164_10004710_pt1 | contig 11384 bp, 11 predicted proteins | sample PhyTR2_FD_201031 | JGI IMG/M metagenome (GOLD analysis project Ga0308164, IMG submission 201031) | Phyllosphere microbial communities from UC Gill Tract Community Farm, Albany, California, United States - DLSLT.R2 | ecosystem: Host-associated > Plants > Phyllosphere > Unclassified | place: USA... | reverse complement strand
ACACATTCCTTGCAACAACCTAATCAAAGTAGTGGCGTAACCGGAGGAAAACCTGAGTTGATTTTGATAATAGCAAAAGCAGCAATCGCTGTTGGCGCCGATGGTTTATTCATCGAAACGCATCCCGACCCCTCAAATGCTAAATCTGATGGGGCAAATATGTTGCACTTAGATTTGTTGGAAGAGACATTGACTAAGTTAATTCGTGTAAGACAAGCAATTTTGTAACTTGGCAAATCCAAAAGTATTCCTCACCGCCGAATGGCGAAAATTAGCTTTAGCACAATATGCTGTTGATGCTGAAATTCTTAATAAATATCTACCACCACATACAGAATTGGACGATTGGCAGGGCAAGTACCTGGTAAGCCTGGTTGGTTTTATGTTTGTAGATGTTAAATTACGTGGCTTTAATATCCCATTACATACCAATTTCGAGGAAGTAAATCTTCGATTTTACGTTAAGTACAAAGATGGCGATGAATATAAGCGAGGTGTCGTTTTTATAAAAGAAATTGTGCCATTACCTGCGATAACTTTCGTGGCAAATACCATTTATAAAGAAAATTATCAAACCTTGCCAATGAAACACGTTTGGATTGAGCAGGAGCATCAAATCGAAGTAAATTACCTTTGGAAAAACAAAATCTGGCATAAATTTTCTGTTACTGCCTCATCACAAGCTGAAGAGATTGCCATTGGCAGCGAGGAGGAGTTTATCACTGAACACTATTGGGGTTATACTAAGATCGGGGTTGACAGAACTTCTGAATATGGTGTAGAACATCCACGTTGGGAAGCTTATCCTGTTGATGATTATAAAATTGAAGTCGATTTTGGAATGAATTATGGCAACGATTTCGCTTTCTTAAATAATGCAATACCACATTCGGTAATGCTTGCTGAAGGCTCTGAAATTAGCGTTATGAAGGGAAAAAAGTTTTAAATTCTTGTAGATTAGCTGTTGCTAGAAGCAGCTTTGGATTTCGAGTAGCTGTTTTAACAGCTTCGTGGCGACCTTAGCTGATCATTAAGATTTCCATCGAGACAACTTACTTTGCTATTTAAATCTTAGTAATCACAAATGATGTTCTTCGGTTATTTTTCCTGCCAATCTCAGTTTTGTTATCAGCAATGGGTTTGCTTGCGCCGAAGCCTTTAAAGGTAAGTCTTGTTGTATCAATTTTATTTTTAATCAGGTACTCATATACGGCATTTGCTCTGTTTAATGATAGTTTTTCATTTAATTTGGCATCGCCTATGTTATCTGTATGGCCTTGAATTTCGATGTTTACACTTGCGTTTTGATTCAAGAAATCTATAAGTAAATTTAGCTCTCGAATTGACGCAGGCAGCAAATTATACTTATTTGTATCGAAAAAAATGTTTTTTAAAGTTACATTTCCACCTTGTTTTATCTTTTCAATATAGACTTCTATTTGATAAGGCCTGTTAATATCGCCGGCCTTTAATTCAAAATTTTCGGAGTAAAACAGATAGCCTTCAGCATTAACATTAAAAAGATAATCACTGCCAATAGGCATCACCGCCAAAAATTGCCCGGTCTCGGCGTCAGTGTAATCGTCGAAAACGGCTTTATTGGATTTTAAATCAATTACCTGGACATTGCTTTCAATTGTTTTTTTGCTGTCTTTATCTCTAACAATGCCTTTTACATATGAAACCCTTAACGGTTTAGCATTTTCAGGAATGCTAAAACTGTAAATATCCTGCCCACCATAACCATCTTTCAGGTTAGAAGAAAACATTCCGAAATTTCCGTCAGCGCTGACAATTAAGCCACTTTCATCTTCAAAAGAATTTATCGGATAGCCCATATTTATTGGTTTTGTAAACTTTCCTGCATCATCCATTCTGCTGTAATAAATATCTTTGTTACCAAAGCCCGGCAAACCGTCAGAGGAAAAGTAAAGCGTTTTTCCATCAGCATGAAGAAATGGTGTGTTTTCATCATTTGAAGTATTGATGTCAGGTCCGAGATTTATTGCCGGTCCCCATTTCGCATCATCCGTGATAGTGCTTTTCCAAATATCGTATCCTCCAGAACCACCCGGACGATTGCTAATGAAATACAATGTCCTTCCATCGGGACTTATGGACGGCTGCGATTCCCAATATTCAGAATTAACAGGCTTGCCGACGTTATAAGGTTCGCCCCAATCCTTTCCCTCGCGATGGGAAACATAAATATCGCATCGTCCTAAACCATCCGGGCGGTTACAGCCTGTAAAGAACAGGTATTTTCCATCAGGAGAAATCGTCTGAGCTCCCTCGTTATATTTCGAAGTATTGATTTTAGACGATAGCGGCGTAGCCGGATTCCAAGTGTTGTTTTTAAACTGTGAATTCCAGAAATCTTCATTTCCATTTACCTGACGGGTAAAAATCAAGGTTTCGCCATCTGCCGTCAGCGCTGGAAAGTACTCAGCATCGGTTGTATTTACACCCTGCCCTAAATTTGTTGGCAAATATTTTACAGGGTTTTTGATGGCTGAAGCCGCAAAATCACAGTCTGCCAAGTATTTTTTCGCTTTTTTGCTTCTGTCTGATGAGTTGTCTAGTGCTAAAAATTCTTTGAAATGTTGTTTGGCTTTATCGTATTCTTGCGTGGCAAATTCAGTTTCTGCCAAGCCAAATAATACTTGCGGCATTACATCCCTGTTAACTGCAATCGCTTTTTGAAATGCAATTTTTGCATCCGTATATTTTTTTTGAATGCGGTAAATATCGCCCAGTAAAATAAACGCGTTCTGAAACCGAGGATCTTCTTTGACAGCACTTTCTAAGCTTTGCGCTGCAGATGCATAATCTTGTTTCTGAATATAGGGATTTGCTTTTTCGAAAAGGGTTTGTGCTTTTCTATTCGAAGAGTTTTGCGCAAAGCAGGAAAAGCTAAATATGCCAAAGGATAAGAGCAACCAGTATTTCATTTACATTAACGTTTGGTTATCAAAGCTAATGTAAAGTATTTACGGAATATTTAAAAATTTATGCGTTTGCAAAGAGATTTCCCATTTTGGGTTTGCCATAACATAATCAATAATTAGCGGTGTTATTTCCTTTGATTTCGACCACTCCGGTTGAAGGTATAATTTACAATTTGGAGAAACCATTGCAGCGTATTCTTCAGCCCATTTGAAGTCGCTTTTATTGAAAACAATTACTTTTAACTCGTGTGCAAAAGGTGTGATGTCGGGTCTTGGCGCTTTAAACTTTTTAGGCGATAAACAAATCCAATCCCAATTTCCCGAAAGCGGATAGGCACCAGAAGTTTCAATGAAAGTTAAAATCCCTCGGTCCTTTAATTTTTTAGTTAAATAATCGAGGTTATAAATTAATGGTTCCCCTCCTGTAATCACAACCGCTTTCCCAGGAAATCTATCAGCATTTTCTGCAATAACATCAGCTGGTGTTAATGGGTGCATTACAGCGTCCCAGCTTTCCTTAACATCACACCAGTGGCATCCCACATCACAACCACCCAAACGGATGAAATAGGCAGCTTTGCCTGTATTAAAGCCCTCGCCTTGTATAGTATAAAATTCTTCCATTAATGGAAGTAATGTGCCGTCTTCTGGTATGTCTTGTTTCATTTTTGAGGATGCAAATATCTTAAAAATTATGGTGTAAAAGTTCCGGTTTCGAAAATTAATGCAAAGATGAAACAACACTGATATTTAAATAGTTATTTTAGGCCAATGAAATGGTTTAAAGCGTTAAGCAAAGCTCAGCTTCCGAATCCCGATTCAATTAAAACTGTTGAAGTAAACGGAAAGCAGCTTTGCATTATTCATAACGAAGATAAGATTAGGGCTACACAATCTTATTGCCCACATGCGGGAGGGCATTTCTCGGGTGGATGGTGCAAAAACGGACATTTGATTTGTCCGATACATCGTTATGCCTACGATTTAGAAACTGGAAGAGGTGCAGAAGGGCAAGGTGACTACATTGATATTTACCCAACTGAGTTACGAGAGGACGGATTGTATATAGGTTTTAAGGAAAGTTGGTGGAGTAAATTTTGGGGATAATTTTTGCCCATGGTTAAAAAAACAGACGCAGACGCTTTAAGGAAAATGTTTCAGGTTTCAATTTCTTCCCCAGGTTGAAACATTAAAAATGAGTGAAGTAAATCATTCATACCCAATTGATGATTACATATAAGTTCTTACGCTGGATAGAAAAAGCTTTCTATGTAAAAAAAGCAACTCAAATAATTGAATTGCTTTTGATTTTATAATGATCAGGTTTTACCCGATGCCCTTAATTTTAATACCCTCTACCTAATTATAGATTTCTTTCCTTGCTGATGCCAAAGTATTTTTAAGCAATCCAACAATCGTCATCAAGCCAACACCACCGGGAACAGGTGTAATGTAAGATGAAATTGGTGCCACGTTTTCAAAATCTACATCACCATAAAGTTTAAAGCCTGATTTGGTTTCTGTTGAAATTTCTCGGTTGATACCGACATCAATCACAATTGCACCGGGCTTAACCATATCAGCGGTAATAAAGTTCTTTTTACCAATGGCTGCGATGATAATATCTGCCTGTAAAACCTGCTCTTTCAAATCCTTAGTTCTCGAATGAGTAAGCGTTACGGTACAGTTTCCAGGGTTTGCGTTGCGAGCCATTAGAATACTCATCGGGCTCCCAACAATGTTACTTCTGCCAACAACGACACAGTGCATTCCTGTAGTTTGAATATTGTATTCTTGGAGCATTAGTAAAATACCGTAAGGCGTGGCAGGAATAAAGCAAGGCAAATTGCGCATCATTCTCCCTAAATTAACCGGGTGAAAGCCATCAACATCTTTACGATAATCTATGGCTTCAGTCACTTTTTCAGGATCAATGTGCTTTGGCAGCGGTAGTTGAACAATTAGTCCGTCAACATCAACATCCCTGTTAATTTCTTCAATCTTCGCCAATAGTTCGGCTTCAGTAACCGAATTATCGTACCTGTGAAGCGAAGATTTAAAGCCAACTTTTTCACAATTTTTCATTTTACTGGCCACGTAGGTTTCACTACCACCATCGTTACCAACTAAAATTGCAACCAAATGAGGCTTCCTGCCGGTTTTAGTTAAGAATTCTGCAGCTTCTTCAGCAATTGTAACTTTAATTTTTTCTGATACGTATTTACCGTCTAATAGTATCCCTAAATCCCCTGAAGTGGGCTTTGAATTTCCATCGCTCATATAACTGCTCCGTTATTATATAGTTTAAGATTTGGTTTTAATAAAACCCATTAGTAATGCCCTATTTGGATGTTAGGAGGCTAGTCCAATTTTAAAACTGCCATAAAGGCACTTTGTGGAATCTCTACATTTCCAACCTGGCGCATTCGCTTTTTACCCTTTTTCTGTTTCTCTAACAACTTCCTTTTACGAGAGATATCGCCACCATAACATTTGGCTGTAACATCTTTACGTAAGGCGCTAAGCGTTTCGCGGGCAATCACCTTTGCGCCTATTGATGCTTGTATTTTGATTTCAAACTGCTGACGAGGAATTAACTCTCTCAATTTTTCGCAAATTTTCTTACCAAAATCGTAAGCATTACTTCTGTGAATTAATGATGATAAAGCATCAACAGGTTCATCATTCAGTAACATATCAAGTCTAACCAAATCGGATTTTCGATAGCCGGTTTGATGATAATCGAAGGAGGCGTAGCCTTTAGAAATAGTTTTCAGCTTGTCGTAAAAATCGAAAACGATTTCGCCCATTGGCATCTCGAAAACCAACTCAACTCTATCAGATGTAAGGTAAGACTGATTAACAATAATTCCACGTTTCTGAATACAAAGCGACATTACAGGACCAACAAATTCTGCCTTCGTGATGATGTTTGCTTTGATATATGGCTCTTCAACTGAATCTAATTTGCTCGGATCGGGCAAATCAGAAGGATTATTTACGATGATTTCATCACCTTTTGTGGTGTGGGCAATGTATGATACGTTGGGAACTGTGGTAATTACAGTCATGTCGAATTCACGCTCTAATCGCTCCTGGATAATCTCCATGTGTAACATTCCAAGAAACCCGCAACGGAAACCGAATCCTAATGCCGCCGAACTTTCAGGTTCGAAAACGATAGATGCATCGTTCAACTGCAACTTATGCATTGCTTCGCGAAGCTCTTCAAATTCGTCGGTATCAACAGGATAAATACCCGCAAACACCATCGGTTTCACTTCTTCAAAACCTTGAATAGCATCTAACGACGGCCTTGCAACAGTGGTAATTGTATCGCCAACTTTTACTTCGCGAGCTTCCTTGATACCGGAGATAATGTAACCCACATCCCCAGTTTTAACAACACTGCGAGGTGCCATATCAAGTTTCAAAATACCAACTTCATCAGCGAGGTATTCCTTACCAGTATTAATAAATTTTACTTTATCACCTTTTTTAATTTCTCCGTTTACAACCTTAAAGTAGGCAATAATCCCTCTGAATGAATTAAAAACAGAATCGAAGATTAACGCCTGCAGAGGTGCTTCAGGGTCGCCCACCGGAGCGGGAACCCGATCTACAATTGCTTGAATAATATCAGGAATACCCATACCCGTTTTACCGGAAGCGGGAATAATATCCTCACGCTTGCAACCAATCAAATCGATAATCTGGTCTTTAACTTCCTCAGGCATTGCTCCGGGCAAATCCATTTTATTTAAAATGGGGATTATTTCAAGGTCGTGTTCCAGTGCTAAATAAAGGTTCGAAATGGTCTGTGCCTGAATTCCTTGCGATGCATCAACAATAAGTAAAGCACCCTCGCAAGCCGCGATAGAACGCGAAACTTCATAGGAAAAATCTACGTGTCCAGGTGTATCAATCAAGTTGAAATTGTACTCGATATCGCCAACTTTGTAGTTCATTTGTATGGCATGACTTTTAATCGTAATGCCTCGCTCGCGCTCCAAATCCATGTTATCGAGCAATTGTGCCTGCGCCTCACGCTGCGAAATTGTCGCTGTATATTCTAATAACCTATCGGCTAAAGTACTTTTGCCGTGGTCAATATGTGCAATAATGCAAAAATTACGTATATGCTTCATCTTTGCGCAAAGATATAGTTTTTAATGGAAAATGTAAGGTGTCGATCGAAGCGGAGTCTAGATTTTTTCAGGAGAAAATTAATTCGACTAAAATGAGGATTTGGAAAGCAAAAGCAGCGATTGTTCGGTTGCACAGCCCTGCTTTTTGTTTTAATGTTTTGTGATTTTACAATCTCTCCAAATCCCTTCATTGTGAACTGGAACTACCTATTACATATATCACCAAGAATATTTTCATTTTACTCCGGTTTGGTAAATTGAAAGTTTGGCTTTAGGTTATGTTTTTTTTTGCCACAGAAACACAGAAATCACGAACGTTACGCACCCATATTTTCTGAATCACAAGAGCTTAACTCTACAGAATTTCATTTCAATCCAAGTTTCCGTGTCTAACCATCTTTTCTTAAACCATCGTTTTCTTCCACTTGCCTTTTTTAAATAAGATAAAAGCTGCTACAGCAATGCCGGCTTCTGCGGTAGGGATAGCGATAAATACGCCCGTTGGACCCATTTCCAGATATTTGGCTAAAAAATAGGCTAAAGGAATTTGGAATAACCAGAAAGCGAATATGTTGATTTTGGTTGGCGTCCAGGTATCGCCGGCACCATTGAATGCGCTGCTAAAAACCATCGCTGCTCCATATATAACAAAACCAATACTAAGTATTTTCAAAGCACGACTTGCGATCTCAATCACTTTTACATCGGATGTGAAGAAGGAAGCAAATAAATGGCCACAGGTTAAAAATACAACACTTACCACAGCCATGAAAATGATGATGTATTTTAAAGTTTGGAAAACAGATTTTTCTGCTCTATCAATATGTCCGGCACCCAAATTTTGTCCGACTAAAGTTGCTGCTGCATTACTCAAGCCCCAAGCTGGGAGCATGAAAAACATCATTAAACGTAGTGCGGTCTGATAGCCTGCAGAACCTTCATCGCCACCAGTGGTTGCTACCAATTCCGCGAGAAATACCCAGCTGCAACTCGCTATTACAAATTGAAAGATGGCTGGAGCAGCAATTTTAACAATGGCTTTAATCTGCTCAAAATCAGGAAGAAATTGCCCAATGCGGATTTTTAATACATTTTTTCCGTTGAATAAATTGTAGATTTGGTAGGCAACGCCCAGTCCACGGCCAATTGTTGTTGCAATTGCCGCCCCTGTTAAACCAAATGCAGGAACTGGTCCGAATCCATTGATGAAAATAGGGCAGAGGATGATATTTGCAATGTTTGCGATCCATAAACTCCGCATTGCGATTGCTGCATTACCAGCACCACGAAAAATCCCATTGATTAAAAATAATAAAACGATGATAACACTGCCGCCCATCATAATGCGGACGAAAGGGGTTCCGTGGTTTGCGGTTTCTATTGAAGCGCCCATTAAGAGAAGGATATCTCTGGCATAAAGTAATCCAGCAATGCTGATTAAAATATTAACTGCTACAGCGATCACAATAGTTTGCATACCAGCTTTTGCAGCGGCTTCTGGGTTTTTCTCGCCAATTCTTCTGGCTACAACGGCGGTTGCAGCCATACTTAAACCAATGGCCAATGAATAAATAATGGTTAAAACTGACTCGGTTAAGCCTACAGTTTGTATGGCGTGGCTACTATTTTCTAAGTGACCTACGAAATATAAATCGACTAAGGCAAAAACCGATTCCATGGCCATCTCCAGCATCATCGGAATGGCTAATAAAATAATTGCCCGTTTTATACTGATTGAAGTTAAATCAACTTCGTGCCCTTTTAATGATTGTACGAGTACATCAAAAAAAGATGAAAGTTTGCCCTGTGTCTTTACTGACTGTGACATAAAAATATTTTGTAAATGTGATGAATAAACCAAAAGATACGCAGCTAAGCCGCACATATCTGAAATTTAAATGGGAGGGAATCCTCGGTTTCTTAAAACCTCGAACGGATTGCAGATACTATCATGGTTCTGTTCTTTTTGATCGGGCAAATATAAATAAATTTTTGAATTGTCAAATTTTGATGACTGATTTTTAGCGAGTTGATTAATTTCTTTGTCACGGAAACACAGAAATCACGGAATCAAATCCTTACGTTGAGAACTTAATTAGTTATATTTTCGGTTCGTGAGGATAGGAACCGAGACACAGCAACTAATCGTCATATCGACTGAAGCGAAGGGAAATGGAGAAATCATTGAACATTTAATTAAACAGTTTCAAAGATTTCTCGGCTTCGCTCGAAAGGACGACATAATAATATTATATACTTTATGCCTTTATTATACACTATAAGCCTTAATCATTTCTTCCGTAACTTTCGTTCCGCGGTTGGTGTTCAAATCAATTAGCACATAATCGAAAATCCCATCAGAAGCTACTTTGCCAGTTTTCTGGTTTATGATTTCGAATTGAACAGAACAACCTTTGTCATGCATGCTTAAAATACCTGTGCGTATTAACATCAGGTCGTTCATTAAAAGCGGGCGTTTAAAATTTATGTCAACATGACTAACCACCCAGCCTAAACCTTGTTTAGTAAAATGCTCCCAAGGCATTCCGTAGCATTTTTCCATTTGCTCGTAACGGGCCGCCAATACATAATCGAGGTATTTGCTGTTGTGAACATGGTTAAACATATCTATATCATCAGGACGTACACGTAACTCGCTTTCGAAAATGCTATATTGATTCTTTTCCAAGGGTAATTATTTTGTGCAAAAGTATTAATTAAGCTTGAATGTAAAGTATTAGTTGCTTTTTTAGTATTTTTGAATATAAAATGGGAAAACTTACACTTTATGATATTTCAATTCCACGCGAAACAATTTTTGATGAGCGTGAAAATGTATATTTGAGTCGCACTCCGGAGCAACGCTTTTTTGGCGTTTTGCAACTCAACCATATTTCAGTAACGATGAATGGTGGTAAGCCATTAAAATCTCCTCAAGGAAAGGGAGTTATTATTCGTAGACCAAGACTTTAATTTTTCAATATGTCTTTTGATAAAGAGAATCCTGAAATGCTCTTGTTATTGGAAACATTTCAGCAATTCGATTTGCGTTATCTAATAGTGGGTGCAACCAATAGACCGAAAGACCAATTGGATGTTTTGGAATTAGAGCGAATAAACAAAAAAAAACTAGGTTTCTAACACAATCCTAACTTGTCTAAACCCGACTTAGCGGAAATACTTTTTGCAACACCTGCTGAATGAGATTGCTTCATCGTTCCTCCTCGCAAAGACGACAAAAACACTACTGTAGGCAAAAAGATTGCAGCGAGGGCGGGAGTGCAGCAACCGATGAAACAATGTATTTGCTTTTCAAATAATTTTAATTAATTTCTTTAGGTTCGGCTTTGTCATTACTCATGAAGCGCCATTCCTGACCGTAGAGCGATTTATACTGAATCATGATTTTAATATCAGCTTTTTCTACGAGTGGAGCCAAACGGCTATCACGTATGTTTATTAAACTTAATTTTTCACCAATGGGTAATATTTCGTTTTTCCAGAGATTTGACAGGGTTACTTCTTTAGTAGAATCCAATTTATTTTCAATTTTTATCGCCTTGAGAATTTCGGCTATATTTTGATAACTTTTAGATTTGTAGTAAAATGCAAAATCGGTTACTATAGCAGGCCCTAAGCCTTGATTAGTAATAATAAATTCATAATGATAGGTGTCAAGTCCTTTTTTTTCGATGCCGGAAAAGCTACTTGAATAATTCATAACTAAGGGTTTTACCGATGCATATTGCTGAACTTTTTGTAAGCGGGTTTATAAGGTTATTATGATGGCGCAAATACTGGTTATAATGGCGCACAAACCAACAACTGTGTTTAATGATATTTTTATTTTGCTTTCGGGTTTAGGTTTTTGCATATTTCATTAATTTATAAGTTGAATCTAAAATAAAGAATATAGGTTATTGAAAGAATTAAGAAAACAAATATTTCTGATAGATCAAATGATCATCGTATAACATTATAAGTCCCAAGCACTTGCTAGTTAATAAAAATAGCGTTATCTTTGCGCCACAATTAATTAATTTTTTATTGCTTTAATATTATTCAAGAATGTATTTAAGTCCAGAGAAAAAAGCTGTAATCTTTAAAGAACACGGCGAAGTAGAAACCAACACGGGTTCTGCTGAAGGTCAAGTAGCGTTATTTACATACCGTATTGCGCACTTAACAGAACACTTAAAGAAAAATCGTAAAGATTTCTCTACTCAGTTGTCACTTCAAAAATTGGTAGGTAAACGCCGCGGTATTTTGGCTTACTTATACAAAAAAG
>Ga0308164_10004709_pt1 | contig 11385 bp, 9 predicted proteins | sample PhyTR2_FD_201031 | JGI IMG/M metagenome (GOLD analysis project Ga0308164, IMG submission 201031) | Phyllosphere microbial communities from UC Gill Tract Community Farm, Albany, California, United States - DLSLT.R2 | ecosystem: Host-associated > Plants > Phyllosphere > Unclassified | place: USA... | reverse complement strand
AGCTTCGTTTTGCAGCAGCGATGGCGCGTTCGAGTTGCGCTTCGTCCGCACGAGCACAAGTCGCAAATACGGCGCCAGTGGCGGGATTCACGACGTCGAGCGTCGCCGCACCCTCGACAAGCTCGCCATCGATCAGAAGTCGTAAAATCATCGCACCAGTTCCTCGTTCAGGGTTGCATAGCCTTGGTTCAGGACGACCGCATCCCGTTCCCTGACCAGCACGCGAAACTGAATTTCACGACCCTCCCGCCAGGATTCGATCAGCAGGGTCTCACCAGGGAAAACCGGTTTAGAAAAGCGCGCGCGCAATGACGCCAGGCGGGCGGGGTCACCACCGGCCCACTGCGAGAGCAGCACATCGGCCGCCATACCGAAGGTGCACAGGCCGTGGAGGATCGGGCGATCAAAACCCGCCGCACGGGCGGTCGCTGGATCGGAATGGAGCGGGTTGCGATCGCCACACAGTCGGTACAGCAGCGCCTGCTGGGGTAAGCCAAGCACGACGGCGATATCGTCCGGCGCGCGGTCCGGCAGATTGAACGCCACCGTCGGCGTAGCGCTTTGGGGTACTGGCACGCCGGAGAAGCCGCCATCGCCGCGCGCGAAGGTGGTATGGCGGACCGTCGCGAGATGCGTGCCGCCGTCGCGCAGGAATAGGTCCTTGTCGTAGGTGATCGTGGCGCCTCTGCCGGGTCCCTTGTCAACGACCTTAACAACCTTGTGCCGCGCGATTACGATGGCGGCGGCCGGCAGGGGGTGGTGCAGCAGCAATTCCTCCTCGCCGTGGACGATGCGCGCGAAATCGATACCGGTCGCGGGATCCTGCATCCATGATCCGGGAAAGCCGATAACCACCGCCATCGTCGGAAGAGCCAGCAGCGGCGCCGCCGTGTCCTCGACAAAGCGTAGCGCCTGTGGGTCGCACGGGTTCCTGCCGATGCCGAGCGCAAGGGCGTACAGCATGGTGTCGCGTTGCGAATAGCTGTGCTCGATCTCGGGGAACGACCATGCCAGGAGGCGTTCGGCGTCGATCACCGGGTTTCACCTGCGGACACGAAGCGCATGAGCGTTACGCCCGCAGCGTCGCAGATAGTCGCGTGGACTGCGTTTCCGATTGCGAGGCCAGGTGCGCAATGCCCCATTATCCGCGCGCCCCCCTCAAGGTCGACCAGCGCTAGGGTGTAAGGCACCAGCGGCCTGAAGGCGGGCGTAGGCGCACGATGGATCGTTGTCGTGGCGTAGATGCGACCGTTGCCACCGATCTTAACCCAGGCCAGCGCCGTACTTCCGCAATTGCGACAGAACACCGGATCGAGTGTCTGGCGCGTGCCGCAGTCGCGGCAGGCTAGGACGCACACTGCATTCTGAGTCAAGTCGGCAGGCCCAGCTGTGGTCACGCTGTGCGCTCCAAGACGAGCGAGACGTGCGCTGAGAGAACACCGCCGTCGCCGTGGACCAGCGCGCATGACGCATCCCGAACCTGCCGCGCTCCCGCCACTCCATACAGCTGCCGGACCGCTTCGGCCGCGTGGGCAAGGCCGCCCGCCACTCCGGAATGACCGAACGACAGCAATCCGCCGTGAAGATTCAACGGGTAGCGCCCCGCGGCACCGAACACCCCGTCGCGAACGGCAGTCCCTGCGTGACCGGGCGGTACCACTCCAATCTCTTCGAGCAGCATGGCTAGCGTGATAGTGAACGAGTCGTATATCGCGAGGTAGTCGACATCCGCCAAGGTGCGCCGTGCTTCGGCGAAAGCGCACGCGGCGGAACGAGCCGCGCCGGTATCCCGCACGTCGCGCATCGCGCTTATGTGCTGGTGAAGATGCGCCTGCCCACTGCCCGAGATCCTGACACGAACCCCTGCACCAGAATCGGCGGATACGATCATTGCCACCGCGCCGTCGGAGATCGGACAGCAATCGAGGAGCTTCAAAGGCGTTGCGATGGGGCGTGAGGCGAGCACCTCGTCCGACGTGATCGGCGCGCGCAGATGAGCATCGTCATGCAGCATCGCATGCGCGCGCATCAGCACCGCGAGCTCGGCTAGATCCGCCTCGGTCGTGCCGGTTTCATACATGTAGCGCGATGCGAGCAAGGCGTAATAGGCCGGCACCGATGCGCCGTTGCGCACCTCGAATTCGGGCTGGCCGACTTGCGCAAGCGTCTGGATCGACTGGTCGCGGCTCTGCCCGGACAGGCGGTTCTCGCCCGCGACCACCAGTAACGTTCGGCAACGGCCAGCACGGATCAGGTCGCCCGCCAGCATCAGCATCGCAGCGCCCGTGGCGCCGCCTAGCTGAACGCCGTGCGCATAGCTGAGCGACAGGCCGAACCGCTCCGCAAAGACGTCCGACAGCATCAGGTGCGGCAAGGTCGTGGCGTATCCGCAGAGCAAGCCGTCAATGGCCCCGCGCTCCAGCCCGGCATCATCAAGCGCGGCGGTCGCAGCTTCGGCCATCAGCTCGATCGGGCCCACCGCGTCCAGCCGCCCGAAGCGCGTGTTTCCGACTCCGATGATGAACGGATCAGCCATTGCGGCTTAGCCGTTGCCGGTCGGCTGCGCCGCGGCAAGCCCAAGCTCGGCCAATACCTCGGCGGTATGCTCGCCAAGGCGCGGGGGACGAACCGGCGCCACCTCGCTCGCGGCCAGCCGGATCGGGCTACGCACGAAACGATACTCCCAATCCGCGTCCATCGGCAACGTTCCAAACATCTCGACGGACTGAAGGTGCGGGTCGGTTTCCAGATCCTCGAGACGGTTGACGCGCGCGCAGGCAATCTCGAGCCGGGCCCCCAGAGCCAGCCACTCGGCGGTGGTTCCGGTCAGCATAGTCTCTTCGATCATCGCGTAAAGCATCTCGATATTTTGCGTACGCGCAGTGATGGTGGCGAAGCGCGGATCGCCGGTTAAATCGCCTCGGCCGGTCGCGGCGAAGAACTGCTGCCAGTCACGGTCGCCATAAGGCATGAAGCAGACGAAGCCGTCCTTGGTACGATACGGCTTTCGCCACTCTGCGAGCGTGCGCTGATAGCCGAATTCCTCCGCCTTTGCAGGCTGCGCCGCGGATTTATCGGCGATGTGGCGAGCGTTCATATGTTCCAGCAGCAGGAACTGGACCAGGCACTCGAACATCGGGACTTCGACGAACTGGCCAAGCCCAGTTCGCTCGCGTTGGAACAATGCTGCGAGGATCGCATGGGCGGCCATCTGTCCTCCGACCTTATCGGCGACGATGGTCGGCATGTAGCGCGGAATGCCGGTTTGTCGCTTGCCCAGATCGGCGGCTCCGCCAAGCGCCTGCACGACATCGTCGTACGCAGGCATTCCGGCGTAGTCGCCACCTAATCCGAATCCGTGCAGCCCGGCATAGACGAGCCGCGGATTCACACGTGAAAGCTGCGCATAGTCCAGCCCGAGAGCAGGCAGTTTCTGAGGACGAATGTTGTGCACGAATACGTCAGCCGTCTTAACCAGCTGCAGCAACGTTTTGCGTCCGGCGTCGGTGGAGATGTCGAGCACGACGCTGCGCTTGTTGCGGTTGGAACCGAGGAACAGGCTGGCCATGCCGGCTTCCCGCGCTGGTCCCGTCAGGCGCGTGCTATCACCGTCGGGCCGTTCGATCTTGATGACATCGGCACCATAATCGGCAAGAACCTGCGTTGCCGATGGTCCGAAAATGATCGACGTGAGGTCGATGACACGGATACCGCCGAGGGCGCTCACAGGGAGATTTTGTGTTTTCACGCCGTGATCCTGCGGTGCGCGCGAGGCCAAGTCCAAGATCGATTGGCCATCGCGCGATCATCATGCGTTATCGGCATCAGCGTCGTCCGGGCAACAGCCCAAGTCACGCCGAGGCCTCCATCTGCCTGCGGCGAACCAAATTCTGATAGGGGCGTTGAGCGCTCCAGGTCAGCAGGCTAGCGGCACCCAGGGTCACGACGAAAACCGCCGTCATGGAATGGACGGCGCCTCCCTTGTCGGTAAAAACGTGATCGTTCAGCAAGCCGACGAATGTCGGCGCGAACGCCCCGACGACATTCGTGATCAGCGCAAGCGCTGCGCTGATCGTCCCTCGAATGGCACCGGGCGTGATCGCCTGCAAGCCGATCGTGCAGACGCCAAACGTCAATATGTTCGTCAGCTGCAGGGCGGCGATAAGGGCGAGCGCGATGCCTGGCGAATGCACGAAACCGAATGCGATCGCCACCGTCAGTGCGACGGGCGCGGTAAACGCGGCAACCAACAAGCGGCGCCCTCCGACCCGCGCCCCGAACCAGTCGCTTATCAATCCAGCGCTGAAGATTCCAACGGCGGAGGTCACGATCATGATCGTGCCGAGCGCGCTCCCGGCCTGCTGGATCGACCAGCCATAGGCGCGAACGAATGCCGAGGCGGTCCAGTACAGTGTCACGAGCACGGCCGCGTTCGTGAAGCTGGTGATGAGGATAAGGATCAGGAGCAGCCACTTCGCCTCGCGTACGAAGGCCATCACCGCGGCCCGCGAGCTGAGACGCGCGATGTTCATGCCGGTCCGGGGTTCGCGCAGGAATGCGATCGCCAGCGCGACGGGAATGCCCGCGAGCGCTACCAAGATGAAAGTACCCCTCCAAGGCGCTAGCCCCCCCAGCAGCGGCCAACCGGCGGCGCCGCCAGCTGCAAGCCAGGCGTAGATGGCACCGCCAAGCGCCAGTGACACGCCGCCGCCGATGGATCCGCCAACACTGAAGATGCCTAACGCAAGGCCCAGCCGCCGGGGTGGGAATCGATCCCCGATCAACGAGATACCGGCGGGGGATATCCCTGCCTCGCCGATCCCCACTACACCCCGGCACAGCGACAGTGCGAGGAAGGAGGGGGCAAGCCCGGAACATGCAGTCGCGGCCGTCCAGACCAGCATCGCAGCGCCGATGAGCCTGGGGCGATTGACGCGATCGGCGGCCCAGCCCATCGGGATCAAGGCGACCGACATCACCAACAGAAAACCGAGCCCCTGCAATAAGCTGATCTGCGTATCACTGACCCCCAGATCGGCTTTGATCGGATCGATCAATATGCCGAGAAGAAACCGGTCGATGTACGCTATCATGTAGCCGATGGTCAGAAGACCGAGCATGAAATACGGGTTCGACACTATGCTGCCGGAACGCGCCACGATCAACGGTTCCGAATTTACGTCTATCCTGCCGCGTTCGATCTTCACACCGTCTCCTTCTCAACTGGACCGGACTTTGAACCGGCCATTCTGCATCCGTGGCTTACGGACGATAAGAGTGTCCCGGCCATCGTCGCGCGCGGGCAGCGACGGAGCGCGGATACTCGTGTCTACCAACGCGCTGCTGACAGATGTTCTCACACCGCCATAGTATCTCGCGTCCGACGCAAATCGTGATACGAAAACGCGATCATGCGATGATTACTTGCTATTTGATCTGCCGCGACGCGGCAGACAGTATAGCTGGTGCAGCAGACTGCATCCCGCGTCGTTTCCGGCCTGCGCAAGATGCACGTTGTCGCTAGGCATGAGGTACGAACAGGTCGTTCAAGCGACCGACAACCGAAGGTGAGGATACATGCGGTTCCACTGCGAAAACCGTCTATCGCTCATTTGGACATGCGTTTGCGTGCCAATGGGACAGCCGCGCGCGTGATACAGGTGAACCATCAGGCCATTGTCGCTGGCACTTCCGACCTAGAGATTCTGTGGCGGCCGATCACGATCGGCGGCCTGGAGATCAAGAACCGGGTCTTCATGTCCGCCCACGGGACCGGCGCGGCATCCCGAACGGTTGGTGGCGGCGCGGTACCCGAGCGGTTCGGCGGCCTGATACCGGAGCGCTACGCTCGCTACCTCGAACGCAGGGCGGAGGGCGGCATCGGCATGATCGTGACGATGGCGTCGGCGGTCGATCCGCGTTCCGGCACGGCGGCAGGCATCCACCTGTGGAACGAGCTCAATATACCGATCGCCCGCGATATGACCGGTCGCATCCACCACCACGATGCGAAAGTCTTCACGCAACTCTACCATGGCGGCTACCACGGCGACAATTCCACGGGGCTCGACTGGAGCATCCCGGTATCGGCTTCAGCGCTGGCTTCGCCGCTGCTCGGCCGCACCGCGCATGCGCTAAGCGCGGCCGAGATCGCGGAGATTGTCGAACATCATGGCCGGGCGGCCGCCAATGCCAGGGCGAGCGGATACGACGGGGTAGAGCTCACCGCCGGCCACGGTTATCTCGTCTGCCAATTCCTTTCGCCGCTGACCAATCGGCGGGACGATCTTTATGGCGGATCAATCGAGAACCGCTGCCGGATCGTGATCGAGATCGCCAAGTCGGTCAGGCGACATGCCGGCGCCGACTATCCGCTGGGCATTCGAATGTCGTACGACGAATATTTGGGGGATGCCGGCATAGTACCTGATATCGCCGACGACCTTCTGCGCGAGATTAACGCCTGCAAGCTGTTCGATTATGTCAGCGTGAGCGGCGGTAACTACCATACACAGCATCAGCTGGTGCCTCCTTCCTCGAGCGGGCTGGTGGCGCATCGCATCGACAACGCGGCGCGTGCGAAGGCGATCGTGGGGGATGCAATGCCGGTATTTGCCTCAGGTGTTATCCGGACCGTCGAAGTCGCGGCGGCGGTGCTGGCCAGCGGGGCCGCCGACATGGTGGCCATGGCCCGCGCGCACATTGCGGATCCCGATGTCGTCAGCAAGGCACGGGCGGGTCGATCGGCTGAGACTCGACATTGTATCGGAACGAACAACTGCTGGAAGCGCGCCGTCGCCGACCGGCACCTTTCCTGCTCCGTCAACCCGCAGGCGGGGCGCGAGACGGACTGGGGAGACGACCGTGCAGCGTCATCACGAGCGGTGGTGGTCGTCGGCGGCGGACCGGCCGGCCTGAAAGCGGCGGTTGTCGCGGCGCAGCGGGGCCACCGGGTCACGCTGCTGGAACAACAGACCGAGCTTGGCGGGCAGTTCCGTCACCTTCGAATATTACCGGGGCGTGCCGAATGGTTCACGCTGATAACCGATCTGGCTGCTGCGGCCGAGCGACTGGGCGTTGACGTTCGCCTGGGCGTCCGCGCCACGCCCGCAATCATCGCGGCACTAGCCCCCGACGACGTCATTGTCGCGACCGGTGCGCGTTTCGATCATTCGGGCTATTCGAGCCTCCTGCCGTTCCAGTCGTCGGGCATCGCAGGCGCCTCCGATGATACCGTGTTCGATCCGATCTCCGTCTTGGAGAACTACGACCAGATCGGAAAGCGCGTGGTGCTGATGGAGGACGGCGGGGACTATATGCCTTTGGGCATCGCCACGCTTCTGGCGGAGCGCGGCCACGAAGTTGAACTGGTCACGCCGCGCACCCACATCGGTGCGAAGCTGTACGGAGCGAACGAGGCGCCAACGGTGATCGCGCGCACCATGCGATCGGGCGTTCGCGTGACGACTTCGTCGTACATTTCGCGCGTTTCAGCCGGCGGAGCGGTGATCCATTCGGTGTACGGCGGCGACCCTCGCGAAGCGCCAGTAGACACCGTCGTCCTGTCATTGATGCGGCAGCAGGACGACGAACTCGCTCGCGAACTCGCCGATGCCGGCATCAAAGCCAGCGTGATCGGGGATTGCATGTCTCCCGGCGATGTCGACGAGGCGGTTTATGCCGGCGAAAAGGCTGCCCGTGCAGTCGCGTGATTTGCCCGACGAGCCCGGTTCTTGACATGAACCGCAGTTCTCCAGGTCTTCTGACTATTTGATAAGGAACGTCAACATGGAACAACAGATAGGGTGTTATTTTGATAATCCGCCATGGCACTATGACAAGGGCGAGGAAGTAAAGGTCGTATTCCGGACCGACCGGGATGTGCTGGCGTCGATCCTGCCGCCCGTACTGGAGCTTCCCGACGGCCCCGGCACTGCAGTGCTGAGCGCCGTACATCATCTGCGAAGTTCGTTCGGACCATATATCGGCGTCTATCTCGGCATGATCGCGACCTTTGATGGGGAGCCCGTGCTGCACAGATTGACCGGCATGAAATCGAGCTTCTCCGGCACGGTCGGTGGACGCGAAGTCTGGGGCATGCCGCTGGCTACGGGTGAACCGACGATGGCTTGGGACGGCGACGTGCTGAACATCGTGGCGCGCCGGCAGGGCAAGGATTTTGCACAACTGACAGTGAGGCTGGAGCGTCGGATCCAGCAGCCGGCAAGCGGAATAAAGCACTCGACCTCGATTGCTCGTCGTCCCCCCTGGGAGAATGCGGAGAAGATGAACGTTCTACTCGGGAGTCGCGGCGAGCCCGCCGATCCGAAGGACATGACGTACTGGACGGGATCGTCGGTGCTCAAGCTGGTAGGCGGCGACCCCGGCGATGACTGGTCGATCCTGCCGGTGCAGCAAATCGTCGAGACCACCTACAATGTCGGCGGTCATAGTGCGCTGACCGGAGCCTATGTCCTCAAGGAATTCTGAGGTGGATCGCGCAGCGCGGCGCGCCGGCAATCAATTGGAAGGATGTTCGTGACGAACCGGGATCAAAGGCCTGATTGCGGCGCGGTCTCCACGCTTCCGGGCCTGACGATGGACTTTCCACTGACCGTGCAGCACGTGATGCGGCGGATGTTGGGCCTGTTTGGAAACAAGAAGATCATTACGCTCGTGGATCCCGAGACAGGCGCATGCGTCGAGCGGGATTTTCGCGAAATCGTCGCCCGCGCCGGGCGACTGGCGAATGCATTGCAGCGAATTGGCGTTCGCCCGGGAGATCGTGTTGCGAGCCTGGCGTGGAACAACGCGGAGCATCTCGAGATCTACCTGGCGGTGATGTGCATGGGAGCCGTGCTACACACCATGAACCTTCGTCTGCACGGAGATCAGCTGGCATATACCGTCAATCATGCTGGCGACGGCGTCGTGATCGTCGAGCGGTCGCTCGCGGCACAGTTTGCTGAGATCGTATCGAAAGTGACGACGGTCTCGCGCATCATCGTCATCAACGACGGCGACAGCCGCTGTGCCGAACTGCCGACGGCAGACGATTATGAATCGTTGCTCAGCAAGGAAAGCCCGGACTTCGCCTGGCCGCAATTCGACGAACGATCGGCGGCGTCGCTCTGCTATACGTCGGGAACCACGGGCGATCCGAAAGGGGTGCTCTACTCGCACCGTGCGATCCTCCTTCATGCCCTGTCTATGTCCGGCGGGGATGCCTTCGGGCTGACGAGCCGCGATAGGGTTATGCTGCTCGTGCCGCTGTTCCACGCCATGGGCTGGGGCCTGCCGTTCGTCGCTGGCTTGGTCGGCAGCGACCTCGTCATGCCCGGACGGCACGTGCGCCCGGCACCGATCGCCAGGTTAATCGAAGAGCAGAAAGTAACGTGGTCCTCGGGGGTCCCGACGCTGTGGCTCGACCTACTCCACCATATCGATCAGGGCTGCGAAGCCGGCCGGCCGGTTGATCTGTCGAGCCTGCACACCGTGCTCTGTGGCGGCACTGCGGTTCCCGAAAGCCTCATCGAGGCCTATGCGGATCGCTTTGATGTCGCGCTCATTCGGGGCTGGGGCATGACGGAAACTTTGCCCGGCGCGACGGTCGGACGCGACGATCCGCGGGATGCCGAGACGACGAAGGTGGAACGTCGCAGGTCTGGCGGCCGGATATCGCCTCTCTACGAATTGCGGGTCATCGGCGCGGAAGGCGCGGCGTTGCCGCACGATGGCCTTGCGGTTGGTGAGATCGAGATCCGTGGGCCGATCGTCACAGGCGCATACTATCGGAACCCGGTGGCGACCGCCGACTGCATCGACGACGGCTGGCTCCGTACAGGCGATGTCGGCACGATCGACTGTACCGGCGATCTTCGCATCACCGATCGAGCGAAGGATGTCATTAAGTCCGGGGGCGAGTGGATTTCCTCCCAGGATCTGGAAGGCGCGCTGATGGCGCATCCGGCGGTTCGGGAGGCGGCAGTGATCGGCATACCAGACGCGCGGTTCGGCGAACGACCGCTGGCCTTCATCATCCTGCGCGTCCCGGTCAGCGAAGAGGCGTTGAAGGAGTTCCTGCTCGGGCGGGTGGCGCGGTGGTGGGTGCCTGAACAATTCCGGTTCGTCGACGACATCGTCAGGACCAGTACGGGAAAATATGACAAGAAGACGTTGCGAACTCTGATTGACCAACAGGGATCTGCGGCGGATGCGCCGGTGTCCTGACCGCAAATCGTTGCGCCTATTTATCGTATGCGATTGCACCCGGAGGAGATGCGAAATGCTCGAAGAAGTTCTGGAGCCGACGTTGCCAATCTGCGACGCGCACCATCATCTGTGGAACCGGCCAACCTCCAACCCGGCCCGATACCTGCTGGACGAGTTCCTGGAAGACATCGGCCAGGGACATCGTATCGAGAGCACGGTATTCGTCGAGGCGGCGATCTTCTACTCCGCATCGAAGCCTGTCGCGCTGCAACCGGTTGGCGAAGTCGAGTTCGCAGCGGGCATCGCGGCGATGGCAGAGAGCGGACAATATGGGCCCGTGCGTGCGTGCGCGGCGATCGTGGGACACGCAGACTTGCGGCTGGGTGAATCCGCCGCGGATGTGCTCGCCGCGCTCACCAACGCAGGAGGCGGTCGCCTCGCCGGCGTTCGCCACATGGCCCCATGGGACGCGAGCACGGAGATCCCTCGCGTGCACAGTAATTCGCTGCCAGACCTCTACGGTGATGCACAGTTTCGCAAGGGGTTCGCTCATTTGGCGAAGTTCGGCTTGTCGTTCGACGCCTTCCAATGGCACACCCAACTGGGTCATCTGTTCCGGCTGGCGCAAGACTTCCCCCAAACCAGGATCGTGCTGAACCACCTGGGCAGTCCGCTCGGCATCGGGCCTTATCTGGGCAAGCGTGACGAGGTCTACGCTGAATGGTCGAAGGGTGTTCGCGCGCTCGCCGAATGTCCGAACGTCTGGGTGAAGCTCGGCGGCATGGGACTGCGGGTGAGCGGATTCGGGTTCAACGAGCGGACCGAGCCGGCTGGATCGCAGGAAATCGCGAAAGCTTGGCATCCGTATTTCGAAACGTGCATTCAGGCGTTCGGTCCCGATCGGTGCATGTTCGAGAGCAACTTCCCGGTCGACAGAATATCATGCAGCTACGGTGTATTGTGGAATGCGTTCAAACGCATTGCCGTTGAATATTCCGCCGAGGAAAAGGCGCTGATGTTTAAGGAGGTGGCAGAAAGCTTTTATGGGATTGCTGCTTAATCACCGGCGCAGGCGATGACCGGCCGTGTTTTAGGCCACGTGGACAAAGGGTAGCCACAGCGTAACTGAGGCGAGCGCGACGAAGCCGAGGTAGGACTCTGCGGTCTTGTCAT
>Ga0308164_10004708_pt1 | contig 11388 bp, 7 predicted proteins | sample PhyTR2_FD_201031 | JGI IMG/M metagenome (GOLD analysis project Ga0308164, IMG submission 201031) | Phyllosphere microbial communities from UC Gill Tract Community Farm, Albany, California, United States - DLSLT.R2 | ecosystem: Host-associated > Plants > Phyllosphere > Unclassified | place: USA... | reverse complement strand
CGCCTCTGCCTGGTATGCCAGTACAGAAATCTAACGATGAGATTTTAGAGCCAATTCTGGAAGCAGAGGTGACCAAAAATTATCCATCTATCTCTGAACATGAATATGAATCACATGTGGCCAGAGCAACATCTATTGTTAAAAGCATGGAGGGATCAGCTGAATTTAAAGAATTGATCACGCTAGTTCCTTCTATAAAAAACTATGAGGCAATGCACCTGGAAGTGTCCCCTGTATATGCTTATGAAATCGCGAATCATAGAATGAAGCTGTTTGAAATGAATTATCATATTATAGCGTCAATAACGGGCTATACCGAAGATGAAATTAAGGCAGTGCTGAATGGCGAACCGGAGGTGCCTGAAGGAATTATGAGAAAAATATATGGTGCCCTCTATTTACCCTATATAATGAAATAGATATACCGCGCGGATTGGGTTGTATATGAACAGTGTGATACCACACAATTCTTTAGGGATTTAAAAAATACAAGCAGATGTTGTCGCTCAATTCAAATGACAACCACCCTATTACATACAAATGATCAAAACTTTAACATTATCTCTACTTCTACTATTTTTTGGCAGCAACCTACTTTTTGCACAAAACTATGAATCAGGAAAATCATATTTTGATGCTGAACACTGGACAGAGTTTATCCCGGGCGATATGCCTTTAGTGATCAGTGTACCACATGGTGGCGCAATAGTCGATAAAGATATTCCAGTAAGAAGTTGCCCGGGTGCGGTAACGGTAATGGACAACAGAACTATCGAACTGGCACGGGAGATACAAAATGCATTTTTAAAACGTCATGGTCACAGGCCTTACATCATCATCAGTAATATCTCCAGGAAAAATGTAGATCAGAACAGAGAAATTGAAATAGGTACCTGTGGAAATGCTATTGCCGCTAGACCCTGGAATGCCTTCCACGACTATATCGATACGGCCCTGGCAATGGCAGTAAAGAAATATGGAAGTGCAATATATATAGACCTGCACGGACAAGGACACCCTAATCAGCGCCTTGAAGTAGGTTATAACCTCAGACCAGCAGAGTTACCGGCTGTAAGTGAAGGGGGCGATCTTTCTAAACTTGCTGAAAAATCTTCATTGAACAATAAATTGGTAATGGACCCAAAAGCCAATTTTAAAGAGTTGATGATCGGTGATAATGCTTTCGGAACTTTAATGGCAGCAGCAGGAAGCCCGGCAATCCCTTCAAAACAGGATCCGTTTATCAGTGACGGCGGAGCATATTTTAACGGAGGATACAATACCCGCCGTTATACCGGTGCAAACTATCTTAAAGTATTCGGCTGGCAAATCGAATCCAATTTCAAAGGTGTACGGGATGCAGAGCATGCACCTGAATTTGCAGCGCGCTTTGCAGATGTGATGATTAAATATATTGAACTGAACACCAAAATTAAGTTGAAATAAATAGAACTATCAACGGATAAAAACCAGTTGTTTCAAAACCTGAATCAGTAACAATCTGTTAGGATTTGACCATTGGTTTGATAGTAATGAATGCCTTTCCCATTCACCTCAAGCGCAATATTTGACAGTAGTTGCAGTACATCATTTTGCATTGCAAGGGAACCACAAATCATAATTGTTCCGCCGCTACTCAGGAGACCAGCAAAAAAAGTCTGGTCCCTTGTTATAAGATGTGTGATACGTTGCCTCTCACCTTCCTGTGAAATTGCAAGGTTTAACCTGTGTAATTTCCTGTTTACTAGCGCGGTATTTAAGTCGGCCACATGTGCAGCGGTAAGAGAATTACTGGTTCTGAAACCACCGTATAAATGTGTTTCGACTTTACCCCCATTCTCATTCAGCATTCCTAAAAACGGGGCTATTCCCGTTCCGTTGGCCAACATGGCTACAACAGGAGCTTTCTTTGGGAAATGGAATGACTGGTTTTTAAGTAACCTTACTCTAATGACCTGCCCAACTTCCAATTGATGTAAATAACTTGAACCGGCGCCTTCTGGATAGAGTTTTACAATTAACTGGATGTCGCGGTTAATCTTTCCAATGGAGTAAAATCGTTCTTTAGCATCGTTATGAGGATAGACTGCCAGCAGATCTCCAGAAGAAAATCTGCACATTAGGCCAGGTCTTAACTTAACGGTGAAGATATGGTCAATATTGGCGACCTCTGTTTTTTCAACTACTGTCATCGTGCTCAGACCTGCAGGTTTGGTGTTTAAAAATGCTGTGGAAACCAGTAATGGTATACCAGCCTTTTCGCTCCAGGCTTTTGCCCAGTTACCAAAATCTTCCACAGATTTGTCATTAACGGTGTGTGTGTCGAGAAAAGGAACTGCCCATGATTGCAGGGCAAGCGCTTCCTGTACCTGATAGGCATATCCGCAAAAGTCGGGATAAGACCTGGATCCAAATCCTACTACTGATATATTTATTGGTTTGCCCTGAACGTGCTTTTCTAAACTTAAGGTAAATTTAGCTGCATTGGTTGGAGCATCGCCCAGTCCGTGTGTTGCGGCAAATATAATCAGGTGTTCTGCTTTTGAAAACGCAGCGTAACTGTTCAGTTCGGCCAGATGTGAACTTAAACCGGCTGAAAGTAATTGTTTGTGCAACGCCGCGGCAAACCGGAAAGTGCTGCCGTTTTCAGATCCTACCAGTATGACGAAGCGGGATTCACCTGCTTTGTATTTGTTGGTGAACCGGTTAGCCCGTCGTTTTAACGTCATGGCGAAGCCTGAGTAAATAAAAAACAGGATATTGCAAGAAGCAATAGCAAGTATAATTGCCCAAATGGCACTGGCACGACCAGTATGTAAATCTAAACTCAGGTTTGACAAGACAACCGCTTTGGGATAGTTAATTTCGCTTAGTATATCACCGGTAATCTGGTTGACTGAAACTTCTCTGTCCCTTAATTTAAAAGTATAGTAATCCTCTGCATCTTCTGAAAAAGGAAATTCTATACTTTCTACTTCGGATAATTTGGTATTTTTAAAAAAACCGATATCAGCCAGGTTCCTTTCGGGCTTTGATTTGATGGTATCAAAATCAATGTTAGCTGTAGCTTTTTTGGTATCAAAAACGGCAAAACGTACCAATGAAAGGTAGGTGCCGGTAACGGCAATAATCAGAATGGGAATAAGTAAAAAACGGCCGAGCACAACATGATAATATTGCGCAAAATTATCACGCAGGATGCGGGCAAAAAAACGTTTAAGGCCGCGCTGCCGCTGTATGATGAGTATGGTACCCGAAACCGCGATCAATAATAGCAGAAAGGCGGTTAGACCGACAAAAAATCGACCGGTATTGTGCAGGAAAAGTGAGCGGTGAAGCGACCGTACCCATTCAAAAAATTCGCTTTTCTTTTTTGCCATACCCAATATCCTGGCGGTACGGGGCTCGATATAGGCGCGGAGGTTTTTACCATCGGCATCGCTGGCATCAATTTGTACAAACTGGTTGGCATCAACGCTAAGCCCGGTAATATCTGGATAAGTTTTACGGATAACCGGAAGCGTTTGCGCAAGGGTAATCTGGTCAAAATCTGCGGCACGGTACGCATGCAGTTTTTCTGAAATTGGTTCGAAAGAAAGGATTACACCTGTTATTGCTGCCAGGGTAAGAAATAAAAAAGAAGATACAGCCAGGATTAAGTGGCTGTATCTCCAAACAGAGATGGTCATATGATAAATTGATAGCGTTAATTGGCACTAAAACGTACATAACGGATATATCCGGTACCTTCGGTTTTTGCGGCCAGTTTTTCAGTTGTTAATGGAACTTCAATATCTTTCACATAATACTTTTTACCTTCTACTGCGCTTTCAAACCTAAGTTTGTAACCTGCATCAATCTTAGCGCTTTCTACTTCGATATTGGTAATACTGCGGTCGCCACCGGTAACAGAAGCACCAGTTATGGCACTGACATTAGCCGGTTTTTTAGCAGTAAACTTGTACCACTCCTCAAGGCTTTTGTACCATTTCTTATCCGCCCCCATGACATACAGGGTTTTTTCATAGGTATCATTAGGGCTGATCAGGGAAACTACAATATATGCGCCCTCGCCCATGTAATTGGACATCTGCAGCAAACATTTATATTTCTTATGCTGGGCCGCTGCTGTAAATGATAAACCCAGGCTGAGCATGCCTGCCAGACATAATTGAAAGCAAAATTTCATATCTATTTTTTTAAGAAATCTATGGATACATTGGCTTTGGTTAAAAACTCGTTCTCTTTGGCCAGATCGTAAGCAGTTTCGTCAACTGAAGTAACCGCTTCCTTTTTTGCGCCTACGGACACAAGATATTTAAGAATAGTGTCGTCTTTTGAAACAAGTGCGGCTTTGTGTAGTGCTGTCATCCCTTCTTTGTTTTTTGTGTTAACATCAATGTTGAGGGCAGCCAAACTTTTAAGAACGCCTAAATCATTTTTAGCTACAGCCAGATGGTACAACGTATTACCATCGTTCTGCGGAGCTGAAAAGTTTAGCCCCTTGCTTTGTAATGCTTTAAGTTTGTTATTGAAATCATCAATCGGCTGAGGTCTCGCTGCCGTGGCACCACCAGCACCACCAAAACCACCTCTTCCACCGCGGCCATTTGGCGGACGGTAAGCATCTACCAGATAATAAGCCAGGTTTTTTCCTTCTTTATCGGTAACCTTAACGTCAGCGCCGTTTTTGATCAGCAAGTCCACCACATCAGCACTTGAACCTTTTACAGCTGAGAATAGAGCCGACTGACCTTTGTTGTTGACCGCATTGATGTTTTTAACCTTAGGTAGCATCATTTCTACTACGGCCAAACTTTTTCCGCCTGCAGCGTTGATAAACGGCGTATTGCCTTCCTTGTCAGCCTGGTTGATGTCTACTCCTTTAGTAACAAAATAGGAAATGATATCATCCTGGTTTTGTTTTGCACTGATAATGTGCAATACATTCTGACCGGCATCATTAACTGCTGTAGGACTAAGTTTAAGATCATCTACCAGGTATTGGAACACATCGATTTTATTGGCGCTCCTGAAAGGTCCCTGAGCTGCTACCAGCAGATCTTTGTTGCCGGGCTTAATGCCCCTTTTAACAAGTTCCTTTAAGGTTGGAACATAACCGTAACGGGCCGCATAGCTGAAAACATTGGCACCGATTTTATCGGTTGCATTGAGCGACAGCCCCTTAGCGAGCAGATAGTTGGTGATGGCGAAATCCTTGTCAGACCCAATGGCCATCAGCATGATGTCAGCATTGTTTTTGGTTTCATATTTCTTTTTAAGGTCCAGCCCATTTTTAACAAATGCCTCTAATACCGGAAGGTTAAGTCCGCCCATGAATGCGGCATAAGTTAAAGCAGTTTGATCGTGCGCATCTGCATAATAGATATCAGAACCTTTTTTGATAAGAAGGTCAGTGACTTCCGCATTTCCCTTTGAAGCAGCTGAATGCAGGTAGGTACGTCCCTCGTGCACATCCTTTTTCCAGTTAACGCCGGGCTGATCGGCCAGGAATTTGATCACTTCAATGGAAGCGTCGTTACTGATAGCCAAACTTAGTGGATCATCTCCTTTATTACCTCCGGCAAAACTGAAGCCATTGATTGCGGTTTTGACACTTGTCAGGTCTGGCTTGCCTTGCCAAAAATCCCGTTTCATTGCCTGGTTTTCCTGTGCGTAAGTATGTAGTGCCGATAGCAGCATTGCTGCTAATAATATTCTCTTCATTGTAATTTGTATTGATTGCTGAATTAGTTAATAGACGCTTGGGCACTTAGTTTACCCATACCTGGTATGGCAGATACTCCCGAGATAGATATTCCTTTGGTTACTCCTGCTGTAATAGGATCAATCACATATACTGTTGGGTTGGTAGTAGGTGTGACAGCAGAAATGTAGGCTTTTCCATCTGCAGTGAATGGCCAGCCAACGCTTGTAATCTGGCTGATCGATGGGAAACCTGCGGCACCTGGTGTAAGACCTACTGTTATCCATTTGAAAGATTTAGTACTCATGCGAACAACTGCATATTGGGTAGCCGCAACAGAGGTTGCTACTACACCTTTGGTATTGTACATTTCAATCAGGAAATAATCTGATGTGATGTTCCAAACCTTCCGTAATTTAAAACCATCAGAAGCTGTTTCGATATCGAAATAATAGCTGGCATCAAATGATGTAGCATCTTTTTTGATTAACAACGCACCGCTTTTTTTGGTTGTTGCGCCATAACCGGTAGAAAACACATACGTATTTCCGTCCGCATCATTGGCAATTTGTCCGTAACGGGCAGAACGGAATTGTCCACCTGAAAAACTCAAGCGGTTATCTTTATAGATAGTGGTGATGTTCATTTTGGCATCAAACTTTGCAACATAGATACTGTCAACATTCACTGGTCTTCCGTTTGTACCTACAGCAAGATTAATTGCAGAAAAAAAGCTTTCATTCCCGGCATCGGCCACGCCTACAAAACTTGCATTTTGCCCGCCGATTAGTTTCTCGCCTACTACCTGATACGGAGTAATTGCATTGTTGGCCGTGATGTCCATTGAATAGAACACAGAACCCAGTTTACCATTATTGGTGCCTGTTAAGGTTTCGCCGTTAGCGGCTGCAACTAAATAATGACTAAAAGTTCCAATAGTATTAAAGCCTTTATCGAGCACAAAGTCGTCAATTTTCTTCAGCACCCCTGTTGAACTTAACTGAAAAACTGAACCCGGAGCTGGATTGCCCTGCTGATAGCTGATTGCGAAAAGTGCATTGGTACCACTGTATCCCCATTGGGTATAACTGCCGAGGTTTTCAATTGTGCCCGGAAAACTTGTAGTAATCACTGTATCTTTCGCCAGGTCTTTTACCGCCATGGTATAGGTGAAGGTAGTTGTCCCGTCAGATGAAGTTGCTGCCATAAAATATTTTGAGGCTACTCCATCCTCGTCCCCTCCGTCACCGTCTGGTGTGCTATCGCTTTTACTACAAGCTGTCAATGAAAGTATTGCTAAACCTATGAGCAACATCTTGTTTTTTAATAAAAAATTCATCATTTCTGTCTATTTTAATTTAAAGATTATATGTGTTATTGAAATTATAAGCGTTACTGATTGTTATCCTGCTGTTTTCTCCTCTTCATGAAGTAAACCCTGAATTTGCCATAGAAGGCGCGACCGGGTTTTAGCATACCAAAATTGTCTGCCAGCTCTGCATTACCGATGTTTTTGGCTTCAAACGAAAAATTGTATTTTCCTCCTTTGATCATATACGTGGCACTAAAATCATGTGAGACCTGCGTTGGAAGGGAGTATTTGCTATCGGCATTACCCATACTCTCCCAGTTGAGAAAGAATTTGTAAACGTAGTTTAGGTTATAATCGAGATTGAGCACATTTCCCGCATGTTTACCACCAATATTGTGGATGTAATAAGCGGCATCGAGGTTACCATACTGATAGGGAATATTTGGCATGCGGTCTTTGTAATGGGAATTCAGCACATTACCCTCAGAGCCCCTGTAAGCCTCATTATCATAGAGACTCATTACACTGAACGTTCCGCCTATCATGGCTTTGTTTTTATAATAATAACGGGCTTCTACATCTACCCCGAGATTGCGGGTGTTTCCAAAATTGACCGATGTTAGCGTTCCAGTCCGTACCAGTATCTCCCGTTTGATGAAATCATCGGTATTGCGATAAAAACCATTGATATCCAGGTACAACACATCCTTATTGCTAAAAGACTTATTCAGCGTAACACCTAAGTTATAGTTGAGTGAATTTTCTGCTTTAAGCGAGGTATTTCCAACTTCAGCATTTTCATCACCGAAAAGTTCATTTTCTGACGGCAACCTGTACGCACGCTCCACCGAAGCTTTAAACTGCAGGTACTTCCAAAAATAGGTACTGGCCACACCGTAGCCCATTGTATTGTAACTCTCGTCACGTTCCTGCCATTCAGGATGTGCTTCATCAGCCAAATTATAAGGCCCGGTAACTTTTTGGTAATAGTTTTTACCGAATACATTGATGTTCCATCGCTGGCTTTGGCGGACATTATACGCTACTCCCAGCACGTTTTTAAAGTTCCTGCGGCGCAGCTTTTCATACTCAGTTAGCACCTCTTCAGAGGCGGTTGAAGTTATTTTCCGCGTAGATCCTGTCTGTACATCATTAATTGTAATGGAGTGTGCGTCGTTGATCGCATAACTTACATTTGCCATCGCGGAGTAATTAGAATTGGTAAAATCAGACAGGGCGGCGGTACCACGTTCTCCTTTACTGACGGCCATAGTCCGGTCGCCCAGCCAATTGTATTTGTAGCTTGAGGTATCTACGTTATGGTTGCTGTTGAAATTGTAATTCGCTGAAGCCCGCACGGTGAGGCCTTTTGTAAACAGGTCCCGTTTATAGTATTCCATGTTGGGCTGAAAGCCCTTCCTGTTTGTTTCTACATCTCCATACACAAATTCAATATTTGCCGGTGCGTTTTGTACATCCTGGTGATCCTGACTTACCGTTGCGCCGATAAAAAAGCGGTCGGCCCATGATTTGTTGACCCAGCCAACCTTGGCAACTACAGTTTCGTTGTGGTAGCCGCCATGAAAACGTTTAAACCAGGATGTATCACGGGAATACTGCCCATTGGTAATTAACCTGCTTTTTATCCTGAAATCGTTATCAGAATAGGTTTGATATGCGTTGAGCTGAAAAGAAAAACCCTTTGGCGTTGTATGGCCAATAATAACGTTACTACGGTGTGTATTAAACGAGCCGTAGGAATACGACGCATCTACAAAAGTGTTGGTGGTACGGTTGGTCACAATATTTATTGCACCGCCGATAGCATCACCACCAAATTCAACAGGAACTACACCTTTATATACTTCAATTCGTTCTGCAAGGGAAACGGGAATATTATTCAGTTGAAAGGAAGAACTATTGCCTTGCATAGGCACACCGTCCATAAAGATCTTAATGTTACGACCGGTAAAGCCATTCAGGGTTACATTCAGGTCGGCCCCAACCCCTCCGGCCTCGCGGATTTTGACACCGGATGCCCTTGCCAGCAGGTGGCCCAGATCTAAGGTGGAGTTGTATTGTGATTTTGCATCAATAGCCACGACATTGAAAGGCGTTTCCCTAACCTCATTTATGGCAGCTTTATTTTGTATTTGCACCGCATCGAGCGCAATATCATCAGAACCCAATGTAAAGTTCCGTTCCAGAGTTTGACCGGGATGAATTTCAATGTCAACCGATGATCGTTTGTAACCTATACCACTGCATAATAAACGGTACTTACCGGCATGAAGGCTTAGGGTGTATACACCGGATTTGTCTGATGCAGTTTTGATTTCTGTTCCATTTACATGAATGGTAAATCCTTCCAGCGGATGCCCTTCGGCATTGCGGACCTTACCAGATATTGTTCCCCATTTCTGGGCCATTAGTAAAACGGGAAAGGCAAGAAAAAGTGAAAATAGTAGCAGTCTTTTCATTAATCGTTATTTATACTGATTTTAAATTGCTGCGAAAGTAGCACGACTTAGTGTATTTAAGATACTGTATAAAGAAAAATAAATACCGTTTTTGGAAGAACTGCAGGGACACTCGATAAAACCCCGATTATAATCGACGAATTGGCTTTTTTGAGTAAAAAATACCTATACATTTGCACTGGGTATTTAGACAAATTATAAATAACCCGTTTAAAGTATTGTAAATCATGACGGTTAGTATTACGCTTCAGGAACAACACCAACTCATTCATAGGCTAGAGCTAAAAGGAAATTATGACGAATCAGCTGAATTAAATTATCTAACACTTAATAATCAACCTATTAATGGAATTCAGTTTGAATATGGCATCTATTATATGCCAGGATTTTGCCTGATAGATGAACGTATAACGGCACACTCGTTTGAAACCATTGAGCTGGCCGTGGAAGGCGATTGTTACCTGGGATCGTACTATAACAGTGGAAAGTTTGAGATTACCGATTTTAACCGTAATTGTACCGAGTTTAACGCCGCAGGTAGTATTAAGATTTCATCTTCATTGAGTCAGAACTGGGGACTTAGTGTATATCCAAATCAGGAGACACATAGATATATAATGGTGTTTAGCAGGGATTATTTAAATAAATTCCTGGAGAACGAAAAATGGATTACCAGCCTTCAGCTGTCTGGAAGCAAAAGCGGTTCTCATCCGGGGGACGAGAATAAGAGTGCCTATATTGACGGTCCAATAAAAAACATCTTAACCGAAATATCAAAGGCAAGTTATGAAAGTATTTACAGGAGGGCATTTATCGAGTTTAAAATAAAAGAATTGATATTTTTGGTACATACCCAACAACGCGACGATGAAGCGGACAGTAACCTGCCACCTACTGTCTATCAGAAACTGATTAGCGCAAAAGCCTACCTGATATCAAACTATATTGACGCGCCATCGATCATACAGCTTTCAAGGATTATTTCTCTTAACCAATTTTATTTGAAGATGTACTTTAAAGGCTTGTTCGGGATGACGATTCACCAGTTCATTATCAAACTGAGAATGGAAGCTGCCCAAACCCTGCTGAGAGATAACTGCTCGGTAATTGAAACCTCTGCACGAACTGGTTATCGCAGTACATCGCATTTTATAGTTGTTTTTAAAAATTATTACGGGAAAACACCTAAACAAGCTATTAAAGACCTGAGGATCTAATTTTATTTACCAGCATGATTACAAAAAATATTTATTTATATGATTAATGGTTCTAAAGCAAAGCTCATCACGGTAGTGATACATTTATTGGTGTGGTCATTACTGATTTATGTTTTGTTCAATTTTCCACCGTTGGTTGGTAACGATGTTAAGGCACCCAGCCAGTTTTTAACAAAGCAGATCTTTCATATGATATTGATGATAGGCACCTATTATTTTAATACGTATTATCTGGTTCCTCAGCTTTTGTTAAATGGGAAAAGGGCCATGTTTGCACTTGCGCTTTTGGGAATTATAATTTTTGCCGGGCTGATAATGGCCAGGATAGAAATATGGTTTTCACTTACGGAGCATCTGAGGAAAGCATTTGGTAAAAAAATCTGGCAAAATGCGTATGTAGATTTTTTTGGTTTGTTTACTACTATCCTGGTTTTAGGAATCAGCACAAGCCTGGCCATCATGCAGGAATGGAGTCGTGACTGGAAAATACGGCAGGAAGTAGAAACAAAAAGGGCTGTTACAGAACTCACTTTTTTAAAAGCACAAATCAATCCGCATTTCTTCTTCAACACGTTAAACAGTATTTACGCACTCACCTATATCAACGCAGAAACCTCACGTGAAGTAATATTGAAGTTATCGGGCATGATGCGGTACCTATTGTATGAAACG
>Ga0308164_10004704_pt1 | contig 11394 bp, 13 predicted proteins | sample PhyTR2_FD_201031 | JGI IMG/M metagenome (GOLD analysis project Ga0308164, IMG submission 201031) | Phyllosphere microbial communities from UC Gill Tract Community Farm, Albany, California, United States - DLSLT.R2 | ecosystem: Host-associated > Plants > Phyllosphere > Unclassified | place: USA... | reverse complement strand
GGCGTGTCTGGTCGCGCTCGACGCCGAGACGGGCATGCTGCACGCCGCAAAGTGAGTTTCGCTCGTCCCTCACCTCGCCGTTCAAGCGCACCTCGCGTGCGAGACCGTCGTACTTGTGGGGGTCCGCCCAACTCACGCACATCTTTCTCTGCAGCCTCGGCGACTCGGGCTTCATGGTGCTGCGTCCTCAACCGGCCTCGGACCTCCCGCCGACCCCTCCTCCCTCTCCGCCTACCGACGCCTCGACCTTCACCCCGCCGACGCCCTCGGTCCTGTACCGCCTCGTGCACGAGCAGACGCCCCAGATCCACTTCTTCAACGCGCCCCTGCAGCTGTCCAAGCTGCCGGCGGCCGAGCGCGCCCAGGCCGAGAAGGCCGAGCAGCAGGGCAAGTGGCGGAGGGACTTGCCGCGCGACGCCGACGTCGTCAGCTTGCAGCTCGAGGACGGCGACGTCGTGCTCCTCGTCACGGACGGCTACTCGGACAAGTGCGTCCCCTCTCTCGCTCGGGCATGCTCGTCGGCGAGGATGGCGCGAGAGGCGAGGCCTGAGCTGACTCTGTTTCCCTCTCTTCCGCGCGCGCAGCATCTGGGCCGACGGCGAGACGAACCGGCTTGTCGAGCTCGTGCGCACCAAGCTCGACTCGGAGGCGTCCTCTGCGTCGTCGGGCGGCAGCACCGCACCGGCCTCGCCCTCACCCTCGCGCTCGGCGTCCGACGCGGCGCTCGCGTCGTCGATCGCGCAGACGGCGGTCAACTTTGCGCGTGTGGTGAGCGTGCGGCCGGACGTGTACACGCCGTTTGCGGCCGAGGCCAAGCGGTGGGACGTCAAGGGGATGGCGGGCGGCAAAGTCGACGATGTGACGGTCGTGTGCGCGGTGGTGCGCCGGGGCGAGGCGTAGCGGGTCGCTGTATCGAGTGCATTGTGCATGAGAAGGGCTTGCTGCATGTTTGAGAGCGGCCGTCGCTGTTGTTCGTCGCCCGGCTCAGGCGGTGCCAGTGGAGGCGCGTCCGGAGGAACCGCGTTGGCTTGGTCCTCACGCTCGTCCCACTCGCTGCGCCCCTGCTGCCAGCTTGCACGACCGCTCTTTGCACTCTATCAGCCACTCGCTCTCCCCCAAGCGAGCCCACACCGCACCGCGCCGCCAAAGCCCGGCCACAGTCGACCCCGCCTCGTCCTCATCTCCGCTCGCGCCTTGTTCCCGGCCGGAACTCGCTCGCACCATGCGCACAGGGTGCGTCCTGCTCTCTCAAGCGCGTCTCGAGGTGCACTGGACTGACTCGCACCCTCTCCCGCAGCCGCCCGAGCCTCGCCGGCTACCTCGCCCTCGCCATCCCCTTCGCCCTCGCCGCGTCGTCGGCACCATCACCAGCAGCACCCGCACTCGCCCTTACGACCCGCCCGCACCGCTCCCTCCTCTTCCACCGCCCAGGCGCAGCAACCGCCGCCCTCCTCGCCCTCGGCACCACCCTCCTCCTCGCCGCCGCGCCCGCCCACGCCCAAGCCCCCGCCGGCGGCAGCGGCACGGGCAGCAATTCGTCGTCGGTCGCGTGCGGGTGGGCGAGCCAGTGCCCACAGCAGCAGCCGTGCTGCTCCGAATATGGATACTGTTCGGCGGGGACAGCGTGCTTGGGCGGGTGCAACCCGCAGGGAAGCTATGGCCAGGGCTACTGCGCGCCCATGCCTGTCTGCTCGAGTGCAAACGTGCGTCGTCCTGTCCTCTCTCATCGAGCTTGCGCCGGCCGTGCAGCTGCCCGTCGAGGCGGCGCACGGCCTGCTCCCTTCTCGAGACGGTGGCTGACTCGCGCTTCCTCCCTCTCTCTCTCTCGAGCAGTACACGTTCGCCGACGACTCGCGCTTCCAGAAGGACCACGCCGACTGGAACGGCGACGCGACCAAGTACGACTGGACCCTCGACAAGCGTGCGTCCGCCTCCTCCTCCTTCTTCCCCTCGTCCCTTTCCTCCCTTCTTTCCTCCCTCGCTCCTCTGCGACTATGCCTCTCCTAGCCATCTTGCTGACGCACGCCCTCACGTGCGCGCAGTCGACTCGTCCAACCCGGCGCTCGTGCAGAACAACGCGCTCGTGCTCACCCTGACCGAGAACGGCGGCGGCACGCGTGTCTCGACGACTCGCACCGTCCTGTACGGCACAATCCAGGCCAGCATCAAGACGGTCGGCGTGCCGGGCGTCGTCACGGCCTTTATCACGATGGTGCGTCTCGCTCGCTCGCTCCTGTTCGGTTCTCGTCACGCTCGGCGGGTTTGAGCTGATCGCGGAGTACGGCGATGGCCCACAGAGCGGCGTCAAGGACGAGATCGACTTTGAGTGGACGACCAACAACACGAACGAGGTCTTCTCGAACTACTTCTGGTGCGTCGCGCCGGCTCGTTCTGCGTCTCCTTCCTGCCTCAGAGTCGACGAGCTGATTCGGTGCACGTGCAGGGAGGGCGACGTCGACGACTACACGCACGGCGGCGAGCACACGGCGCGCAACAACAACCAGCAGTTCATCACCTAGTGCGTCTCTCTCGCTCTCCTCCCTCCCTCCTCTTCAGCCCGAGCGCTTGCTTACCTTCGTCCTCTCTTGCGCTCGCAGCGGCATCGAGTGGACGCCCACCCAGCTCGACTGGCTCGTCAACGGCAAGAGCGTGCGCACGCTGCAGAAGAGCAGCGTCAAGAACGGGCGGTACCCGCAGACGCCGAGCCGCGTCCAGTTCTCGGTGTGGCCGGCGGGCATCCCGGCGAGCCCTCAAGGGGTGCGTCCTGTCTTTCGCTCTCTTTCGAGAAGGCTGTGCGAGCGAAATGAGACGAGGACGGCGAGCTGACGATCTCGAGGTCCGTGCGCGCAGACGATCGACTGGTCGGGCGGCCTGATCGACTGGTCCTCGCCCGCCTACACGGCCGCCAAGGCGTTCCAGGCCGAGGTCGCATGGGTCAGCATTGACTGCTACGCCAACTCGCAGCTGCCGTTCGTGTCGGGCTCCAACTCGAGCTCGTCGGCTTCGGCGTCGTCCTCGGCGGCGAGCAGCTCGTCGACCAAGGGCTCGTCGCGCATGGCAAGGCGGCAGGGCGGCTTCGAGCTCGAGAGCGTCGAGGCGCTGTGGAAGCGACAGAGCGGCGGAGCGAGCGTCAACTCGTACCTCTGGGGCTGTGCGTCCCTTTCTTCCTCTCTTCTTCTCCCTCCTCGCAGCGCTTGCCGCGGCTGACGCTCCTCGCCCTCTTACTTGCCCTCGCAGCCAACGACACGAGCGGGCAGATCGGCGTCTCGGGCTCGGACCGCGCGACCATCATCAACTCGCCGTACTCGACCGGGCAGAACAGTGCGTCGCCGTCCTTCCCCCTCGCTCCTCTCGCTCTCTCGCTCTCGAGCTGACCTCTCTCTCCCTCTCACGTGCGCAGTGCTCGTCAAGAACGGCGACACCCAGGGCGTCAAAGCCGGGCCGACGTCGGGCTCGGGCAAGTCGATCTTCGGCGACAACGCGTTCGGCAACTGGTGGCAGCGCCAGTCGACCGCGGCGCACGTCGGCCTCATCATCGGCGCGTGCGCCGCCGGCCTGTTCCTCCTCGTCGCCATGTGCATGGGTTGGGCACGGTGCCGCGGCAAGAAGCGCAAGGGCGCAAGCGGCGACGACGACGACGACACGCTGCTCAAGCCGACGCCGGCGGGCGCCGCAGCGTCGCGCAACGCCCGGCGTGCCGTCGGCAAGAACGGCGGCGGCGATGCGATCCCGCTCGTCGGCGCCGGCGCACGGCCCGGCGGCAACTTCTCGTCGCCCTCTCGGCCCGTCTATGGGCGCGGCGGGCCCGACCCGGGCAGCTACGCGACGCTGCACGACAACGGCTCGTCGGTGTACAAGGGCTCGTTCCGCTCGCCGTCGCCGTACGACGGATCGCCCCGGACGGCAACGCCGCCCGTTCCGAGCTTGCCCGCCCAGTACCAGCAGCAGCAGTATCCGCAGTACCCGCCGAGCTACGGCCGAGGACAGCAGCAGCAGCAGCAGCAGTGGAGCGGGCGGTACTGAGCGGCGGGCGGGCGCTGGCGCTCGTCGACGAGGACGAACGAGGAGGGGACCGAGCGGCGGGGCCTGTAAGCTTATCCAGAGCGCGACATTCTTCGAGACGTGCAGACTCTATGCAGTGCGAGACGGACATTCTCTCTCTCTCTCTCTCGCCTGCGCTCGTGAGTGAGCGAGAGAGCGCGCAGTAGCTCGCTCTCGACGACCACGAAGGCGCTTTCGACGACGAGAAGGGCAGCAGCACGATGTTTTGCAGACCCTGGAACACTACTTGGACTTGGGCTTGAACACGTCGGGCACGTAGCCCCTGCGAGCGGGAGACGAGGACCGAGCGTCAGGACGGCGTCGAGCGAGCAGAGGGCAAGAGCGGCGGACGCACCAGACCTTGCGCGCCATGACGCGGTGCGGCGAGCTCTGCGCGACGTGCTCACTGCAAGTTGAGGTCGAGATAGGGTCAGCTCTGCGCGCAAGAGCGCGAGAGCGCGAGGAAGGGGAGGGAGGGGAGCGAGCGCACCTCGCAGCCTCGTCGAGCAGGGCCTCCTTGTCGTCGTGCAGCGCGACGTACAGGTCCGTGAACGTCGGCTCGACGGCGACCTCGTTGCCCAGGAAGAAGTTGGCGCGGGTCGGGTAAAGCTGCGGCGGGCGGCCGCCGTCGCCGGCGCGCTCGAGGCCGAGCTGCTGCAGGTAGGCGTGCCACCCGGGGCTCTCGCCGTGCAGCTCGAGAGCCGAGAGCTTGTGCGCCCAGTCCTCGCCGGCCTCGAGCGCCATCGAGCGCGTGCGGCTGTAGAACTCGAACATGGCGACCCAGAGCGCGAGGGCGACGGCGGCGTGCTGCTCGAGCCAGTGGCAGAGCGAGCCCAACCATCCCGACCCCTTGACGAGGCCGAGCGAGCGGAGGAGGCTCGCGAACGCGATGGTGCTGCGTGTGTTCGCGCCGTGCACGTTGTCGGTCCACAGGCGGTCGTACTCGAGGAGGACGAGCGGGAGGGGGACGGTCGACATCCAGTTGCTGCGGGCACGCTCACGATCGCGAGTCAGTCGACTTTCCAAGGGACCTGGAGGGAGAAGAAGGAGAGGGAGCGACGCACTCGAGTTTGGCGAACTGAGCGCGCCCGACCCTGAACCTCGAGCTGTCGGCGAGCTCGACGGTCGTGCTGAGCGAGCGCACGCGCTTGTTGACGACGAAGAAGGCTCCTTGCCACGCACTTCGCGCAGAGCAGCGAGTCAGTAGCTCGCAGCGAGAGGGAGGAGAGAGCGAGAGCGAGGAACGCACCGGCGCTTCTCGGCGTCCGAGTAGAGCGCGTGCTCGAGCGACTCGACCTTGACCGTCTCGTCGTCGACGCGCTTAAAGGCCGTGATGGTCGGCAGGCGGCGCCAGGTCCTGAGGCCCAGCTGAAGCTCGGAGAAGGAGCGGCTGCGCTCGAGAGCAGGGCGGTCCGTGTTGCGGCGAGAGAGCGGTGTCGGGTCCATGGTGGTGGCGGGCGAGGCGATCGAGGGCGGGATCGAGCTGGCTAGAGTGCTAGAGCGGGAGAACAGAGCGGCTGAGAGGGCGATTGCAGCGGGCGCAGCGGCCGGCTTCCGTCCGGAGGCATCCGCGGAGAGGACGCTCGGCGGGGACGGCGGCTCGCCCCCGGACAGGGGCTCAGCGGTGTGTGCGTCCGGCGCGAAGCAATTCAGCTCGGCGAGCAGTCCACAGCCGGCGCAGCAGCTGATTGTGCGCGGGCGGAACGTGACGGCGACCTCGCCGAGGAGGAGGAGGAGGAGGAGGCGACGACCCGCACGAGCGCGGGAGCCAGCTCGTTGGCGTGCAGTGCACTTGGTGAGGAGCACGAGCATGAGCATGAACACCTTGGAGAGAGGTTGAGCGACAGAGAGGCAAGAGGGCCTCGCCCGCCGACGAGCGACGAGGTTGGCCTCGACCCTCGCCCTCGCTTTCTCCGCACCGCGCACGCGCAAGAGGTTGACCTCGCGAGCGAGCAGCGACGACCACCAGCTCACCCCGCGCAGCACCTCACCACCGCGCGTCGCCGCACCGCAGCGTCGCCCTGTTCCCCTCGGCCAGCCTCCCGCCGCCCGTCTCCTCCACTCGCCGTCCGCCCGCTCGATCTCGGCACCCGACAACCTCAGCTGCACCGCCTAGCTGAGCACCTCCACCGCCTCGCAACTCGGCCGCCCCTCCCCACCCCCCTCGTCGCCAACTCGCGCTCCCCTCGCGACTCTCCAAGAACCCGTCCTCCCCACCTCGCGCGTCTCGCCCGCCTACACCGCCTCGACCTCACCCGGGCTCGCCGCACGACATGCAGCACTACGGTCAGCCGGACCCGTACGGCCAGCACCACCAGCACCCGGGCCACCCGCAGCAGCACCCGTACGGCCTCGCGCCGCAACAACACCACCCGGGCCAGCAACAGCCGCCGCCGCACCAGCAGCTCCAGCAGCAACAGCAGCAGGACCTCGACGGGCCGGGCACCCGCAAGCGCAAGGCGGCCCAGATGCAGAGCGGCACGCCCGGCGACGACGACGACGACGAGAAGCCCGGCAGCGATGCGGCGAGCGCAGGAGGGAGCGCGGGGCAGGCGGCCGCAAAGGCGACCAAGGGCGGCGCGAGCGAGTTCGTCAAGAAGCTGTACAAGTGCGTCCTACTTCCCTACTCGTCACGGAGCGTGCCCAGGCGCTGACGCTCGTTGCCCCTCGCCGCGCAGGATGCTCGACGACGGCCAGTTCCAGGACGTCGTCAGCTGGGGCGTCGACGGCTCGTCGTTCGTCGTCAAGGTGCGTCCCTCTCTCTCTGCACGCTCCCTCAAGTGCGTCGACTGACTGCACTCGGTCGCTCGCAGGACATGAACCAGTTCACGACGGCCATCCTCCCGCTCCACTTCAAGCACTCCAACTTTGCCTCGTTCGTGCGCCAGCTCAACAAGTACGACTTCCACAAGGTCAAGAACAGCGAGGAGGGCCCGAGCCAGTACGGCGACAACGTGCGTCCCCGCTCTCGCTCGTCGCTCGGACCCTCGAGCGGGCTCGTCGTTGACCCCTCTCCCTCGCCTCGTCCTCGCAGACCTGGGAGTTCCGCCATCCCAACTTTGGCGCCAACATGAAGGACAACCTCGAGAACATCAAGGTGCGTCCTCGCTCTCCCTTTTGCTCGGTCGAGCGACTCGGGAGCTGACCCTTCGACACCCTGCTCGCAGCGCAAAGCGCCCGCCGCCAAGAAGGCGCAGGCGGCCGCCAACGCCGCTCGCGGTCGGCAAGGGCCTCCTCCTGTCGGCGCCGGCAACAACGGCGGGCCGATGGACCCCTCGCTCGGCGGCGTCCCGAGCGGCGCGCCCGGCCACCACCCGCACCACCCGCTCCACCCGGGCGGCGGGCCCGGCGACCCGAGCCTGCAGGGGCAGCTCAACGAGCTCGCGAGGACCCAGGTCGCCATGCAGCAGCACATGACCAACCTCAGCCAGGACTACCAGGCCGTCATCGGCGAGATGATGAACTTTCAGCGCAACATGGTCGCCCAGGACCAGCTTATGCAGAACCTCATCCAGTACCTCGTCAGCCTCGAAGCCGGTGCGTCGACCTTCCTCCTCCTCGTCGTCGTCGTCGTCGATGGGCTCGAGCGCAGCGCACGTGCTGACTCGCCTCGACCCGCCGTCGCAGACTCGAAGGGCGCGACGCAGCAAGACCCCTCGGCGCCCTACGTCCCCTCGTCGCAGGCGCAGAAGCTCATCTCGTCGTACACCGAGGTCGCGCGCGCGTCGTACGATCAGATGGCCGACCTCACTCGCCGCGCGTCCCTCTCCGGCGCCGCCTTCCCCAACCTCCCTCCCCTCCCTCCTCCGCCGCCGAGCTTCGGCCAGTTCGACTTCGGGCCCCCGCAGACGCGTGGCCGGGACGGCGAGCCGCAGCAGCAGCAACAGCAGCAGCAGCAGCAGCAGGGCCCGCCGCCGCAGGGCAACGGCCGGGCGCAGTACGGCGAGCCGTCGGGGCCGGCGCAGGGCGGTGGAGGGCAGCAGGCGCAGCAGCAGCAGCAGGGCGGCGGCGCGCCCCAGCCGCAGTTCATCCACCCGGCGTACTCGGCCGACTACCCGCCTGCGCCGCCCGCCGGGCCCTCGCAGCAGCAGCAGCAGCCGCAGCCGCCTCCACAGCAGCAGCAGCAGCAGGGCGGTGAGCGTCCGGGCGCGGGCCCGCGCCGCAAGAGCAACGTGCCCGGGTGGACGGTGCCGCCGCGCGTGCTCCTCGTCGAGGACGACGCCGTGTGCCGCAAGCTGTCGAGCAAGTTCCTCGAGGTGTTTGGGTGCCAGATCGACGTCGCCGTCGACGGCGTCAGCGCCGTCAACAAGATGAACACGCAGAAGTACGACCTCGTCCTCATGGTGCGTCTCTGTCTCTCCCGCACGCTCGCACCTCTCCCTCCCTCTCCCCCTCCCCCTCTCGTCCTCCTCTCTCTCGCTCTCTCTCGCTCCCTATCGTCTTTCTCCCTGACCCTCGAAGACTGACTCGCTCCATCGCTCGTGCAGGACATCGTCATGCCCAACCTCGACGGTACGTCCTCTCCATCCTTCGCCCTCTTCCACTCTTTCGCCTCGACCTGACCCTCTCACGCTCTCTCACAGGCATCTCTGCGACGTCGCTCATCCGCCAGTTCGACCCGATGACGCCCATCATCTCGATGACGAGCAACTCGGGCCCGAACGACATCATGACCTATTTCTCGCACGGTGCGTCGGCTTGTCCTGCCTCCCTCTCGCCCGCCTCGTGAAACAACACGCTACAGGACTGATCCGGCACTGACGTGTGCGACGCAGGCATGAACGACGTCCTCCCCAAGCCGTTCACCAAGGAGCACCTCCTCAGCATGCTCGAGGTGCGTCGGCGTCGTCCCCTGCGTCTCTCTCTGGGTCCGTCGCGACAGTGCGGGAGCTGACGCTCGTCCTCGACCCCTTTCGCACGCAGAAACACCTCGAGCACCTCAAGCTGATGCAGCAGATGGCCGAGATCCCGCGCGCGCTCGGGTTCACCGACCACCAGATCCAGGACGCGCTCGCCCAGTCGGTCGTGATCCCGGGCGAGGGCCCCGACGGCGGGCAGCAGGTCATCAACCCGTTCTCGAGCATGGGCATCTCGGACCAGGACTATGTCGAGATGCTGCAGGGGATCGCTATGGAGAAGGAGGGCAAGAGGGGGCTCGAGGTCGTCCGGGCCGAAGGGACGGCGCGCTTCCAGGAGGGTGCGTCTCTTCCTCTCTCTCGTCTGCTGCGTCTCTCTGTACTCCATGCTGACGCCGAGCTGCGCTTCTTCCTCGCGCGCAGTCCAGTGAGAGCCGTCGCCGGTCGAGGAGGGAGGAGGTGTCGCTCTCGAGGTCGAGTCGCTTGGTCGGACGCTGTAGCATCCCTGTGTGTCGCTAGCTGTGCTTGCAGTGCCCATACCCTTTCTCTCGTCCCGTGTTCGCCCTGCCGCAGAGAGGTTGAGCGAGGTGGTCGAGCTCGAGCCTCGATCGCGCCTCGTCCTCATCTCCCCCTCACGCTCACCCGCCCGCTCCAGCTCGACACGCAAGATGGCCAGCCGCGAGGAAGCCGTGTGCGGTACGTCCTGCCCCGCCCTCACCCTGCCTGTCCCCAGGCGCCGCAGCTCGCTGACCCTCTCCTCCTCCAGAGACGCACCTCTACATCCTCTCGTTCCTCCGCGCCCACTCGCTCCCCAAGACGGCCGCCGCCCTCATCAAGGAGCTCGACAAGCAGCCCTGGACCACCCCGGCCGGCGTCGAGCCGCAGCTGTCGCTCTCGGGCCAGGAGGCCGACCGGCGCGCGGGCGAGGACAAGCTCACGGGGACGGAGCTCGTCGGGCTCGTGCGGGCTAGGATCGAGATGCGCAAGGAGAAGTGAGTCCTCTCCCTCACTCCATGCGCCAGTGCGCGGTGGGCGGGCTGCGTCGCGCGGCGCAGGGAGGAGGCTGCTGCCGTCCTCCCCACACGGCGCTGGCTCGAGCCGGAGCATCCACGCACAGACAGCTGACGAGCACTCTCTCGCACCTCGCAGGGAGGCCAAGAAGGCTGCGTCCACGCCCGACGCCAAGGGCGCCATCACGGTCGACAACTCGTCGTCCTCGTCGTCGTCCTCGTCCGACTCCGACTCCGACTCGTCGTCCGACAGCGAGTCGTCCAAGGAGGTCGAGAAGGAGGTCCTCCCCAAGGACAAGCTCGCCGTCGTGCAGGCCGAGCGCGAGGAGGCCAAGGCGGGCAGCAGCAGCAGCAGCAGCTCGTCGAGCGAGAGCAGCAGCGACGAGGACGACGAGAAGACTGCCGGTGCGTCCTGCCCTCGCTCGTTCGGCACGCTTGTCGAGGGTCATTCTCGCTGACCCAGTCTACCTCGTCGCGCGACAGCTCCCGCCAAGGCCGCCTCTTCCTCTTCCTCCTCCTCCTCCGACTCTTCCTCCTCCGACTCGTCCTCGGACGACGAGTCGGACAAGGCCGTCAAGGCGCGCAACCCGGCCGGCGCGACCAAGAAGGCGGCGTCGCCCGCGCGCTCGCTCGCGCCGCCGCCGACGACGCCCGCGCCCGTCACGCCCGCGCCGACCAACAGCAAGAAGCGCAAGGCGGCGTCGTCGTCGTCGTCCGGCAGCTCGAGCTCGAGCTCGTCGTCGTCTTCCTCGTCGTCGAGCTCGTCGTCGTCGTCGAGCAGCAGCAGCAGCAGCAGCTCGTCCGACTCGGACGCGTCGGCGACCAAGAAGAGCAAGAAGGCGCCCAAGCCCGTCACCAAGAAGGCGCGCGTCGCCTCGCCCGTCGTGACGCCCGCCGCTGCCGCGCCCGCCGCGACCGTGTCGGCCACGTCGACCGAGTGGGAGCCGCGGCCGATGCCGCCCCGGGTCAACAAGGCGGCCGCGGACGGCGCGGCGGCGAGCGGGAGTGGGAGCCCGGCGCCGACGACGGCGGGCAGGTTCCGCCGGGTCAAGGCCGAGGAGATCACGTTCACGGACGAGCGGCTCAAGGACAACTCGTTTGCGGCACGGGTGCGTCCGGCTTTCGCTTCCTCCTCCCTCGACTCGACGCTCGAGAGCTGACTCTCCCCTCTCCTCCTCCCCTCTCTCGTCCTCTACCTCCTCCTTCTCGCTCTTCGTCTCGCTCGCCCGCAGCCCGCCGGCATGTCGGACTACGGCGCCAAGGCGTCGGCCGACCTGATCGTGACGCGCGGCAAGGGCTTCACCAAGGAGAAGAACAAGAAGAAGCGCGGCAGCTACCGCGGCGGCGAGATTACGATGGCGAGCCACTCGATCAAGTTCAACTATGACGAGTAGGCGTGCGTGCTAAGCGGCGAGCGGGCGGGCGGGCGGGCGAGGGAGTGAGCGAGGGAGGAGGAGAGGGTCGAGCGAGGGAGCGCTCTCACTTGA
>Ga0308164_10004703_pt1 | contig 11395 bp, 13 predicted proteins | sample PhyTR2_FD_201031 | JGI IMG/M metagenome (GOLD analysis project Ga0308164, IMG submission 201031) | Phyllosphere microbial communities from UC Gill Tract Community Farm, Albany, California, United States - DLSLT.R2 | ecosystem: Host-associated > Plants > Phyllosphere > Unclassified | place: USA... | reverse complement strand
TTCGCGATGACGGCGGCGAGGACGTGTTCGTCCACATCAGCGCCGTCGAGCAGGCCGGCATGGTCGCTCTCGCCGAGGGTCAGCCGCTCGGCTTCACGCTCGTCGACCGCGGTGGCCGTATCTCGGCGACCGACCTGAAGATCGACGGCGAGCCGATGGCCGTCACCGATCGCGGTCCGCCGCGTGACCGTGATGCCGGCCCGGGCGCACCCCGTGGTGGCGATCGCGACCGTGACGGTGGTGCAGGTGGCGCACAGCGTCAGCTCACCGGCGAGAAGGCGACTGGTACGGTCAAGTTCTTCAACGCGATGAAGGGCTTCGGCTTCATCCAGCGCGACGACGGACAGCCTGACGCATTCGTGCACATCTCGGCCGTCGAGCGCGCCGGCATGTCGACGCTGAACGAGGGCGACAAGCTCGAGTTCGAGCTCGAGGTTGATCGTCGCGGCAAGTACGCAGCGGTGAACCTGAGCGCAGGCGGCTGATTGCTGCCTGACTTAGAACGCTGATCGTACCGTGTTCGGTAGGATAATGATTGCGGCCGGTTTCGCTTTGGCGGGACCGGCCGTTCTCGTTTCATCGTCTTCGCTGTCGTCCGCGGCGCAGGCCGGGCAGGGTGCTGTCGCAGCTCCGCGCGAGCCGACCCGCGTGCCGGTGTTCTCGGCAACGATCGTCGCGCGCTATCCGCACGACCGCACCGCGTTCACCGAAGGGCTGCTCTGGCACGACGGTGCGCTGTACGAGAGCACGGGGCAGGAGCGGCAATCCGACGTCCGCCGCGTCTCGCTCAAGGACGGCAAGATCCTCGCCAAGGCGCGAATCGACCCCGCGCAGTTCGGCGAAGGCCTCGCGCTGTGGAAGGACCAGCTCGTCAGCCTCACCTGGCACGACGGCATCGCGCACCGCTGGGACGTCCGCACGCTGAAACCCAAGGGGCAGAACCGCTACGCCGGCGAAGGCTGGGGGCTGACCAGCGACGGCGTCTCGCTGCTTCAGTCCGACGGCAGCCCCGATATCATCGTCCGCGATCCGATCACTCTGGCCGAACGCAAACGCGTGGCGGTAACGATCGACGGGCGCCCATTACGCGACATTAACGAACTGGAATACGTCCACGGCGCGCTGCTCGCCAACGTCTGGCACACCGGCTTCCTCGTCCGCATCGCCCCCAAGACCGGCAAGGTGACCGCGGTGATCGACCTCCGCCCGATGGTCGCCGAGATCGCCGCGACCGATCCCGAAGCGGTCCTCAACGGCATCGCCTGGGACGCGAAGGCGGATCGGCTGTTCGTGACGGGCAAATACTGGCCGACGCTCTTCGAGATAAAGATTGCCGCCACGCCGCAATAGTTGCGCGGTTTGGGTCCCTGCCAACGCACCCTTACTTGTTCTCCCGCGAAGGCGGGAGCCCAGACTGGACTCCCGCCTTCGCGGGAGAACAAATAGTGCTGCCGCCATGCCGCTTAGAGCCTAACTCGTCATCCCAGCGAAAGCTGGGGTATCCCCGTTTGGCAGGCGCGTGCCCCACATGCTGCGATCCCAGCGTTCGGTGGATGACGGTTGGGAGGCGGAAGTTCGGGACAGTGGCGGGATTGTAATAGGGGTCACAAGATAGCGTATCGCCTAGCCCTAAAACCCATACCCGGCACTCGGCGCCACCGATCTGATCGTCGCCAGCACATGGCGCAGCAGACCATCTGCATCGTGATGGATGTTATGCCCCCCCGGCATCCCAACCTTGCGCGCGTTCGCCGTCGCCAGCAGCGGGCACAGGCTATCCGTTTCCTCCACCCCATAGATGCAGGTGAGTGGCGCCCAGGTCAGCTGGTTGCCGGTAGTCGCGCCCATGCTGTCGGGCGTGCCGTGATCGTAGAGCAGGCTGGACGGATCCGCGCGATAGAACACCGTGTCACCCGGCAGGATCAGCACGATCGCGGCGACGCGTGGCCGCAAGTCCGCCGGCAGGTTGGCGAGTCCGGTCTGGACGATATCCGCGCCGTAGGATTGCCCCATCACCACGACCCGCTTCGCCCCGGTCCGCGAGAGCGCCGTCCGCACGCCATCCGCGATGATCGCATCGAGTTCCTGTCGCGTCCGATGATGCGCGAACAGCGCCGGCGTAGTGATCCCGACGACCGGAATGCCGTGCTCGGTCAACCCCCGCGAGGTCGATGCGCCGAGCAGGAACCGCAGCCCCATGTCGCCCGAAAAGTTCACCACCGCGATCGGCGGGGGCCCCGAGGCCTGGACGCCGATCGCCGGATACACATGCACCGGATCGCGGTCGAAATAGCCGGCGAGGTAGACGAACAGCACGACGATCGCGGATATTATGCCAGTCACCCACGCGCCGCGCCGCCAGCGTCGTGCCGCTACCGTGCGAGGATGTTTTGAACTTTTCACTGTATCGTCCTGACTCGTACCAAGACCGGATGAATACCCGGCCCGGCCGCGCACTTCCATGACGCGCCGATTACGTAATCATCCGCTTGAGCGTCTCGATCCGGTCCGCCTCCGCCGCGGGCTTGTCCGTCCGGATCCGCGCGATTCGCGGAAAACGCATGGCCACGCCTGACTTATGACGCTTCGAATCGTGGAGAGAATCGAACGCGATCTCCAGCACCAGCGTCTTCTCCACCTCGCGCACCGGCCCGAACCGGTTCTGCGTGTGGTTGCGTACGAAGCTGTCGAGCATTTTGAGCTCTTCGTCGGTAATCCCGGAATACGCCTTCCCCACAGGAAGCAGCTCGCCCTCTTCGGTCCAGCAGCCGAAGGTATAGTCCGAATAATAGGACGATCGCCGCCCCGACCCGCGCTGCGCGTACATCATCACGCAGTCGGCGGTCAGCGGATCGCGTTTCCACTTATACCAGAGCCCGGCGCGCCGTCCGCCGACGTACGGCGAATCGCGACGCTTCAGCATCACGCCTTCGATCGCCGAGTCGCGCGCCGTCGCGCGGATCGCCTCCAGCGCGGTGAAGTCGTCCGCGTCGATCACGACGCTCAGATCGAACCGCTCGGAGTCGAGTTGCGGCACGAACGCCTCCAACCGCTTTCGCCGCTCGGTCCAGGGCAGCGCGCGCAAATCCTCCTCGCCGTCGATCAGCAGATCATACAGCCGGACGAACGCGGGATAGTCCGCCAGCATCTTCGCCGACACGGTCTTGCGCCCAAGCCTCTGCTGCAACGCATTGAAGCTCGCTGCCCCGCCGCCATCCTCCAGCGTCCCGCCCTGATGCTCGCCCTTCACCAGCAGTTCGCCGTCGACCGTTCCCGGCGTCCGGAACGCGACGGCAATCTCCGGGAAGCTGCCCGTCACGTCGTCGCCGGTGCGGCTGTAGAGGCGCGTCTCACCCGCGACGTGGACGATCTGGACGCGGATACCGTCCCATTTCCACTCCGCGGCATAGTCGGCAAGATCGACGCGCAGATCCTCGAGCCCGTGTGCCAGCATGAACGGCCGGAACACCGGGACGTCCGCGGGCGTGGGCTGTGCGCCGGTGCCCTCGGCCCAGGCGAACAGGCTCGGATACGGCGCATCGAGCCCGTGCCACACCTCCTCGACCGCATCCACATCGAGCCCGAACGCGTCGGCAAGCGCGGTCTTTGCCAGCCGCGCGGACACGCCGATCCGCAGCGCGCCGGTCGCCATCTTGAGCAACGCGAACCGCTCCTCCGCATCGGACCGGTCGAGCATGTCCGCCAGCGCACCCGGCGCATCGGCCCGCGACAACGCCGCCAGCCGCTCGACGACATCGGTGATCGACAACGGCGTCGGATCCACCGGCACCGTCGGCTCAGGCCACAGCAGTGCCACCGTCTCCGCGGTATCGCCGACATAATCACGGCTCATCCGGAACAGCACCGGATCGACGCGCTCCTCGATCAACCCACGGATCACCGCCGACTTCACGCCTTTCAGATCAAGATCGCCAGTCAGCGCTGCCATCGCCCAGCCGCGATCGGGATCGGGCGTTGCCTGCAGATAATCCGCGATCAGCTTCAACTTCGCGTTGCGCGACCGGGTGTAGGTGAGCGAGTCGAGCAGGGCGGCAAAAGCGTGCATCGTCACTCAACGCGCCTGTCGCCCGAAGGGATGCAGATGCGAAACGACCGCCGCCGGATGGTCCGATGACGGTCGATATCGAGCAGTAGAGTTCGCCGCGTCAGTCGACCGCGTTCTTGATGCCCTTGCCCGCGAGAAGACCAAGCACGAGGAAGATCACGAACAGCGCGATCGCGATGAAGAACAGGATCTTGGCGATGCCGATGAACGCCCCGCCGATGCCGCCGAAGCCGAGCAGCGCAAGAACGGCGCCGATGACGAGAAAGGTAATTGCGAGCTTCAACATATCGGCCTCCTGTTTGATAGGATCGCTCAACCGGCTGGCGCCCGGTTGGTTCCCCAAGCGTAACGATCAGGCCTTGCGGCTCGCCTCGAACAGGAACCACGCACGCTCCTCGGCGTGATCCGTCCATTCGTCGACGATACCACTCGTCGCGTTGTCCTTAGCGGCGTCGGCGGCGTCCTTGACGATGCGGAACTGCTCGACGAGCTTCAGGTTGTCCTCGCGCAGTTCGGCGAGCATCTCGGTCGGGCCTACGAACGCCATGTCGTTGTCGGCGATCGTCTGATGGCGCGAGATATCCCCGATCGAGCGCAGCGTGGTGTTGCCCGTCTTGCGCACGCGCTCGGCGATCGCGTCGGTCACGCCGATGATCTGCGCGGACTGGTCGTCGAGCAGCAAATGGTAATCGCGAAAATGCGGCCCCGACATGTGCCAGTGGAAGTTCTTGGTCTTGAGATACAGCGCGTAGCAATCGGCGAGCGCTGCGTTCAGCGCATCGGCGACCGATTTGGTGCTGTTGCTCGGCAGGTCGGTCGGCGTGTCGAGGGCAGGGTTGATCTCGGCCATGTTTAGCTCCCGTTGGAAAGTCGTCGCGTGAACGATCCGAACGCACACTTGCTCCCGGCCGTCAGACCAAGCGTAGTGCGCCTAGCGCCAGGACGATACCGAAGATCAGGAACACGGTGCCGATGGCGATGCGCAGCGGCTTGAGCGGCAGTTTCAGCCACGCGGCCTCGCCCATCAGCGCGGCGGGGACGATCACCACCAGCGAGCCGATCGTCGCGCCGATCGCCGCGAGGGCCGGGACGGGCGTCCGCGCGGCAAGCGTCAGGACGATGAACTGAACGCCGTCGCCGAAAGCCAGGATGAACAGGCCGAGCGCGGTAGTGGCGATCGCGCCGATCTTCCAGCGATCCAGCCGCTCGGGTGCCTTGGCCGGAAAGAACGATCCACCACCCTGCAACAGCAACGCGAGCGCGAGCATCAGTTGTTGCGCATTGGGGGCAAGCTTCGGTCCGATCACCGCGCCGAGCGCCGCCGCCAGGCCGCCCGCCGCGAACAACGCCAGCGCCGCCATCGCGATCACAAGACCCGGCTTTCGGTACCGGTCCGACAGGATCGCCGCGAGCCACGCCGTCCGATCGCCGACCTGTGCGAGCGCCGCCGCGACCAGCGCTGCCATCAACGCGTCCATGAATTATCCCGCAAGGCGCACCGAACAGGCCGCAGCGAACGCGTGGCACGCCTGGACGTCCTGCCGTTCGCACCCGACCGCATCGCGCAGGATCGACAGCCAGCCATGCACCAGCGCGCCATGCTCGCCGCGTGACAGCGCCGAATCGACGAAATGCGCAACCGTGACGGCGGGGTTGAGGCCGTTGGTATGCGCGATCACGCGGATCGCATCGATCTCGGTGGCGATGTCGCATGGTCGGGAATAGGGCGCTCGGACATCGATCGCCGCGATTCGCGCCGCGAGATCGGCCTTCACCGCCATCATGTCGTCGATTCGAACCAGCGCCTGCCCCACGATCCCGCTCCTGTCTTTATCTGGTGATATGATGCGCTCGCGGTAGTGAATAGCGGGTTAAATGAACGGTCCTGCCGCGCAGCGACGGGGTAAAGCTTGACTTCGCTCCCTGCGTCCGCCATGCGCCGCCCCTGATGGAGCGGCGGCGTCAGTTCGCCGCTTTCGCATTTTCAAGCCATAGGAATTGGGCTCATGGCCAAGCCGACCACCGTAAAGATCAAGCTGCTCAGCACCGCTGACACCGGCTTCTTCTACGTCACCAAGAAGAATCCCCGTACCAAGACGGAGAAGCTCTCCTTCTCGAAGTACGATCCCGTCGTGCGCAAGCATGTCGAGTTCAAGGAAGCCAAGATCAAGTAATCCGGCCGGCGGTGCGAACCGCCGTCTGATTGCGACGATCTGAAAAGCCGCGGATAGCGATATCCGCGGCTTTTGGCGTTTGTATTGGGCGTCGTTCCCTCACACTCCCCCTTCCGTTCGTCCTGAGTAGCCGTCGAGTAGTCGCCGCAGGCGGCGTATCGAGATGGCGTATCGAAGGACAGGTTGGCGCGCGGAACGCATGCTTCGATACGAGCCCTCGATACGCTTCTGACGAAGCTACTCGGTCTCTACTCAGCACGAACGGAAGATTGGACAGCCGGGCTGCTCAGATCAGCGCCCCCACCGCGTCCATGAACCGCGCCAGGCTGATCGGCTTGGACACATACGAGTCCGCGCCCGCAGCCCGAATCCGCTCCTCGTCCTCGCGGCCGGCATACGCGGTCACCGCCATCACCGGGATCGCGCGCAAGTCCTCATCCGCCTTCAGTTCGAGGATGATCTCGTAGCCGGTGACGTGCGGCATCTGGATGTCCATGATGATCAGGTCGGGCACGAATTCGCGCGCGCGCGCAACGGCTTCGCGGCCGTCGCGCACGGGTTCGACGGCGAACTGGTGCGCGCGCAGCAGGTCGCAGAATAATTTGAGGTTGAGTTCGTTGTCCTCGACAACGAGCACCTTCTTTGTCACCGCCGCACCTTATCCGGAAAGAAGGCACGATAGGCAATGCGCGACCGTGATTCAAACGAAGACGCCGAAGCGCTCGCCCTGCGCGCGTTGGTATGGACGCTGGTCGAGCCCGATCGCGCTATGCGATTGCTGTCGGTGACCGGCCTTGAGCCGCATGACCTCCGCGCTCGGGCGAGCGACCCGACGGTGCTGTCCGCGGCGCTCGGCTTCCTCGAAAACCACGAGCCGGACCTGATTGCCTGCGCCGAGTCGCTGGGTGTGAAGCCAGAGGCACTCGTCCGCGCACACGCCAAGCTGGACCAGGGAGAATTTGAAGCATGAGGCCGCTGTTGATCAGCGATTGCGACGAAGTGCTGCTGCACATGGTCAAGCATTTCGGTGTCTGGCTCGACGAGCGCCACGACATCGACTTCGCGATCCAGCACGGCGATTTCTCGACCGCGATGACCCGCCGCGATGGTGGTCCACCACCGTCGCGCGAGGACATGTGGGCGATGCTAGGCGAGTTCTTCCCCGCCGAGATGCACCGCCAGACGCTGGTGCCGCACGCGGTCGAGGCGCTCGAGCGGCTGGCGCAGGTGGCGGACATCGTCATCCTCACCAACCTCCAGGACGAATGCCGCCAGCCCCGGATCGAGCAACTGGCGAAGTTCGGGATCGAACACCGGGTCGAATGCAACCAGGGCGGCAAGGGGACGCCGGTATCGCGGCTGGTCGAGGAATACGGCTCGCCGGTGACGGTATTCGTGGATGACCTCGCGGTGCATCACGAGTCGGTCGCCAAGCACGCACCGGGGGTGCACCGGTTGCACATGGTCTCGGAGCCGACGCTGGCGGTAAGCGTCCCGAAGGCGCCCGAGGCGCACGCGCGGATCGACGACTGGCGCGAAGCGGCGGACTGGATCGCCGCGCGGTTCGAGGCGGGTTTGCCGGCGGACGCCTAAGCCGCCCACGTCACCAAGAACACAGCATTCCTCCCTCCCTGAAAGGGAGGGGTTGGGGGGTAGGCCAGCTTCAGTCGCAACCGTTCCGACAAATGCGGAAGCCCACCCACCCCCGGCCCCTCCCTTCCAGGGAGGGGAGCAGAAGGGGCCCCTTGACCCATCCCCCGCCGCTGTGGTGATACCTCACCCATGACCGATCGTATCGACCGCAAGCTCGAAGAGCTGGGCCTCACCCTCCCGCAGGCTGCCGCACCCGTGGCGTCCTACGTCCCGACCGTGCTGGCGAACGGCATGCTCCACATCTCGGGCCAGTTGCCGTTCAAGGACGGCGCGCTGGTCACCGGTCGCGTGGGAGACGGCGTGTCGCTCGAAGACGCGCAGGAGGCGGCCAAGCTCTGCGCGCTCATGCTCGTCGCACAGATGAAGGCGGCACTCGGCACGCTCGGCCGCGTCGAGCGGATCGTGAAGCTCGGCGTGTTCGTCAACTCGACCGGCGATTTCACCGACCAGCCAAAGGTCGCCAACGGCGCATCGGACCTGATGGTCGCGCTGTTCGGCGATGCCGGCAAGCATGCGCGCTCGGCGGTCGGCGTTCCCGTCCTCCCGCTCGGCGCCGCGGTCGAGATCGACGCGATCGTCCAGGTCTCCGCCTGACCGCCTGAAGTTCTTGTTCTCCCGCGAAGGCGGGAGCCCAGGGTTACCAAGCGCAGCCCATGCGGTCCTGGGCTCCAGCCTTCGCGGGAGAACGGCGTATGGGACGGGCGCCTGTTTTCCTTCGAGATAAGCTGGCGGGCCCTTTGCTATCGGCACCCCGCTACCCCAAATGTCGGCAATGAACGCCGTCACAGCCCGCATCGCCCAAGGCGTCACCTCGATCACGGCCGCGGACTGGGAGGCATGCTCCGGCACCGCCAACCCGTTCGTCGGCCACGCCTTCCTCTCCGCGCTCGAAGCGTCGAAAAGCGTCGGCGGCCGCTCCGGCTGGCAGGCGTTGCCAATTGTGGTCGACGGCCCCGACGGCAAGCCAGCGGGAATCGCACCCGCCTACGCCAAGAGCCACAGCCAGGGCGAATACGTCTTCGACCAGGGCTGGGCCGATGCGTGGGAGCGGGCAGGGGGGCAATATTACCCCAAGCTCCAGATCGCCGCGCCGTTCAGCCCGGTTCCCGGCCCGCGCCTGCTGCTCCGCGACCGCGATCAAGCCCCCGCGCTGATCGCCGCGCTGGAGGCGGTGACCGATCAAAGCGGGCTGTCCTCCGCACACGCGACCTTCATCGACCCCGACGAAGTGGCGCTGTTCGAGGCGGCAGGCTGGCTGATCCGCCAGGGTACGCAGTTCCACTGGAAGAACGACGGCTACGCCAGCTTCGACGACTTCCTAGCCGTCCTCGCCAGCCGCAAGCGCAAGGCTATCCGCAAGGAACGCGCCGCCGCTGTCGAAGGCCTGACGATTCGCCACCTCGTCGGCGCCGAAATCACGCCCGAGCACTGGGATGCGTTCTGGGTCTTCTACCAGGACACCGGCAGCCGCAAATGGGGTCAACCGTACCTCACGCGCGGCTTCTTCGACCAGATCGGCAACACGATGGGCGACCGCGTCCTGCTCATCCTCGCCGAGCGTGACGGCGTACCGATCGCGGGCGCACTCAACCTGATCGGCGACGACACGCTTTACGGCCGCTATTGGGGCGCGACGGAGGAGGTGCCATTCCTCCACTTCGAACTCTGCTATTACCAGGCGATCGACGCCGCCATCGCGCGCGGCCTGAAGACCGTCGAGGCCGGCGCACAGGGCGAACACAAGCTCGCGCGCGGCTATGCCCCGGTCGCGACCTATTCCGCCCACTACATCCCCGACCCGAGCTTCCGCCGCGCGATCGCCGACTATCTTGTCCGTGAGCGCGAGGCCGTCGCCGAACAGCAGGAGTATCTCGGCGAGCTTACTCCGTTCCGGCGGGGCGAGCAGCAGCAACCCGGTTGACGCGGTACAACAGGCTGGTGCCATCGCGCCGGATCAGCGTCAGGTCGCGGACCAGCCTGGAATCGAACTTCGGCGGGTGGATCAGCCACACGTAATCGAACGCATCGCGCGGGAATTTCTGCAGCGCCACGCCGATCGGCCGCCAGAACTGGCCACGGCACTTGATGTCGCTGACGATCTCCGACGGGTCATGCGCAAACCCCTTCGCCGCCGGATAGTGCGTCGTCATCAACTGCGCGCCGGCCATCGACCACTGGTCGTTGGTGAACGCCATCCGCCGCTCCAACAGCAGCGCGGGAACATGCTCGAGCCGCGAATAGGCCCAGTCGTCGCGACACCGCCGCCCGACGAACGACACGACGCGAGACCGCTCTGGCACCGTATCGATCGCTGCGATCGCCTGGTCGTAGCTGCGATCGTACATCAGGTAGCTGACCGTCGTCCCCGCCAACCGCACGCCGAAGAACGCAAATCCCAGCACCGCGAGCACCGCCGCGCCGCGTAGCGACAACCCGTGCCGCGGCCGCAGCGCGATCACCGCGATCCCGAGCATGAACGGCGCGAGCCGCATGTCCGCATAGGCCGACCCGAACACGATCCGCGGCAACAGTACGTAGACGATCGCGAGGAACAGCGCCGACAGGCTCAGGTTGCGCGAATATTCGATCGTCTGGTCGCGCACGCCACGGAACAGGATCACGAACAGCACGGTGACCGACGCGATGTCGAACGTCATCCAACGATCGCGCAGGACCATCGTGATCCAGTTCATCTTCCAGCGCCAGTTGAACCAGTCCTGCGTCTTGCCGCCGACATGATCACCCGAGCGCCAGACGATCATCATCACCATCGGCAGCGCGAGCGGCAGACAGTTCAGCCCAGCCTGGATGCACGCCTTGAACCAGCCATGCGCCCAGCTCTTGGGATCGCTGTCGCGGCGGATGTCGTGCTGGCGGATCAGCTCGGCGGAGAAGGCGAGCACACCCAGTACGCCCCAGCCGAACGTATGGCACAGCCACAACAGGCACGAGATTGGCACGAAGATGATGGTCCGCAGCCGCCGCCGGTCGAGCCGCCCCATCCGCAGCCACAGCGCGAACAGGTTGAGCGCGAGCGCCATGCCAAGCGCGAAATTCACGAATCCGAACTGGAACGGATAGCTGTAGGCGAGCGGCAGCGCGAACAACGCGGTCGCGGGGATTCGCCCGTGCACCTCGCGCGCAATCCACAGCAGCCCGGTCACGGTCAGCGCGGGGATCGCCATTACGATCAGCTTCACCGCCAGCTGCAGCCCGAAGATCGGCGCGAGCGGCACGATCAGCAGGTCGATGCCGAGGTTGCCGATCATCTGCCAGCGGAAGTTATACCACTGATTCAACCAGGGATTGTCGGCGATCGCCAGCTGGACGCGGTACCGCCCCATATGCCCGGGCAGGTCTACCAGCGGCGGGATCTCCGGCCACAGCAACGGTATGATCGATGCGATCGCAACCGCGGCGACGAATGCGCGCGTCTGCCACCAATGCAGCTTTTCCCCCTGAGTAATCATATCGTCGAACCCTAGGGGCGGGTGGGCGCACT
>Ga0308164_10004699_pt1 | contig 11402 bp, 6 predicted proteins | sample PhyTR2_FD_201031 | JGI IMG/M metagenome (GOLD analysis project Ga0308164, IMG submission 201031) | Phyllosphere microbial communities from UC Gill Tract Community Farm, Albany, California, United States - DLSLT.R2 | ecosystem: Host-associated > Plants > Phyllosphere > Unclassified | place: USA... | reverse complement strand
CAACGGCGTGCGCTCACCAACGACACCATGCCCGAAGCCAAGGTGCAGGAGCTTCGTTTGGAGATGGAGCGCGCCGAGGCGCAGCGCCTTCAGCCGCACCACGTCCAGAGCTTCTTCGTGGAGGCGTTTCAGCACCTTGGTGGCCGTATGAAGCGGCGCGAAGAAGGGCGCTGGGAAATCACTCACGTGCCGGTTCGCATCCGCGAGCGTGATCGTCAGATCGGCACGGGCGCTCCGATCCAGAAAAAGTATGAGCGGATTTGCTTCGAAAAGAGCCGGATCAACCAGCAACCGGTCGCGACCTTCGTCTGCCCGGGCCATCCGCTGCTAGAAGCCGTGATCAGCGTCGTGCGCGAGCAATATGAGCAGATCATGCGCCAGGGAGCGATTTTGGTCGATGATCTGGACAGCGGCACCGCGCTGTCGGCCGTGTTCCTCCTCGAACACAGCATTCAGGATGGCAGGACAACCAGCGCCGGCAAACCGCATGTCGTATCCGAACGGCTACAGTTCGCCGCGATCGACAAGGCGGGGCGCGCCGTGAACGCGGGCATCGCACCACATCTCAACCTGCGGCCCGCAACACCCGACGAAATCGCCAGCGTTCGCCCATTCTTGGACGAAGACTGGCTAACGACGGAGCTCGAAAAGACGGCCGTCCAGTTCGCGACCGTGGAGCTGGCGCAGGCGCACATCGCAGAGGTTCGCGCCCGACGTCTGCCCGAGATCGAAAAGGTCGAGCATGAAGTTCGAGCGCGCCTCAAGAAGGAGATTAACTACTGGGATTCGCGCGCCTTCGAGCTGAAGGAGGAGGAGAAGGCCGGTAAGAAAACACGTCTCAGTTGGCAGAACGCCCAGCGCCGCGCCGAGGATCTAGCCGAGCGGCAGAAGCGCCGTATGGGGCAGTTGGAGCAGGAACGCTTTATTTCCTCGCAACCCCCGCGAGTACGTGGCGGGATGGTGGTGATCCCCCGCGGCCTGTTGGACGCTCAGGCTTCATCCGGCCCAAGCCCGCTCGACGGGGCACCTCAGGGTTTCTCGGCCGATGCCGCTGCCCGGCGCCTGATCGAGCTGGCGGCTATGAACGCCGTGATCGCGACAGAGCGGACCCTAGGAAACGTCCCCACCGACGTGTCGGCGCAGAAGATCGGCTACGATGTCGTCTCCTATGATCCGGCGACGAAGCACCTCCGCTTCATTGAGGTGAAGGGACGGATACAAGGCGCGGACACCGTGATGATCACGCGGCAGGAGGTCATCACGTCGCTACACGAGCCTGACAAGTACATCCTTGCTGTCGTTCATGTGGAAAACGGGGAGGCCGGCGCGCCGCGCTATGTCCGTGGAGCCTTGTCGGATCACGAACCCGCGTTCGAGCATACGGCGATACAGTTCAACCTGGCTCGCCTTATGGAGCGGGCGGAGGCCCCCCGATGATCATCAAGGATTTCGCCATCTTAGCGCCGGTGCCGTTGGAACACCTCCAATCAGGCACTCAAATCGCTCATGACACCGGGTTCGTCGCCTTCGGTTCACGCAAATGGGAGCTTTTCCGAAAGATCGACGAGATGCGCGCCGGAAACCCTGTGCCCGTCCTAATTTACCCCTCACACGAGGACGTACCGGCCAGCGCGAGCTTCGTTGTATCGTGGAAAGGGTGGTATCTCGGATCGGAAGAGGCCCCGAAGGGCCGGCACTCAACCGGCATGACGCACCGTCCCCCCACCACCGGACAGTACGAGGGCGACAATCATGGTCATTGGGCCGTATTTTGGCATGTCCGAAACCTAATCGAGCTGCCGCCCGCGCAGCGCCTTCCGATCTCGTCGATTCAGACCATCAAGGGTGGCTGGCGCAAGGAAGCGCCGCCTCGGGGGCCTGAGCTGGTCGCCACGCCCTCAACGATAGAGTTTACGCTATGACCACAACCCCGACTTACAAGAAGAAGCTCATCGAGGTTTCGATACCGCTCGAGGCCATCAACGCGGCGTCGGCGAAAGAGAAGTCGATCCGGCATGGCCACCCATCGACGTTGCACCTCTGGTGGGCACGCCGGCCTCTGGCGACCTGTCGAGCGGTCTTGTTCGCACAGTTGGTTGACGATCCCTCGGGGTACACCGACACGCTATTGGCTGATGGCAATTTCCGCAAAAGGGCCGAAGCCGATCTGAGCGCGCGTCTCGCTGGACGGCGGGATCGTCAGGCGGATAGCTCAACCAAAAGCCCCGATACGCCAGAGCCCACGCTGGAGGACTGTGCAGCCGACATCGAACGCAAACGCCTTTTCGAGATTATTGAAGACCTCGTCCTCTGGGAGAATTCGACTAACGAAGAGGTGCTGGAGCGTGCGCGCGTCGAGATCCGGCGGAGCTGCGATGGCTTAGTTCCGTCAGTTTACGACCCCTTTTCTGGCGGAGGATCGATCCCTCTCGAAGCCCAACGTCTGGGCTTGCCGGCTCACGGATCGGACTTGAACCCGGTAGCAGTGATGATCGGCAAGGCGATGATAGAAATCCCGCCTAAGTTTCGAGATGTGTCGCCCATCCACCCCGGCCCGAAGGGGCGGTCATTCTACCGGAATGCAGAGGGCTTGGCGGAGGACGTTAAGTTCTATGGGGATTGGATGCGGGAAAAGGCGCGGGAGCGTCTTGGGCACCTGTATCCTCAGGTGACGCTGCCAAAAGAGTACGGCGGCAAGGATGCAACGGTTATCGCCTGGATTTGGGCGCGTACCGTAGAGAGCCCCGATCCGGCATTCGCAGGCGTCCATGTGCCGCTCGCAAATTCCTTCATTCTCTCGTCGAAAAAGGGCGCTGGGGCCGTCATCGTTCCCATTGTCGATAAGGCCGCGCGGACCATAAGTTTCTCAATCAAAGCGGTCGGCGTTACGCAAGCCGATATGTTAGCAGCGCAAAACGGTACGAAGGCTGGCAAGGCGCAGGACTTTGTGTGCCTTCTATCTGGCACCCCTGTCCAACGAGAATATATCCGGAGAGAGGGCAAGGCGGGACGACTTGGCGCAAGGCTGATGGCCATCGTTGCGGATGGTGCGAAATCTCGCGTATTCTTGGTGCCTTCCGATGAAGCAGAGGCATTAGCGCGAGAAGCCGCGGCATATCCGGAAGTGTCGGAGGCAAGAGAAACCTTTCTTTCGGGTGCCACGCCAACCCGCGCAATGATCACAGGCGGGGTATGCTCCGCCTATGGTCTTGATACCTGGGGGAAGCTGTTCACAGATCGCCAATTGCTGGCGCTCAATACCTTAAGCAGCCTCGTTCACGAGGTTAGGCATGAGATTGTCAACGACGCGAAGCAAGCCGGTATGGCGGCGGTCGATACTCGACTATCAGAAGGAGGTAACGGAGCATCCTCTTATGCGGAGGCTGTTTGCGTTTATCTCGCCCTAGGTATTAGCCGGCTTGCGGACATACAGAACTCGCTTTGTCGCTGGGAGTCGTCGAAGACTCAGGTCCGAAATTTGTTCGGCCGTCAAGCCATCCCGATGATGTGGGATTTCGGCGAGAACAGTCTGTTCTCCGGAGCGGCCGGCGATTACCGGACAACTCTTGGAAGCATTGTAAAGGTTATTGAGCGGTTTTGCCCTCACGCAACAGGCTCGGAGATTAGCCATGACGCGCAGACTGTTAGGTATCCCGCAAATACGGTTATCTCAACTGACCCCCCATACTATGACAATATCGGGTACGCCGATCTCTCCGACTTTTTCTTTTGTTGGCTTAAGCCCGCCCTTAAACCGATCTGGCCTGATCTGTTTGGTACGTTAGTAACGCCGAAAGCGGAGGAACTGGTCGCTACGTTATATCGCCACGGCACGAAGGAAGCAGCGGAAGCATTCTTCCTAAATGGCATGAGCAAAGCGATTGCCCGGATGGCGGAGGACTCTTCAAGTCTATTCCCAACCACTATTTATTATGCGTTCAAGCAGAGCGAAATCGATCAAGAGGGTATAAGCTCGACCGGATGGGCGACCTTTTTACAGGCCGTCGTCGAGGCTGGCTACGCGGTAGTTGGCACCTGGCCCATGCGAACCGAGATGGCAAATCGCATGGTAGCGGCAGGTACGAATGCTTTGGCCAATTCGGTTGTGCTGGTCTGCCGCAAGAAGGAAATCACTGCTGATGTCATTACGAGGGCTGAGTTCATACGCGCTTTGAAGCGTGAACTGCCGCCCGCTATCGCGGAACTTCAAGCCGCAAACATTGCGCCTGCCGACATGCCGCAGTCAGCGATCGGCCCCGGCATGGGCGTGTTCTCCCGTTACACCGCCGTGCTTGAGTCTGACGATAGCCCGATGAGCGTCAAATCGGCACTCCAGCTTATTAATCACGAGCTGGACGAGTACCTAGGCGGTATTCAAGGCGAATTCGATGCTGACACACGGTTTGCGATCACGTGGTTCGAACAGCACGGCATGGCAAAAGGAGACTACGGATCGGCCGATAGTCTCGCACGCGCACGCGGCATATCTGTCGAAAGCGTGAGGCATGCCGGCATCGTAGAGAGCGTGGCGGGAAAGGTCCGGATTTTAGGACGGGACGAGCTCGACCCTGAATGGGATCCGCAAAGCGATGGTCATCTTACGGTTTGGGAATGCCTTCAGCATTTGATCCGTAGCCATGAAGTGGATGGCATATCTCACGATTCCGCTATCCTCCTGAAAAAGCTGGGAACTCAGGCCGACGCTGTGAAAGACCTCGCATATTGCTTGTACGACATAAGTGCCAATAAGCGACAGGACGCCAAGGAGGCCACGGCCTACAACGCGCTAATTGCTGATTGGACCGAGCTATCGAGACAGGCTGCAGCAGTTCGCGACACAAATGGCGATCGTCAGATCAGCCTGAATATTTGAGAGGAAGCCAAACGTGGCTAAAAGCACGCGTCAGTATGTGTTCGAAGGCATGGAACTGCTTCCCGAGGCATTGATCCCGTTCGTTGAGAAAAGGCTGGAAAGCTCCATCAAGGGGCACTGGCAGATTGAAGTCGTTCAACGCGTCCAGGGTTTGAAGCCCAACTCCACCGGTGAAGTGGGCTGGGACCAACAGGGCCTGCTAAAAGCGATGATGGCCTTTTGGAAGGAGGCCTTCAGCACAGTGCTTGGCCATCCAGAGCGTTCGTATGTCTCCGAACTTCTGGATGTTCGGAACAAGCTCTCCCACAACGAGACTTTCACCTACGATGACGCCGAACGGGCACTGGATTCCATGCGCCGCCTGATGGAATCGATCAGCGCGGGAGAGGTCGCCGATCAGCTCGGCAAGATGCGCGACACGATCCTGCGCACAAAGTTTGCCGAGCTTCAGCGTAACGAAGAGCGCCGGAAAACGCAGCGGCTAGAGATCTCGGTCGAGACAGTCGCCGGCCTCCTCCCTTGGCGGGAAGTGGTCGAGCCGCATCAGGACGTTGCAACCGGTGAGTTTCAGCAGGCCGAATTCGCGGCCGACCTCGGCAAGGTTCACGCCGGCAGTGCGCCTGCCGAGTACCGAGATCCGCAACAATTTTTCAGCCGCACATATTTGACCGAGGGCCTCAGCACGCTCCTCGTCGGCGCAGCAAAGCGGCTGTCGGGGGGGGGGGGTGATCCAGTCGTGGAACTGCAAACCAACTTCGGCGGGGGCAAGACCCACTCCATGCTGGCACTTTACCACATGGCCGGGGGAACGCCTGCGCAGGATCTGTCGGGCCTCGATCAACTGCTCGAGAAGAGCGGCCTTACCGTTCCCGCCAATATCACTCGGGCGGTTCTCGTCGGTACGTCGCGCGGCCCTCAGGACGTTCTGAACGCCACGGGTGGGCGGAAAATTCGGACGACATGGGGTGAACTGGCTTGGCAGCTCGGCGGGGAAGAGGCGTTCGATATGATCGCCGAAAACGACGCAAGGGGCATCGCGCCCGGCTCGAACCTGCTGGAAGCGATCTTCAGGAAATACTCCCCCTGCCTGATCCTGATCGACGAATGGGTCGCTTACCTTCGTCAAATCTATCGCGTCGAGGGGCTCCCCTCCGGCTCGTTCGACGCGAACCTATCGTTCGTCCAGTCGCTGACCGAGGCGGTCAAGGCGAGCCCGGGGACATTGTTGGTAGCATCGTTGCCGGCGTCGCAAATCGAGGTAGGCGGCGAAGGCGGGCAGGAGGCGCTTGCCCGTTTGCAGCAAACCTTCAGCCGTGTTGAGTCCTCCTGGCGACCCGCTTCGCAGGAGGAAAGCTACGAAATCGTGCGCCGCCGCCTTTTCAAGGAAATCCCAGGCGACAGGTTCCATCACCGCGACAACACGCTGAAGCAATTTGCTAAGCTATACCGGGAGAACTCGAATGACTTCCCGCAAGGTTGTGCTGATGAGGACTATCGCCGAAAGCTTGAGAAAGCCTACCCGATCCATCCTGAGTTGTTTGATCAACTTTATACGAGCTGGGGCTCGCTAGAAAAGTTTCAACGAACTCGTGGCGTGCTGCGACTTATGGCGCAGGTGATCCACGAGCTTTGGATGAATTCCGATCCATCCGTTATGATCATGCCGGGAAGCGTATCGGTCAGTTCCCCTCGTGTGGAGCCTGAGCTTCTCCACTACCTAGACGTCAGTTGGCAGTCGATCATTGCGGCCGATGTCGATGGCACCGCCGCGACGCCGTACAAGGTCGACCAAGGGGCACCCAACCTAAATCGCTACTCGGCAACGCGGCGGATCGCACGCGCGATCTTTATGGGTACTGCTCCCACTCATGCGCAACAGAACACCGGCTTAGATGACAAACAGATCAATCTTGGCGTCGTTCAGCCCGGCGAACGGCCATCGATTTTCGGGGATGCTCTGCGCCGCCTGACAAATCAGGCGAAATTCATGCATTCGGATCTTGGCCGGTACTGGTACTCGATGTCGGCGAGCCTCAACCGGATCGCGGCCGATAAGGCGGGTCAACTCGACGAGCAATTGGTCCTCTTGGAGATCGATCGCGAGTTGGCCAAATACATCAACGCCATTGCCGACCGTGGCCATTTCGACACGGTGCAAGTGGCGCCGGTGTCATCCGCCGAAGTGCCAGACGAGGCGGGCGGCGTGCGTGCGGTCGTTCTAGGCGTTGCACATCCACATAATGGGCGGGACGGTTCGGACGCTTTGGTCGAAGCGAGGGAAATCCTTCTTCAACGTGGCAGCACCCCGCGCGTGTACCGCAACATGCTGGTGTTCATCGCTGCGGAAGCCCGTCAGCTCGACAACCTGAAGGACGCGGTTCGTTCGGCTCTTGCTTGGGGGGAAATCGTCAAGGAAAAGGACCGCCTCAACCTCACACAGAGTGATGATGCTTTGGCGCGAGCCAAGCTCGTCGAAGCGAATGAGACCGTGAAAACACGTCTGAGGGAGGCGTGGTGCTATCTTCATTATCCGGTTCAGGAGAGCGCACAGGCAGAGGTTGAATGGGTCTCGGGCAAGGTGCCGGCACAGGACGGCCTGCTAGCACGTGCCAGTAAGAAGCTGATGGGCGAGGAGGGCCTCCTCTCCGAACTAGGGCCGACGCGTCTTGATCGCGATCTTCAGAAATATATCTGGAACGGCAAGGCGCACCTCTCTCTGAAGGATCTCTGGGAGTATCTGAACCGCTACACCTATCTGCCACGCGTCAAGAACCAGGCCGTTCTGGTAAAGGCGGTACAAGCGGCTGTCGGCGGCATGCTGCCCGGACCCTTCGCCTATGCCGAACGGTGGGACGACAAGACCGACACATATCTGGGCCTTGCGATCGAGCGGGCGGTCAACGCCGCGGTGGTCATCGACGGCGAAAGCGTCATCATCAAGCCGGGTGTCGCCGAAGCCCATCGGCCGGTACAGAAAGAGGTCGAGACGCCGCCTGCAGGTGGTCCCGTCGATCCTGGGGTTGGGCCGTCGCCCACGCCCCAACCTGAAGGCACACCTGATGCTCCCCCAGCTGAAAAGAAGCCAACGCGCTTCCTCGGCACGGTGATGATCTCCTCCGAGCGTCCAGCGCGCGAGATTCATCAGATCGTCGAAGCGATCGTCGAACAGCTCACGACCATTCCCGGCAGTGAGGTCACGCTCAAGCTCGAGATCGATGCCGAGGTTCCGTCGGGCATGGATAAGGGCAAGGTCCGTACCCTGATCGAAAATGCCACCACGTTGGGATTCATTGAGAAAGATGTGAGGTAAGATTCGACAGCGAACGGCACGCCGCGCGTCCGCTTAGCGGAGAGCGGTGCGCCGTTAGTGGTCACAACATGGATCGGAGCGACTGATTGTCAGACCGGCTGAAGGTGCTTGCGGACAGCTACCTCGACCACATTCGGATCGCCGTCGAGGCGCAGGACCGCGGCGCGCCGTTCCGGGACTTCCTAGATAATTGGAACGCGTTTAATGCGCAGCATGAACACCACCGTAGCCGGGGCGATCGGCCACGCTGGTTCAACAATCCGTCGGCACTCGCACGCGTCCAGATGCTCGACGCGCTCGATTTCCGATCCGTAGGAGCGGGCGCGATCCTTGAAGACGCTGTGCGCGATCCCGCTACCTATCGGCGCCGCTATGCGGCGCGCGACCGGGACGTGAAGCTGATCGTCGACCATGCTGTTCCGATCGGCGTCATCGTGGCCGCATTGTTCGTCGGCGACGTCGAGCTGACGCGGGACGGCATCCGCAGTCACCTCGTCGCAGCGTATCGGTTAGGGCTGCTCTGTCATGCAGAGAATGCTCGCCTCGATGCTATGGGACTACGATCGGCGATGCCAGCGGAGTGGGACGGCAAAAACCTGTTCGCGCGCTACGCTGCAGCGCGGATCGAACCATGCGTCGAAGAAGTCTCGGAGCCTTTTGACAATGCATAGCTGAGGTTAGCATTGGTGTTTCAATCCGCCGAGCCCTTGGCTCCACAGCATTTGAGGGCTTCGCTTGCACAGATTGATTTCACCATCTTTGGCAGAATTGCCTGAGCTACGTCAGCCGCTGACGGCTGGTGAGAGCATGGTGCTGCAAATGTTCTGTCGAACGCTCGATCCCGAGTGGGAGATCTATATCCAGCCCCATCTTAACGGCTTGCGCCCGGATTTCGTACTCTTGCATCCAAGGGTCGGGATTGCGGTATTCGAGGTAAAGGATTGGAACCTCGACGCGTTAGACTACTTCGTTCGAAATGGAGTGAAGCGTCCGGAGCTATGGGCTAGAAAGGAAGGTAAGGAGTTTTCGCGTCAGTCAGACAATCCCTTTCCCAAGATCGAATATTATAGGGAAGCGATATATAGCCTTTACTGCCCTAGGCTTGTTAAGGACAAAGGGTTTGGCGCTATCACGGCCGGCGTCATTTTCCCGTTTGCCAACACCAATCGATTGCGCTCGCTGTTCTCTCCCTTCCTCAAATACGGTGAGCAGGAAGCCGCAGCAAAATACACTCCCTTGAGCGGTGCAGAGGAGATCGCAGATGGGATGATTGCCCAAGTTTTTCCGGAATCTACGCGCAAGTCGTCAATGCTGATGCGCCCAGAATTGGCCGACGATCTTCGGGGTTGGCTAATGGAACCAGATTTTTCTGCGACACAACGCCGCCCCCTCGAAATGAACGCCAACCAGCAGCAGCTCGCCAGCTCAAAGACAGATTCTGGATTTAGGCGGATTAAGGGCCCCGCGGGGTCAGGGAAATCGTTAGTTTTGGCTGCGCGCGCCGCACGGCTTGCCGATGAGGGGAAGACTGTCCTCGTAGCGACGTTCAACATCACGCTCTGGCACTATCTACGAGATCTCGTCGTTCGCGATCTGAAGTCTTCGTCCAGCTATCGGAATATCGTTTTCGTCAACTTCCATAGTTGGTGTAGGGACATTTGCGAAAAAGTGGGGTGGTCCGAACCTTACGACAAACTTTGGAAATCTGGCGATCCTGTCTCGGTAATGGAGACGGCCCTACCGGAACTGGTAGGTAAGGCGGCCGGTGAGCCGTCGGCCCCAAGCTATGACGCCATACTTGTCGATGAGGGCCAGGATTATCGTCCACTATGGTGGAGCACACTGCGCACTTTTCTGAAGCCGGGTGGCGAGATGCTAATGGCGGCAGACGCGACACAGGACATTTATGAGACTGCTGGGGCCTGGACCGACGATGTAATGACGGGCGCTGGCTTCAGAGGCGCTTGGGCGAAACTCGATGTTAGCTACAGGCTGCCGCCATCCGCAGTGCCGATGATACGAAACTTCGCTGGGCGCTTCCTTCCGGAAACAAAGATCGACCTTCCGCTTCCCCAGCAAGCCTCGTTGGATCTCGTCCCATGTCGGCTGCGGTGGGTACAATGCGCGGCTGAACAGTCAGTCGCAGCCTGCGTCGATGAGCTGTTGCGTATGATGCATTTCACCGGCGACGGCAGCTTCGCCAACGCGGATATTACTTTCCTCGCGTCCGACACAGTAAGTGGCAGCGAGGTGGTCAATAGATTAGAAGCACGCGGCATCAAAAGCGTGTCGACCTTTTCGCAGGACACGCAGGAGCGCAGACGCCAGAAGGTCAGTTTCTACATGGGTGACGCGCGCATAAAGGCGACCACTCTGCACAGCTTCAAGGGCTGGGAATCTCCGTTGCTGGTCATACAAGCCGGCGCCTCGACCGACGCCGGAAGCCGTTCACTCATATATACCGGGCTTACTCGGCTCAAGAATACGACCGCTGGCAGTCGGCTTACAATCGTAAGCTCGTCACCAGATTTCCTAGAGTTCGGGATGACGTGGCCGAACTTCCATGACGTGTCAGCCGAAAGTATCTTGGTCACCAAAGGGAGCTGATCGACGCACTCTCCCTCGGCCATGCGTGACGATCCCAGATCTTTTCAGGGACACCTTGAACGCCGCTCTTCCGCTGTGCGGGAGAGCGGCGCGCGATCATGGCACGCCTACCACGCCCTAGGCCCGTCAGCATGGCCGGGGCATGGATGACAGTCACGTCGCCTCCTCAAGTTCGGGGGCGGTGAAGATTGCCATGCGGCTCAACAGCCAATCGGCTGCGGCCTGCGCCTGGGTGGCTGCGGCGAAGATGCAACGCTTGTCGTTTCGGAGGGCTTGAAGCCAGCTCGCCAGATAGGCGGCATGGTCCTCGCGATCGTGAAGCTTGATGCCGATTGCGCCGCTGATGAACGCGGCCCCTAGCTCGGCAACCAGTTCCTCGCGGGCATAGTCCTCGCGCTTCGCGGAAATGAGGGAGGGACGGGCAAGCCGGTCCATGTGTCCGGTCGCGTGGCAAAGCTCGTGCGCAAGGGTCGAGTAATAGTCGTCGCTGGTGTGGAAGTCGGTAAACTCGGGCATGACGACGTGATCGCCGGTCGGCTGATAGGGGTCACTGCACGAAAGTGCGCTTTGCGTACGCCAGGCCCAAACGAACAGCGAACGACACGGATCGGT
>Ga0308164_10004698_pt1 | contig 11403 bp, 9 predicted proteins | sample PhyTR2_FD_201031 | JGI IMG/M metagenome (GOLD analysis project Ga0308164, IMG submission 201031) | Phyllosphere microbial communities from UC Gill Tract Community Farm, Albany, California, United States - DLSLT.R2 | ecosystem: Host-associated > Plants > Phyllosphere > Unclassified | place: USA... | reverse complement strand
TGGCGACGCCGCCCAGCTCGACGCTCGCCGTATGCGGCAAGCTCGCCGCCCAGGCCCCGCGATCATTGTTGCCGCGCACGACCGTGAGCGGCGCCAGCGCAGCGAGCGGCGCAAGGATCTCCGGCCCGGTGATGTCGCCGGCATGAATGATATGGTCGCTGCCCCGCAGGAAGTCCAGCGCCTGCGGGCGCAGCAACCCGTGCGTATCGGAGATGAGCCCGACGCGCACCGCGTGTTACGACCGCTTGCTGCCCGCCATCTTGGCGGTGGTGTAGATCGAATACAGCGCAGCCAGGCCGACCACGACGTAGACGATGCGGGTCGCCGGCGAGCCCGTGCCGAACAGGGTGGCGACCATGTCGACATCGAACAGGCCGACCATCGCCCAGTTCAGGCCGCCGACGATGAGAAGCGCCATCGCCAGGTAGTCGAGCGCGGACATGGCGGAGCGTCCGGTGCTGCGCGTGTTGACGCGCCGTTCGCCCAGGGTCCTGCGGTCCATCGTTGGAGCATTCATCGTTGCCATGCTGGCCTCCTTGGAAAAAGTGACATGGAGGCCGGGCGCTGGCGCCCGGCCTTGACGACTTCATATTAGCCCAAGTGAGGTCCCGTGCTCGCACGGGAAGGCGGCCGCGGGTCAGCCCTTCCAGGTACGGTTGAGCCCGGTGTCCGCATGGATCCAGCCACCCTTCGGGCCGGACCGGTAGTAATAACCGACGCCGCCCTGGCGGAAGCTGCGGATCAGGCCGCCGAGCACTTCTTCGTTGAGGCTGGCGATGCGGATGTCGGCTGCCTTGCCGACCATGTGCAGGGATTTTCGCGCGGCCGGCACGCCCTCCTCGACCAGGCGCTTGTTCGACGCTTCGGTGCGGTAGCCCGACAGGATCTCGAGCGGCTGGTTCATGCCGTAGCGCGCGATGAAGGCTTGGGTGCCCCACAGCACTTCGAACAGTTTCGGATCGATCGGCGCGGATGCGCGGCCGTTGACGTCACGCAGGATGTGGCATAGTTCCTGGTAGGCCGAGTCGATGACTTCGCCGTCCTTCCAGTACAGCACCTTGGCTTTTTCGCCGCTTTGCGGGCGGACCACGGACAGGGTGCGCGGCTTGACCCAGAAATCGAGGTCGAGCAGTTCGGCATCGAACAGGTCGGGCGGCGGGGCCATGCCGGTCTGGGCGGCCGATGTGAGGGGAGCGCCGAGCGCGCCAAGCGCGCCCAGGGCGGCGCCCCCTTGCAGGAATTCTCTACGGGAAACCATAAGACACTCTTCTATTCGGGGCGCCCACTATAACGTAAGCGTTCCGCCGAAAAAAGATGCGCACGAGATATCTGTTGCGCGCGGGCAGCCGAAGCCACGGATCAGCTCAGCCGTTGCAGTGGCAGAAGCGCTTGCGCGCGGCGGCGCCGGGGCCGGCCTCGCAGCTCGCTTCCAGGCTCTTCCACAGCAGGTCGCTGTCCAGGCCGAAGCAGGAAGTGTCCTTGCCGGCGTTCACGAAACCCTGGCGCTCGAAGAAGGCGCTGGCGCTCGCCGGGCTATGCAGGTGCAGCTTCTTGATGCTCCAGGCGCGCGCCTGCTGCTCGGCGGCCTCCAGCAACGCGCGGCCGACGCCCTGGTGCAACGCTTCCGGCAGCACATAGCACAGCGCCAGCTTGCCGGCCTGCGTCAGCAGGCACAGGCCGAGCAATACGCCGTCCGGGCCCTGCGCCACGATCGCGTAATTGCTGGGCGATGCGAACCAGGTCGCGACGTTCGCGGCGGTCTTGTTGCCCAGCCATGCTTCGAGCACGGCCGGCTTACCGTCGTGGTCGGCCTTGCAGCCGATCTCGATCGAACGGCGCAGCAGCGCGCAGGCGGCGGGTGCGTCGGCGGACGCCGCCTGTCGGATTTCAAAACGCGTGGACATCTAGCATCTATCTGGTTCGTTCAATGTGTTCAAATTCGTTCGCCGCGGCGCCGCCGGCGCATCGCAGGGCCCGACTATACACCGAAACCGCAGGCGCTTGCTGAGCGGGTCCGTGCACCATTCCTTCTCTAAGCATATGACAAAACTGTCGTTCCCAGCTTTGACGAATTTACGGATGATTCAGCTTGTCCAAACAAGTTCAGAAAAGAGAAAACGACATGATCAAGACTTCCCCGCTGCGTCGCCTGATACTCGCCCTGGCCCTGGGCGCCGCCCTCCCGCTGTCCGCCGGCGCCGCCACGCCCGAACTGCTGAACGTTTCCTACGACGTGGCGCGCGAGCTCTACAAGGACATCAACCCGGCCTTCATCGCCGCCTACAAGCAGCAGAGCGGCAAGACCGTCGAGATCAAGCAGTCGCACGGCGGCTCCAGCAAGCAGGCGCGCGCCGTCGCCGACGGCCTGGAAGCCTCGGTGGTGACCATGAACCAGGCCAACGACATCGACATGCTGGCCGAGCGCGGCCTGGTGGCGAAGGACTGGGCGAAGAAATTCCCGAACAACGCGGCGCCCTACTACTCGACCATGGTCTACCTGGTGCGCAAGGGCAATCCGAAAGGCATCCGCAACTGGGACGACCTGGCGCGTCCGGGCGTGCAGGTGATCATCCCGAATCCGAAGACCGCCGGCAACGGCCGCTACACCTACCTGGCGGCCTGGGGCTCGGTGCTGAAAAAGGGCGGCAACGACGCCCAGGCGCGCGACCTGGTCGGCCGCATCTTCAAGAACGTGCCGATCCTGGACGCGGGCGGGCGCGCCGCCACCACCACCTTCACCCAGCGCCAGATCGGCGACGTGCTGGTGACCTTCGAGAACGAAGTCAGCATGGTGCGCAAGGAATTCGGCGACAACTTCGAAGTGGTCTACCCGACCGTGTCGATCCTGGCCGAGTCCCCGGTCGCCGTGGTCGACAAGGTGGTCGACCGCCGCAACTTGCGCAAGGAAGCGACCGCCTACCTGAACTTCCTGTACACCCCGCTGGGCCAGGAAATCGGCGCCAAGCATTTCCTGCGCGTGCGCTCGGATGCGGTCATGAAGAAATATGCGGCCAACTACAAGCCGATCCAGCTGTTCACCGTCGATGAGCTGTTCGGCGGCTGGAGCAAGGCGCAGGATCGCCACTTCGACGATGGCGGAGAATTCGACAAGATTTATCAGTCGAAATAAGCTCCGACAGACAAGCCCTGCCACCGCGCAGGGCTTTTTCGTTTCAGCACGCGTGTTGGCAAGATGTTGACGGTTCTCATGGACAGCTTGCCAAGGCAGTCGTTATTCTGCATAAAATTCCTGGTTACAAGCCTATTTTTGCCTGTGCGCCATAGACATGCGTCAGGCATGATGCTATCGTTCAATCTCTGTAGTTGCCCTACAGCTAGATAGTTGACTGCGCACTATTTTGTACTTACGCTGCGCCTCCCGCTCAACAACCCCATTCCAGACCCGACAATGCTCAAAAAATTGTTTGCCGCCGTTGTGATGTCCTTTTCGGTTTCCGCATTCGCGGTGCCGTTCGGCTCGCAATCGGTGCTCGTGGTAGAAGATGACACCGGCAAGATTTTGCTGGAAAAGAATGCCGACCGCGTCGCGCCGATCGCTTCGCTGACCAAGCTGATGACCGCCATGGTCGTGCTCGACGCGAGGCAGGACATGGACGAGCTGATCGAGATCGACCGCAGCGACGTCGACGTCGTCAAGCACAGCAGCTCGCGCGTGCCGGTCGGCTCGCTGATCTCGCGCCGCGACGTGCTGCAACTGGCGCTGATGTCCTCGGACAACCGCGCCGCCGCCGCGCTGGCCCGTACCTATCCGGGCGGTAACGAAGGCTTCAAGGCGGCCGTACGCCGCAAGATCGTTGCGCTGGGCATGACCCAGACCGTGATCGAAGAGCCGACCGGCCTGAACCCGCGCAACCGCTCGACCGCCGGCGACCTGGTCAAGATGGCGACCGCCTCGGCCAAGTATCCCGACATCACGAACATCACGACCCAGTCGAAAGAACTGATCAATATCGATGGCCGCGAAGTCGAGTACCGCAACACCAACCGCCTGGTCGGCGCCAAGGGCTGGGACATCGGCCTGTCCAAGACCGGCTACATCCAGGAAGCCGGCCGCTGCCTGATCATGAACATCAAGGCGGGCGGCAAGAACGCGACCATGGTGCTGCTCAATGCCGGCGCCTCCTCGGCCCGCATCCTGGACGCACTGAACGTGCGCCGCTACATCACCGGCGAACAAGCGCCGGTGGTGGCGCGCGCCTCGAACCGCGCACCGCGCTACAAAGCATCATCGAGCCGCGCCCGCATCAAGGCGACCGCAGGCGGCCCGCGCATCAAGGCCAGCGCCGGCAAGGCCAAGGTCAAGGCGGTCAAGCCGCGCGCCAAGGCGAAGGTGGTGCCGAAGCGCCGCAAGAAATAATTCGCTGCTTTGAGTAGCATGACAAGGGGCCGCAAGGCCCCTTTTTCATTGGCAGGCTGACCGTAGGGTGGTCGGCTCTGCCGACCGCGCGTCCGACTCACAAATGCGCCGCCACTACGCTTGCACTGGCTGAACGCGCGGTCGGCGCAGCCGACCACCCTACAACGGCAACAGCCGGAGTTAACGCGGCGTCACCGTATCCCATAATCCTTGCTCCAGCGCCTCGACCAGTTCGTCCGTATAGGCCGCCGGCGGCGACTGCATCGCCATCACCCGCCACGCCTCGCCGTGCACCTCCACCACCCGCAGCCGCACCCGCGCCGCGCCCTCCTTTTCCTCGCCCGTCACGACCCAGGATGCCTTGCCGCGAAACTCACCTAGTTCGCCGCCGGGCAATTCGACCTGGTTCGCCAGGCGCTCAGCCAGCGCGCGAGAATACTGGGCGAGGGTCGCCTCGCCGTGCGCCTCGTGCGCCAGCAGGACCACCGCGTGCTCGGTGTGTTCGGTGAACACGTGCAGCTCGGTGCCGTCGTCGTCGACCCAGGTCTCATGGCGCCATTGCGGCGGCACGGTGGCCATGCCGCCGGTCGCAGGATTGGTCCACGCATACGGCGAGGCGGCCAGCACCGCGGCCATTTCGCGGCTGTCCTGCCGATCCATGGCGTCAAGGATCACCACCACCAGGAACAGAAGCACGAAGGCCGTCGCGAACGCCAGCTTGCGCCAGAGTCCGACCGGCCGCGCGCGCACCTGGAAATAGTCGTCGTCGTAGCTCGCCGGCTCGCCCTTGCGCACACGCATGCCCTGGCGCATCATCGTCAACAGCGAGATGGCAGGCAGGCCGAATGCGAAACCGGCGCTCCAGACGCCCATATTCCTGCCGACGATTTCCCGCAGACTGGGAAAGCGCCCGTCCGCCGTCACCACCCGCAGCCCGAGCATGGCCTTGCCCGGCGTATTGCCGGCCCGATTCTGCACCAGCGCATCGAGCAGCAGGCCGAGCGGGATGCAGGCCAGGCCGAACAGCTTCCATCCGTAGGGCGTCTCGAGCCAGCGCAGGAAGCCCGACGAGGTGCGGCACAGGAGGAAGCCGAGCGCCGTCGCGACCAGCCCCGTATGCCACCAGACATCGAAGGTGCGCGCGAACCAGCGCGGCCAGGCCCGCGCCGGCACGTCGACGGACAAGCCGAAACGCGCCTGGACCAGCGCACGGCCGTCGAGGCGGGAAGCGTGAGGCACCGACTTCTGGGCGTGTCGCTCCATGTTTGTCTCCGGATTGGCCGGAGCACGACCGCGGTGCGGCCCGGCGTCACGTCGGATGTTCGCCTACCTCCCAGGGTGGCGAATCTCGTTATCGCAAATGATGGTGAGACAACGCGCTGCCGGCCAGGTTCGGCAATGGAAACGCACCCGTGACGACGCTTTACGATGGATCAAGCCGCCGCAGGACTAGCAGCCGACGGTCGCCTCGCTCTTGCCGGTCTTGAGGTCCATGCCGACCCAGCATTGATAGCTGCCGTTCGCAGCCTTGTCCCCGGCGCTGTAGCGGCATTCCACGCCGCCTTTCCGGCGCTGCCTGTCGCCCTTGTCAGGACTGCAGATATCGCGTTCGTCCGGTCCGATCTCGTCGAAAACCTCTTTCGCTGCCTTGCCCTGGAAGACGACGGTCAGCTTGCGGTCCTTCTTCGACGGCGGCTCCGGTTCGTTGATGGAATTGCCCGAAAAAATGATGTACTCCGCCGCCTTGAGCGGTTTGAACGAATCCGACGATTGCGCGAACAGCGCTGGCGACATCGCGCCAAGCAGGACGGCCGCTACGCAGGCGAGTTTTTTCATGGAGTTTCCTGGATAGAGTAACGATGGCCGCCATTCTAGATGGGAAGAAAGCGCAGCCGCACCGCCACATGAACGGTGCGCCGGATTTACCCAGCCTGCATCCGTTACGCGATCATGCCGCGCAGACCGCTGGTGCGGTGCGTGCGCTCGGCGACCGCCTCGGCCAGCACCGCGCCCGGGGGCGAGACCAGCGTGAACTGCTCGCTCGCGCGCGTGATGCCGGTGTAGACCAGCTCGCGTGTGAGGACGGCGCCGCGTTCGCGCGGCAGCGCCAGCACGGTGTGGCGGAATTCCGAGCCTTGCGATTTGTGCACCGTCATGGCGAATGCGGTTTCCACATTGCGCAGGCGGGTGGCGAGCACGCTGCGTACCGTATCGCCTTCCATGAACCAGACGCGCAGCGCGCCGGGGCGGCTGGGGTCCGGCAGCGTCACGCCGATGTCGCCGTTGTAGACCGAGGTCGCGTAGTCGTTGCGGGTGACCATGACCGGACGCCCGACGTACCAGTCGCCGCCCGGGCGCAGCAGGCCGGCCTGGGCCAGCCGGTGCGCGATCGCTTCGTTCAGGCCGGACACGCCCCACTCGCCGTCGCGCACCGCGCACAGGATGCGGAAGGACTCGAAGCGCTGCAACACCTGACGCACCCATTCTTCACGATTCGTGTTGAATCCGGCCCTAATCCCCGTATTCAACACGTCCAGGTAGGCGCCGTAGCCGGACTGCGCCAGTTGCAGCACCTGTTGCTGCTGCGCGTTCTCGATCCAGCGCACCCCATCCTCGCCGCTGCGCAAGATACCTTCGGCACGCGCCGCCTCGCCCCCGTTCACGGCAAGCGCCAGCTGGCCGATCGGACCGCCGAAGCGGCGGCTGTGGCGCAGCATCACGGTCTGCTGGGCCAGCGCGCCGCCGTCGCCCAGGAAATCGCCCGGCAGTTCCTCGCCGCTGGCCGCGCGCACGTAGTCACGGGTTGCGCCGCTGTAGGCGCCGGCCTGGGCGTCGTGGCACAGGTCGCCCAGCACCGCGCCCGCTTCCACCGAAGCCAATTGATCCTTGTCGCCCAGCAGGATCAGGGTCGCCTGCGGCGGGAGCGCATCCAGCAGCGAGGCCATCATCTCCAGGTGCACCATCGAGGCTTCGTCGACGATCAGGACGTCGACGTCGAGCGGATTGCCGGCGTGGTGAGCAAAGGCGCGGCTGTCCGGACGCGCGCCCAGCAGGCTGTGCAGGGTGCGGGCGGCGCCCATGCGCTGGGTCAGTTCGCGCAGCGGCAGGCGCGCGCCGACGCGCTCGGCCAGTTCGCCCAGCGCCTTGTCGATCGACTGCTTCAGGCGCGCGGCCGCCTTGCCGGTCGGCGCGGCCAGGGCGATGCGCTGGCTGCCGGCTTCCGGCGCGGTGGCGAACAGCAGCGCCAGCAGGCGCGCCACGGTATAGGTCTTGCCGGTGCCGGGGCCGCCCGTGATGATGGCGACCGAGCCGCGCAGCGCGATGGCGCAGGCCAGCTTCTGCCAGTCCGGGCCCGCGCTCTTGCGGTCCGACGTGAACAGCAGGTCGAGCCAGTCGCGCACTTCCTCCGTGTCGACCGGGTGCAGTACGCGCGCGCGCTTGCCCACCGCGTCCGCCACCAGGGTCTCGTCGCGCCAGTAGCGGCGCAGGTAGAGGCGCTCGCCGTCCAGCACCAGCGGCTGGTCGTAGTTGAAAGCGTCGCGGTCCCACACCTGTTCGCAGCCCGCCAGGAGCTGGGCCCAGGCCTTGCCGCTTTTCGGCAGCGGGCCGGCCGTACGCGCCAAGTCCTTCCACTGCTCTTCGCTCCAACCCAGCAGCTCGGCGGGGCTGGAAGCGAGGTCCGCCAGCTGCAGGCAGCTGTGGCCATGGCCTTCGAGTTCGGACAGCACTGCGCAGGCCAGCACCAGCGGCGGCGGCGCGGCGCCGAGCGTGGCCACGAAACGGGCAAAGGCGCAGGACAGGCGCCGCAGCTCGCCCTCCTCGGCCAGGCGCGCGAGTTCGCGCCACAGGGTGTCGATGTTCGCTTCAAGCTTCGCCATGGCCATCCTCATCCAGCAGTTCCTCGAGCCCGTCGAGCAGGTCGAAGTCCGGGGGCAGCACGCAGCAGCCGCGCGTGTCCTCGTTGGCGATCCCGCGCAGGAACAGGAACAGCGCCCCGCCCAGCTGCTGCTGCGGATCGTAGCTGTCGCCCAGGCGCGCGCGCAGCAGGCGGTGCAGGGCCAGCGTGTAGATCGTGGCCTGGATGTCGTAGCGGTGACCGAGCATGCCGAGTTCCATCGCGGCGCGGGTGTAGGCGCTGTCGCCCATGCCGAGCGCATTGGTCTTGTAGTCCAGCACCCAGAAGCGCCCTTCGTGCTCGAACACCAGGTCGGCGAAGCCCTTCAGCATCCCGTGCAGCTTCTTCTCCGGCAGGATCGGACGATCCAGCCCGCAAAGGATGTGTTCGCGGCACAGGGCATCGAGCTTCTCGGCGTCCAGGCGCCTGGCCGGGAACCAGAACTCCAGTTCAGGCACCGGTGCGGCCAGGCCGCACAGGGCGACGCCGAGCGGCGGCAGCGGCGTGGTCGCGACCATGTGCAGCCAGGCCAGCGCGTCGTCCAGGCGGTTGCCCCAGCCGGCGCGCTCGATGCGCTGGCCGAGCCGCGCCTGGAACTCCGGTTCGTCGGCCTGGTGAAACCCTTCCTGCGCCATCCATTCGAGCTGCTCGTGCATGAAGTTGCCGGGCACCGAGCCGCGCGGGAAGCGGTGCCAGGGCGCGTCCTCGATGCGCGGCGGGGTGCTCAGCTGCGGGTCTTCTTCCAGCAGGGTCGCTTCCTGGGCCGTCATCGGCGGCGGTGGCGGCGCCACCGCGTGGCGCACGATCGAGGTGAAGGAACCGATCGACCAGTTCTTCTCGAAACGCGCCTCGTAGCGCGGCGCCGCCAGCAGGTCGGGACGCACGTCTTCGCGTACCAGCACGGTGCGTTCCTGCGCCGCATCGAGGTCGTGCAGCACGATGCCCTCGACATCGCCGCGCAAGGCTTTCATCCGCTCGCGCAGGCGCTCGGCCTCGATCTTCGCGCCGCCGCCCAGCAGGTAGCCGAGGGCCGAATCGTGCAGGCGGTTCTCGTTCTTGCTGCGGCCGCTGATCGGCGCCGCGCCCAGCCACAGGAAGTGGCGCGCGCGCGTCAATGCCACGTAGAGCAGGCGCAGGTCTTCTTCCAGGCGCGCGCGGTCGACCGCCTCCAGGGCCTCGTCGCCGAGCGACAGGTCGAGACGCCGGGCGCCATCCTCGTTCACGAATTCGAAGAAGGCGCGGTTGCGCTTGTCGGTGCGGCGCGCCGTGACGGCAAACGGCAGGTAGACCAGCGGATACTCCAGGCCTTTCGACTTGTGCACCGTGACCACCTTCACCAGTTCCGCGTCGCTTTCCAGGCGCAGCACGCGCTCGTCGCCGCCCTCGCCGACGCCTTCGATCTCTTCGGCCAGCCAGCGGATAAGCGCCTGCTCGCCTTCGAGCTGGGTGCTGGCTTCCTGCAGCAGTTCGGCCAGGTGCAGCAGATTGGTCAGCCTACGCTCGCCGCCCGGCTCGCGCAGCAGGCGCGCCGGCAGGCCGAGTTCATGGACGAAGCGGCGCAGCATCGCCAGCACGCCCTGGCGCTGCCAGGCGCCGTGCAGGTTCTTCAGCTGCTCCACGCGCGCTTCCCAGGCCGCCTCGTCGCTCGACAGACTGGCCAGTTCGCCCAGCGGCAGCCCGGCGGTGCGGGTGGCAAAGGCGGCGCGCGCCAGCACGCCGTCGAGGGGATTGGCGACCGCGTACAGCCAGCGCAGGACGTCGGCCGCTTCTTCGCTATGGACAACCGAATCCTTGTCGGACAGGTAGACGCTCGCCACCTTGCGCTCGACCAAGGCGCGGCGCACGGCGGCAGCTTCCTTGCGGTCGCGCACCAGGATCGCGACGTCGGCCGGCATCAGGCGCCGGAAACGCTCGCCGTCCGAGAAGCCGACCCGCTCGTCGCCCAGCAGGCCGACGATGTGCTCGGCGCAGTGCTGGGCGAAGAACTCGCGGTACTCCTCCTGGTTCATCGGCCCGGCGCAGCACACCGACATCGCGTGCGTGGGACCATCGGCGCCGACCAGGCGCTCACGGTGGCCCTTGGCCTGTACCGCCTCGAACGGCAGCGGATTATCCATGCCGCGGCGGAAGCGGAAGGCGCCGGACGGATAGCCCGCGCTGTCCTCTTCGGCATGGCGGAACAACTGGTTCACCGCGGCGACCAGCTCGCCCGTGGAACGGTAGTTGGTGCCGAGCTGGTAGTGCCGTCCTGCGGTAGCGTGGCGCGCTGCCAGGTAACTGTGGATGTCGGCGCCGCGAAAACCATAGATCGACTGCTTCGGATCGCCGATCAGGAACAGGCCGCGCGCCGGGTCGTTGTGCTCGACCTTGTACAGCGCGTCGAAGATGCGGTACTGGTCCGGCGACGTGTCCTGGAATTCGTCGACCATCGCCACCGGGAACTGCAGCACGATGCGCTGGCGCAGCGCTTCGCCGTTCGGGCCGGCGAGTGCGCTCTTGAGGCGCTCGAGCATGTCGGCGAAACCGAACTGGCGGTTGCGCGCCTTCAGCTCGCGGATGCGGGCGGCGATGTGGTGCGCGGCGTGGCGCAGCAGCGCGTGCGTGAGCGGCTCGAGCGCATCGAGCGCCTGGCGCAGCGGCTCGGTGGCGTCGAAGCAGGCCGGCACGTCGGCGCTGAAATCCTTGCTGAAGGCGTCCGTGATGCCGTCCGGGCACAGGCGCTTCCAAGCGGTCTCGTTCAGGTCGGGCAGCACCATGGCCGGGTCATTGGCCCAGGCGCGCAGGGCCTCGAACCACTTGACCAGCGAATCCGGGCGCATCTTGTTCCCATTGAAGCACTTGGGCTGGCGCTCGCGGTGGCCGCCGATCCAGCGCTCCATCTCGTCGGCGCGCTCGCCCCAGCCTTCCTTCAGGCGCGCCAGCTCGGCGCGCTGGGCCTGCAGCAGACGCGCAAGCAGGGAGCCAAGCGGCTCGTCCCCGAAAGGCCCCAGCAGATGGGTGCGCGTGACCAGCTCGCGCACGCCGCTCTTCAAGGCGCCGACGTCGCCCCAGGATTCCAGCACCGCGGCGAGCGCCTTGCTATCGAGCGGATAGATGTGCTGGCGCCAGTAATCGTGGGCCGCGTCCTCGA
>Ga0308164_10004690_pt1 | contig 11429 bp, 9 predicted proteins | sample PhyTR2_FD_201031 | JGI IMG/M metagenome (GOLD analysis project Ga0308164, IMG submission 201031) | Phyllosphere microbial communities from UC Gill Tract Community Farm, Albany, California, United States - DLSLT.R2 | ecosystem: Host-associated > Plants > Phyllosphere > Unclassified | place: USA... | reverse complement strand
CGAACTTCCAGAACCCGACCGGCCGCAGCCTGTCGCTCGAACGCCGTCGCGAACTGGTGGAAACCTGCGCGCGCCTGGCCATCCCGCTGATCGAGGACGATCCGTACGGTTCGCTGTCGTACCGCGGTGAGCCGATGCCGAAGATGGTCGCGATGAACCCGGACGGCGTCATCTACATGGGCTCGTTCTCGAAGGTGCTGACGCCAGGCATTCGCCTCGGTTACGTGTGTGCCCCGCTGCCGCTGGTGCGCCGCCTCGAGCTGGCCAAGCAGGCCGCCGACCTGCACACGGCGCAGCTCACGCAGATGGTCGTGCACGAAGTCGTCAAGGACGGTTTCCTCGACGAACACATCCCGACCATCCGCAAGCTGTACAGCGACCAGTGCCAATGCATGCTCGACGCGATGAAAGAACATTTCCCGACGAGCGTCAGCTGGACCGAACCGGAAGGCGGCATGTTCATCTGGGTCACGCTGCCACAGCAGATCGATGCGATGAAACTGCTCGAGCAGTCGCTGGCCGCCAAAGTGGCGTTCGTGCCGGGCGCGCCGTTCTATGCCAACGATCCGGCGTCGAACACGCTGCGCCTGTCGTTCGTGACGGTGCCACCTGAACGCATCCGCGAAGGCATCGCCATCCTCGGCAAGCTCATCGCCGGCATGCTGTAACACTCCTCGGTTGGCCCGCGATTCGTTCGCGGGCCAATAACGGTTCAGTTGCATTATTGCAACAACCGTATCACGTGGTGGGTTTCTGGCAAGATCAGTTGTCTGATTACCTCGGATTGCGGTTATGATTTCCGCACACTGATGAGGTCTTTCCGCAACTGATGATGTACCCTGCTCTAGCGCTTGCAGCTCCGGCGCGCCAATCCGCCATTTTGATCGTCGACGACGCCCCGGACAGCGTCGGCTTGTTGCAGGACATGATGCGACAGCAGGGTTACCAGACCTTCGTCGCCGGCACCGGCAAACGCGCGCTCGACATTGCACTGCGCGTACAGCCCGACCTGATCCTGCTCGACGTACGCCTGCCCGACCTCGACGGGCTGGAAATCTGCCGCCGCCTCAAGCGCTCCCCTGACACCGCGCACATTCCCGTCATTTTCATCAGCGACTGTGGCGAGACCGATGACGTCGTCGCCGGCTTCGACACCGGCGCCGCCGATTACATCGCCAAGCCCGTGCGCATGGCCGAAGTCTGCGTGCGCGTGCGCGCCCAGCTGCGCCTGCGCAGCAGCAGCGACAGCCAGAAACAGCAGGCCGAGCGCCTCCAGCTGGTGGTCGACGGGATGGACGAAGGTCTGATGCTCGTCGATGCAAGCGGGTGCATCGCCTTTGCCAATCCGGCCAGCGAAGGCTTCCTGGCACAGCCGCGCAGCCTGCTCGTCGGGCGCCCGCTGTGCGATCTGCTCGAGCCGCCGGCGGCCCACGACTATGCTGCCTTCTTCGCCAACCCGTCGGACGAGCATGCTGCTGCGCGCTGCCGGGGCACGCGCGAAGTGCTGCTGCGCCAGCCCGACGGCGCGCTGCGTGCGATCGACATGGGGCTCTCGCCGATGGCCGGCGACGAAACCCTGTTCGTCATCCTGCTGCACGACATCACGCATCACAAGCAGTCCGAGACGGCGTTGCAGCATGCCGCCCTCGTCGACCCGCTGACGCGCATCGCCAACCGGCGCCACTTCGACGCCTTCCTCGAAAAAGAATGGCAGCGCGCGATCCGCAATGGCCAGCCGCTGTCGCTGATCGTGATCGACGTCGACCATTTCAAGGGCTTTAACGACAGCCTGGGCCACGCCGCCGGCGACGCCTGTCTGCAGGCGATCGCCGAAGCGCTGCAATCGCATGCGATGCGCCCGACCGATCTGGCAGCGCGCTACGGCGGTGAGGAATTCGTCGTACTGCTGGCCGATACCAGCGCCGCAAACGCCGCGAGTCTCGGTGAAACCATCCGCGCCCACATCGAGCGCCTGGCCATGCCGAACCCGCGCGCCGACGGCGCCGGCGTCGTCACGGCCAGCCTGGGCGTGGCCTGCATCGTGCCGACGCTGTTCGACGATCTGCGTTCGCTGTTCATCTCGGCCGACCGGGCCATGTACGAGGCCAAGGCGCGCGGACGCAATCAGGTCGTCATGCTGCAGGCGGGGACGACGCTGGACACCGTGCGCGGTGGCCGTGCGCCCTGAGCCTGCGCGTTACGTGGAAGGCGGCACCGCGTGCTGCAACTGCCACGCAGCCAGATAACGTTTTTCCTGCGCCTCCCACTGCGCATCGTCCCACCCAAGCTCCTTCTGGCAGATCGCGCGCACCCGACCCATGAGGGCAGCGCCGCCGTCGGTCAGCTGGATGCCCAGGCGCGTGCGGCGCAGCAGCAGGTCGTCGAGGCGGTACACCTGTTCGGCGCGCGCCGCCCAGCGCAGCTCGGCCCACAGCGTGTGCGTGCCCGGAATGCATTCGAGCTCGCCCGCGTGCGCGGCGGAAAGCAGCGCCTTGACGTGCGCGCCGTGGCGGCCCGTCAGTCGGCGCAGCACATTGGGCGGCAGGTCGCGCCGCGCCGGCGCACTGGCGCGCGCGAACACGGCGCCGCGCTCGGTGCGCATCTGCCAGCCCGGCAACTGGCGCGCCGCTTCGCGCAGCACGTCGCGCGCGGCCAGGCGGAACGTGGTCAGCGTGCCGCCCGCAACCGACACCAGGCCGGGTTCGGACCACACCAGATGCTCGCGCTTGTCGCTGATCGATACGCCGTCGCTGCCGCTGTCGAACACGAGGCGCACGCCGGCAAACGTGGCGAGCACGTCGGCATCGACCAGCGCCAGCGGCGCGAACTGGGCCTGCACGGCCGCCATCAGGTAATCGAATTCGCCGCGCGTGATGCTCGGCTGGGCGTTGACGTCGTCGGCCTGATCGATGTCGGCCGTGCCCACCAGCGTCACGCCTTCCCACGGGAAGGCAAACACGGGGCGACCGTCGACAGGATGCAGCAGACTGACGGCGTCGGTCAGTGGCAGGCGGTCGGCCGGCAGCAGCAGGTGGCTGCCGCGCAGCCAGCGCAGGCGGGGTGCTTTATCGTTGCCGCCGGCGTTGGCAGGCGCCGGCGGCGCGCCGGTGGCGTCGATCACCAGGCGGGCGCGCACGGCCGTCTCGGCGCCCGTGCGTTCGTCGCGCAGCAAGGCGCCATGCACCTTGCCGCCATCGCGCACGAGCGATTGCACAGTCACGTAATTGCAGGCCACAGCGCCATGGGTGCGCGCCTCGCCCAGCACGCGCAGCACGAGGCGCGCATCGTCGGTCTTGGCGTCGGTGTAGCGGATGCTGCCGGCGCTGCGCGGATCGGGTGCATCCGGGGCCGGTTTGCGCAGGGCGTCCTGGCGCTGCCATTGCGGTTCGCGCCGGCCCGTGAGCAGGTCGACCACGCGCAGCATCGACAGCAGGCTCAGGCGGCGCGTGAGGTCGGCGCCATGGTTGGCGAACGCGAACGGCTGCGCATCCACCAGACCGGGCGCCGCGCGCAGCAGCGCTTCACGCTCGGCCACCGCGTCGCGCGTGCGGCGCAGGCTGCCTGCAGCCAGGTAGCGCAGGCCGCCGTGCATCAGTTTCGACGAGCGGCTCGAGGTGCCGCAGCCAAAATCGGCCTGTTCGACCAGCAGCGTTTTGAGGCCGCGGCGCGCCGCTTCGAGCAGGATGCCGGCGCCCGTGATGCCGCCGCCAATCACGAGCACGTCCCAGTCGCGTGGCGGCGGGAACGTCATCATGGCCGCACCATCGCGGTGGCGTGCATGCAGCCGTCGGGACCGGACCGGCGCGACACCACACATCGCCGGGCATCCAGCGCCCGGGGCTGGTCTTGCAGTCGCACTGCCATTACTTCGTTACTCCAGCCGTTCCAACGCCGCATCGATACGCTTCCCGTTATACTGGGCACAAGTTGCCCTTTTTGCCAGACTAGTCAGGGCTTCGCTAACTGTATTGGGCATTCATGCCATCGCCTTGCTCCATCACGCCACACTTGCCGAATCCCGCCCGCGTGACTGGCGCCTATCTGCAGGCGCTGCTTGACGCTGCCCTCGCCCGCGGTGTCACGCGCGACGCGCTTGCCGCTGCCGCCGGCCTTGCAGCCGATGCACTCGATCCGCTTCCCGCCACCCTGTCGACAGCACGCTACATCGCCCTGCTCGATGCTGGCGCGCGGCTGGCGAACGATCCGTTCTTCGGTTTGCATGTCGGCGAACAGGTGCGGCCCTCAACCTATAGCGCATACGGCCTGCTGCTGCTGGCCTGCAGCAGTTTTGGCCATGCGATGGCGCTGACGCAGCGCTATGAATCGCTCGCGCACGACCTGGGCCGCAGCCGGCTGGGGATCGAGGGCCCGCAGGCACAATATGAATGGATCAGCCGCTATCCGGACGCCACGCGTCACCTGGCCGAGAGCGTGTATGCCGGCATTGCCGTGTTCGGCAGTTGGATGGCGGGCCGGCCACTGATACCGCAGGCGATGCGCTTCCGGCACGCCGATCCCGGCCACGGCCACGACGAATACCGGCGCGTGCTGGGCATTGCGCCCACCTTCGACGCGCCGCGCCACTGCGCCGCCTTCGACGTGGCGCTGCTCGACATGCCGGTGCCGAACGCCGACCCCAGCCTCTACCCGGTGCTGCACCAGCATGCCGAGGGGCTGCTGGCGCAACACACCCTGGCCGCCGACGGTATCGTGGCGCGGGTGACAGCGGCGCTGACGCAGCGGCTGCCCGATGGCCAGGCACGCCTGGCGCCGGTGGCGGCAGAACTGGGATTGTCGGCGCGCACAATGCAGCGCAAGCTGGCCGAGGCCGGATCGAGCTTCCAGCAGGTGCTCGATGGCGTGCGCTTCGCGCTGGCGCAGGAGTATTTGCGGCGGCGCGAACTGGGCCTGGCGGACGTCGCATTTTTGCTGGGATTCCAGGACCAGAGCGCGTTCACGCACGCGTTTCGCGAGTGGAGCGGCATCAATCCAGGCGCATGGCGCGCGCAGGCTGCGTGAGCAGTCACTCCTGGCCGGTAGATTTCGTTCAGGCGTCGTGCCCCGCCCGCCGGCCACGCCCCAGCACGCGCAGCGTGTCATCGACCACCGGCACGATCCCCAGCACGCACAGGAACGCCGCCAGCGGAATCGTCGACAGGTAGCCCAGGTGCTTGAAGCCCAGCGCGCCGGCCACGCCGCCGATGCAGAATGCGGCCAGGAGCGCCACCATCAGGCCCAGGCGGCCCAGGTTGGCCGTGACCTTCGGCTGGCGCAGGCCGCCATCCCGGTTCCAGTACGCCAGCTTGCCCAGCTCGATGCCGATGTCGGTGACGATGCCGGTCATGTGGGTGGTGCGGATTTCGGCGTGCGAGACCTTGGTAATGACGGCGTTCTGCAAGCCCATCATGAAACACAGCAGCATCACGGTCAGCGGGGTGAACAGCGCATCGATGTCGTTGAGCCGCGCGCCCAGGATGCCGAACACCAGCAGCAGGATTGCCTCGAGCACCAGCGGCAGCGCGTAGCCGCTGCGCAGGCCCTGGCGCCGCACGAGATTGACGAGAATCGCGGTGCTGGCCGCGCCCAGCAAAAAGCTGAGCAAGGCGCCCACCGCCGCGAGCACCAGGTCGGTCTGGCCGAGCACGAGATGGTCGGCCGCACTCGAGACGATGCCGGTCATGTGCGACGTGTACTCGCGCACCGCCAGGTAGCCGCCCGCATTGATAGCGCCGGCAACAAAAGCCAGCGCCACGCCCAGGTGGCGGTTGGCGCCCGGCGTGCGGGCGTGTCCAGTCAGGCTGCGCGCGTAATTGATCGGCACGGAAAATCGGCTTTCAGCGTGAACATCACGGGTGGGTATTGACGTTAGATGTTACCGCAAATCACTTTAATCGTATGCCCCGTGGCAGCGATTCCTGGCGCTATAATGAAAAATTAGCGAAAAGCGCACACTGGTATCGCCGTGAATCCCCATCTCGACAAACTCCACTCCTACCCGTTCGAAAAACTGCGCCAGTTGTTTGCCGGCGTGACACCGAACCCGGACTACGCACCCATCAGTCTTGGCATCGGCGAGCCGAAGCATCCGACGCCCCCGTTCATCGAGAAAGCGCTGATGCATGCGGTATCGGGCCTGGCCAGTTATCCGAGCACGATCGGCAGCGAGCCATTGCGCACCGCCATCGCCAACTGGCTCGAACGGCGCTACGGCTTGCCTGCGCTCGATGCGGCCACGATGGTGCTGCCGGTGAACGGCTCGCGCGAGGCGCTGTTTGCCATCGCGCAGTGCACGATCGACGCATCGAAGCCCGATCCGCTGGTGGTGTGCCCGAACCCGTTCTATCAGATCTATGAGGGCGCGGCCTACCTGGCCGGCGCCGCGCCGTGGTTCGTCAATTCGGAGCCGGGCCGCAATTTCGCCCCCGACTACGCGAGCGTGCCAGATGACGTATGGCCGCGCGTGCAGCTGATGTACGTCTGCTCGCCCGGCAACCCGACGGGCGCCACGCTGACACTGGACGACTGGCGCGACCTGTTCGCGCTGTCGGACCGCTGGGGCTTTTTGATCGCGGCGGACGAATGCTATTCCGAGATCTACACGGGCAGCGCGCCCCCGCTGGGCGCACTGGAAGCAGCGCACCAGCTGGGCCGCAGCAGCGGCGAACAGCCCTACCGCAACCTGATCGTGTTCTCGAGCCTGTCGAAGCGCTCGAACGTGCCGGGCATGCGCTCGGGCTTCGTGGCGGGCGATCCGGTGGCGATGAAGCGCTTCCTGCTGTACCGCACCTACTGCGGCGGCGCGATGTCGCCGCCGGTGCAGGCGGCGTCGATCGCGGCCTGGAACGACGAGCAGCACGTGCAGGACAACCGCACGCTGTACAAAGAGAAATTCCATCTGATCACGCCGCTGCTCAAGCAGGTGATGGACGTCGAACTGCCCGACGCCGGCTTTTATCTGTGGGCCGACGTGCGCCGTACCGGGCTGTCGGATGTCGACTTCGCACGGCGCCTGTACGCCGACTATAATGTCACGGTCCTTCCGGGCAGCTACCTGGCGCGCGATGCGCACGGGCAGAACCCGGGCCAGGACCGCATCCGCATGGCCCTGGTGGCCAGCGTCGACGAAGGCCTGGAAGCGGCCAACCGCATCGTCCAGTTCTGCCAGGGCCTCGCCTGACGCCTCTGCACCCCTGAAATCATTCCAACCAAGACCAGCACCATGACCCAACAACTCCAGAACATCATCGACACCGCCTGGGAACAGCGCGCCGACATCAGCCCGAACAGCGCCAGCGCCGAACTGCGTGACGCAGTCGCCCACGTGCTCGCGGGCCTCGACGACGGCAGCCTGCGCGTCGCGCAGAAGGACACCGGCACCTGGGTCGTGAACCAGTGGCTCAAAAAGGCCGTGCTGCTGTCGTTCCGCCTCGAGAACAACGTGCCGGTCGTCTCGGGCGACATCCAGTTCTACGACAAGGTCCCGACCAAGTTCGCCGACTACACGCCCGAAGACTTCGCCCGTGGCGGTTTCCGTGTGGTGCCGCCGGCAGTGGCCCGTCGCGGCAGCTTCATCGGCAAGAACGTCGTCCTGATGCCGTCGTACGTCAACATCGGCGCCTACGTCGACGAAGGCACGATGGTCGACACCTGGGCCACGGTCGGTTCGTGCGCGCAGATCGGCAAGAACGTCCACCTGTCGGGCGGCGTCGGCATCGGCGGCGTGCTCGAACCGATGCAGGCCAACCCGACCATCATCGAAGACAACTGCTTCATCGGCGCCCGTTCCGAGATCGTCGAAGGCGTCATCGTCGAAGAAAACTCGGTGATCTCGATGGGCGTCTACATCGGCCAGTCGACCAAGATCTATGACCGCGCCACCGGCGAAGTGTCGTATGGCCGCGTGCCATCGGGTTCGGTCGTCGTCTCGGGCAGCCTGCCGTCCGCCGATGGCAAGTACAGCCTGTACTGCGCCGTCATCGTCAAGCGCGTCGATGCACAGACGCGCTCGAAGACGGCGATCAACGACCTGCTGCGCGGCGACTGATTGCGCCGGTAGCCAGGAACAGCCGGTTGAACGGGGCAGCTTGCCCGCCCTCTTCAACCGGCGCTTGTAACTCCCCCGATTGACGGAGACGATGCCATGGCCATGGACCGCCTGTTCCAGCTGATGAAAGAGAAAAACGCGTCCGACATGTTCTTCGCCGTGAACTCACCGGTGCATATCAAGATCAACGGCGCGCTCATCCCCATCAATCAGCATCGCCTCGAACCCGAGAACATCCTGTCGCTGTTGTCCGAGATCGCAACGCCGGAACAGATCGACGAACTCCAGCGCGACAATGAATTGAACATGGGCGTGTCGGTCGCGAACGTGGGCCGGTTTCGCCTGTCGGCGTTCCGCCAGCGCGGCTCGATCTCGGCCGTGTTCCGCTTCATCCCGGCGACCATCCCGCCGCTGGCCGAGCTGGGCCTGCCGCCGGTGCTGGCCGAACTGATCATGGAAAAACGCGGCCTGATGCTGGTCGTGGGCGCCACGGGCTCGGGCAAGTCGACCACCATCGCGTCGATGCTCGACCATCGCAACGACCTGCGCACCGGGCATATCCTGACGCTGGAAGACCCGATCGAGTACCTGTTCAAGAACAAGAAATCGATCGTCAACCAGCGCGAGATCGGCAGCGACACGCACGACTTCGGCATCGCGCTGAAGAACTCGATGCGCCAGGCGCCCGACTGCATCCTGATCGGCGAAATCCGCGACCGCGAAACGATGCAGGCCGCGCTGGCCTATGCACAGTCCGGCCACCTGGTGCTGGCCACGCTGCACGCGAACAACAGCTACAACGCGCTCAACCGGATCATCAGCTTCTACCCGCTGGAAAACCGCAACGCACTGCTGCAAGACCTGGCCTCGAGCATCAAGGCCATCGTCTCGCAGCGGCTCGTCAAGGCGGCTGCCGGCGGCGCACGCCGCGCCGCCGTCGAAGTCATGCTCAATACCCGCTACATTGCCGACCTGATCGAACAGGGCGAAATCAGCCAGATCAAGGAAGCAATGGACAAGAGCCTGTCGGCCGGCTCGCAATCGTTCGAAGGCGCCCTGTTCCACCTGATCAAGGAAGGCCATGTGACGCAGGACGAAGGCCTGGCCAACGCCGACTCGGCCACCAACCTGCTCTGGCTGCTCAACAACGGGCCCGATAGCCAGATCCAGCAGCAGCTGGACGACAAGGCCAGCGAACCCAAGGGCGGCGCCTCGTTTACCGAGTTCACGCTCAACTCCTGATGTTCCAGGGCGGCGCTGCCGCCCTCTTTTCCGCATATCCCATGACGACTACCCTCTACGGCATCCCCAATTGCGACACCGTGAAAAAAGCCCGCACCTGGCTGCAGGATCACGGCATCGACTTCACCTTCCACGACTTCAAGAAGCAAGGGCTCACGCCTGAACTGGTAAAGGCCTGGCTGCAAGACCTCGACTGGACCACGCTGGTCAACCGCAAGGGCACCACCTGGCGCAACTTGCCGGACGAACGCAAGGCGGCCATCGTCGATGCCGACAGCGCCATGGCGCTGATGCTCGAGAACCCGTCGGTCATCAAGCGCCCGGTCGTGCAAGGCGCCGGCCCGGTGACGGTCGGTTTTTCGCCGGCTGCATTTGAAGAGAAATTTGGGGCGGCAGCATGAGGCCGTCACGCACCCTGCTGCTCACCGAAGAACTGATCGCGCTGGACTCGATCACGCCCCAGGACAAGGGTTGCCAGCAGCGCCTGATCGAGCTGCTGGCGCCGCTGGGCTTCGTGTGCGAGACGATCGTTTCGAACGGCGTGACCAATCTGTGGGCGCGCAAGGGCGAGAACGCGCCGCTGTTCGTGTTTGCCGGCCACACCGACGTGGTCCCGGCCGGTCCGCTGCACCAGTGGACATCCGAACCGTTCATGCCGACGCAGCGTGACGGCAAGCTGTACGGCCGCGGCGCGTCCGACATGAAGACATCGATCGCGGCGATGGTCGTCGCCTGCGAAGAGTTCATTGCCGCCTATCCGGAGCACCGCGGCTCGATCGCGTTGTTGATCACGAGCGACGAAGAAGGCCCGGCGGTCGATGGCACCGCCATCGTCTGCGACCTGCTCGAAGAACGGGGCGTCGCACCCGACTATTGCCTGGTGGGCGAGCCGACCTCGAACCACGTGCTGGGCGACACGATCAAGAATGGCCGCCGCGGTTCGCTGTCGGGCCACCTGACGGTCAAGGGCATCCAGGGCCACATCGCCTATCCGCAACTGGCGCGCAATCCGATCCACCAGGCCGCGCCGGCACTGGCCGAGCTGACGCTCGAAGTGTGGGACGAAGGCAACGAGTACTACGCACCCACCAGCTGGCAAGTGTCGAACATCGCCGCCGGCACGGGCGCCAACAACGTGATCCCCGGCAGCGTCAGCCTGGACTTCAACTTCCGCTTCTCGACCGCCAGCACGGCCGAAGGCCTGCAGGCGCGCGTGCATGCGATCCTGGATCGCCATGGCCTGGACTACGATCTGGACTGGACCCTGTCGGGTCTGCCGTTCCTGACCGAGAAAGGCACGCTGTCGGACGCCGTCTGCACCGCAATCAGCGACGAACTGGGCGTGCATACCGAATTATCGACCTCCGGCGGGACCTCGGATGGCCGCTTCATCGCCCGCATCTGCCCTCAGGTGATAGAATTCGGCCCACCGAACGCCAGCATTCACAAAATCGACGAGCACATCGAACTGCGCTACATCGATCCCCTGAAGAATATCTATCGCCGTACGCTCCAGCGCCTGCTGGCCGCTTGAAGCCCTACAACCCATCATCCAGGCCATGACCACCACCTCATTCTCCACGCCGCGCGACCTGCTGCGCTATGCGATCACCCGTTTCAACGGTGCCAAGCTGTTCTTCGGCCACGGCAGCGTCGAAGCGTTCGACGAAGCCGCCTACCTGATCCTGCACACCCTGAAGCTGCCGCTCGACCGCCTGGAGCCGTTCCTCGACGCCAAGCTGCTGGACGACGAAGTGCTGCAGGTGCTGGCCGTGATCGAGCGCCGCGTGACCGAGCGCGTGCCGGCGGCCTACATCACCAAAGAAGCCTGGCTGGGCGAATACCGCTTCTATGTCGACGAACGCGTGCTGGTACCGCGCTCGTTCATTGCCGAGCTGATTCCGCAGCAGTTCAGCCCATGGCTGGTGGACCCGGATGGCGTGGAAAACGTGCTCGAGCTGTGTACCGGCAGCGGTTGCCTGGCGATCATGATGGCCGATACGTTTGCCAACGCGGTGGTCGATGCGATCGACATCTCGAAGGATGCGCTGGCCGTGGCTGAGACGAATATCCGCGAATACAAGCTCGAAGGGCGCGTGAACCCGATCGAGTCCGACCTGTACGAGAACGTGCCGTTCAAGAA
>Ga0308164_10004689_pt1 | contig 11431 bp, 16 predicted proteins | sample PhyTR2_FD_201031 | JGI IMG/M metagenome (GOLD analysis project Ga0308164, IMG submission 201031) | Phyllosphere microbial communities from UC Gill Tract Community Farm, Albany, California, United States - DLSLT.R2 | ecosystem: Host-associated > Plants > Phyllosphere > Unclassified | place: USA... | reverse complement strand
CGCATTATTCCTGCACAGTTCGTCAAGCCCTATGTCAAGTCAAACAAGAATTGGACTACCCCCGGTACGGTAGACAAATTCCGGCCTCACAATGAAGCGCGTTCAAACGCCTCGGGACTGACGTGGCCCAGATGGCTGTGACGCCGGCTCCGATTGTAAAAGACTTCGATGTAATCGAAGATATCGGCGCGCGCCAGATCGCGGGTTTTATAAATGCGCTTTCGGATACGCTCCTTTTTCAAACTGCTGAAGAACGACTCGGCGACGGCATTATCCCAGCAATTTCCACGGCGGCTCATGCTCGGTTCAAGATTGTTGGCATGGCAGAAACGCCGCCAATCATCGCTGCCATACTGACTGCCTTGATCGGAATGAACCAGTACCGGCTGTGCGGGTTTGCGCCGCCACACCGCCATCAACAACGCATCCAAAGCCAACTCCCGCGACAGAGTCGGCTTCATTGACCAGCCAACGACCTTGCGGGCGTAGAGATCCAGCACGACTACCAGATAAAGCCAGCCTTGCCAAGTACGAATGTAGGTGATGTCCGTCACCCAAGCCTGATTCGGGCCATGAACGGTGAATTCGCGGTTGAGCCGATTGGGCGAGATGAGAGAGGGTCTGCCAGCAATGTGCCGTGGCGCCTTGTAACCCCTGATGGCCTTGATTTTGTTTGCGCGCATCAACCGCTCGACGCGGTTCTTGCCACATGTCTCACCTGCTTCGCGAAGATCCCCAAATACGCGTCTCGATCCATAGACGCCGCCACTGGCGGCATAAGAATTTCGGATGATGCCCACCAGGCGCTGGTCTTCAATCGCGCGATCAGACAATGGCTTGTGTAGCCACTGGTAAAACCCAGCCCGCGCCACCTGTAGAACACGGCACATCAGCACAAGCGAATACTGGTGGCGATGCTCATTCATGAAGCGGTACTTCACTCGGGCTCCCTTGCAAAGTACCGCGCGGCCTTTTTTAACAGATCGCGCTCCTCTTCCAGACGCCGCATCTGAGCACGCAGACGGAGGATCTCGCTCTTGGCCTCGATGAGCTCGGCCGCTTGCTTCTCATCTTTGGGGTGTGACAGCCTTTACCCATTTGTACAGACTATGGGTCGATACGCCTAGTCGTGCCCCGACTTCGGCGACCGAATAGCCCCGCTCCAGCACTTGCCGAACCGCTTCTTCCTTAAATTCCGGGGTGAACCGCTGTGTACTCATCGACTTCCTCCTATGCTCAAATCATAGGCCAGGAATGTCTATTGGACTCGGGGCAGTCCATTATAGGCTCAGGAGTGTCTAGTGAACTCGTGGCAATTCAAACTGCACCCTCTCGGGACGTGATTTCGGCTTCATCAGCGATATACGCGTCGTGTAGCTCAGCCCCGGTTCACCACGGTGGCCCGTGACTTTGCAGACCGCTCGCCGCCCCAAATGTCTTCCCGGGGCGGAGAGATTCAACCACTTCACGAAAGCTCCAGTCTTCTCCAAAACGTCAAGACGCTCAATCGGTCCGGTGCCGAAACACGCACCAGACCGCTCCGATTCTTTAACTGGCGTCCAAACTGGGATTGATCCGGCAAAAATGGCCGCTGGGTTTCACTTGACGGCATTGTCATTTCGATTGGATAACCCGTATTCGCGCGTAGCGCAGATTCTTATAGACCCGGATACGTCGAACCAGCGGCCACCAGTCGTACAGGAAGATTTCTACCGGTCGCCACATTGCCACCCAGCCGATGATGGTCAGGCTTTCGCGAGCAATCGTCGAGATGGTGCTGGTATCTTGCTGCGCGATCGTGTCTGCTGCAATTAGGCAAGTCGTCACAAAGGCGAGTCCGATGAACAGGCTGGTGCGGCCCCGCTTGAGTAAGTCCCTCAGTTCCCCACGAACGAGGCCAGCCTTGTACTTGAAATGGTTGTGAATGGCTTCGGTCATCAGTACAGTTGCGTTGCCGTCCGTCGGAAGGCGCGCCAAGTGGATCGTGATTTGAAGTCGGCTATCTGGTGGGAACTCGACTGCCCAAGTTTCGATAAATAGTTCGGCAGATCGATCCAGGTCCTTGTTGAGGAAGGGCGTCGGGTCCAGTGAGTTAAACAACTGCATCAGCTCGCTCACACGAAGTTCGAGGTGATGCACAGGCAGTCGGTTTCTCTTCATTTCATCTTGGGGAATTACCGTTAAGCATCCTGCCTTGTCCCGTTTTATCATTCGCAAGCAATGTGATCGGCAGGACCAATCGCCTGCACGATGCCGGATCTTACAGATTCAATGCATTGTCGTCCGCCGAAACTACAGCCTGCCTCGGAACGACAGGCGTGGCCAAGGCACCTCCATGCTGATTTCCTATGTGAATACAAGCTTCCAAAGTCCGTTACCTACAAGCGCTTTGCCGGCATGTCCCAAGGGCTTAGGCTTGTGGCACCGATGTCGGCGGGCTGTCATGCGACGGGCGCATCGGGACAACGCATCGGGCAGGCAGTCCTTGCGCTCGCGACGATATTACGAAGCTCCCTTGGCCATTGCGGCCTGCTGCCTCGCGGCACGTTCGGCAAGGAAGCGCTCGGTGGCATCTCGCGCGACCGCAATCGACCCGATCATTTCGCCAACTGGGCTTTTTACCATGGCGAAGCTCATCTCCACGAACAGTTGCCCGCCATCCTTTTTCAGGCCGCGCGTCATTCGTGCGCCAGGTGCCGACAGAATGTCGCCATGTTCCACAGCTTTGTTAAATCCAGTCCAGTGTGCGGCCCTGAGTTTTTCAGGAATGATGATGTCGACGCTCTGCCCGACGGCTTCATCCGCGGCGTAGCCAAAAATTTTCTCCGCGCCGCGGTTCCAGACTCGAATGATTCCCTTCAAGTCGGCATAAATGACAGCTTCCTGCATGCTGGCCAGGATGGCGGCCGCGACGGCGTCGCTGTTAGCAATGGGTTGATGCATCAGATCTCCTTGGCTGTTGTACTGGCCTCTGCAATACGGATCGGTTCAACTGTAAAATGCCGGGCAATTCCTCATACTCTCGCACCAGCGCTGCTGCTCGGACGCCGCGTCACGTTACCCGTGCCTGGTTTGGTCACGTAACCGGTTCGGCCATGATCAGAGTTCTTACCGCGCGAAATCCGGTATTGGTCATTTTCGCCACGGCTCGCTTCTTGCAGATTAAACGCGCTTAGTAGATCTCGTCCGTAGAGCACACTATACGCGAGGACAACAACGCGCTGGCGGCTGGATCAAGTATAGCCGCGGCATCGAAGCTGCCTGCCGGACCGCTGCAGTCCGCAATTGTAGGGCAACGCCGACCTGGTTCGGCAGGTACGTCGCGCTCTCGCCTGCGTCGAAGTTCAACACGCCGCGAGGATGGCCTAGGGCATTGGGCATCATCTGGATGCGCAGGCCCGCAATCGCGCTGATTGGCGGTACATGACAGCGCCACCGGCAGTGACGACGCCGAAAAAAACCAACGGTCTGCACAGCGATGGCATGTGCAGCGTGCAGGGCGCATGCCAAGCAGCCAGCCATGCTTGTTGCTCAAGCTTAAACTCAGCAGCAGCGAACAATGTGGCTACGCGCTAAACGCACCGTTCAAGCTGGATCGCTAAGTCTGCTTGGCGACAGGATAGTAGAAATGAGTGAGAAGCCAACGCGATCGCCGAGCATTCGTCCGTCCCACCAGCATGCCGAAAAAAGGAAAGCGCGCAGTGCGAAAATTGTGAGACGCGCCTGCTGACAGAAGCCATAAGAATGGTGATTCCGCCACATCTAACCTGTATAGGGGACGTTATTGTATTGCGACACAACGTGGAATGGGTTGTTACGGTTTGGGCATGGTTTCAGTGTCGCACAGTCGAGTCACCGTAAAATCCAACAATGCAGCAAACAGCAAGGCATAGACAGCGGCGACTTTCCGGCACTTGATGTCTCGCCTGCTAAATTCACAATACGAGGATTTTCTTGGATTACTCAACACTAAAGCAGGTGCACATCGGATTGGCTAGCCTAAGCGGTGGCTTCTTTTTAATACGCGGCGCCTGGATGTTGACCGGATCGCCACTCTTGCAAAGACCATGGGTGCGCAGCGTGCCGCATATTTTTGACACCGCACTACTTCTCAGTGCGATCATGCTCGCGGTCTGGAGTGCGCAATATCCGGTCGCACAGCCTTGGCTTACGGCCAAGGTGCTTGCATTGCTGGCATACATTGGCCTGGGAACGATTGCCTTGAAGCACGGCACGACGAAGCGCAGTCGCGCCGCGTCGTTCATTGCCGCCGTGCTTGTATTTTTCTACATCGTCGGCGTTGCTCACACGAAGAATCACCTGTTTTTTGCTTAGAATGGCAGTCCAGGCAGAGGCGTGTTATTGGAAGCTCACAGGGCGAACGGAGTTCGGAATATGCTCAAGGCGGATTAGGCCTGGGACTGTCTTTGTCAAGAACCTCCTCGGACTTCACGGCGCGGGCGTGGCAGCACAAAGGACTGGGCCCGGTTACGGCATCGGATGTTCCGTCAGCCTTCCCTGTCTCCTTATAAAAACAGAAGTGGTGTCGCCCATTGAGTGACCCCACGGCCGGGCCGTGCAGGCTGGCAGCTTATGCCCCATGGTTGTCGAAGACAACGTCGACGCCACAGCTATGCTGGCTTCCCTGCGCGCATTCGACGGGCACCGAGTGAACATCGGACACGATCCACTTCTCGCACTGCAGTGCGGCGTCAGGAACGTTCGAAACACGTTTGCTTGATACTAGTCTGCCCGGAATGGATGGGAAGGAGATTGCGCGCCGACTGTGTGCGATTCCCTTTGGACTGGCACGCTCGCGGACGCAATCACCGTGTATGGGCTGCAGTCGCCGTAACAATGCCCGCAGGGCGGAAATTGACCATTCCCTTGTCACACCCATTAAACCGGCCGAATTCCTGGCGGTGTCGCCGGACCTTTCCACTCCTTGCCCGCAATGACCGTGGTCTGCCATTTCATCTTGACGTAAAATCAGATGTCCTTCATTTTTTTGGGATCGTATTCGACCCGACCGAATCACGCTGCCTTGGCGGTCTCCGTTCGACGATGTTGCAGTGCAGCTTGAGGATTGTCCCCGCGACATACCGATGCATACATATCTTATGCTCCCCTGCTTTCGTCGTGCGCCGTTCGGCGCGTTTAAAGCTTATACGCACGAAGCAATCCAGTATGAGTCTTGTACCAGATTGCAACTTAGCGGGTAGTGACAGGTTCCTATAGTCAATCAAGTTCTGTTTCAGGCTCCAGCTTGAGCCTGCGGGCAGACTTTGGCGCTTGCAATGGCCTTTTTGCAATTTTCGAGCCGTGACGTCAACGATTCGTCGACATAGGCCGTCTGCGACGACTGGATGCCCGACAAACCATTAAGTTAGCTGCAAGTCCGGCAGTCTTGGCGCAAGCATAGCTCGCCGCCGGCCAAAGTTTTGCTTGCCCTTTGGGGCGAGTGGAAAGCAATTGCAAACCCCCTAGCTGAAGTATTTTCCGCTACCAGTTTCCGCTTGCATTCGTCTCCTTGATTGATGAGCTGCTGCGCGATTTGGACGCGCTGTTATTTCCGTCAGGCGGGCCGAGGTTCTCCCATGCCTTTGGTATTGGGTCCTTAACCGTTGCTTCTTTGTCGACAACCTCCCGTTTAGCCGCTTCCTCTTTTGCAGCTTCCTGCCTTACCGCCTCTTGCCGCGCCGCCTCCTGCCTGACGCCTTCCTGCCTCGCCGCCTCCAGCCTTTCTGCATCCTCGTGCGCATGGCTATTCGACATAAGCGAGCCAAGCCCAAGCCCGAGTAGTGCGCCGCCAAGCATGCCGCTCCAGCGACTGCCGGTTTGCCGCGGAATCTGTTGTCCGCCGTATCCAGGACGCGCTGCATAAGGGGCGACACGCGGTCCTGGGCCAGGGCGCGCATACGGAGGTGCTGGCGACGGCCGCTGTACCGGCGGTGGGGGTGTCATACGTTGACGGCTCATCTGCGATTGGCGTCCTGACGAACGGCCACTGCCTAAGCGCTTAGCATACGACTCCGGGACAGCAAGCGTGAGCGTCAGCAGCACCAAGCCCAGCTTTAAAATGTGATTAGTCATCTTGCCCACAATCGAATAAAAGTTATGCGAACGATCGCATCCTCCATAACAGAGTAGTGTGGCAGACGACAGTTCGACTCATTCGTGCAAACTATGAGTACAAGCAACACTTAGCCATTAACCGTTGAATAGCAATCGAAGCATGTGTAACTTGCGCCGCACATATTCTTCAACGTCGCTTTCATCCATGTAGATCAGTCGGCGACCCAAGAGCTTGATTGAAAACGGCGAGTAACGTTAACATGAGGAACGCCTTTTCCACGAAGCCATACTACCTTTTCCTCCTGGCTAGCCTGCGGAGAAGCCGCTTGTCTTGCTTATACAAAGACCATTCCGTGTCGTTCTTTTCTAAGCCATTGAGATGCCTCCCAAGATGGGAGCGTATTAGGTCTGATTGCCGATCGGCCCGGACAACCGAGCCCGTCAGATTTCGATCAAGCTCGACCATACGGACAAGAGCATTCAACGCTTGTCTTTGCGTCTACGCTAAGCGGCGACAGTTCCCTCGGAACCATGAAGATGAACGTGCATCTTAGAAGTTCTACAACTTGATTGCTGGGAGAACATCAAATGGTTACTACAAAAACCTCGACGTACACGACGAACCAGCCACTTGTTACGGGGCTGTTCCCCGATCGTACGAGCGCCGAGCAGGCTTACCAAGAGTTATCATCGCGCGGCTATAGCCATGACGACGTCAACCTGGTCATGTCGGATGAGACCCGCAAGCGCTATTTCTCAGGCGACGATTCCGTTCAGACGGAGCTTCACACCAAGGCCACAGAAGGTGCGGGCATTGGTGCTGGCATCGGCGGTACGCTAGGCGCCATCGCGGCCGCAATTGCTGCTGTTGGCACTTCGATTGCGTTGCCTGGACTGGGTCTCGTGATTGCTGGTCCGCTCGCCGCAGCCCTCGTCGGCGCCGGCGCGGGCGGTGCTGCGGGCGGCCTGCTCGGCGCGTTAGTTGGCATGGGTATTCCGGAAGAAACCGTTAAGCATTATGAGCAGGGCATCAAAAACGGCGGCATCCTGATGGCAGTCGATCCCAAGACTGAATCTGATCGAGAGCATTTCAGTACACGCTGGAATCCTTCTCACGCAGCGGCAGTCGCCCCATCGGCGACCGTTGGCACGGACCGGGCTGTTGCTGCGTCAGGCACCATCCCAGTGATAGAAGAGTCTGTGGAAGTAGGAAAGCGCGAAGTTGACCTTGGTACGGTGCATGTCACGTCGCACGTGGTCGAAACCCCTGTCAGTGAAAACGTGACGCTGCGCGAAGAGCATGCCGCCATCGAGCGCCGGCCGGTTGACCGCCCGGCATCGGCCGCTGAAATTGATGCCTTAAAGGATGAAACCATTGAAGTGCGCCAGACGGCGGAACAAGCAGTGGTCAGCAAGACTGCACGGGTCGTAGAAGAGGTCGTGGTTGGAACGAGCACTACCACGAGTACGCAGCAAATTAACGATACCGTACGGAAGACCGTGGTGGACGTTGAGCGTGATGGCAAGATAACTGGCGGCCCGAATGATTACCGCGACGACTTCCAGAACCGCTACGCCAGCACGGGCGCACGTTATGAAGAGTATGCACCGGCCTATGAATACGGTTCGACGTTGGCAAACGACCAGCGTTACGCCAAGCGTTCCTGGGATGACATCGAGGCGAACGCCGCTAGCGACTGGCAATCTAAATACCCGGGTAGCGACTGGGAGCGTTTCAAGGATGCGGCGCGCCACGGTTGGGAAAAAGTTACTGGTCGCCGCTAGAATCAAAGTTGCATTAGTTGGGCGAGCCTACGCAGTGACCTGTGTAGGCTTCGTGCTTTCTGCTTAACGTCAGTAACGGATCTTTTAAGAACGCCTTCTTCCGTGATCGTAGACCCTTGGTTGTTTTCGCAATCGACGGACCGCGGAAAGCCGCTCACCGCAGTTGTGTCGTGACATGAGTCTGACCGGCTAAGTGCACTGTCTCTGTCTTTTGATGTCCCAAACCGTAAATTTGATTGCCTTTGGCCGTTCGCTGGCTCAGCAATTGAGACCAGTGACGGTAAAGGGTGTGGAGACCATACTACTCGACAGTTTTAACTGCTTCAAACCGCATACGTGGCCGACCCAACTTTACAGATGGCTTCGCCATCAACGGCATCGCTCTTGTTGCTCTTGACCATAATTTCAGAAATTGGGCGGGATCAGTTTGACGACGTCGCGGTGCGACTGCAACTGGCGCGCCGAGTTATGCACGCCCGCAAGCTTCCATCTCAATTTTGCCATTCCTCTATCGTCGCGCGTACATTTGTTAGGCACGTTTCAAGCTTACACAGCTGATGTAGCCGACCTGGAATGACGCCGGCGTGGATTGAAAAATCATTTGATATGGTCGAACAAATGTGTCCTTTAATGATCCTTGGTCTGGCAGCGCTCCCTACCTAGGCCCTTGCTTTAACGCGCGGAGAAGGGCTTTCTATTGCAGCGTTGCCTCATCTGCTGTTGCGACGGCTCAGGCTTCAAACAGTACTGTGAGATTCGGTCAACCACCGGAAGTCTTCATTTCTTGACTGTGAGCCCTGGACCGAATGATGGATGTTGCGCGGTGCCGGGCGCAACGAAAATCGGCATCAGCAGAGTACCGTTACCATTTGCGCTGCTATCGATGACGCCGTCGAGCAGCCCACCATACGACGCGCGAGTACAGAACGCGTAGGGCAGCGACAAGCGCAGGAAAGAGGGTGCAGCATTCTTCCCTACGGCACTACGGCTGCAGCAGGGACATTCGAGTACGTGAATGGCAAGTCTTTCGCGCCAACGGGCCAGGTCCTGGCCAACGCGTTCCGTTGATGACGCGACTTGGTCGGCGACCCGGGCTCGACAGGGAGTGCGACCAACCCATCGGGGTATGCAGGGTCTTCCCCCGCTGACCTGAGTACCGGTCCTGGGTATGCGATCACGATCGATGGCTGTATCCCAGAGCTGCAGCATGGCCCCCGATGGCGTGCAGCAGGGCGCATTTGCTGCGTGCGTCCTCGGGCAGCGGCCTTTTCAAATACCGTTCCCTGCAAATTGCTCTCCTCATGCAGAACAATCGGCATCGCACACAATCACAGGATGACAATGAGGATGCTGCTCACAATTGGCCAGGGCAATATGTGCTTGAGATGGCACCGGGGAAAATCCAAGTTGGAACTGCAACGACAATTGAAAAAGCTCCGTTGGTCTCGTAGAGACAGCAGGGAGGGACGAGTTGCCCCTAAAAACTGTGACGGTGGAAAAACCCGGCGGTTTATATGGAAAGCTGGTTCGGTGAACAATTGACGTGCGCCCCCCGGGCGCAGTTGGCAATATAGGTGTCCCGTCATGACCTGCTCCATTGTTCAGGTCATCGATACGCGTGGCGGATGCAGTATCGCACCAGGAAATGACCGAGCTGACATGCCAGAAAGCAGCAGGCCTGGAAGTAATTTCGCAGAGCACGGACATCGTGGACGTCGTATGCATCACGGCTTAAGCGATGTCTTTTGGGTAAACGGCGCTCATGGATCGCTGCCATCCGATTCCTTTTGCGAAAGTAGCGCGAGAAATGCCGCTGCGGACTTGCTTACCTCGCCGGCACGCGTGATGGCAACGATGTTCGTTCCGCCTGCAATGTCGCGTACCGGGATAAAGGCAACATCGCGGCGATTGTTTTCCATCGTGGACCGGCCCGACCAGGGTCGCACCCGGCCGGCTCCTATCAGCGATAGCCCGGCGTAGATTTCAATCGCCTCATAGGCCACCACCGGGTTGGCCCTCCGCGTTCCTCAGGAGCGCCAGGATTTTTTGGTCGAAAGGGCTGTGCGGATCTTTCGGATACAGAATGAACGGCAGGGTAGCGAGTTGCGCGGCTGAACACCGATATTCGCCAGGCGCTGGCATCACCTCAGGTCGCCTCCAAGCTGGCAGAGATGGGCTCGGCCAAGGTCGATGGCACTATGGAAAAGTATTCTCACTTTATTGCGAAGGAAATTCCACGCTGGGAAATGCTGGTCAAGAAATCGAACGCCAAGGTCGATGAAGCTAGAAAAAGCGATGCGGTTGGCCAACTGGCAGGAATGTTTGACGATTCGGTTAAAAAGTTCGGGGCAAACTCACAGGAAGACAGGCACGTGACAGCCATCTCATTGCATGCAGTGGTGAAACCGACCCTGTATCGCGAGGTGGCATCTCATTCATGAAAAAAACACCGCAAGCGATTTTTCGCCACGGTGTTTTATGTTACTTCACGCCGGGCGCGACCAGAGTAGCCGGCATAGTGCCATTACTTGTGTTCCTTGTGAACTTTGGCGGCTGCGTCGACCTGCGTATCAGCCATATCCTTCTTGGCAGCCAGGATCTTCTTGTCGGCCTTGGCTTCTGCGCCGGCTTTGGTCTTGGCGGCTTTGGCATCGGCCTTGGTCTCGGTCACGGCCTGATCCGCCACGGCCTTGTTGATCTTTTCCGTTGCCTTGATTTCGGCTTTTTCGACTTTCGCCGCGGCCTTCACATCGCCCTTGGTTGCCAGCTCGCTTTTGGCAGCCGGCTCGGTGACGACAGCAGGCGCCTGGGCAAAGGCAACACCAGCAAACAGGGTGGCAGCGATCAGAGCAGACAGTTTTTTCATAAGGACCTCAGTGGTTGTTGATCAATCGAAGTGCAACGACTTGCTGCGTTCTTCTAGGCAGCACGATAGCGAACTCTTCACCGAAAGGGTGTAAGAAATTGTATGAACTGACCGGAACATGTAACGAACTAGGACAGGATCCTTGCTGGTGATTGAAACAGGCAATGCCTGATCAGCCTGCAAGCACACGCTTCGACTTGACTGCCATGATCGGCTTGATAGCAACTACCAAGTTCTCTGGTGTCGCGCGCTTCATCGCATTCACCTATATTTGGACGCGATCTGAAGACGCGGCGGCTCGCCGCGGCAGGAAGAATGCGATCAGCAGCATTGTGGCGGCCAGGGCCGGAACCCAGCGTACATCGGTCGGCACGCGCAGCGTCTGGGCCAGCGCTGGGTCTTGCGAGGCGCGCCGGAATGCGGCGGCGGAATCGATGCGTGCGTAGGACAGGCCAGTGACACGGGCTAGCGCCTGCAGGTGTCTTTCATGCAGCGCCGACAGCTGCTCCTGGCTATCCGGCCCGTCTTCATTTCGGTTGCGCTGCACCACGTCGTCCGCTTCCCACCAGCCGATGAAACGGCCGCTGCTGTCGCTGCGCGGTATCGGCTGCGGCATCAGACTTCCCACGCCCATCACCACGCCGCGCACTGGCGTCCGCGGCGCCGAGAACTCGGGTGCGTTTTCCTCATCCACGGGCGGCGCCG
>Ga0308164_10004687_pt1 | contig 11440 bp, 11 predicted proteins | sample PhyTR2_FD_201031 | JGI IMG/M metagenome (GOLD analysis project Ga0308164, IMG submission 201031) | Phyllosphere microbial communities from UC Gill Tract Community Farm, Albany, California, United States - DLSLT.R2 | ecosystem: Host-associated > Plants > Phyllosphere > Unclassified | place: USA... | reverse complement strand
CGACATCTACCTGTCGGTGCCGGATGGCTTTGCCCGCTCTGCCCTGTCGTTCTTCGCGACCAGCAAGCGCGGCTACGTCTACAAGTTCCAGTGTCGTGTTTCCGGCGACCAAGCTGTGCAGGTGTTCATCACCAACCCCGCAATCGCCAAGGAAGCCGCGGAGCAAGGCGCACCGCAGGTGGCGCAGGCGTCGTCCGAAGAGGGCGCGGTGGCGCTGGTGCAGGCGATGTACGCGAACAAGACGGTCGACGGCTACGAGATGCGCCAGCGGTCGCTCAAGCCCGTCTATGTCGGCGATCTCAAGGTGCAGATGATCGCCGAATACCGCGGCGACACGATGACCGGCCGTGTGCTGCGCATCGAAAACAAGGGCACGCAGCCCACCACCCTCACCGAGGCAACGGTCGCTCCGCCGACCGCGCTCGCGGTCTCGATCGCGGAGGCCAAGCTCGGCCCCGGCAAGGTCACGACCGCCTACCTCGTCTCTCGTAACGGAAACTGATCCCCATGGGCATCAAGGACATGTTCTCGCGCACCCGCAAGCCGCTCGACGGCGCGGAAAGCGTTGAAGCCGACGGCGTCTCTCCGGTCGCCTCCGAACTCGACGGCAACACCGCCGCCCGCAAGAAGCAGCGCATGCTGCTGGCCGGCATCGGCGGTGGTGGCCTTATCCTGTCGTCCTTCTGGATGTTCAGTGGCAACGACGACGGCAAGTTCGTCGATCCCGACAAGCCCGATCACGTCAAGGTCTCGACCAACGACATGGTCAACCGCAACCTCTCCGAGCAGGAGTGGATGGCGCTCAGCGAAAACCGCTTCCAGTCGAACGAGAACCAGCTGAAGTCGGTCGACGGCACCAATGCGCGCGTGGCGCAGCTCGCAGCGCAGATGGAGGCGCTGCGCGCGCAAAACCAGTCGATGTCGTCCGACGGGCAACGGGTCCTGTCGGCCTACCAGTCCGAGAACGAGCAGCTGCGCAAGCAGGTGAACGAGCGGGTCAGCGAGCCGTCACCACCTGTCGCCGGTCCTACCGCGATGTATGGTCCGGGCGGTGCTGCGCTCTACCAGCGCCCCGGCATGGCCGGCCCCGGTCCGGATATGGCGCCCGCTCGACTGAGCGAAGTGAAGATGGTCTCGTTCGGCGCGGCCGATACGGGCACCGCGTCGAAGGTCGCCAAGGGCAACACCGTCTATACCGATAGCCCGAACTACCTGCCGCCCAACAGCTTCGCCACGGCCAAGGTTATCGTCGGCGTCGACGCGGCCGCGGGGGTCAACAGCCAAACCGATCCGCTTCCCGTCGTGCTGCGCATCATCGGCCCAGCGCGCTCGGTCATGCAGAACGGCAAGCTGCTCACCACCAAGATCCAGGGCTGTCTCGTCAACGGTGCGGCGCGCGCGGAACTGTCGAGCGAGAAGGTCTACATCAAGCTCCAGAAGATGACCTGCCCGCAGCCTGGCGGCCGCTACGCCGTGTCCGAGGTCAAGGGCTTCATTGCGTTTGGCGGCAAGACCGGTGTGCGCGGCCACGTCGTCAGCCGCGAGGGATCGCTGGTCACCCAGGCGTTTCTTGCCGGCCTGGTCGGCGGGATCGGCAAGGGCTTCGCAGCCAATTCCAACTCGTTCCTGCAGGGATCCAACGTAACGGTCGGCGGCAAGCGACAGCAGCTCGGCATTGGTGACATTGCCCAAGGCGGCGTCGGCAATGGCGTCGGTGAAGCCGGCGACATGGTCTCGAAATACCTGATCGAGCGAGCCGAGCAATACCAGCCTGTCATCGAAATGCCGACCGGCGTCGATGTCGAAGTCGTCTTCCTGGAGGGTGCATATGTTCGTAACTAACCGCCGCCTCACCCGCCTTGTGGCCCGCCCCCAAGCAATGGCCATGCTCGCCGGCATTGCCCTCCTATGTGGTGTCACTGGTGCGGTCGCGGCCAGTCAGATCCCGGTGGACGACGGCAAGGTCGCATCGCTTATCAAGGCGCGCCTGCCCAAGACGCAGCTGACCAAGGTCAACTGCGCCAAGGTCGATGGTCTGTGCGAGGTGACCGCGGGCAGCAACCTCTTCTACGTCGACCATTCCGGTCGCTACCTTGTCATCGGCCGCGTGTATGACATGGAAACGCGGCAGGATCTGACCGCGACGCGGCTGCTCGAGATCAACCCCGACATGCTGGTCGGCGGTGCTGCAAAGGCCAACGCCGCTCCTGACAAGGACGAGATGCCGCCGATTGCATCGAAGCCCGGTGCCGGCGTCCGCGAAACCTCGGCACAGGCGCCTGCATCGCTCCAGCGCCTGTCTCTGGCATCACTGCCCAAGGACGGCGCGATCGTCTGGGGCAATCCAGCGGGCCGCACCGTCACCGTCTTCTCGGACTTCCGCTGCAGCTATTGCAAGGCGCTGTCCAATGCCCTGCGCTCGATGAACGTGCGGGTGATCGAGCGGCCGATCTCGGTGCTCGGCAGCCGCGACATCGCCAACCAGGTCTATTGCGCGAAGAACCGCGAGGAGGCGCTGCATCAGGCCTATGCCGGCGAGCCGCTCAAGAACGCGGGCACCTGCGACACCTCGGGCCTCGATGCCAATGAGCGGTTTGCGCATAAGCACGGCCTGAGCGGCACGCCGGTCATCGTCCGCTCGGACGGTGCGGTGATCGAAGGCTACCGTCCCAAGGACGTCCTCGCTGCCTGGATCGCGGGAGGCAAGGCATGACCCGCGGTCGTATCCTGGCCGTTGCCTTCGCGGCTACTACGGCGCTCGGCGGCTGCACCACGATGGGCGGCAACATCAAGGGTAGCTTCTCGTGCGCCGCACCTGATGGGATCTGCGCGCCTTCCTCGACCATCGACGATCGCGCGCTGGCGATGATCTCGGGCGAGGACGGCGACCGCATGATTACGCCGGCGGGTCCCTACCCGGCGCAGCGCACCGAAGGCCGCGGCTTCCAGACTGCGACGGCGGCACCGGCCCGCACCCATGAGCGCGTCCTGCGGATCGTCTTTCCGGCGCAGATTGACGCGGCGGGACGCCTGCATGAGCAGACCGCTGTCCATGCCGTCGTCGAACAAGGCGACTGGCAGCAGGCGCTCGCTGGGTCGGCGGTTGCCACCACGCCCGAGCAAGTCGCCTCGGCAACCGGCGGGGACACGCTCCTCGCGGCGCTGGAGCGATCCGAGCCGCCCGTCGCCGATATCGCCGCCGTCGACCCCGACATGCCAACGGACGCCGCTGTCCAGGCAGCTCGGGCGCGGTCCGCAGTCGATCCGGTTGGTGACATCAAGGATCAGGTCGCGCGCCGCCTGTCGGCACGTCCGTCCCGCAGAGGTAATCAGCCGGCGGTGCGGGCGGCACCCGCTCAACCGGCGCAAACCGCGCAGGCGTCGCCTGCCAACCCCGCCACTCCCCTTCCATCTGCGTCCTCTTCACGCCCGATCGCCTCAGCGCCGACGTCGACGGCGGTGCCGGCGCGAGCAACGGCGGCAGGCAAGGCGGCAATCGCCTCGGTCGCCGACAATGCGGCGATCCGCAACAGCCTTGCCAGCGCCGAGCCGGAGGCACGCGCAGCCGCCAAGTCCGCCAACCCGGTGCCGGTGCTGCGGGCATCCTCTTTCCCCGGAGTCGATCAATGAGCTTCTTCAAAGGCCTCTTGGCGGCTCTGCTCGGCGATGCCGCCAAACCGGATACGTCGCGGCCTGACACCGCGGTTCCTCGCTTCGTTCACTGGCTGCCCTACCGTAGCTACGATCCGAAGACGGGCATCTTCTACAACAGCGCGACGCGAGGCTTCACGCTGGAGTGCGCGCCGATGATGGGTGCGACTGAACAGAGTCACGAAATCCTCGCGCAGCTGCTATCCGAAGGCATTCCGACGCCGGGCGCGCTCCAGGTCCATGGCTGGATGAGCCCGCGGATCAGCGAACGGCTCTCGCAATGGTATCTGCCGCGCTATTCGGCTGCCGGCGTCTACGAGCGCATGGCAAAGCACCGCACAGAGTACCTGCTCGATGGCGTGTGGAACTCGCTGTCGAACGCTGCGCCCTTCTTCCTGCGCAACCACCGTCTCGCCATCTCCTATTCGACGCCTGAAAACAGCCGGGTGTCGAACGAGGGCATCACCTCGGTCATGGACGGCTTGATCTCGGCGTTGGAATCGATCGGCGTGCAGTCTCGGCCGATGGATCCCAAGGCACTCATCAGCTGGATCGACGACATCACCTCGCCGACGACGGCCCCGGGTGACGACGCGATCACCTACAATCCGTTCGATCCGATCGCGGATCAAGCGGTGCGCCACGATCTCGAAATGAAGATCGAGCCGGACCGTATCCTGCTTAGGACCGAGCGCTTCCGCCCCACCGGCAAGACGGTCGATGAAGCGCCCGAGATCGGCGAGATCTACCCGGACACGTTCGACGTCCGCTCCTTCTCGGTGCGCAACCTGCCGCAGCGTTGGGCGCCGTGGGACATGGCCAAGCTCATCGGCGACATGTTCGCCGACAAGCTGCGCATGCCCTGCCCGGTCTCGACCAACCTGTGCCTCGACTTCCCCGATGCGGAAGCCGAAGGCCAGCGTGCGGGCCGTAAGTTCATGCGCACGACGAGCCTGGCGGACAGCAAGTCGGCGCGGATGCTGCCGCAACTGAAGGATCAGTCGGCCGAGTGGAAGTTCGTCAAGGACGAGCTGCGCCAGGGCCGCAAGCTGGTGCAGGCGTTCTTCTCGGTCACCTCGTTCAGCCCCAAAGGCAAGGGCGACGCCAACGAGCGCGTGCTGAAGTCGGTGTACCGGGCGGCGGGCTGGGATCTGCTCGACGATCGCTACCTGCAGATCCAGGGCCTGCTCGCCGCCATGCCGATGACGATGGCCAACGGGCTGTCCTACGACCTCAAGAACATGAAGCGGATGCGGACGGTGCTCACCACCACTGCCGCAAGCCTCATGCCACTGCAGGGCGAGTATCTCGGCGGCAACAATCCGCATCTGATGCTGGTCGGACGTCGCGGTCAGCCCTTCTTCTGGTCGCCCTTCGAGAACACTGCCGGCAACCACAACGTCGCGGTGTTCGGCAAGTCGGGCTCCGGCAAGTCGGTCGCGCTCCAGGAGTTGTGCGCGTCAATGTGCGGTGCCGGCGCCAAGGTCGTCGTGATCGATGATGGCCGCTCTTTCGAGCATTCGGCCAAGCTCCAGGGCGGGGCCTTCGTCGAGTTCACCATGTCGTCGGGCTTCTGCATCAACCCGTTTTCGATGATCGATCCGGTCCTCGCCGAAACGGATGAGGACTATCTGATGGACTGTTTCGCGATGCTGAAAAGCATCGTCAACCAGATGGCGCGGCACATCGACAAGCTCAACGACACCGAGCGCGGCCTGATCGACGGTGCGATCAACGAGGTCTGGTCAGCCAAGGGCCGGCAGGGTTCGGTCAACGACGTGATCGAGGCGCTGGACGCTACGGCCAACCCGCTGGCGATCGATCTCGGCATCGCCATGCGGCCGTTCTCGCGCACCGGCACCTATGGCCGGTTCTTCGAGGGCGAAGTGTCGTTCGAGCTCAAGTCTAACCTTACCGTATTCGAGTTGTCGGACCTGGCCTCGCGCGAGGAGCTTCGCAGCGTTGCCCTGACCGCGATCATGTTCATGGCCTCACAGGCGATGCGCCGCGAGGACCGCTCGGTGCCGAAAGCGCTGCTGCTCGACGAGGCATGGCAGATGCTGAAGGGCGGCTCGATGGCCGACTTCATCGAGGCCTATGCGCGGACCTGCCGCAAGTACGGCGCGTCGCTCGTCACCGCGACCCAGAGCCTCAACGACTATTACAAGTCGGACGGCTCCAAGGCCGCGCTGGAGAACAGCGACTGGTTCGTCATCCTTCAGCAGAAGGCGGAGACGATCGCGGACTTCAAGAAGCACGACCGCTTCGAAATGGACGATCACACGGACGCGCTGCTCCGCTCGCTGAAGCGCAACGGCGTCGAATATTCCGACGTGATGATAAAGGGTCCGGACACGCTGGCGGTCGGCCGGCTCGTGCTCGATCCCTACTCGGCGACGGTCTACTCGTCCTCGCCCCGCACCTTTGCCGCGATCCATGATCTGCTCGCGCAAGGGCTGACGATGGAAGGGGCGATCGAGCGGGTCGCTTATCCCGAGAACCCCGAGAAATGGAGCGACGCGAACGGCGATGATGGCCTCGCGATCGCAGCGGAGTGACCAGCATGGCGACCATGCTTCCCCCTGTCCGTCCCGCCCGCCGGTTCGATTACGGCTTTCTCCTCTACTTCATGCTGCACGCGCTCGGCTTCATCGCGACCACGTTGCTGATGACGTGGGGCATCCTTGTGCTGTTCTTCCTCGCGATCGGCGGCTTCTCGCTCGATGGGATGATGCACCAGGTCGCCAACCTGTCGTCCCGCTACATCGTGGCCGACGCTGCGCGCGTCGACCAGTTCAAACTCATCGTCGGCGTCGTTCACATGGTCGTCGCGATCGCCCTCATCTTCTTCCGCCGCCACGCGATCCTGCCGCGTGATCCGGCCCGCCTGGAGCATGGCGCATGACTGACCAGACCACCTCGACCGCGCCGATCGACGATCTCACGGCGCCCGCCCTGCCCGCCGCGGCTCAGGCCAAGCGCGCCCGCACGGTGTTCGCCGGCTACACGGCCGCGCAGCTGCTGCTCGGCGCCGCGGTACTGGCGCTTATCGTCTGGGGCATGTGGGTGACGCGGGCGCTGACCGCCGCACCACCGCAGCACATCGTCAAGGCGGACCTGTCCCGGATCGTCGGCAATTACGTCCAGGCACAAGCCCGCAGCGCCACGCCGCCCGCGCAGGTTGAGGCGCAGATGAAGCTGTTCATGGCGTCGCTCGACGACGAGCTGCAGCGCCGCGGAGCCAAGGGCCAGGTCGTTCTGGTCGGCGAGGCTGTCCTCTCCAAGAGCGTGCCCGATATCACGGGCGATGTGATGAAGGCGGTCTATGCCGCTGGCGTCCGGATGCCGCAGCCCGCCTCGCCGGCGCAGATGGGTGCTGCCCTCGGTTCGCAAGCGCCAGTGGCGACCCAGCCCGCTCCGACCCAGCTTGCGCAGGAAGCCGGGGCCGGTGGCTTCACCATGCCGCAAGGCGCACCCGTGCCGATCGACCCTGGCATGATGGCCGGTGCCAACGACCCGTCCCTCAACCCTGCAGCAGGTGCGGCCGTCTCCAGCTTCGGAGGTCCCGGTGGCCAGTAACAGTGCGACGCTACCCGCGCCCACGCCGGCCTTTCGACCGCGCAAGCGGCTATGGGCGGCCCTCGGCCTCTTCATCGTCGGTGCCGCTGCGTACAACACGATCAGCGACTGGCGCGACACGCACGGCCTGCTCATCAACGCGTCGGAATCGCTGCCGAACTGGGCGTTCGTGATCCACAAGACCGCAATCCCGAAGCGCGGCGAGTACGTGTTCTTCGTGCCGCCAGCCAGTCCTCTGGTGATCCGCCATTTCGGTCCCAAGCATCAGATGTTCGGCAAGATCGTCTACGGCATGCCCGGCGACGTCGTCGCGCATCGCGGGATAGACGTGATCGTCGCCGGCAAGCTGGTCGCGCACATGAAGCCGTTCACCAAGACCGGCGAACCACTGGTCGCAGGGCCGACCGGCACCATTCCGCACGGCTGCTACTTCGTCGCCACGCCGCACAAGGACGGCTTCGACAGCCGTTACGCGGCGATCGGTTATGCCTGCTCGAAGAAGATCGTCGGGGTCGGGAGCCCGATCCTGTGAGGCGCGCGCTGGAGACCGTCGCGATCGTGGCGCTGCTCTCGGTGTCGATGACCTCGGCGACGATGGCGAACGACCACGGCGTCGTGGGCCAAGCTTTCCCGATCATCGAGACCGACCTGCTGGCGACGATCGAGCAGCGCCTCCAGCGCCTCCAGGCATCAGGCGGCATCGACCGGATGAACGCTGAGTTCGCCAGGCGCTCCGAGGCGCGCGTGCGTCGGCCCAAGCCCGTCGAGGGCATCACGCCGGCGACCGAGGCGCGGGTCTGGGCTTATGACCCGACCATCGTCATCGAGCGCGACGTCCGCGACCAGAAAGGCAATCTGATTGCGCAGGCCGGTCGCACGGTGAACCCGCTCGACTTCGTATCCGTGCGGCAGGCGCTGGTGTTCGTCGACGGTGACGACAAGGCGCAGATGGCCTGGGCGACGTCGCGTTACGGTGATCTGCAAGCCAAGATCATCCTCGTGAACGGTTCACCGATCGAGGAGATGACGGCGCGCAAGCGCCGCTTCTACTTCGACCAGGAGGGCAGGATCACCGGCAAGCTCGGCATCCGCCACACGCCCGCGGTCGCTGTCCAGGACGGTCGTGTCCTGAAGCTCTCCGAGATCCTCCTCAAAGGAAACAGCTGATGCCACTCTGGCTCGATCTGCTGCGCACGCCGATGGCCGCGCCGGAAACCGATGATCTGCGTGCCATGCGCCGCACCTGGCAGATACTGTGCGTCGCATGCGCCGTCTCGGTGCTGGCGATTGCGCCGCTGGTCGCCCTGCTCGGCAAAGCCGCATCGTTCGGAGTGGCTGCGCTGCTCGTGACCACCGCACTTTACACCGCCCTCTACGTCACGCGGAAGAACCGGGCGGACAATGCCTTCCTCGACGCTGCCTGTTCGGAGGAGCGTCCGTGAAGACGCTGCGCCTGTTCCTGCTGGGTCTCGCAGCGATCGTCTCGACGGCGCTGCTCACGCCGGCTGCGCAGGCGCAATCGACCTGCAGTGGCAAGTTCGTCAACCCGATCACCGACGTCTGCTGGTCGTGCCTGTTCCCGCTCTCGGTCGGCGCGCTCAAGATCTGGCCATCGACCCGGCCCGACACCGACAACCCATCCTCGCCGATCTGCGCATGCGGCAATCCGGTTCCACGCATCGGCATCTCCGCCGGCTTCTGGGAGCCGGTGCGCCTCGCCGACGTCTCGACCAAGCCGTGGTGCTTCGTGAACCTCGGAGGCATGAAGATCGCGCCGGGTTTCGACATCGGCCAAGGCCATCTCGAAGGCCCCTCGGCAATCGGTGGCAAGGCGCAGAACTCGTCCAAGTGGCACGTCCACTGGTACGTCTATCCGCTGCTCTACTGGATGGAGATCCTGACCGACTTCCTGTGCTTCGAGCAGGCGTCGTTCGACATCGCCTACATGACCGAGGTCGATCCGCTCTGGCAGGACGACACGCTGACCGCGCTTATCAACCCGGAAGCGGTGCTCTTCTCCAGCCCGATCGCGCAGGCCGCATGCGCCGGCGACTGCATCGCCTCGACCGCCAAGCTGCCGCTCGATCCGGTGTTCTGGTGCGCTGGTTGCCAGGGTCCGATGTACCCGGTCAACGGCAACGTCGCCGCCTCGATCGGGCACGTTCAGGCCTCGCGCCTGGCGCTCGCCCGCTTTGCCTTCAAGATCCACCGTGAGGGCCTTGCCTGGGGCACGATGGGCTCCAAGGGCCTGTGCAACAAGTATCTGATGCCGGTGCTGCGCAAGCAGCAATACCGCGTCCAGATGGTCAACCCGATCCCGACTGTTTCCGGTCCCGGCGCCTGCACGCCGCTTGGCGCCTCGACCATGCCGCCGACCTCTGGCCGCGCCTTCCCGGTGAAGGGCGAGGACATGGGCTACCTGGTCTGGCGCAAGCGCAACTGCTGCGTGCTCTGAGGAGATACGATCATGCGCCGCATCACTTGTCTCATCGCCGCTCTTGCCGGGGTCGCCGGCATTCAGGCGCTCGCGCAGACCGTCGACGGGCTCGACCTGCAGGCCATCAAGCAACGCTCGAAAGAGATGAGCGAGGATGTTCAGGCTTTTGCCGAGCAGGTTCGCACCCGAGGGGACGCCTTTCGCGAGGAAGCGGTGGTCGTCCGCGACAAGGGCACCGACAACATGGTTTCGCTCGCCAAGGCCAATCTGCCAACGAATGGCAGCGGCACGTTCGACTTCGACGAGATCATCCAGGGCGCATCGCAGAACGTCTCCTCGACCAAGGGCGACGCACCGCAGTTCATTGTCTTTGCCAGCCTGTCGATGCCGCCAGAATCGCTGCGCCAGCTCATCGCCGACACGGCCAAGGCCGGTGGCGTTGTGGTGTTCCGCGGCTTCCCCAACAACTCGATGAAGCAGTTCAGCGAGATGCTCGGCAAGGTCGTTAACGACAAGGATCAGCTCTCCAACGTCGGCATCGATCCGCGCCTGTTCCGCGCCTTCGACGTTCAGGCGGTGCCGACCTACGTCGCGGTGTCGTCCGACTTCAGCATGTGCTCGGGGCTCCACTGCAAGACGACGGTCCCACCCTACGACCGAATCACCGGCAACGTCTCGGTGCGCTACGTCCTCGACACCTTCGTCGAGGCCCGCGGCCCCGGGGCCGGCATCGCGTCGGTCGCGCTGCGCAATCTGGTGAAGGGCGGCTGAGTGAGGCAGCTCGCCGCCTCGGTCATGCTGCTGCTGGCAGTTGCCGGCGCTGGAGGTGTCGTCGCGGGCGGCGTCCTCGCGCAGACGACGATCGAGGAGGCACGTCAGCAAGGCAAGGACATGGGCAAGGCGATGCGCGCCGATGAGGCGCTGATGCCAAGCGATGCCGCGGTTGCACAGGTGCCTGGCTACCAGGGCACGACCTTGCCGCAGAGCGTCTACTATGACGATCCCGACCGGTTGGTGATCGACGGCACCGCGCAGGCGAACACCGACGCGGCTTACGGCTCGGTCACGGATCGCGACCGCACCCGGCCAAGCTTCAGCAATGCCGAGATCCTGGCAGCGACGCAGCGCGGGACCACGATCGAGGGGGATCCCAACACCTATCTCGCTGGCGAAAACCTCGGCGGCTCTACCGGCTCCTGCACGCCACTCCCGCCGGCCTCGGGCAGCAACGGCTATTACGAGGCAACGTGCAATCGCGGCACCAAGATCGAGCAGGCGGAGGCGATCTGTCGGACGCCGCTCGTCGTCAATGTGACGCCGGGCACGACCAAGTACCTCTACACCTGCCAGAACTGGGCCGTCACTGTCCGTCAAGGCCGCGATAACACCGCGCAGCGTTGTGTGCCCGCCTTCAACACGCCTGTGCGGAACGGCGTCTGCCGCGAGCGCTCGCGCGAGATCGTCCAGTACGATGTCTGCCTTCAGGGCAATTCGCGCTTCTGCACCGAGCCGGACACACGCGACGGCGAGCTAATCACGTATGAGTGCGACAGCGCAGCGGTGAGCCGGCCCTACCAGACCGAGATCGTCAATCAGGTCGTCAACGAACGCCGCGACGAAAGCCAGTGCAACGCGTCGACCGCCAACCAAACCTGCAACCAGACGACGGAAACCTGCGTCGATCCCGATCCGACGACCCGCACGATCAACGGCGTGGCGATCATGCGGGCATGCTGGAACTGGCAGCGGACCTACAGCTGCCAGCGTACCAGC
>Ga0308164_10004684_pt1 | contig 11447 bp, 7 predicted proteins | sample PhyTR2_FD_201031 | JGI IMG/M metagenome (GOLD analysis project Ga0308164, IMG submission 201031) | Phyllosphere microbial communities from UC Gill Tract Community Farm, Albany, California, United States - DLSLT.R2 | ecosystem: Host-associated > Plants > Phyllosphere > Unclassified | place: USA... | reverse complement strand
CAGCCAGTTCGGCAGCCGCACTGAACTCATCGCCGAAAACGAAAAACTCAAGACCGAAGCCCTGCTCCTGCAAGGTCGCCTGCAAAAGCTGGCGGCATTGACCGAGCAGAACGTGCGTCTGCGCGAGTTGCTGAATTCTTCTGCGCTGGTCAACGAGAAGGTTGAGGTCGCCGAGCTGATCGGCATGGACCCGAATCCGTTCACCCACCGCATCATCATCAACAAGGGTGAGCGTGATGGTGTTGTGCTGGGGCAGCCGGTGCTCGATGCTCGTGGCCTGATGGGTCAGGTGGTCGAGCTGATGCCTTACACTTCGCGTGTCCTGCTGCTCACCGACACGACCCACAGCATTCCCGTTCAGGTCAACCGCAACGGCTTGCGCGCCATTGCCAGCGGCACCGGCAATCCGGAGCGTCTGGAGTTGCGGCATGTCGCCGATACTGCAGACATCAAGGAAGGCGACTTGCTGGTCAGTTCCGGTCTTGGGCAGCGTTTCCCTGCGGGTTATCCAGTGGCGACGGTCAAGGAAGTCATTCATGACTCCGGTCAGCCGTTCGCGATCGTGCGTGCCGTGCCGACCGCGGCGCTGAACCGCAGCCGCAACCTGCTGCTGGTGTTCTCCGACAGTCGTACGCCGGAAGAGCGTGCCGCCGATGCTGCACAGGCGCAGGAATCGTTCGACAGGGGCCTTGAGCCTGCCGCGATCCCCACGCTGCCGCCGCCGACCCCAGCGTTTCCGATGTGGCCGCAACCCGTTGCGCCGGTATTCCCGGGCAGCACGACTGCGCACAAACCGGCCGCTCAAAGCACTGCACCGGCGCCTGCCACCACACCGGTAACGCCCGCTGCGCGGCCTGCTTCGCGTCCTGCCGCCTCGCAGCCCCCGGCTTCTTCACCCTCCAGCACTCGGGAGCGTATCGATGGTTAGTCATGTTTCCGGACGCAACGGCTGGGTCGTCTGGCTGACCTTCGCCATCGGCTTGTTGTTGAGCATTTCGCCACTGCCGCAGTTCATGGAAATCTTCCGTCCACTCTGGCTCGCCTTGCTGCTGACGTTCTGGGTACTGGCGCTGCCTCATAAATACGGCATGGCCACGGCGTGGATTCTGGGTCTCATGGAGGATGTGCTGTATGGCACTCTTCTGGGCCAGAACGCGCTGATCCTGACCCTGATTACGTTTCTCGTCATGTCCTTGCAGCAGCGTTTACGCATGTTCCCCATGTGGCAGCAATGCCTGGTGTTGCTGGTGGTATTCGGTCTGGCACAGCTCGCACAGCTGTGGCTGAGCGCGTTGACTGGCAACCGTCAGCCCACGCTGGCGCTGGTTCTGCCCGCGCTGGTCAGTGCCCTGTTGTGGCCTTGGGTCAGTTATGGCCTGCGTGGATTGCGCATACGTTTGAAAATCAATTAAGCGCAACGTGAGGGCGGCGCCTGAAGCGCACGCGTTCACCGTCACCGACACGGAGATGTCCTTATGCCCTCGCTCTATCTGGCTTCTGGCTCGCCGCGCCGCCGCGAACTGCTCACACAGATCGGTGTCCCCTTCACGGTGCTGAGTGCGCAGATCGATGAAACCCCCTTCGATTCCGAATCTCCTGCCGCCTACGTCGAACGCCTCGCGCTGGGCAAGGCGCAGGCCGGCCTTGCGCTGCTCTCGCCCGGTCAGTCGGTGTGCGTGATGGGCGCCGATACCGCTGTGGTGCAAGGCGGCCGGATTCTTGGCAAGCCGGTGGACGAAGCCGATGCGCTGGGCATGCTGGCAGCGCTGTCGGGCACCGAACATGAAGTACTGACCGCCATCGCGCTGGTCGATCATCAGCGCAGCGAAGCCCGTGTGGTCACCAGTCGCGTGCGTTTTCGCCCCATTCAGCCACACGAAGCCCGGGCCTACTGGGCCAGCGGCGAGCCACGGGACAAGGCTGGCGGCTACGCCATTCAGGGCCTGGCGGCCATCTTCGTTGCCGATCTGCAAGGCAGCTATTCTGGAGTGGTTGGTCTGCCTCTGTGCGAAACCGCAGAATTGCTCGCTGGTTTCGGCATACCCTGTTGGCAATACCTGGAAGGTAACGAGCCATGAGTGAAGAGATTCTGATCAACATCACCCCGATGGAATCACGGGTGGCGGTAGTGGAGAACGGTGTGCTGCAGGAGGTCCACGTCGAGCGGACCCAGCGCCGTGGCATTGTGGGCAATATCTACAAGGGCAAGGTCGTGCGGGTATTGCCCGGCATGCAGGCCGCGTTCATTGATATCGGTCTGGACCGTGCGGCGTTCATTCATGCTTCGGAAATTTCCATGCGTGAAGGGCCTGCCGTCGAAAGCATCGCTTCGTTGGTGCACGACGGTCAGAGTCTGGTGGTGCAAGTCACCAAAGACCCCATCGGCAGCAAGGGCGCGCGGCTGACCACGCAGTTGTCGATCCCGTCCCGTTATCTGGTCTACATGCCCCGTACGGCGCATGTGGGCATTTCCCTGAAGATCGAAGACGAGGCCGAGCGCGAGCGTCTGAAGAAGGTCGTCAGTGATTGCGTGGCGCTGGAAGGCATCAAGGAGGCGGGCGGTTTCATTTTGCGTACGGCCGCCGAAGGCGCTGGCGCTGACGAAATCCTCATGGACATTCGTTACCTGCGCAGGCTGTGGGATCAGATCGGCGAGCAGATCAAGACGGTCAGTCCGCCCACGGTCATCTACGAAGACCTGGGGCTGGCCCTGCGTACCCTGCGCGATCTGGTCAGCCCGCGTATCGAGAAGATCCGTATCGACTCCCGGGAGACCTTCCAGAAGACCACGCAGTTCGTGGCCGAGCTGATGCCGGAGATCGCCGACCGACTCGAACACTATCCGGGCGAACGACCGATCTTCGACCTCTATGGCGTCGAAGACGAAATCCAGAAAGCGCTGGAGCGCAAGGTGCCGCTCAAGTCGGGCGGTTATCTGGTGGTCGATCCTGCCGAGGCGATGAGCACCATTGACGTCAACACCGGCGCGTTCGTCGGTCATCGCAATCTGGAAGAAACCATTTTCAAGACCAACCTGGAGGCGGCGACAGCCATCGCCAGGCAGCTGCGCCTGCGTAACCTGGGCGGCATCATCATCATCGATTTCATCGACATGGAAGACGCCGAACATCAGCGCCAAGTGCTGCGGACGCTGGAAAAACAGCTGGAGCGCGACCACGCCAAGACCAACATCATCGGCATCACCGAGCTGGGGCTGGTGCAGATGACGCGCAAGCGCACCCGCGAAAGCCTGGAGCAGGTGCTGTGCGAGCCTTGCCACTGTTGTCAGGGGCGCGGCAAGCTGAAGACGCCTGAAACCGTGTGCTACGAGATATTCCGTGAGATTCTGCGCGAGGCCCGTGCCTATCAGGCGGTAGGTTATCGAGTGCTGGCCAACCAGCGCGTGGTGGACCGTCTGCTTGATGAAGAATCCGGCAATGTGGCCGAACTTGAGAGTTTTATCGGTCGCACGATCCGTTTTCAGGTAGAAACCATGTACTCACAGGAACAATACGACGTCGTGCTGCTCTGAGGTTGTCACCGTTCAACCGTTTGCAACAAGCGCCCGGCGGGGTTCTGGCAGGCCTACCCTTATATCGAGAATGATGCGTGGCGAATGAGCAAAACCTGTACCTGATCCTCCCAGGCTGTTTGAGTCGGGTTTGTGTCGTGCATCGTCGCTGGCCATGCGTGCTGCGGAGGGCGTGCTGATATGCAGCGTCTTCCACGTGTCGTTGCAGGCATCACCCGCTGGAGCCTGGGTCTCTGCGCACTGTTGCTGGTGCTGGCTGCGCTCTATGTGAGCCTGGGTCGTCAGTTGACGCCAATGGTTGCCGAATACCGTGTCGATGTCGAAACCCGCGTCAGCACGGCGTTGGGCATGCCCGTCACCATTGGCAGCCTGGAAGGCAACTGGAGCGGTTTCGCGCCGGTGGTGCAGGCCAACGACGTCATGGTCGGTGAAGGCAGCAGTGCGTTGCGTCTGGACAGTGTCAGGGTGGTTCCCGACCTGTGGGAGAGCCTGCTGGCGCGCGATGTGCGGCTTGCCCATCTTGAAGTCGATGGCTTGCAGGTCATCGTCCGGCAGGATCAGGACGGCAAGTGGTCGGTGCAAGGCTTGCCGGTCAAGGATGACAGCCCTGTCGATCCGCAGAAGATCCTCACTCAACTGCAGATGGTCTCGCGCCTGTCGTTGCTCAACAGTCAGGTCACTGTTCACCCGTTTGGCGAGTCCCCACTGACCCTGACGTACGTCAATCTGAGTCTGGCCACGGGCAGTTATCATCAGCGCCTGGATGCGCGGCTGACGCTGCCTGATGGTCAACCGCTGGCATTGAACCTGAATACGCGTATCGAGGCCAGTCGCTGGAAAGAAGGCGAAGCTGATCTCTATGCCAGCCTGCCCCAGAGCGACTGGGCCAAGTGGCTGCCCAGGAGCCTGACCCGAGAGTGGACGGTTTCCACATTGAAGGCGGGCGGCGAATTCTGGCTGAGCTGGAGCCAGGGCGGTGTGAAGAGCGCAGTCGCCCGGCTGCATGCCCCGCAACTCAAGGGTGTCTACGCGGGACGCAAGCCGTCGACCATCGATGATCTTGCGCTGAATGCCTGGTTCGAGCGCACCGACAAGGGCATGGACCTGAAACTGGATTCGCTGGCCATGAGCCTGGGCAACAATCGCTGGGAAAGCCGTTTGCAGGCCACGCAGACAGCCGCAATGCCCGACGCTGAAGAGGTTTGGCACGTGCAGGCCGACCGTCTGGACCTGACGCCGCTGACCCCGCTGATCGACTCTCTGGCACCGCTGCCGGACAAGGTAATGGCCGTTTTCGACGGTCTGAAGGTGAAAGGCGGGTTGCGTAATGTGTTACTCGATTACCGCCCGCAGGCCACAGGCGACAAGCGTCTGGGCTTTGCCGCCAACCTCGACAAGGTAAGTTTCAATGCCTACCACGACGCGCCGGCTGCCGCGAATGTCAGCGGTGCGATCAGTGGCGACCTCGGGCAGGGCGAGTTGCGTCTGGACACCAGCGATTTCATGCTGCACCTGGACCCGATCTTCGCCAAACCCTGGCGTTATCAGAAAGCCAACGCCCGCCTGACCTGGAAGCTGGACGATCAGGCATTCACCCTGATTGCGCCGTACATCAAGGTGCAGGGTGATGAAGGCAAGATCGCAGCCGACTTTCTCATCCGCATCCACCTCAAGCACGATCAGGAAGACTACATGGACCTGCGGGTCGGCATGGTCGACGGGGATGGCCGCTACACCAGCAAGTACCTGCCTGCAGTCCTGAGCCCGGAACTGGACCACTGGCTGCGCACGGCGATTGTCAGCGGTGCGGTCAATCAGGGCTTCTTCCAGTATCAGGGTTCGTTGAACAAAAGCTCTCCCGACACAGCGCGGGTCATCAGCCTGTTTTTCGATGTGAGCAACGCCACGCTTGCCTTTCAGCCAGGCTGGCCTTCGCTGACCGGCGTCGATGGCAAGGTGTATGTCGAGAACAGCGGCGTGCGGGTCAAGGCCAGCAAAGGGAAAATCCTGAATACCCAAGTCAGTAACGTTCTGGTCAATATTCCTCATGTCGAGTCCGGCAAAGACAGCCATCTGCTGGTGGATGGCAACGTTTCCGGCACCGTGGCCGATGGCATGAAGATTCTTCAGGAAGCCCCGATCGGCACCGGCAGCACCTTTGCCGGATGGCAGGGCGAGGGGCCGCTGGAGGGCAAGCTTAAACTGGATATTCCGCTGGCCAAGGGTGTAGAGCCGAAGGTTGTGGTGGACTTCAGCACCCGTGATGCACGTCTGAAACTGGCCGACCCGGTGCTTGAGCTGACAAAGCTCAAGGGCGACTTCCGCTTCGACAGTGACAAAGGCCTCAGCGGCAAAGGCATTCGCGCTCAGGCATTCGACCGTCCTGTCACGGCGGAGATCGCTGCCGAAGGCAAGCCGGGAGCGAACGTGACCCGGATCATGGCCAACGGGCAGATCACAATCAAGAAGCTGACCGAATGGCTCGACGTCAAACAAGCGTTGCCCGTCTCCGGCGATCTTCCGTTCCAACTGCAGCTGACGCTGGACGGCAAGGACAGTCCGCTGTTGATCACGTCAGCCTTGAAAGGTGTTGCAATCGACCTGCCCGCCCCGTTCGGAAAGACTGCCGAGCAGGAGCGCGATAGTGAGTTCCGCATGACCCTGCAGGGCGCGGAACGCCGCTTTGGCGCGGCTTACGGTGACATCGCCAACCTCGCATTTGCGGCTCCAGCCGGGAAATTCGCGGACGGACGTGGTGAGCTGTTTCTGGGGCAGGGCGGTGCAGTCGTGCCGGACGCCAAGGGGTTGCGGATCAGCGGCAGCCTTAACGAGCTGGATATCGCGCCCTGGCAGGCGATTGCCGATCGTTATTCCGGCGGTGACCCGGGCGGTAACGCCCGGCAGTTGCTCAGCAGCGTGGATCTGCAGCTCGGCAAACTCACCGCTATGGGCACCACGCTGGACGATGTGCGCGTTCAACTGCAACGCAGTGCTGCGGCATGGCTGTTGTCGCTGGACAGCGCGCTGGTCAAGGGCAGCGCTTCGCTGCCTGACGCCAAGTCCGCGCCGATCGGCATCAATCTGCTTTACGTGAAACTGCCCGCTGCCGACCCGAAGGCGGTGGTGATCGAGAACCCGCCAGACCCGCTTGCCGACGTCGATCCCGGCAAAATTCCTGCGCTGGATGTAAAAATTGCTCAGCTGTTTCAGGGTGATCAATTGCTGGGTGCATGGGCGCTGAAAATTCGGCCTACGGCAACCGGCATTCGCATGACCGAACTGAGCCTGGGGCTCAAAGGCATCCTGCTGGAAGGCGAGGGTGTCTGGGAGGGCGCGCCCGGATCGAGCAGCAGTTGGTTCAAAGGGCGGCTGGGCGGCAAGAACCTCGCCGATGTGCTGAAAGCCTGGAATTTCGCGCCTACCGTCACCAGTGAGACGTTCGAGATGAATTTCGACGGGCGCTGGCCGGGCTCTCCGGCGTGGGTAGGGCTCAAGCGCTATTCCGGCAGCCTTGATGCCACCTTGCGCAACGGTCAGTTCGTCGAGGTCGAAGGCGGTGCACAGGCGCTGCGGGTGTTCGGGTTGCTGAACTTCAACTCTATCGGCCGCCGTCTGCGTCTGGATTTTTCTGACCTGTTGGGCAAAGGACTCAGCTATGACCGGGTCAAGGGGCTGTTGGTGGCGAGTGAGGGTGTGTATGTCACCCGCAACCCGATCACGTTGACGGGGCCGTCCAGCAACCTTGAACTCAACGGTACGCTGGACATGGTCAAGGACCGGGTCGATGCCAAGTTGCTGGTGACACTGCCGGTCACCAATAACCTGCCGATTGCAGCGCTTATCGTGGGCGCGCCCGCCATCGGTGGCGCGCTGTTTCTGGTGGACAAGCTGCTGGGTGACAAGGTGGCCCGGTTCGCCAGCGTTCAATACAAGGTCGAAGGTCCGTGGAAAGAGCCGAAGATTACCTTCGACAAGCCTTTTGAAAAGCCTCAATAGCGCGTCATGGAGTACAGTGGTGCCCATGCCATTCAAAAAAGGGTCGCCATGTCGTTTGCAGTGATTCAGATGGTCAGCCAGAGCGACGTCGCAGGTAACCTGGCTCGTGCACGCGCCTTGCTGGAACAGGCCGCCGAGGGCGGCGCCCGGCTTGCGGTGCTGCCCGAGAACTTCGCCGCCATGGGCCGTCGTGACGCTGCTGACATCGGTCGCGCCGAAGCCGCAGGTCAGGGAGTGATTCTGCCGTGGTTGAAACAGGCCGCCCGAGACCTCAAGTTATGGATAGTTGCCGGAACGATTCCCCTACCGCCCGATGATCAGCCCGATGGCAAGGTCACGGCCTGCTCGTTGCTGATCGACGAGCACGGCCAGCAGGTGGCGCGCTATGACAAGCTGCACCTGTTCGACGTGGACGTCGCAGACAATCGAGGTCGCTACCGGGAATCGGATGACTATGCTCATGGAAACAATGTGGTGGTGGTCGACACGCCAGTTGGACGGCTCGGACTGAGCGTCTGTTACGACCTGCGCTTCCCGGAGCTGTACACCGCGCTGCGTGAGGCCGGTGCCGAGTTGATCACTGCACCATCGGCCTTCACGGCTGTAACGGGCGCTGCGCACTGGGACATTCTGATCCGGGCGCGGGCCATCGAAACCCAGTGCTATGTGCTGGCGGCCGCACAAGGCGGGGTGCATCCAGGGCCTCGAGAAACATATGGACACGCGGCCATCATCGATCCATGGGGGCGGGTCCTGGCTCAGCAGGCGCAGGGTGAAACCGTGCTGCTGGGCACACGAGACAGTCAAGAACAGGCGTCCATACGGGCGCGGATGCCGGTGTCCAGTCACCGGCGCTTTTTTTCGCAGGACGCCTTGCGGCCTGCTTCGGAGTGAATATGAGTGACGTGTCCTCAGTCAGTGAACACCTTCTGGCCCCCGGCGGCCTGAGCCTCGACAGCCTGCAATCGGTGCTGGGCGAGCTGGCCGGTCCGGGTATCGACGCCGCTGATCTGTATTTTCAAGGCATGATTTCGGAGTCCTGGGCGCTCGAAGACGGCATTGTGAAGGAAGGCAGCTTCAACCTCGACCAGGGTGTGGGTGTGCGTGCCCAGTCCGGTGAGAAAACCGGTTTCGCCTACAGCAATGCCATCACCGAGGAAGCACTGCTCACTGCTGCGCGCGCGGCACGCTCCATTTCGCGCGCCGGTCAGAACGGCAGTGTGCAGGCATTCACGTCGCAGGACGTGGCTCAGCTGTATGCGCCGGATAACCCGCTTGAAGTGTTGACTCGCGCCGAGAAGGTTGCGTTGCTCAAGCGTATAGATGTGGCGACCCGCGCGCTGGACCCACGCATTCAGCAGGTATCGGTCAACATGGCCGGCGTCTGGGAGCGAATTCTGGTGGCAGCGGCGGACGGCAGTCTGGCCGCTGATGTACGCCCGCTGGTGCGTTTCAACGTCAGCGTGATCGTCGAGCAGAACGGCCGTCGCGAGCGCGGCGGCCATGGCGGCGGCGGGCGTACCGACTACCGTTATTTCCTGACCGACGACCGCGCCATGGGGTATGCCCGTGAAGCGCTGCGTCAGGCGCTGGTCAATCTGGAAGCCATTCCTGCACCGGCAGGCACCTTGCCGGTCGTGCTGGGTTCCGGCTGGTCAGGCGTTCTGCTGCATGAGGCGGTAGGCCATGGCCTGGAAGGCGACTTCAACCGCAAGGGCAGCTCGGCCTACAGCGGCCGGATGGGCGAGATGGTGGCCTCCAAGCTGTGCACCATCGTCGATGACGGCACGCTGGCCGGGCGTCGCGGCTCGTTGAGCGTCGATGACGAGGGCACCCCGACCGAATGCACGACCCTGATCGAGAACGGCGTGCTCAAGGGCTACATGCAGGACAAATTGAACGCACGGCTGATGGGCGTGGCGCGGACCGGCAACGGCCGTCGCGAGTCCTACGCGCATCTGCCGATGCCACGCATGACCAATACGTACATGCTGGGCGGTCAGAGCGATCCAGAGGAAATCATCGCGTCGGTGAAACGCGGTATCTACTGCGCCAATCTGGGCGGCGGTCAGGTGGACATCACCAGCGGCAAGTTCGTGTTCTCGACCAGTGAGGCTTACCTGATCGAAGACGGCAAGATCACCGCGCCTGTCAAAGGTGCGACCTTGATCGGCAATGGGCCGGAAGCCATGAGCAGGGTTTCGATGGTGGGTAACGACCTGTCGCTGGACAGCGGTGTCGGAACATGCGGCAAGGACGGGCAATCGGTACCGGTCGGCGTGGGTCAGCCTACGCTGAAGATCGACGCAATCACGGTTGGCGGTACAGGTAACTGAACATGAGCCGGGACTGGCCGAAGCTGGCCAGTCCCTAAGCCGAAATCAACGCAGACCGCGTTGGATTTCGTCCAGCTCACGGATGTATTTGAAGATTTTGCGGCTGGTGGCCGGCGGTTTGTTGCGTGCAACCTCGTGTTGAGCCTGACGGATCAAGGAACGCAGTTGCTGGCGGTCGGCATCCGGGTACTCGACCACGAATTTTTCCAGGTCGCTGTCATCACCCGCAATCAGACGATCACGCCAGCGCTCCAGACCGTGGAAACGTTCGTTGTACTGGCGAGTGGAGGCATCGAGTTGGTCCAGCAAAACCAGAATGGCTTCCTGATCCTGATCGCGCATCAGCTTGCCGATGAACAGGATGTGCCGCTTGCGCGCAATGTTGGCCGTGTGCTTCGGCGCTTCGGCCAGAGCCTTGCGCAGCGCATCGGTCAACGGCAGCTTGGCCAGCACATCGGCTTTGAGTGTCGTCAGTCGCTCGCCGAGATCAACCAGAGCATGCAGCTCTCGTTTGACCTGGGTTTTGCTTTTCTCCCCGTCGAGGGAGTCGTCGTAAGAATCAACCATGGGGGCAGTCCGCAAAGAAACGCCGCCATGATAACCAGTCGGGGGCCGCTTGTCCGGCCCGGTCGGTATTCGGCCTGTGCCGAAAGCAGAATTTGATGGAGAAAATCATGAGTGCAACCCAAAGCGTCGGCCCACAGGCCTTGCCTGAGCTGCAGGAGCAGGTCGAGCAAATCATTGCCGAAGCCAGGCGTCAGGGCGCCAGCGCCTGTGAAGTCGCGGTGTCGCTGGAGCAGGGACTGTCGACTTCGGTGCGACAGCGCGAAGTCGAAACGGTCGAGTTCAACCGCGATCAGGGGTTTGGCATCACCTTGTACGTCGGCCAGCGCAAAGGCTCGGCCAGCACCTCGGCCACCGGCGCTGACGCGATCCGTGAAACCGTTGCCGCCGCACTGGCCATTGCCGAGCATACGTCCGAGGATGAAAGTTCTGGCCTGGCTGACGCTGCGTTGATGGCCAGGGACATCCAGGATTTCGATCTCTACCACGCTTGGGACATCACGCCCGAGCAGTCGATCGAGAAGGCGCTGCTGTGTGAGGCCGCCGCGTTTGACGCCGACCCTCGCATCAAGAATGCTGACGGCACCACGCTCAATACCCACCAGGGCTGCCGCGTGTATGGCAACAGCAACGGTTTTATCGGCGGCTACGCATCGACTCGTCACAGCCTCAGTTGCGTGATGATTGCCGAAGGCGAAGGCCAGATGCAGCGCGATTACTGGTACGACGTCAATCGTCAGGGCCAGTTGCTGGCAGACGCCGAAAGCATCGGTCGCAAGGCTGCGCAGCGGGCAGCGAGCCGTCTGGGCGCACGTCCGGTGCCGACCTGCGAAGTGCCGGTGCTGTTTTCCGCCGAATTGGCGGGCGGTCTGTTTGGCAGCCTGCTGGGCGCGATTTCCGGCGGCACGCTGTATCGCAAATCCTCATTCCTGCAGGATTCGCTGGGCCAGCGGCTGTTTCCCGAGTGGATGACCATTGACGAACGCCCACACCTGATGCGCGCCATGGGCAGCTCGGCG